>Ga0326726_10000050_pt1 | contig 103855 bp, 87 predicted proteins | sample MHFenrmetagenome_2_FD_207603 | JGI IMG/M metagenome (GOLD analysis project Ga0326726, IMG submission 207603) | Lab enriched peat soil microbial communities from Michigan Hollow, Ithaca, NY, United States - MHF15MN | ecosystem: Environmental > Terrestrial > Soil > Wetlands > Peat | place: USA... | reverse complement strand
AGCAACCTCTTCGCAAACTGAACTTCGCCTGGTCAACGTCGCACGCTCAAGCCTCGAAGAACTTCTGCTCGACTACGAAGACTTCCTTCGCCACCGCCGCCTCATGCAGTGGACGGTCGACTGTGAAGAGGCAAGAGCCGTTCGTGACCTGCCAAAGCAGTTCAGAATAGATCGGTCAGATCCGACAGATCGGTCCAATCTGACGGATCTGACGGATCAGGAAAGATGGATGCTCTATGCGCCATGGCTTGAACATGCCGATCCTGCCATACGGGCAAATGCCCTGATCTGCCTGATCAACCAGACCAATTACCTGCTCGACCGACAGATTGCCGCCCTTGAAAAGGCGTTTGTCGAAGGTGGCGGCTACAGCGAACAGCTCGCCACCGCCCGACTGGTAGAGCGACAACGCCGCAAAACCGATCAGACGGATCGGACGGATCCGACTGATCAGATTCCGCAATGCCCAAAGTGCGGCAAACCGATGGTCCTGCGTACCGCCAAAGCGGGCAAGAACGAGGGTAGACAATTCTGGGGTTGCACCGCCTACCCCGACTGTAAAGGCATTATTACTATTTGACAGATCCGCCTGATCTGTCCGATCCACCCAATGAAAGAAAGAAACTCAATGCTCGACACCGATACCAAACGCCGCATAGATACCGCCCGCGACATCCTTGTCGGCAAAGTTCCCGATCCCAAGTCCCAGGTTGAGCAAATTACCATCGCCCTGATCTACAAATTCATGGACGACATGGACGCAGAGTCCGAGGAACTCGGAGGCAAACGCAAGTTCTTCACCGGCGACTTCGCCCGCTACGGCTGGGCCAGGCTCATGGATCGCAGTCTTGGCGGCCACGAGATGCTCGGCCTCTACAGTGAAGGCATTGCCAGGATGCCCGAAAACCCCGGTATCCCGGCGCTCTTTCGCGACATCTTCAAAAACGCCTACCTCCCGTACAGAGACCCCGAGACGCTCAAAGCTTTCCTCAAAATCATCGACGAGTTCAGCTACGACCACAGCGAGCGCCTTGGCGATGCATTCGAGTATCTGCTCAGCGTCCTTGGCAGTCAGGGCGATGCCGGCCAGTTCCGCACTCCGCGTCACATCATTGATTTCATGGTCGAGGTGCTTGCTCCGCAGAAAAACGAGACCATCCTAGATCCCGCCTGCGGCACCGCCGGCTTCCTTATCTCCGCCTACAAGCACATCCTGCGAGCCAACACCGACGCCAATGGTCAAAGCACCCTCACGCCCGACGAAAAGGGTCGCCTCGCAAGGAATTTCAAGGGCTACGACATCTCGCCCGACATGGTGCGCCTCTCGCTGGTGAACCTGTATCTGCACGGCTTCACCGACCCGCACATTTTTGAGTACGACACCCTCACCTCCGAGGAGCACTGGAACGAATTTGCCGACGTCATTCTCGCCAACCCGCCCTTCATGTCCCCGAAAGGCGGCATCAAACCCCACAAGCGTTTCACGATACAGGCCAAGCGCAGCGAAGTCCTTTTCGTGGACTACATGGCCGAGCACCTTACACCCACTGGTCGCGCCGCCATCATCGTTCCCGAGGGGATTATCTTCCAGAGTCAGACCGCATACAAAGAGCTGCGGAAGATGCTTGTCGAAAACTCACTCGTCGCCGTGGTATCGCTGCCCGCGGGTTGTTTCAACCCCTACTCCGGTGTGAAGACCAGTATCCTGATACTCGACAAATCCCTCGCCCGCCAGAGTGACACCATCGCCTTTTTCAAAGTGGAGAACGACGGCTTCGGCCTCGGAGCCCAGCGCCGTGCCATCGAGAAAAACGACCTCCCGCAAGTCAAGGCTGAACTCGCCGATTACCTGCATGCGCTGCGCTCCGGCTCCAGCGATCGGCGTGATGGGTCGGATTGGCGTGATCAGTCGGATCTGTCGGATCGGACTGATCAGCTGAACGGATCCGTCGGATCTGTCGGATCGGACCGATCCGTCCAGTTGATCGTGCCGAAGGAGAAGATCGCCGCGAATGGCGACTACAACCTCAGCGGCGAACGGTATCGGGAGGGGGTAGTCGGCCAAAATCGCGTTCCGATGGTTCCACTTGGTGACGTGGCTGAGCTGATCAGGGGGATTACTTTTGGGAAATCCCAGCAGCTTGCCAATGCGACAGATGAGTCGCTACTTATTGCAACAACAAAAGCTGCTCAGTCTTCGGGCCTTGTCGAAACCGACCTTTATCACGTCCCAAGAAATGTGCTCAAAGACGACAGCAAGTTGCTTCGATCAGGCGACATTCTGATTTCTACAGCAAACAGTCTCAATTTACTAGGAAGAACAACCCACATCGTCAAAATCGAGAGGCCAATGTCGTTTGGCGCATTCATGTCGCTGATTCGCCCGAACAACGAAAAGATTCTCGATGGTTACTTAATTCACTGCCTCCGAACCACTTACGCTGCAGACTTTTTTGTGCGAAATGCGAACACGACTACCAACATCTCAAACTTGAATTTATCGTCGCTTGCAGTATTTCAAATTCCTCTCCCGCCGCTGGAGGTGCAAAAGGAGGTCGTGGCGGAGATCGAAGACTACCAGAAAGTTATCAACGGCGCCCGTGCTGTCCTCGACCACTATCGCCCCCACATTTCCCTCCACCCCGACTGGCCGATGGTTCCGCTGAGCGAGATCATCAAACTGTCCAGTGGACGAGGTCTCACGCAATCGAACATGCGAGAGGGCTCATATCCGGTTTACGGCGGGAATGGTAAAACGGGCATGCACTCGGAGTATTTCCAGGAGCTACCGAACATTGTCATTGGTCGCGTCGGTGCATATTGCGGAGCAGTGCATATCACCGAACCGAAAGCGTGGATAACGGATAATGCGCTCTTCATTACAGAATTCAAACAAGAGATCGACTTGATATACTTGGCCCAAGTGTTGATGCAGTTGAACCTGAATCAATTTGCCAAAGTTGGTGGTCAACCTTCCATTTCTCAGACGACAGTCTGCGAAAGATCTATTCCCCTTCCTCCCCTCGCCACACAGCAGGCAATCGTCGCGGAGATCGAAGCCGAGCAAGCGCTGGTGGCCGCCAACCGCGAACTGATCACCCGCTTCGAGAAGAAAATTCAAACCACCCTCGCCCGCATCTGGGGTGAAGAAACATCAGACAGCTCCGCCTGATCCGTCCGATCCACCCGATCCGCCTGAACAGCTCAATCCCGGCTTTTATTTTACCGGCTGAAACCGTATGTTTTGTTTTCCTGATTCAGCCGCCATTAAACAGGTTTTTCCTGCGTTTTGTGACCAATTTGTTACTCAGCAACCGAAAGAACCAACAAATACAAGAGTACCGCACATGATAGACGCCATTTCCTTTTTTGACGGAAAGTTCCGCTACCTTGACCAGCGTTACCTCCCCCTGCAGGAGAAATACGTGGAAACCAGGGACCACCAGGAGGCCATCGAAGCCATTAAGACGCTCGCAGTCAGGGGCGCGCCGCTGATCGGCGCATCCGCGGGCTATACGGTCATCCTCGGCATCAACAGCTACAAGGGTGACAAAGATGGGTTCCCGGCATTCTTCAGCAGCCTCATCGCGGATGTCGAAGCCTCGCGCCCGACGGCCGTCAACCTCTTTTTCGCAACAAAAAAGCTGAAGGCGGTCTACGACGCCAACTTCCAGTCCGACTCCCTTGAGGCGCTTTTCGCAAAGATGACCGACGAGGCCATCAAAATCCACAACGACGAGATCGAAAACTGTGACCGCATTTCGCGCCATGGCGTCGAGCTGATCAAACAGGATTTCGCCGACGTGCTGAAAACGCGCAAGCTCAACGTCCTGACCCACTGCAACACCGGCACGCTGGCCTGCTGTGGCACCGGCACTGCGCTCGGCGTCATCAGGCTCGCATGGAAGGAAGGACTCATCGAAAGGGTGATCTCTTCCGAGAGCCGCCCGCTCCTCCAGGGGCTCCGCCTGACCGCCTGGGAACTCGAACATGACTGCATCCCGTTCATCTCAATCTCCGATTCGTCGTCAGCGTTCATCATGCATCAGGGAAAAATCGATTTCGGCGTGGTCGGGGCGGACCGCATCACCGCAAACGGCGATACGGCCAACAAGATCGGCACCTATGCCCACGCAGTCAGCGCGCGTCATCACGGCATCCCGTTCTATATCGCAGCGCCGGTATCCACAATCGACATCACGATGAGCAACGGCTCGCTGATACCGATCGAGGAGAGAAACGGTGACGAACTGCGCACCATCTTCGGCACCCAGGTCGCCACACCGACCACCCCGGTGCTGAACTATGCGTTCGACGTCACTCCCGGCACGCTCATTCGCGGCATCATCACAGAGAAAGAGGCTGTCGTCGGCAACTACATCGAGTCGCTGGCGCGTATCGTCAACGACTGAGCCTCCCGCCATTCCAACATGCCCGGATCAAAAAGGCTCCCTGCAAAAGGGGGCCTTTTTGATCTACCGCACAATCTCCTGCCGGTCCTGCGACCGGGAAAAGGCCTGTCAAAGCAGCTTTTGAAAGTCACTCCCTTTTCGTACGTTGAAGCTGTGTTCCCCCGACACCGGCCACTCCCCCGACTTTGCATCTCCCCCTGACAAACGTCTGTTCAACGTCGTTTCAAACAGGTCATCGGGGGATATCATGGATGAATCTGCATACGAATACCGCATCGTACGTGGTTTCGCATATTCGGCACTGATCTGGCTTATCATCGGCCTGACGGCAGGGCTCTGGATCTCGTTCGAGTTGTTCGATCCGGCACTGAACCTCACTCCATGGCTCGCTTTCGGCAGATTGCGCGTCGTCCACACCAACGTGCTCACCTTCGGCTTCGCCCTGTCGGCGATCTTCGCGACCGCCTACTACATGCTTCAACGCCTGACAAGGGCCACGCTGCCGTTTCCCCGGCTGGCAAGGGGCCACCTCTACCTGTTCAATGCGACCATAGGCCTCGGCGCGGCCTCGCTCATGGCCGGCATGAACAGCTCCAAAGAGTACGCCGAACTTGAGTGGCCTCTCGACATCCTCGTGCTGATCTTCTGGGCGATGTTCGCCGTCAACATATTCGCCATCCTGGTCCGGCGGCGTGAAAAGCAGATGTACATCTCGCTCTGGTACCTGATCGCGACGACCGTGACCATCTCAGTGCTCTACATCGTCAACAACATCGAGATTCCCGTCACGCTCTTCAAATCCTACAGCGTCTTCGCCGGCACGGTGGACGCGAATGTCCAGTGGTGGTACGGACACAACCTCATCGGCTTCATCTTCACCATGCCGATACTGGCGATGCTCTACTACTTCCTGCCAAAGTCCACCGGACTGCCGATATTCAGCCACAGACTCTCGATCGTCTCGTTCTGGTCGCTGATCTTCGCCTATCTCTGGACCGGCGCCCATCACCTCATCCTTACCCCCCTGCCGGAATGGATCCAGACCGTGGCCATCGCCTTCAGCATCTTCCTGATCGCCCCTTCGTGGGGAGTGGTCATCAACAGCTACTATACGCTCAAGGGCAACGGGGAGCAGATCCAGTCGAACTACCTGGCGAAATTCTTCATTTTCGGCGTCACCTTCTACGCCCTGCAGACGCTGCAGGGGCCGCTGCAGGGGGTCAGGACAGTCAACGCCTTCTTCCACTACTCCGACTGGGTCATAGGCCATGTGCACATGGGCACAATGGGATGGGTAACCATGATCATATCCGGCTCATTCTACTACATGATCCCGAAAATCACCGACAAGGAGATTTACAGCATCAGGCTGGCTGATATCCACTTCTGGCTCATTCTCGCCGGACAGCTGGCCCTGATCATCGTCATGTGGGCCGGAGGAATCAGGCAGGGAGCGATGATGAAAGCGACCAACCCGGACGGATCGCTGGCCTACAGCTTTCTCGACACGCTGACCACGCTCTATCCCTATTACCGGTTGCGCTTCGCGGCAGGAGCCATCTACTTCACCGGTATCCTGCTGTTCGTCTGGAACATTATCCGTACCGTCAGCCGCAAAGCTGCTGCAACCGGAACGTGAACACCGGAATCCTGTACCAGGAATTCACGAAACGCGACATCGATCATGGACATCTATTCAAAACCGGCAGTTTTCGCGATTCTCTCGGCACTGGTCATCCTTATCGGAACCGTGGTCACGATGTTTGTGCCGCTGTTCATTCGATCGACCCAGCCTGTCAGCAGGTACGTCAAGCCATACACGGCCATTGAACTCGAAGGACGCGATATCTACATTCGGGAAGGGTGCAACAACTGCCACACACAGACCGTGCGGCCTCTGATGACCGAAGTACTCAGGTACGGCCAGTACTCCAAAAGCGAAGAGTTCGCTTACGACCGCCCCTTTCTCTGGGGATCACGCCGAATCGGCCCGGACCTGAACCGTGTGGGCGGAAAGTATCCCGACGCCTGGCACTACAGGCATCTGCTGAATCCGCAAAGCGTCTCCCGTCTGTCCATCATGCCGCCGTTCGGATGGCTTGCTGCCAACAGGCTTGATACCACGAACACATTCAGGAAAACCGTGATCCAGGGATTCGGATACAGCCGACAAGAGGTCATAAAGCAGATTGCCGGCGACAGGGCACGGATAACCGACCCCGGCTACGACTCTAAAATAATGCGTGACCTGGTCACTCCACCGGAGCGCCTGACCAGTCTTACCGAGATGGACGCCCTTGTTGCCTATCTCCAGAAACTCGGCCGTGACGTCAGGTCGATGGAGGCAATGCAGTGAACATCCAGACAGTTGCCTATAGCCTCTTTACCCTGCTTCTGGCCGCCATCTTTGCCGGCATCATCTTCTACTATTACAATCCCGTGCGGAAAAAAGAGGTTGAGGAGCCAAAGTACCGGATGCTCAGTGACGAGGAGCCGGCAAGCCATTCCGTGCATCCCGAACGTCGTTCAAACCCTCAGAGGGCAAAACCCGTAATGAGCGACCCGGAACTGCCGCAGGAGTCCGGAAACAGAATCCCCGGTATTTCGCTGGCGCTGTTTGGCGGAGTGATCATTTTTCTGGTCTGGTACATCGCTTCATTTACGCCGGCCATATCCGGCTGGTCTTTCTACACGAAATTCGAGAAAGAAAAAAAGGCCGCCAGCAAAACGGCAATGGTGGGAAACCCAGGAAAATATCTTGGCAATCCAATGGCGACCGTCGATGGCAAAAAAGCGTTCGAAGCAAACTGCGCACCCTGTCACATGGCAGATGCCAGCGGAGGAATCGGACCGAACCTGAAGGGGAACCTCAGATACGGATCGACTCCGGAAAAACTTTATGAGACAATTTCCCAAGGACGCCCGAACGGCATGCCATCGTTCGGCCAGACACTGGGCAACGACCGGATTTACAAGATCATCGCTTTCCTGGAAAGCATCAGGTCATGACTGCTGGCAGGAACGCCTCACTCAACGGCTATTCATGAACAATACCATTCCACGGTATCGTACAGACGGCTTACAAAAGCATAAACTGATTTGCTTCGGTTTGTGTAAAACCATTGCCCTGAACGGGTTATACTGTTTTTGATTTTTCCTTTCAAGAGGTGCTTTATCATAACATATCCCTTTCGGGTATTGCTATTGTTTAGTAAGTTTAATTAAAATTCTGCAGTGATCGACTCCGCAGTTGTCCCTTTCCTTCATTGCCCCTGGCACACATTTTCAGGAAACCTCCGACCTGCCGCCATGCCCTGCAACCCGGTCATTTTATGCCGATCAATTCGGGATTGCATCTCAATCCGAGGTCTCCTTCTCACATTTTTTAACCAACCACACCTCAGGAGAAAGGCATGAAAGACACCGGTTATGAGTATTCTGTCGTTCGGGGTTTTGCTTTTTCAGCGCTTTTCTGGCTCGTCGTCGGCCTGATTGTAGGCCTATGGATCGCGTTCGAAATGTTCAACCCGGCACTGAACATCACTCCGTGGCTCAGCTTCGGACGCCTTCGCGTCGTGCACACCAACGGTCTCGGCCTGGGCTTCGGCCTTGCCGGAATCTTCGCTACGGCATACTACATGCTGCAGCGCCTGACGCGGACACCGCTGCCGTTTCCCAGGCTGGCAAAAGCACACCTCTACCTCTTCAACATCGCTATCGCCCTTGCCGCCGTGAGTCTTATGGCCGGCATGAACACCACCAAGGAGTACGCGGAGCTCGAATGGCCGCTGGACATCGGCGTGGTGATCCTCTGGGTGATGTTCGCCATCAACGTCTTCGCCATACTGATCAAGCGCCAGGAAAAGCAGATGTACATCTCGCTCTGGTACCTGATCGCAATGACCGTGACCATTGCCGTGCTCTACATCGTCAACAACCTTGAGGTTCCGGTTACGCTCTTCAAGTCCTACAGCATCTACGCTGGCGCCAATGACGCAAATGTCGAGTGGTGGTACGGTCACAACATCGTCGGATTCATCTTCACGGTGCCGGTGCTTGCCATGTTCTACTACTTCCTGCCCAAGGCAACGGGACTTCCGATCTACAGCCACCGCCTCTCCATCGTCTCGTTCTGGTCCCTGATCTTCGCCTATCTCTGGACCGGTGCACATCACCTCATGCTGACTCCGCTGCCCGAGTGGATCCAGACGGTGGCCATCGCCTTCAGCATCTTCCTGATCGCTCCCTCCTGGGGATCGGTGATGAACGGATACTACACGCTCCAGGGCAACTGGGAACAGATGCGATCCAACTACCTTGCAAAATTCTTTATCATTGGCATAACCTTCTACGGCCTGCAGACCCTCCAGGGGCCGCTGCAGGGGCTCCGGACGCTCAACGCCTTCTTCCATTACACCGACTGGGTGGTCGGCCACGTGCACATGGGTACCATGGGCTGGGTGACCATGATCATCTCCGCATCGTTCTACTACATGATCCCGAAAGTGACCGGCAGGGAGCTCTACAGTGTCAAGCTTGCCAATGTCCACTTCTGGTTCATCCTCGCCGGCCAGCTCGTCTGGACCATCACGATGTGGATCGGCGGTATTCAGCAGGGAGCCATGTGGAAAGCGACCAACCCGGACGGATCGCTGATGTACAGCTTCCTCGACGGGCTTACGTCTCTTTACCCCTATTACCGCATCCGGTTCGGGGCGGGGGTCGTGTATTTCATCGGCATCCTGATCTTCACCTGGAACCTGATCCAGACCGTGAGACAGAAACCGGCAACTGCCGAAGCATAACCAACCAACCCACAAACTGGAGCATCAATCATGGGTATCAATTCCAAACCGGTTGTTTTTGCGCTACTGTCGGCAGTGGTGATCCTTATCGGGACAGTGGTCACCGTATTCGTCCCGCTCTTCATGCCCTCGACACAGCCAGTCAGCAGCTACGTCAAGCCTTATACCGCCGTCGAACTCGAAGGGCGTGATATCTATATGCGCGAAGGGTGCAACAATTGCCACACCCAGACGGTCAGGCCTCTCAGGACCGAAGTGCTCAGGTACGGAGAGTACTCCAAAGCCGAGGAGTTCGCCTACGACCGCCCATTCCTCTGGGGATCCCGCCGTACAGGCCCGGACCTTAACCGCATAGGCGGCAAGTATCCCGATTCCTGGCACTACAAGCACATGCAGAGCCCGCAGAGCATGTTCGAGCTTTCCAACATGCCTCCTTACGGCTGGCTAGCAGCCAACAGACTCGACATTTCCAATTCATTCAGGAAAACCTCGATCCAGGGCTTCGGCTATACTGCAGATCAGGTAAAGCAGCAGATCGCCGATTACAAAGCAAGGGTCACGGCTTCAGGCTACGACTCGAAAGCGACTCGCGACCTGGTCACACCGGCCAACCTGAGGGGCGAACTGACCGAGATGGACGCCATGATCGCCTATCTGCAGAAACTGGGCAGAGATGTCAAGTCATTGGGGGCAAAGCGATGAACTTCCAGGCAATTGCCTATACCGCATTCACCATTATCCTGGCCGCCGTCTTCGCGGGCATCGTCATCTACTATTATAACCCGCGGCGTAAAGATGAGGTCGAGGAACCGAAACACAGGATGCTCCGCAACGACGAGTGACGCATGCACCCGTAAAGATTGTAAACATCGAAATCAAGGAGGTTCATATGAGCGATTCCGGAATTCCGCATGAAGGCAGCAACAAAATCCCCAAAGGATGGCTGGCGTTCTTCTTCGGCGTGATCGCCTTCCTGGTCTGGTATATCGTCTCGTTCACTCCAGCCATTTCCGGCTGGTCATTCTACCGGGAGTTCGAACAGGAGATGAAAGCGGGCGATAAGCTGGCGGCTTCAGCGACCTCAAGCCCCGGGAAATACGTTGGTGATGGAAAGGCGATCGCCGAAGGAAAAACGGAATTCGCGACCACCTGCGCAGCCTGCCATATGGCCGATGCCAGCGGCGGGATCGGTCCAAACCTGAAGGTGGCGCTTAAATACGGATCGACTTCCGACAATCTGTACGAGTCGATCTCAAAAGGGCGACCGAACGGCATGCCGCCTTTTCAGCAACAGCTTGGTAACGATCGCATCTACAAAATCATCGCGTATATTACCAGCCTGCGATAATGAACCAAACTGCTGCCCCGGGAACCTTTTCCGGGGCAGCGGCGTCTTAAGTATTCAAACGTAGTATGAAACAGATAGTCTGGAAACATTACAGGCGTACAGTCGGGATCCTGCAAGCCATTCTCCTGACCGGACTGCCATTCGTCAGAATCAACGAACAGAGCGCCTTCAGGTTCGATATCCGTGAACTGAACCTCTATTTCTTCGGCACGATCATCAGGATCGACGAATTCTATCTCATCCTTGCTGCCATTCTGTTCCTCCTGCTGCTGATCTCCCTGATAACGGCGATCCTCGGCCGCGTCTGGTGCGGCTGGCTCTGCCCGCAAACAGTGCTGCTCGACCTGACGGAGGGAATCGCTGCTGTGGCCGGTCGGAAAAATCACAAGACCGTCCAGAAAATCATTCTGTTTCCGATCTCAGCGCTGATCTCGATGACCATGATCTGGTACTTCGTCCCCCCAGGCGAGGCCATGGCTGAGCTCTTCGTCTCGCCGGTTGTCACAGGCTTTTTCCTCGTGCTCTGGATTCTTGTCTACCTTGAACTCGCCTTCCTGGGCAGGCGCTTCTGCACCTCTGTATGCCCATACTCCATGATGCAGAACGCCTTGTTCGACAAGCATACGCTCGTGATCGAATACGACCAGTCACGAGATGCGACCTGCATGAAGTGCGACGATTGCGTCCGGGCCTGCCCGGTAGGCATCGACATCAAAAAAGGGCTGAGCACCAGCTGCATCGCCTGTGCAGAGTGCATCGACGCCTGCTACGTAAAGAGCAGCAGGCGAAACCTCCCCCCTTTCCCGAACTACAAGGGTACGATCCTGCGCGCCAGGACATTCTGGATGGGCGGCATCACGGCTGCGGCAGCCCTGGTGCTGGTAGTGCTCATTGCCATGCGCCCACCGGTGGACTTCATGCTCAACCGCGTCCAGGAACCGCTGCCTGCCGGATTGAACCGCTATGCATACACTATCCAAAACAACACCGGTAAAACGCTCGAACTGAGACTATCCACTCCGGACGGAATGACGCTCATCGGTGAACGCACGATCATGATCGGGCCTTACTGCGTCGTCCGCAGCAAACTTCTGATCAAATCGGCAGCGGCTCATGACCGGGTGAAGCTTACCCTTGAAGGCAACGGCATTTCGATCGGCAAGGAGGCCGGATTCCTGTGAAAATAAAAATCCTCATCGGAGGGCTCTATCTCCTTTTCTTCTTCGCCATGATCAGTGGCATCGCGATCGCCTTCCGGCAGAACGAAGGCCTTGTTGACACCAATTACTATGAAAAAGGCAACGCCTGGTTTGAGTCCAAAGCTGCCGAAGCAAAGCTCGGCCTCGAGGTAAAGTCGCCAGCCCCCCTTTCGGTCGGAAACAACGACGTCACCATCCGCATTTCATCACAAGGAAAACCTTTCGAAGGTGCGGATGTTAAACTGTTCGTCGGCAACATATCGAACAGTGATCGTGATTTTTCATCCTCCATGCACGAAACCGCGCCAGGTATTTACCAGACCAGGGCCGTCATTCCGTACGGGGGAAAGTGGCTGGTGAGAGTGGATCTTGCAAGCAACCAAATCAGGACGGGCAGGTCATGGTTCTACGACGTCAGGTGAAGGAGATCGCTGCCATGGCCACTCTTTGCTGCCTTGCGCTACTGCTGTGCGCACCATCCGTGTTTGCCGAATCGACTGCTGACTGCAACGCCATACACAACGGTCCCTGTACGAAACAGGCAGCCGGACGGACCGTCACCCTTGAAATCAATCCGAGACCGGTCAGGCACATGACGGACCTGACGTTCACTGTGACCGTAACCCCCTGCGCCTCAATGCCTTCCGCACTGATGCTCGACCTCTCGATGCCTGGTATGTACATGGGAAAAAACCTGGTTGTACTGAAGAGAAAAAGTACCTGCACATGGGAAGGCAATGGTTTGATCGTCAAGTGCATGAGCGGCCGGAAACTCTGGCAGGCGACCATCCTGTCGGCAGAACTCGACAATCCTGTATTCAGCTTCGATGTCCGCGACTGAGGTTCCTCACACCGGCATGGTCCGCTGCGAACACTGCCTGCAGGAGATTGCCCAAAACTCAGCGGTCTCCTCCGTCATCGACGGACAGCAGCACAGTTTCTGCTGTCATGGCTGCCTCGGCGTCTATGAGCTTGTCCACAGCCACTCCCTCGATGCATTCTACAGCCAGCGGTGTGACTGGAAACCGGGCCGCCCGGCCTTCGCAAAAGCAGATGCTGCCGATTTTGCAGATCAGGTCTCATCGAACGGCCGGACAAGCCGAATCGATGTAGCCCTTGCAGGCATTCGTTGTGCATCGTGCGTCTGGCTTGTCGAAAAGGTGATCGGACGACTGAACGGAGTGGTCTCTGCAAGGGTGAACTATGCCACCCGGCGCGCCTGGATCGAGTGGCAGCCGGCCTTCATCCCTCTCGACGAGATCCTGAAGGCCCTTTCGGACATCGGCTATACCCCTCGCCCAGGAACTCAGGCGGCGTCGGTCGAAATCTCCGCCGACGAAAAACGGGATCTTCTCCTCCGGTTCGGCACGGCAGGATTTTTCTCAATGCAGCTGATGCTTTTCACCGCAGCGCTCTATGCCGGATTCTTTCAGGGCATGGAATCCCGATACCGGCTCACTTTCCAGCTCATCTCGTGGGCGCTGGCCACGCCGGTGATCTTCTACGCGGGATTTCCGTTCATTGCCAACGCAATCCGGTCAATGAAGGGCGGAGGCCTGAACATGGATGTACTCGTCGCCCTGGGGTCAATCTCGGCCTACAGCTACAGTATCGCCAGAATCTTCACAGACGGTGAGGTATTTTTCGATTCAGCAGCCATGATCGTCACCTTCATCCTCCTTGGACGATTCATCGAAGCAGGATCGAGGCTCAAAGCCGGAAGAGCGCTCGTGGCCCTGACCGAGCTGCAACCCGGCGAAGCGATGCTCATAGGGGAGACGGGCGAAGCAACCCTTGTTCCACTTGAACGAATACGGACCGGGGAACTTATCGAAGTGATTCCTGGCGACCGGGTGCCACTCGACGGTACCGTCGTCGAAGGCATGGCCGACGTCGACGAATCCATGCTGACGGGCGAATCCGCCCCGGTGCTGAAAACTTCCGGCAACCAGGTCTATGCTGGAACATCTTCATTGACAGGTCACCTGAGAATAAGGGTTTCCGGCGACGCAAGGAGCACGATGCTCTCCAAAATCGTCAGGACAGTCGAAGAGGCCCAGGCACGAAAGGCTCCGATCCAGGGTATTGCAGACAAAACGGCAGGACTGTTCGTCCCGGCGACACTTCTCCTCGCCGCCGCCACCTTCGCCTGGTGGATAATCGCAAAGGCCGCCCCCGTTACCGCTGTCATGAACGCCGTGTCGGTTCTCGTCATTGCCTGCCCTTGTGCACTTGGACTGGCAACACCGCTGGCGATCCTCGTCGGGACCACTGCAGTCGGCAAAAAAGGAATCCTTGTCAAGGGGGGCGACATCTTCGAATCGATCTCGCAAACGACCACGGTGGTACTGGACAAAACCGGCACACTCACCATAGGCAAACCATCGATCGTGGACTGCATCGACTACGGCGTTTCCGACCGCTTCATACAGCACTGCGCATCCCTCGAAACCTGGTCGGAACATCCAGCCGGAAAAGCCATCGCCGCTTCATGGAAAGGAGCCCGGCTCGATGTGGAAGCCTTCAGGACAATACCAGGCATGGGAGTTTCCGGCCTGATCGGAGGTGAGGCCTGGCATGCCGGCACCTCGGCCCTCCTCGAAAGAGAGGGTATTCAAATCGATCCGGAATGTCGCAGGCAGGCGAAACAGCTCGAAAATGAGGGCAAAACGACAGTCTTTGTCTCCTGCAGCGGCCGGATCGCCGGGCTGATAGGGCTGATCGATGACCTGCGGGACAACGCACTCGAGATGATCGCTTCGCTCAGAGAGCAGGGTTTGAAACTCATGATTCTGTCCGGTGACAACGAGGGTGTCGCACAGTATATTGCAAATAAATGCGGCATCACCGAAGTAAAATCCGGGCTCACGCCCATCGGAAAAGCAGACGAAATCAGGAAACTGAAGGCGAAAGGTGAAACGGTCATGATGGCCGGCGACGGCATCAACGACGCCCCGGCGCTCACCGAAGCCGACACCGGTTTAACCCTTGGAACAGCAACGGGCATAGCGCTCGAAAGCGCCGGCGTGGCCATACTCAACAACGACCTCAGGCTGATCGGAACACTCTTCGGCCACTCCCGGAAGTGTTTTTCCATTATCCGCCAGAACCTCGCCTGGGCCTTCGGCTACAACATGATCGCCATCCCGCTGGCCGTCTCCGGCCTCCTGCACCCAATCGTGTCGGCACTGCTCATGGCATCGAGTTCGCTGGTGGTTGTCGGCAATTCGCTCCGTCTCCGAAAATACTGAAACCACCCTATGGAAAGCACCTTCTACCTGATCGGTATCGGCTTCGTCTTCGGCGTCGCAGGCTGGCTTCTGTTCCTATGGGCAGTACGGAGCGGTCAGTTCGACGACCCCGAAGCCCCCAAATACCGGATGCTTGACGACGATGACGAACAGCAGCATCCAGATAAATCCGGAAAGCATGAATAGTGAAGCAGCAGCCATGCTCATGGCCGGGCTTGCCGGGGGATTCGGCCACTGCATCGGCATGTGCGGACCGGTCGTCGCATCATACTCCCTCGGTGAAAGCAGGCGGGGCATGCTCCACCATCTGCTCTACAACCTCGGAAGGGTTGCGACCTATACATTCCTGGGAGCAATGGTCGGGCTCACGGGATCGTTCCTCGGAATCGCCTCGTCCATCGGACCAGCCCAGAAAGCCGTCATGGCCCTCGCCGGACTTGCCATCGTGCTGATGGGCATGGCAACGGCTGACTGGCTTCCCTTCGGACGCGCCAAGGCAGGCTGCACACCGCTCATGCCTGCCATCAGCAAAGCCTTGTCGCTCTTCAGCGGATCCCGATCCATCGGCGCCTATTTCCCCATGGGCATTGTACTCGGTTTTCTTCCCTGCGGACTTACCTACACAGCACTGCTGACTGCGGTGCGCTCCGCCATGGAGGCGCGCGACCACTTCACAGGAGTGGTGCAGGGCGGCCTGATGATGCTCCTCTTCGGGCTCGGCACGACTCCGGCACTCATGTTGGTCGGAAGTCTGACCGGACACATCGGAGAAAAGGGCCGCATCCTGCTCTACCGGTTGGCAAGCCTCATTATGATCGGCACCGGTATCCGGTTCATCATCGGGGCATTCCGGCTTTAAAGAACACCCTTTTATGCAATACTTTACAGGCAATATCCTTTCGGAGAATTTTTTATAATTATTTCATATTATTACAACGAATCGCCGCATTACCATCCACAGGTCCCCCAGGGACTGACAAGTCCAAAACATGAACCTTGACAGAAACCTCATCAGGCTTCTCAAAGAAGAGAAACGGCCATTCATCCTGTCGAGTCTTTTCGGCTCAATGGGAGCTCTGCTGCTCATCTGTCAGGCGTGGGTGTTGGGCGGAATAATCGAACAAGTCTTCAAATCAGCAGGAAGCAGCAACGGAATCGTATCACTTACAGCTCTTTTCGCGCTCTTCAGCATCCTTCGCATGCTCATAAACTGGGCCGGAAACCAGGCTGCCAAAAGAGGAACGCTTCTGATCAGAAAAAAGCTCTCCCGCCGCCTTGCAGAAACGGTCGCCGACCTCGGTCCCGCCTTCACAAACTCCGAACAGAGCGGTAGACTCGTAACCACGATGCTCAAAGGGGTCGAATCAGTCGACGCCTATTTCAGCCAGTATATCCCGCAGCTCTTCCTTGCCCTGGTGACTCCGGTAGTGATTCTTGCCGCCATTTTCCCCTCGGACTGGATTGCCGGCACCATAATGGTCGTGACAGCCCCCCTCATACCATTCTTTATGATTGTGATCGGCCGGTCTGCCAGCGCCGCGACCGAAAAGCAGTGGACGACCATGAGCAGGATGAGCGGCTACTTCCTCGACATGCTCCAGGGCCTGACGACGTTGAAGCTTTTCGCGCAGGAGAAGGCCCGCAGGGACGGCATCGAAGAGGCGAGCGAGAACTTCCGGCGCTCCACAATGAAGGTTCTCAAGATCGCCTTTCTCTCATCCCTGACACTTGAACTGGTTGGAACCATCGGCATCGCCGTCGTCGCCGTAAGCATCGGGCTCCGCCTGACCTCCGGCGCCATGCCGTTCCGGCCGGCTGTATTCACCCTTTTGCTGATCCCGGACTTCTACCTGACACTGAGACAGTTGGGCACTAAGTTCCACGCGGGCATGGAAGGAATTACCGCCTCAAAAGAGATACACGGGATCCTCGACAGGGGCTCCGACCTTCAGAGATTGCCGGGAAAACTCGACCTGCAGCCGGGAACGGCCTCCTCACAGCCGATCATCGTGGAAAACCTGAGCTTCACCTTCCCGGGCAGCGCCAGGCCTGCGATCGACGGCATCAGCTGTACGCTCAGTCCCGGGACAGTAACGGCTCTGACAGGACCCAGCGGTGCCGGAAAAAGCACATTCCTGAACCTGCTGCTCCGGTTCATCGAACCGGGTACCGGGTCACTGAAACTGGGCAGCGTCCCTGTCAGGGAATTCGGGCAGGAGGCCTGGTACCGCAACATAGCCTGGGTGCCCCAGCACCCCTTCCTGTTCAATACCACCATCAGAGAGAACCTGCTGATGGCGAGGCCCGGTGCAACAAACGAACAGATCGAAATCTCACTGAGACAGGCGGGGCTTCTCGAAATGGTCAATTCGCTCCCTGAAGGGCTTGGCACAATGATCGGCGAAGAGGGCGCCCGACTGAGCGGCGGCGAGGCTCAGCGTCTTTCCCTTGCCAGAGCTTTCCTGAAAGACGCACCGATCCTCCTGCTCGATGAACCGACTTCACATACCGACCCGATCCTCGAAGCCCGTCTGCGCACTGCAATGGCTGAGCTTATGCGTGGACGAACCGTGGTCATGATCGCCCACCGCCTGGAAAGCATCAGGAACGCCGACCGGATCCTCGTTCTCGATGGCGGACGAATCATTCAGTCCGGTACTCACGAGGAGCTCTCCTCAAGCAACGGATTCTACCGTCTTGCGGTGCTCTCATCGATGGAGGCAGCATGAAAACCTTTCTCAGACTTGTCGGCCTGACAAGGCCATTCGCATGGTGGATGCTGCTTGCCGCACTGATCGGCTTCGCCACCATCGGCAGCGGTATCGGACTGCTGATGACCTCCGCATGGCTGATATCGAGAGCCGCCCTGTTGCCACCTGTCTCGGCGCTGCAGTTCGGCATCGTGGGAGTCCGCGTCTTCGGCGGTGCCCGAGGCATCCTGCGTTACGCAGAACGGCTCATATCACACAACACCACATTCAGGATCCTTACAAGGCTGCGCCTCTGGTTCTATGAAGCTGTAGAACCTCTGGCCCCGGCACGGCTGGCTTCATTCAAGAGCGCCGACCTGCTCAAGCGCATCACCGACGACATCCAGAGCCTCGAAAACATCTATTCCAGGGTGCTCGCCCCGCCAGTCACAGCCCTACTCGTGACAGTGATGATGTGTGCAATCGTGGGCATATGGTCGCCAAACGCAGCAATCGGTGTGCTGGCCTGTCAGCTTCTGGCGGGTGTCGGGGTACCGCTTATTACCGTTCGGGCCGCAAGGGGAACCGCCAGAGGCATCACGGAGCTCCAGTCCGAACAGCAGCTCCTGGCTGTCGACATGGTGCAGGGCATCGGTGAGCTGCAGGTTTTCGGCATGCTCGGGGTCCACCTTGAGCGCATGCACGCGGTCGAGGGTAAAAAACTTGACCTTCAGAAAAAGACGGCCTTTTACGAAGGCTTGCACGAATCACTCAGTGGGCTGGCAATGAATGTGGCCGTCATCTGGATACTCTGGTCAATGCTTCCCCTGGTCAGGGTCGGCACCGTCAGCGGCATTACGCTGACCGCCGTCATCTTCGGAGTGATGGCCTCGTTCGAGGCTTTCCTCCCTTTGACCGGTTCAATGCAGCATCTGGAGGCAGACATCCGGGCCGGCGACCGACTGTTCGAGATAATCGACGCCGAACCTGAAGTGATAACGCCCGCTCGTCCGGAACCACTTCCCGAACGGCACAACATCGAGGCAAAAGAGCTTTGCTTTACCTACCCCGGGGGTACGCGACCTGCTATCGACAACATATCGTTCATCGTGCCACAGGGTGGAAGAACGGCCATCGTCGGCCCGAGCGGGGCAGGCAAATCAACCATCACCTCCCTGCTGGTTCGTTTCTGGAATCCCTCGGCAGGCAGCATCTCGTTCGGTGGCAGGAATATCAGTTTACTTGATCCGGAAGAACTTCGTCGCAGCATAGCAGTTGTCTCTCAACGCACCTACCTCTTCGGGCAAAGCATCCGAGAGAACCTGCTGCTTGCCGCGCCGGGAGCCGACGACAAGATACTGAAAGCTGCCCTTTCGGCTGCCGGGCTGGACAGCCTTCACGAGCGGCTTGACGACTGGGCAGGACAACACGGAATGAACCTCAGCGGAGGCGAACGCCAACGGCTTGCCCTCGCCCGAATGATTCTTCAGGATGCGCCAATCATAGTACTCGACGAGGCCACGGCAAACCTGGACGCCGTCACCGAGCAGGGCATCCTCGACACCCTCGACAGGGTCTCAGCCGGCAGGACATTGCTGGCCATCACCCACCGGCTGCACCGTATGGAACGATTCGACCGCATCGTTGTGCTGCATGAGGGGAAAATAATCGAAGAAGGTCGCCACGATGAGTTGCTCAAACTGAACGGGTTCTACGCCGGCATGTGGCACCTCCAGCATGAAGCCGCATTGTAAGAAACCCGGCTTCATCAATCATGGCTTGTGCATTTTATCCAGTGCCTACGATTTCGAAATACCTTATCAGAACCCCAACGTCACTCCTGAACACGACTTTCCATCCTCAAACAATATCATCTGATGATCATGGAAAACAATTGAACTCCGCTGCATGTCGAATCTTCAGATATCATTTCACCTTGTCGGGTTAACACTTAAAAAGAGTTCGATCCGGATTGTTACAGTTGCAAAAAAGATTTACAGCTATCGGGATGCATGAACAATAAGCATGTATATCCAATGTTTCATACGTCCGTCACCCATCTCTTTTCATGATCAATTGAGCTTCGCTTCATCTGGCAGGTATGGATTGCCTGGTACGAATGACCTTAAGGGTATCGAAGCCTTTCGAGTGGGCTTCAGACAGAAGCCTCTCAAAAAGAGCCCTGTCCATGATCGGAGTCCGCGACAAAATCCAGAAATATGAGCGACTGTACCCCGAAACCATGGCCCAGGAGTAGTTCTCGCGATCAAGATCGAAAACGGTGTATCCCCCGTAGAATGGGCCGAAGAAAGAGACTTCGAGCGAACCGACCGTAGGGTCCCCAGCGAACTTCGCCTTTCCTTCAGCGGTTTTCCACTGCTTGCCGACTGGATCGTACCCCTTGTTGAACACGCGCACCTTGCCGTCATCCCTGAGGGAGTAATCTGCCGTAACCTGTTCTGTACCTCTTTCGAAACGGTTTTCTATCCTTGCGATTTCGTACCAGGTCCCGAGATATCGGTTGAGTTCGAACCTGTCTACCGCGACGATGCCTTCCGGAGTGCCGGTGCAACCGACCATGGCGAAAAGCAGCAAAACAAGCATGAACTTTTTCATTATCCCCTCCTTCAGATGGTTATTGAGAACCTTCAGCGCGAATTTTGCAATTCGGCTCAGTGTTGATGGGGGACGTTGCGACACACTTCGCCCGGGAACTCGATTTCGACAGTCGAGTGGAAAAGCCCGTGCCGTCTGACGATGTTTTGGATCGACTCCTTGATGCAACCGTACTCCTCGGAATCGAAGTAGCGATCAACCTCGAGGTGAGCCGTAAACACATTGTGCTCACCATCGAGAGACCAGATATGGGCCTGATGCACCGCCCGGACATGATCGATCTGTTCGATCTCCATGACGACTGTATCGAGGCTGACACTCTCCGGCACGGCCTGAAGAAAAATCGGCAGCATCAATTTCAGGTTTTTAACGACGTTCGACAGGATGTAAAGCGTAATCAGCACGGCAAGAACAGGATCAAGCGCGGGAACATCGACGAATAGCAGGGCGATTGAAACCACAAGAACAGCAAGCCATCCGAGCACATCTTCGAGAAGATGCAGCGCGACAACCTTCGTGTTCATTCCTTTCTCGCGCGAAAGCCTCATCATGGCGACACCGTTGACGACTACACCGATCAATGCGAGCAACACCATTCCCCCCGCATCGGGATGGCTGGGGGCGAGAATACGGGGTATGGCTTTTGAAAGAATGAACAGCGAGCTGACCAGAAGCAGTATGGTGCTGACAAGGGCGCCGAACGTGGAGAAGCGCCTGTAGCCGTAGGAGTATCGGGAATTGCCTTTTTCCCCCGAAAGCCGCTCGAAGTACCAGGCCTGCCCAAGCGCGAAGCAGTCGCCCAGATCGTGCGCCGCATTGGCGAGAATGGCGGTGCTGTTGGTCAGAAAGCCGCCGACGATTTCGACGACGGTAAATCCAAGGTTCAGGAAAAACGCAGACCGTATGCCTCCTGCAGCATGATGATGGTGACCGTGGATATCATGATCTGACATGACCGGACAGTCTCAGGTTAAAAGGTTCATGACTCTTTTTGCATAAACAGCGAAAAAGGCACCGGCAATTCCCGGCTCACGCCTCTGGCTCAGTCGAATATGACGGTTTTACGCCCGTTGACCAGAATACGGTGCTCGCCGTGCAGTCGAAGGGCACGCACCAGCACCAGGCGCTCAAGGTCGCGGCCCTTGCGCACGAGGTCATTGAGAGTGTCCCTGTGGGAGATACGGATGATATCCTGCTCGATGATCGGGCCTTCGTCAAGCTCGTCGGTGACATAGTGGCTGGTGGCCCCGATAATCTTCACTCCCCTTTGGTAGGCCTGGCGGTAAGGATTTCCGCCGATGAATGCAGGAAGAAAAGAGTGGTGGATGTTGATGATCCTTCCAGGATAACGTTCGGTGAACTGCGGTGAAAGCACCTGCATATAGCGTGCGAGTATGATAGTATCGATGCCGTTCGCTTCGCAAATTGCTATCTGCTGCAACTCGGCGTCCTGCTTGCTTCCTGCGGTAACGGGAACAACGTGGAACGGTATTCCGTAACGTTCGGCCATTGGACCGAGATCCGGATGGTTGGAGATGATAAGTGGAATGTCGATATCGAACTCTCCGAGACTGTACCTCCAGAAAATCTCCCGCAGGCAGTGGTCGTATTTCGAAACGAAAATGGCCGTCCTGATTTTCCTGCCTGAAAGGCGGATTTTCCAGGAGGCGCCAAATTCGCGGGCAAGCGGAGCAAATGCCTCCTCAAGGTCGGAGGCGGGAATGGTAAAGCGCTCCATACTCCATGAGACGCGGAGAAAGAAATGTTGCTCTTCTACGTCGACATGCTCGTCAAGGTCGAGGATGTTTCCTCCCCGTTCGTATATGAAATGGGCTATGCGCGCAACAAGTCCGACGCGGTCATGGCAGGAGAGCAAAAGGACGGCAATGGAGCCGGACCCGGAGGAAGTCGGTGACATAACAGGAACCTGCGATAATGATTGAACTTCTGGAAAATAATTATTTTGGCAACCCCAAAATCAAGATTTTTTCTTCAACACAAAAAACCGGATGGAGTGACTGCGGAGCCAGGCAGGGAATTGACAGTCGAAAACAGAGACGGGCACTGTAATACGCTCTTGTGCTAAGCCGACATAAATTGAATTTCATTCCATAAACACAGTCAAACTTACACGGGAACAAAATTATCCTTGACAGCGTAATGTATTCATACTGCCTCAAATAGTCTATTTAGAGATTATTTCGATATGCCTCTTCACTGCATTGAATGCATAATTTTTGTTCATTAAATCTCCTGTCATGCTCAAGCACTCAAAAAATATCCCTTTGGGCGGCAAGCAGATCGATAACTCGGTGTTTGCGCTGCTCGACTCCTTTTCCGATGCGGCCTTCCTGATCGACCCTGTCGGCACAATTCTCGACGCCAATACCGCATTTGCGACGCGAATCAGCAACTATTCCCGGGATTTTCTTGGCATCAATGCCTTTGCGCTTCAGTCATCCGCTCTGCATATCCCTGAAATAGCGGCCGGACTGAGAGAAAAGAGTCAGGAGGTTCTTCGTACCGGCAAACGTCTCACATTCGAGGAAAAGCAACACGGCAAAACCTGTCGACATACGATCACACCATCCTGCGCCCGCGATGGGAAGATCACCCGGCTGTTCATCGTCGTCCAGGATTGCATCGAAACGAGTATTGAGCATGAATTTGCCCTCCACAAAATTATCCATGAAGCTATTCCCTGTTCCATTGCGATCATGGATGCCAGGGGATGCTTTATCTGGTTGAATCAATACGCAAGTGATCTGCTTACAGGCAAAAACGAAGATGTGAGTATTGGCCTCGATGCATTCGAGAACATGCATCCTGATGATATGGCTTATGCGAGGGAAAATTTTCTGAATGTTCTGAAAACAGGTAATGAGGTAACCGTTGAAGTCAGAAGGGCTGTTAGCGGAACAACGGACTTTACATGGCGAATTGTCCATGGAAGGAAAATCATGTTTGACGGCCAACCGTGCGTCCTGGCCATCGGTATCGACATCACTGAGCGCAAACGGGCGGAGGATAAGCTCATCGAAAATCAGACGCGATTCGACCATGCATTGAAAGCTACCCATGCCGGCGTCTGGGAATGGGACATGAGGACCGGCGAAAATATCTGGTCGGATGAATTATGGGAATTGTATGGATTGGAGCGAGGAAAGGCAAATCCATCATTCGAACTATGGGCAAGTTCAGTGCATCCCGAGGACCGGAAAATGGCAATTCAGGTCGCTATGGATGCTGCAAAAAAAGGGATCGAACTGAATAACGAGTATCGAGTGATATACCCTGATGGCTCCGTTGGCTGGCTGATGTCACGCGGAATGCCGATATATGACGACAAAGGTAACATGGTTAAGTATATCGGGACAATTATAGATATCACCGAACACAAACAGACCGAGAAAAAGCTGATTGAAAGTCAGAAGCGCTTCAGTCAGGCATTGGAAGCTACTCATGCCGGCGTCTGGGAATGGGACATGAAGACCGGCGAAAATATCTGGTCGGATGAAATATGGGAATTATATGGAATGGAGCGAGGAAAGGCAAATCCATCATTTGATCTATGGGCTAGTTCAGTGCATCCCGAGGACCGGGAAATGGCAATTCAGGTCGCTATGGATGCTGCAAAAAAAGGGATCGAACTGAATAACGAATTTCGGGTGAGTCACTCTGATGGCTCCGTTCGCTGGCTGATGTCACGCGGAATGCCGTTACATGACGTCAAAGGCAACATAGTTAAGTATATCGGGACGAGTATAGATATCACCGAACGTAAACAGACCGAGAATGAGCGGCAGAAATTGCTGGAGAGCAAAGCAGGAATTAACGCGGCTCTTGAAACAAGCCACATCGGCTTGTGGGAGATCGATCTGCAGAACTTAATCGTGCACCGTTCGCTCGAACATGACCGTATTTTTGGTTATGAATCGCTCCGATCGGAATGGACTTACCAGATATTTCTCGATCACATCATCCCCGAAGATCGCGAGGAAGTAGCCCGGAAATACAAGGTGGCCATAGCTAAGCAATCCGACTGGAATTCAGAGTACCGCATTCTCCGCACCGATGGGGAAATTCGCTGGATCTGGGCAATCGGAAGATATCAGTTTGACAAGACAGGTAAAGCGAGCTGTATGACGGGCCTCATAATGGACATCACCGAGCGCAAGAGGGATGAGGATGAGAGGACGATCCTTCAGGCAAAACTTCAGCAGGCGCAGAAAATGGAACTGGTCGGCCAGCTTGCCGGAGGTATTGCTCACGATTTCAACAATGTTCTGACGGCGATTCTAGGCAATACGGAGTTGCTGCTTGGAAAAATTGATATTGAGCATCCATTCTCTGAATCCCTTGAAAACATCAGACAGTCGGTCACCCGTTCCGCTGACCTGGTTCGCCAGCTCCTCGCATTTGCACGAAAACAGGCCATAAAGCCAAAAATCCTGCAATTGGACCAGGCAGTACACAATCTTCAACCCATGCTCAGGCGTTTGATTCCGGAAAACATTCAATTCGACTGGCGCCTCAACAGCAGTCATGCCCGGGTGCTCATCGATCCCTCACAGTTCGACCAGGTAATGACCAACCTGTGTATCAATGCCCGCGACGCCATCATTGGAAGTGGTACGATCACCATCGAAACCTCTTTGGCACACATCGTCAGTGCACATATCGCCGCAGGCCATCCCTGCCAGATTCCCGGCAATCATGTCAGACTTTCAATCTCTGATACCGGAAGCGGAATCGACTTGACGGTGCTTCCCCATATTTTCGAACCCTTTTTCACCACGAAGGATATTGGAAAAGGGACCGGCCTTGGACTTTCAACAATCTACGGAATCGTAAAGCAGAATAACGGATACATCGATTGCCGGACTGTACCGGGAAAAGGAACGACTTTCAACGTTTATCTGCCAATGTCTGAGGATACCGTGCATGAAGATCAGCTGGAAGAACATGAGCCACTTCTCAAACATACAAATGAGACTATTCTCGTGGTCGAGGATGAATCATACATACTCAAAATCCTCAAGGAGATCCTTGAAGACAAAGGATATACAGTGCTGGTGGCCTCAGATGCCGAGCAGGCAATGATTATCGTAAATAAATTCAGAAAGCAGATCGCTCTGCTGGTAACCGATATCATGCTGCCAAACATGAATGGTATTGAACTGAGTGAGCGGCTTCAGGCTGTCTATCCTGAACTGAAAGTCCTTTTCATGTCCGGTTATGCCCCTGAGGAGATTGCCCAGCATAGAAAGTTTGATCTCGGCGTGGACTTCATACGGAAGCCTTTCACTATCCAGGACTTTACGGGAATTGTTTACAACACGTTGAGTCTCTCCCGGAAGGCCCAATGATCCGGGTCGTTCAGCACACAACCAGGAACCAGCCAATTTGTTATATAAAAATCACTTGACAGCAAGCCAACAATCCTCTTTCAAAATTAGTTATTTTAGGCTCAAGGTTAACCCCTGTCGAAACAGAACATTCCGAAAAGCCGTCAGGACTGCATGATTTTGCTGGCGAAGCATACCTTGGGCATTGCAATGAACGAACGAAGACCTGAACCACTCCTGCTGCTGACTGCCGCCTTATTCTGCATTGCATCCTTTTTTCTCTTCGATGGACCTGTGGCCATATTTTTCCGGCAGTTCAGCGATCCAATCTGGATTGGATCGTGGAAAATGATAACCAATGCCGGCGAATCGCAATGGTACCTTGTCGGTGGCTTCACCCTTTTCGCAATATTCCGGAACAGGAACCGGCATGCGGCATGGTCAGGACTCTTTCTGTTCAGTACTGTCGCCGTATCCGGACTCACCGCTGATCTCCTGAAATTCATTTTCGGAAGGGCCAGGCCAAAATTGCTGCTGGAACAGGGCATCTATGGTTTCGGATTCTTCCATACCGGGCATGCATGGACATCTTTTCCCTCCGGACATTCGGCCACTGCAATGAGCGCAGCCCTGACATTATCGCTGATATTTCCTCGATTCAGGCCGGTGTTCATTGCCATAGCCATCCTCATCGTTGCCAGCCGGGTTGTGCTCGACCAGCACTACCTGAGCGATATTGTGGCTGGTTCGATGCTAGGCGTCGTATCGGTCACCCTGCTTTACCAACGTTATTTCCGAACTGCACTCGATGAAGCCTGAACCATTTAAGCTGAACCGAAATACCCTCCTTCTGGGGCTCGGCATCCTGATCTTCCTGAGCTTTTTTGCCGGTCTCGGTTCAGGCCCGCTGTTCGATGTGGACGAAGGGGCATTCAGCGAAGCCACCCGGGAGATGCTCGTTTCGAAAAACTATCTGACGACCTACCTGAACGGCCTGCCCCGTTTTGACAAGCCGATCCTGATCTACTGGCTGCAACTGCTTTCACTCAAGACATTCGGGCTCAGCGAATTTGCTTTCAGGCTTCCGTCGGCTGTTTCGGCAGCCGTATGGGCCATAACCACATACCTGTTCGTGCGAAAGGAACGTGGCGAAACCGAGGCCCTCCTGGCCACGGCACTGCTGGCGCTTTCGCTACAAGTCTCAATCATCGCCAAAGCGGCCATCGCCGACGCCCTGCTCAACTGCTGCCTTGCCGTCAGCCTGCTGGCAATCTTCCGATACTGGCGCGACAAAAGGAGATCCTCGGTCTACATCGCATTTACGGCCATTGGACTTGGAGTCCTTGCCAAGGGTCCTATCGCCATCCTCATCCCGGTTGCGGTCTCATTGCCATTCTTCCTGCTGCAGGGGGAGCTGAAGGCCTGGTTCAGGGCCGTTCTGAACCCCACGGCCATCGCGCTCTTCCTGGTAATCGTGCTGCCCTGGTATACGCTCGAATACATGGACCAGGGCCAGGCGTTCATCGAAGGCTTTTTCATGAAGCACAATGTCGGCCGGTTCAGCGGGTCAATGGAAGGTCACTCCGGATCGCTCTTTTACTACCTGCCGGTCGTGCTCATCGGCATAATGCCATCTACAGGTCTCCTGCTGGCGGCCATTGCGGGGTTCCGGTCGCGGCTCGCAGATCCCCTCTATCAGTTCTGCCTGATCTGGTTCGGATTCGTGTTCGTCTTTTTCTCTCTATCCGGCACCAAGCTGCCCCACTACATGATTTACGGCTACACTCCGCTATTCATAATCCTCGGCTACGAGTTGTCAGAATCGAAGCGGCCCTGGCTGCATGCCCTGTGGCCGGCCGGTATGCTGCTGCTTCTGGCTGCCGTGCCGCCAGTGCTGGAAAAGGTGTTGCCAACGATGACAAGCCTTTTCGTGAAAGCGCAGCTGCAGGGGCTGCTGGATCAGATGGCCGCCAACCGATTCTCAATGCTCATGATCTCAGCGGCGATCCTCTGCATGCTTTTACAGGCTCTGCCGATAATCGCACCATCCCTGCGTTTCATTCTTGGCGGAGCGTTGCTGACCTTTTCGTTCAATTTCATCGCCATGCCGATGGCCGCAAAGGTGATGCAGGAACCCGTCAGGGAGGCCGCATCAGTAGCCAGGAAAGGCGGTCTCAAAATCGTGATGTGGAAAGTCTATTACCCCTCTTTTTTAGTATATTCGGGATCACTTGCCGAACGACGCCGCCCGGAACCGGGTGAGGTGATGCTGACCAACATCGATCACGTCGACGATTTTGGCCAGAGCGCTCGTCTGTACGGGAAGTACGGAATAATCCTGGCAAGAGTGCCAGACCAAAAAGCACCCCGATGAAACTGTCAGTCGTCATTCCGGTCATGAACGAGGCCGATAGCATCAAACCCCTGTTCGATGCCCTTGCCTCTTCACTCTCCGGCATCGATCACGAAATCGTCCTTGTCGACGACGGTTCGACGGACGCGACGGTTGCCGAGATCGAAAAATATGCCCCTTCGAACGCCAGGCTGGTAGTGCTGAACAAGAACTATGGCCAGACGCCTGCCTTGTCAGCCGGCATCGATCAGGCTCAGGGAGATCTGATCGCCACCATGGACGGTGACCTGCAGAACGACCCCTCCGACATTCCGATGATGATCCGCCGCCTCGAAGAGAGGGGACTCGACGTCGTTGCCGGCCGAAGGGCCGGAAGGCAGGACGGAATGCTTCTGCGCAAGATCCCCAGCAAGATCGCCAATGCCCTCATCCGGAACATGACAAACGTGCACATCAGGGATTACGGCTGTACCCTGAAAGTGTTCAAAAAGGATGTCGCCAAGAACCTGGGGCTTTACGGGGAACTGCATCGGTTTATCCCGGTACTCGTACAGCTTTATGGTGGAAAGATGGAGGAGGTCGACGTCAAACACCACGCGAGGAAGTTCGGCAGCTCCAAATACGGCATTGACAGGACCCTGAAAGTGATGAGCGACCTTCTTTTCATGGTATTCTTCCAGAAATACGGACAGAAGCCCATGCACCTGTTCGGATCACTCGGGTTCTTTACCCTGTTCGCAGGACTTGGCATCGATTTCTACCTCCTGGTGGTAAAAATACTCGGACAGGATATCGGAGGACGCCCATTGCTGAGCCTCGGTGTCATCCTGACCTTCATCGGAATCCAGCTTATCACGACAGGGTTCATCGCCGAGTTCATCATGCGCACCTACTACGAATCACAGAACAAGAAACCCTATATCATCCGACAGATCGTTGACAAAGAGTAGCAGTTTAAAAGGCAAATTTCTCAAGGTAGCGCTCCAGGTCCTGCTTACCGTGGCCGCACTGGCCATTGTGCTGAGCAAGACCGATCTTCCCCGGCTGACGGCGATCATCAGCAATGCGAATCCCTGGTATCTTCTGGCAGCAGTCCTGTTTTTCAACATATCCAAGATCGTGAATGCCCTCAGGCTGAACCGGTTTTTCAAGGCGATCGGACTGCAGCTCTCCATCTGGTACAACCTGAAGCTCTACTATCTGGGCATGTTCTACAACCTGTTCCTGCCTGGAGGCGTTGGAGGCGATGGATACAAGATCTACGTCCTGAGGAAAAATCACGGCATTACGGTGCTGAACATTTTCAATGCAGTATTCTGGGACAGAATCAGCGGAATTTTCGCGCTGGTGTTCCTGTCGGCGATCCTGCTTGTCCCGAGCTCCTTTTCTACCCTCTATCCTGGCCAGATTTACTGGGTATGGCTGATTGCAGGAGCGGCGTATCCCCTGTCGCTGCTCCTGACAAGACTCTTCTACCGCCAGTTCATGCCGGTCTTTGTCATTACGGCTTTCGAATCGCTCGTCATACAAGGCACCCAGGTAATCTCGGCCTGGTTCATCCTTATGGCCTTGTCGGCCACGACCCACCAGATCGATTTCCTGGCAATCTTCCTGATTTCAACCGTCGCCACGATCCTTCCGCTCACTATCGGCGGGGCTGGAGCCAGGGAAGTAACCTTCTATTACGCCCTTCAGCATCTGGGGCTCGACACCAACACCGGAGTTGCCCTCTCATTGATTTTCTTCGCCATTTCGGCGATCTCTTCCCTGGCAGGCATCCTGACCAAAATCAGACACGAAAGCGCCGCTGGCAGCGCCGAAGAACAACCTTCAGCCTGAAAAGCGCTTAAAATGAACTTCGTTTACAGTTGAGAAACAGACAGGCGGGAGTCCCGACCTTGTGCGGGACAGAATATTCGAGGTGAGAGGATTTCAGGCGAGTGCCATATCCTTGAGACGCAGCTGCACGTACTCCCTGCCGTTCCACTGCTTCCGTTCAGGTACGCATACCAGCAGGAGGCGCGGGGTTCCCTCGTAACGGTCAAGATCGGTGAAAATATCCGGGCGATCGAAACCTATGACCTCGAAAGAAGGGCTCCGATCTTCCTGAACCATGAACTTTACATGCCGCTCCTTAAGCAGTCTGGGCCTTCCGACAAGACGGCACGCCTTCGTTACGAAAAGCGGCTCACGGTTTCCGAAACCAAACGGGGCGAACTGCTCGAGAACTTTCAGGAAATTGGGAGTGATTTCGCCAAGCGACAGCTCGGCATCGATCATAAGCTCTTTCTGCCGCTGCTCCACAGGAAGCAGATCACGGCAAACCTCGTCGAACCTTTTCCTGAAAGCCGACAGATTTTCAGGCCTGAGGGTCAATCCGGCAGCCTGGTGATGACCTCCGAACTGTTCGAGATGGTCGCGACACTCCTGCAGGACATCATAGATATTCAGGTTGTCGACGCTCCTGACCGAGCCTTTGATCAGACCGTTCATCCGTCCCATGATCACGGTCGGCAACGCAAACTTGTCGATAATCTTCGAAGCGACGATCCCAAGCACACCGAGATGCCACTCCTCGTCGTACAGTACAATCGATGAACAGAAGCTGGCACAATGTCCGGCCACCATGGTTTCAGCCTTGGCTGTTATCCCTGAGTCGATTTCGCGCCTCCGCGTGTTCAGCCCTTCGAGTTCGGTCGCATATCGGCGAGCCTCTTCCCGATCCGACGAAAGCATCCACTGCATGGCGGTAAGGGCCGACTCCATCCTGCCGGCGGCATTGATGCGGGGAGCTATCCCAAAGGCGATATTCATCATGCCGAGATCGGGGGGGTTGACCTTCATGAACGAAACCATTTCGCTCAGGCTGTCCCTCGGTGATTTCCGCATCAGCTGAAGCCCTTCGCTGAGATACGCACGATTCTCCTGCTGAAGCGAGACAAGGTCAGCGGCAGTCGCAATGGCAACCAGGTCCAGATACTTCGCCCAGCGGTCCCGCTCGCCGCCTTCCCTTTCGACGATGGCCTGCAGGAGCTTGAAGGCTACGCCGCAGCCGCAGAGCTCCCTGAATGGATAACCGCTTCCTTCAACCTTGGGATTGAGAATGGCATATGCTGCAGGAAGTTCATCGGCTTCATGGTGATCGCAGACGATGACGTCGATACCCTTTTCGGCACACAGCAGTACCTCGGCGACTGCCCGGATACCGCAGTCCACCGTGATAATGAGCGTCACCCGGCACTCTTCGGCATAGGCGATACCGGCCTCAGACAGGCCATACCCCTCTTTGAACCGATCGTTGATGTAGTGGCAAACATCGGCACCCCTTTCCCGCAGGAACAACGAAAGCAAAGCAGTCCCAGTGGTGCCGTCAACGTCGTAATCTCCGTAGATCATGATCCGTTCACCTTCCGCAACCGCCTTGAGTATGCGCGCCACAGCCCGCTCCATGTGCTGGAATAAAAACGGCGAAGGGACATTATCGAGCGATGGACGGAAAAAGAGGCGGGCATCTTCGAAGCTCGAAATGCCGCGATTGCAGAGCGAAGCTGCAATGGGTTTGCTGACGTTGATCGCCTCGGAAAGGCCCTGAACCAGAGATGCGTCAGGTTCAAGACGGGTCCATCGGTATCGTTTCATGAAAAAGTCCTTGAGTCGTGGATACAGGTCGATGAATGTACAGATTATTTACGCGTTTCTGTACGAAAAAACCGAATCACAGTTTTGAGAGGTATGCCTGGCTTGAAATACGACGAGAAATACCATAAATTTAAGATCTACCGGTAAGACAGCTCCCAGGAATACAACCACTCTGAACGACCATACGATGAACAAGCTAATAACCATCGAAAGCCATTTTCTCAACCAGCATAAACTCTATCCTGAAGTCAACAATGAAGTGACCGACCTCCTGAACGATGTCGCCTTCGCAGCAAAACTGGTGCGGCGGGAAGTTGTAAGGGCGGGACTGGCAGACATACTCGGGCTCGCCGGTTCAACCAACGTACAGGGTGAGGAGGTCAAAAAGCTCGACCTGTTCGCCAACGAGCAGATCATCAACGCCATCGGCCAGCACGGCAGGTTCGCGATCATGGGTTCGGAAGAGAACGACAGCATCATCATCCCGCCACAGAACGAAACCGGACATTATGCGTTGCTGTTCGACCCATTGGACGGCTCATCTAATATCGATGTCAACGTCAGCGTTGGAACCATCTTTTCAATCTACCACCTCAAGGGCAACGACCCCGGCAAGGCAAGCCTCGCCGACTGCCTGCAGAATGGCGCAGAGCAGGTCGCTGCCGGCTACGTCATTTACGGTTCATCGGTCGTACTGGTCTATACCACCGGCCACGGGGTACACGGATTCACCTATGACCCGACCGTCGGAGAGTTCCTCCTCTCCCACGGAAACATCATGACCCCCGAACGCGGCAAATACTACTCGATCAACGAAGGATCCTGGGCACAGCTCAACGATACCACCAAACGCTACATCGACTACCTCAAGGAAGAGGACGAAGCAACTGGCCGTCCTTACAGCACGCGCTACATCGGATCATTGGTCGCCGACTTCCACAGGAACCTCCTGACAGGCGGAATCTTCGTCTACCCGGCAACAAACAAGCACAAGAACGGCAAACTCAGGCTGATGTACGAAGCCAACCCCCTGGCATTCATCTGCGAACAGGCCGGTGGCCGGGCCACCGATGGCGACCGTCGGATCCTCGACATCAAGCCTGAAGAGCTGCACCAGAGGACACCCCTCTACATCGGCAGCCTGAGTGACGTCATCACCGCTGAAGAGTTCGAAAAAGGGCTTCGGTAAATCGCAGGATAATCACTGCAAAAACAAAGGGCGCCCACACGAGCGCCCTTTGTTTTTGCCTGTTTCGGCTTCACTCCGACGAAGCGCCCTCGAATTCCGGATAGAATATCCTTTTGATCGAAAGCGTTTTGCCGCTTGAAACATCGAGTGTGAGCAGCACAGCTGAAAGGTGCACGTCGTCCGTGGCGCACTCGTATTTGTGCGGCGTCTGGTATAGCATCCGATCAACGGCCGATTTGACCTGCATGCCGATCACCGACAGATGCGGTCCGGTCATTCCGACATCGGTCAGGTAACCCATTCCCTTTGGAAAAATTCGTTCGTCAGCCGTCTGCACATGGGTATGGGTGCCGATAATCGCAGAAACCTTTCCATCGAGATACCACCCGAGAGCGAGCTTCTCGGCCGTTGCCTCAGCATGGAAATCGACCACGATGACCTGTGACTGCTCCTTGACCTGCTTGAGCACCCAGTCCGCCGTGCGGAAGGGGCAGTCGATCGGGGACATGAATGTCCTTCCCTGTAGGTTGAGCACCGTGATATTGCCGAGACCTCTTGGTAGTTTATAGACCCCGTACCCTTTGCCGTAAGTCCCCTTCGGATAGTTCTGCGGACGCAGCACCCGTTCGTGGGTTTTCAGGGTATCGAAAAAATTGAAGTTGTTCCATGTGTGGTTGCCACCCGTCACGACATCGACGCCGGCCTCCAGCATCAGGTTAAGCGCCTCAAGGCTCATTCCCTTGCCGTTATGGGCATTCTCCCCATTGCAGATTACAAAGTCGACCTCGTATTTAGAAATAAATCCTTTGAGCATCCGGCTGACGATCTGCAGGCCGGGGGTTCCGACGACGTCGCCGATGAAAAGGATGTTTGCGGTTTTTATAGTCATGGCAAAGGCTAAAACGTTAACAGTCAGCATATCTTCGACAGAGCTAAGGTACACAATGACCGGGTCATTCTGAAGGAAGATTCCTGCTGCTTATATTGACAAAAGGTCGTCAGGACCCGAAAATCGCGGGCAAACAGGAACCAAACCATACCGTACATGCGTAAAGGCACCCTCACCATCTTACGTGCCCTCTCAGTTCTGCTGCTCCTGCTTCTGCCACTCGTCGTTACGGCCCTGCTTCGCGACTCCGGCCATGTCCCGGCTGAAGCCATAATCGAGGCAAAGGCGGCCCTCGAACGTCATGTTTCGCAGCATCCTGACGAGATACCTCGCACTCTTGCCGTCGTGGACTTCTCATGCCCCTCCTTCCTGAAGCGCATGGTGGTCATTGACCTGCAGACCGGTCGAAGCACGGCCTGCCGCGTAGCGCACGGCAAAAAAAGCGGAACAATCATAGCAGGGAGCTTTTCAAACATTCCGGATTCGAACATGAGCAGCCTGGGCCTGTTCCGTGTCGGCCAGGCTTATTACGGCGACCATGGCCTCGCGCTCAGGCTGGAAGGCCTCGATTCGCTTAAGAACGGCAACGCCAACATGCGCGACATCGTGCTTCATTCCGCAGACTATGTCTCGATTCCCTATATCCTGCTGAACCTGTTCACCTTCTCCGGCCCGAGGATAGGCCGAAGCAACGGCTGTTTCGTCGTTTCGCGCGACGATATCGAACCTGTTGCCCGCAAGCTCTCCAACTGCGGATTCATCTACGCCTGGGGTGGAAAAGCCCAAACACCATTGAAATAACAGGGCGCTTTCCCCGGGAGCGCCAATGTGCCATCATCTTGAGCCTCTTGAGCCCCTTTTGTCCCTTAAGTCTTTTACGTCCTTTTGGTCTTTTCCCTGAATTGGACAGAAAAAGAAAAGAGGCTGTCCCGGAACCAGTATCGGGACAGCCTCCTCCTATGGCAAGCAATTCGATTTATAGATCTTACAACGCGTCGATGATCGCGTTGAACGTCGCGCTCGGGCGCATTGCGTTGGTGGTCTTGACTTCATCGGGATGGTAGTACCCGCCCATGTCGACCGGCCTGCCCTGCGCGGCAATCAGCTCTACGTTAATCTTCTCCTCATTCTCTTCGAGTGCCTTGGCGACGCCGGCGAAACGTGCCTGAAGCTCCTGGTCGGCGGTCTGTGCGGCAAGCGCTTCAGCCCAGTAAAGAGCCAGGTAGAAATGGCTGCCGCGGTTGTCGATCTGGCCGACTTTCCTGGCCGGAGACTTTCCGTTATCGAGGAACTTGCCGATGGCCTGGTCGAGCGTATCGGCCAGAACCTGGGCCTTGCTGTTGCCAAAGGTCTGGGCAAGATGCTCAAGCGATGCTGCCAGTGCAGAAAACTCGCCAAGTGAGTCCCACCTGAGGTAACCCTCTTTCTGGAACTGCTGAACGTGCTTTGGAGCCGAACCGCCGGCACCGGTTTCGAACAGGCCACCGCCATTGAGCAGCGGAACGATCGACAGCATCTTGGCGCTGGTACCCAGCTCGATGATCGGGAACAGGTCGGTCAGGTAGTCACGAAGCACGTTGCCGGTAACCGAAATGGTATCCTGCCCTGCCCTGAAGCGGCCAAGGGTGAAGCGCATGGCATCATCCGGTGCGAGTATCCTGATATCGAGGCCGGTCGTGTCATGCTCCTTGAGGTAGACGTTGACCTTCTCAATGATCTGGTTGTCGTGGGCGCGGTTGCTGTCGAGCCAGAATATGGCCGGTGTACCGGTTGCCTTTGCCCGCCTGACAGCCAGCTTGACCCAGTCGCGAATCGGTGCGTCCTTGGTCTGGCACATCCTGAAAATGTCGCCGGTTTCGACATTCTGCTCCATGAGCACTGAACCATCGGCGTCGACCACACGGATAACACCGTTGCCTGGTGCGTAGAAGGTTTTATCGTGGGAACCGTACTCTTCAGCTTTCTGGGCCATCAGGCCGACGTTCGGTACGCTGCCGATGGTAGACGGGTTGAATGCACCGTTCTTTCTGCAGTCATCGATGATCGCACCGTATATGGTAGCATAGCAACGGTCAGGCACCATGGCTTTGGTGTCGTGCAGCTGGCCGTCAGGACCCCACATTTTGCCGCCGTCGCGGACGACTACCGGCATGGAGGCATCGATGATAATATCGTTCGGTACGTGGAGGTTCGTGATACCTTTGTCTGAGTCGACCATGGCAAGCGCCGGGCGCGTTTTGTAAACTGCCTGGATGTCAGCCTCAATTTCGGCACGTTTCTCTTCCGGAAGGCTCTGGATCCTGTTGTATACGTCACCAAGGCCGTTGTTCAGGTTGACGCCGAGCTCCGCAAAGAGGGCCGCATGCTTGTCGAGCGCTTCCTTGTAGAAGACGGCGACTGCATGGCCGAACATGACGGGATCTGAGATCTTCATCATGGTGGCTTTCAGGTGCAGCGACAGGAGAATGCCGCTCTGTTTTGCATCTTCTATCTGGGCGGCATAGAACTCGCGCAGGGCGCGAACGTTCATCGCAGATGCATCGATCACCTCGCTGTCTTTCAACGGGGTCTTCTCCTTAAGCACGGTCACGTTGTTTGCACCGTCCACATATTCGATCCTGACTGTTGTCGCCTTGCCCACGGTAACGGACTTCTCGCTGCCGTAGAAGTCTCCGGAGGTCATGTGGGCGACGTGAGCCTTGGAGTCGGGGCTCCATGCGGCCATCTTGTGAGGGTTCTTCTTTGCAAATTCCTTGACCGAAAGCGGAGCGCGGCGGTCGGAGTTGCCTTCACGCAGCACAGGGTTGACTGCGCTGCCGAGGACCTTGGCATAGCGGGTCTGGAGCGCCTTTTCGGCGTCGTTCGAGGGTGCCTCCGGGTAATCGGGCAGGTTGTATCCCTGATCCTGCAACTCCTTTATGGCAGCTTTCAGCTGGGGAATAGAGGCGCTGATGTTCGGCAGCTTGATAATGTTTGCTTCAGGCTTGAGCGCAAGTTCGCCCAGTTCGGCAAGGTAATCCGGAATCCTTTGGCTCTCGGTCAGGTTCTCCGGGAAGTTGGCGATGATCCTGCCGGCAAGGGAGATATCACGGGTTTCGACCTCAACACCGGTTCCCCGGGAGTAGGCCTGGATGATCGGAAGCAGCGAGTAGGTCGCCAGTGCCGGCGCCTCGTCGATCTTGGTGTAGATGATGGTCGATTTGTTAGCCATATCAATGATAGTTTAGTGTCTTTTAAGAAAATCACGATGAGAAAACCAAAACCGGACACCCCGATCAGAAGCGGATCACCCACCTGTCAGGCCATAGACCTGGACCGTCTTGCATGGGTACATGTAACGGATGAGGTTAAACGGCCGCTGTCGATGAACTGCCTGCGCCGGGTAATGCGCCAATCTTCTGCTCACAGTCAACTGCGCCTCGCAGGGCACAATAAAATCTCCTGGCCTTCGCTGGAAAGGCCGGTATAATGCCGACGCTATGGATGGAATACGGAAGGCCGGCGGAAAACCGGCACTCCCTTAACACTTACTTGGATGGAGACTGTTCATCGAGACCTACCCTCTGGGCAAGCTCCTTGTCATGAAGCACTTCATGGGCGAGCTTGATCATCGGAATGGTAGCCCCCATGGAGCTGTAACCGCCGTCATGGAACAGGTTCTGCATGGTCACCTTGCGGGTCAGGTCGCTCAGGAGAGTCATGGTGTACTCTGCACACTCCTCAGCGCTGGCATTGCCGAGCGGGGACATCAGGTCGCTGTATTCGTACATCTTCTCGAAACCGGGAATGCCGCTGCCTGCCTTGGTATAGGTCGGGCTCTGGGATATGGTATTGATCCGGATGCCGCGCGACGCAAGCCTGGGACCAAAACTGCGCGCGATCGATTCGAGCAGCGATTTGGCGTCGCCCATATCGGAATAGGTCCAGTAATTGCGCTGTGATGCGATATAGGAGAGTGCAAGGACGCTGCCGCCGTCATTGATGGCATCGTTTTTCAGCGCGTAGGCGACAAGCCTGTGGAACGAGATGCCGGAAACATCGAGCGTCCTCAGGAACCATTCGTAGTTCAGATCCTCGTAAGGAAGCTGCTTGCGGATGTTCTGCGACATGCCGATGGAGTGAACGATAAAATCGACGGAACCCATTGTCTCCTTGAGTTCCTTGAAACAGTTGTCGACGTCCTCGTTTTTCGAGGCGTCGCAGATAAGAACCGGCGCGTTGCCACAGGCATCGGCGAGTTCCTGAAGGTTACCGAAACGAATAGCTGTCGCAATATTGGATATGGCGATCTGGGCTCCTTCCCGGTAAGCATATAAAGCTATCTGCCAGCCAATGCTGCTTTCATCCAGGGGGCCAAAAATAATTCCTTTCTTCCCTTTCAAAAGGCCATAGTGCGCTTTCTCGGGCATGGTGTAATCTGATTCTTTTCAGAAATAGGGGTATTTAAATACCCGTTTGATAATCATTCAAAGCAGTCAAGATACAAGTTTCCCATGAAAACTTAAACAGCTCCCTCCAAATTTATCCTTTCAGGACAATCAGATAGACCTGTGGATACAGGTCTAGATCTTCAGACGCCGCATCGAACGGAGCTTGTCGAGCACATTCTTGTTGACATTGAGCTCCATGCTGTCCTTCTCCACAGGAACCTCCTTGAAGACCACCTTCAGCAGGTTATCCTCCCTGATGAACCGCTCCATGTCGAGGCTGTAAAGAGCCCGGGGAAGCGTGATGATCCGCTGTGCGCGGTCGACGGTGACGATGATGTCAGTACCCATTCGATCCACCTTTACCTCTTCGGCATCCTTGAGGAAAGGCACCTTGATGCAGAGAATTTCCCGATGGTCAGCGGTGATCTGGTTGTTCTTGCTTTCGATCCAGAAGTTCTTGCCTGAATAGAAGATATTGTCCGCTGACTGGGCACCGAAAACCATCTGGCTGATTTCGTACAGTGCGTCAGGTCCGATAGGTTCGGTGCGCTGCAGGTGGCACCTGAACACCGGGGTCGGATAGAATGAGTTGTCGATCTCCATCAGATACTTGCTGTGCAGGTCCGCCCAGAACTCGAAATATTCGCCGACAGTCTTCGTGGTCGGCAATATTTTATTGATGACGATTCCGTCGATGTTGATGCCGTAAAGGTGTACGAAGGTGTAGGCCCTTTTCGTCTCAAGAATCGACAATTTCTCGGGATTCAGCACAAGCCTGAATGTGACCTCGGGGCTCAGGATGAAGCGGTTGATATCCTCCATCTGCTTGAGCAGCACGTTCACCTCGTTGAAGAAGTCATCGTCGGGAATGGAGTTGCCTGAAAGAGGCCTGGCCAGCGATGACATGCTCTTGTAGAGCTTGAAAAACTGCTTGCCCATGTTGCCGCCGATGATGATCTCGGGATAGGCCAGAAGACGGAGGGTATTTCCGGTCGGAGAGGTATCGAGCACGACCACGTCCCACTTGCCTGACTGTGCTTCGTCGACCAGCCTGCTGAGTGCGAATATTTCATCGAGACCTGGCTGTGTGGTCAGTTCCGAAGCTATGCCTGTGTCGAGCCCCTGGTTCTTGTATGACGAAGAGACGAACTTCTGGAAGCCCGACATGTTCTTCTTCAACTCGTAAATGGTATCGACCTCAAGGCCATAGAGGTTTTTTTCGATCTTCAGGGGTTCGTTCCTGCTGATCTGAACGTTAAAGACGTCAGATAGCGAATGCGCCGGATCAGAGGACATGATCAACACCCTTTTGCCCTGACGTGCAAGGGCAACAGCTGTTGACGAAGAGATAGTGGTTTTACCCGTACCTCCCTTCCCTGAATAGATGATGACTCTCGGCTGAGACTGGTTTTCCAATAAATCCCTCGAAAGCATTACGTCACGCTCCTTTTAATGCAGCATTGAAAACTGAACCCGATATTACAGAATTAACATAGTACTACTTTTCCCCTGTTAGATAAAGAGAATCTTTTTGGCAAGGGCCGTTTCGAGCTGCGCCATGTACTCATCATGAGCAATCTCAACGGCTCCGAGCATCTCCAGGTGGGGGTTCATGATCTGGGCATCGAGCAGGAGATACCCTTTTTGCCGGAGATGGGCGACAAGGTAGGAGAACGCGACTTTCGAAGCATGCGGTCGCAGAAAGAACATCGATTCGCCGAAAAAAGCACCGCCTATCGCCATGCCATAAAGCCCTCCCGCCAGCTCCCCGTCCTGCCAGCTTTCGACGCTGTGGGCAAGCCCGAGCCGGTGCAGCCTGATGAATACTTCAATGATCTCTTCGGAAATCCAGGTATCCTTTTCACCTGATCTCGGCATCGAACAGGCCCTGATAACCCCTTCGAAATCGGCATTGATCTTGATGGTGAAGCTCTCCTGGCCGATGATGCGCCTGAGGCTCCTCGACGGGCGGAAGTCATCGATCGGCACTACCGCCCGATGGTATGGCTGGCACCAGCTGACCGCTCCCCCGCGGGACTCTGCCATCGGGAAAAAACCGTGCCGGTAAGCGCGGAGGACATCTTCGACCCTGATCATTCACTCCTCCCGAAGGCTCTTGGCCGACACCAGCACATCGTCGACCTTCCTTTTCGGGACATGATGAATGCCGTGCTGGTCACGCCAGTACCGGATGTCGCCTCCGGCATCGATCAGGTCGATCACGACGGTCTCGACAGGCTTGCCAAGGGCGATCACCATGAGCACCGTCCAGGATTGGGAAATATCGAGCTCCGTCATCAGGCGATCACGGTCGAATGCCCCGATGATGCAACCACCCAGCCCCATTTCGGCGGCACCAAGCATGATGGTCTGCGCTGCAATGCCGCTGTCGCAGGCTACACTGGAAACTTCCTCTTTCCTGCAAAGCATGACGAGACAGGCCGATGGCCGCTCTCCCGGCTCTGGCCCCGGCCACTCATTCAGGTAGCCGGCCCATCTCAGGTACGGGAACACTTTATCCATGGCGTCGGATCCTGACACCGCAAGATATCTCAGAGGTTGCCGATTGGCTGCAGAGGGGGTGAAACACGCAAGCTCAACCAGTTCACGAAGAGCGATCCCCGCCACCTCGAAACGCTCATCGAATCGCCGGAAGCTGCGGCTTTTTGTCACCAGGTCCCTTAATATCATGGTTCAATGCTCCTCGAATCGATGATCCTTCCATGCTGCGTCGGTAAATGTCCGCAGGTCATCCCATCGACCGGAAGCGATCCATTCGGCTATGTAATCGACGGTCCTGGAGTAATTGAGTGGTGTACCTCCCGGCCTGTCGAGCCAATCCTTCAGGACCACAGGATCGAGGTGGTGCATCGCCATGCCGTAACCGAGTTCCACCATGGCCAGGGCGTTCGATTCCTGCTCGATCTGTCCGTCGAGAGGCCTGAGAAGCATCTTTTTGCCGAGGTGCAGAGCCTCTCCTGGAAGTTCGAACCCGGCGTTGCAGACCACGCCACCGCACTCCATGAGATCATGCAGGAACCCCTCCCGTGAATAGCTCCTGAAATGGAGATGCCCATCGTCGTGATCCTCGTGAACCTTGCCATAAATGAAAAAACGGTATGCGTCGAAAGGCCGCAGGAGCACTTCGATATCGTCCACCTCTTCGAAGGGCAGGTAAACAAGTATCTTCTGCGGGTCCTCGTCAGCCCTTGAAGCCCGATAAAGAGACTCGGGAATGACAGGAGGAAAGATTGGCTGGTTGAAATGGTGCCAGTGCAGGCCTGCATTGTACCACGCCGGAGCGAAGTTCAGGAGGGTGTACTTTTCGAAAATGTTTCCCCGGGCCAGAGGAATGTGGAACGGGAAGGCGTACTGATGACCGAACCCCATGCTGACGATGCCCTTGATCCGCGCCGCCATGGAGGTGACGGGCTCGAAATCGGTGATCACCAGATCCACTCCGGCGGTATCGAGGGTGATGACATCGGTCATGAGACGGACAAGATCGAGCTGGAACATGGTCTCGATATAGTTCATCCTGCCACGCCGCGTTGCCAGGGTGACCCCCTTCAGTACTGTGTATGGTGCGAAAATCTCAATCTCTTTGAGCTCCTCCTCCTTCCTGCCGCTGATGACGACATGGAGGTCATGGCCGTCCTCCCTGAGCTTCCGGACCAGCTCCCTGCTGCGGCTGATATGGCCGTTCCCCGTTCCCTGGACACCAAAAAGGATCTTCATGCACTGCTTTGTTTAATACCTTGTGCAGGAATTCATGCTTATCCTGCTTGCCAACATGGACTTAAAGGTGCTTTATAGTGCTAAAATACGATTTTCACTGCACAATTTTCAGATTGGCGTACTGCACCATGAGGGTCTTTTCACCTGCGGTGCGGAAGCCGATTTTGACTTTCTGCTTTGAGCCACTCCCCTGGACCTCGAGCACTGTTCCAGGGCCGAAAATGGCGTGCTGTACCCTGGTGCCGGCACGAAGCGCGCTTTTCGGTGCGGAAGCCGACGACTGTGGCTGCTGCTGGACCGGACGCTGGGGAGAAACACCAGGTCGCGGCACAGGCGGCGAGCCGAAAACCGGGCGTCCGGCCATGGCGGACGCGGCAACCGTTTTAGGGCTCTCCGAAAGCTTCCGGCCACCTTCGGTGCAGATGATATCCGGATCGATCTCGTTGATGAAGGTCGAACGCAGGCACATCTGCGGCTGGCCGTACTGGTACCGGCTCTGGGCCCACGACAGGAAAAGCTTCTCGCGCGCACGGGTGATGGCGACGTAGAACAGCCGCCGCTCCTCTTCGAGCTCACTGGCCTCATGGCAGTTGAGGGGAAAGAGCTTCTCTTCCATGCCGGTGACGAAAACAACCGGAAATTCGAGCCCCTTGGCCGCATGGACCGTCATAAGCGAAACATAGTTGTCCGAATCCTGCACCTCTTCGTAGTCTGAAGCGAGCGAGATGGTCGAAAGGAAGTCGCCGAGCGTTGAAGCGTCGGGATTGTGGTCGGAGAAGTCCCGCGCCATCGACAGCAGCTCCTGGAGGTTCTCGTTGCGGGCAAGGGCTTCCGGGGTATTCTCCGCCTGAAGAAGCGAAGTGATGGCGGTCATTTCGAACAGCAGCGAGAGCACGTCATAGGCTGTACCCTCCGAAGCCCTGCGCTTCAGGGTTTCGATCAGGGTGGCAAATTCCCGCAACGCATGGACAAGCCTTGACTGGAAGCCACCCTCGTCGGCACGGCGGATCGCCTCGTAGAGCGTCATGCCGCCTGTTTCGGCAAACTCCTTCAGTTTCGTGATGCTGACGTCGCCGATCTTCCTCGGAGGAAAATTGATCACCCTCAGCAGGGACTCCCCATCACGATCATTGAGCACCAGCCTCAGGTATGCCACCGCATCCTTGATCTCCTTACGCTTGTAGAAGGAGACGCTGCCGAAGATCTTGTAGGCAATCCGGTTCTGGCGCATGACATCCTCGATGACCCTCGACTGCGCATTGGTGCGGTAGAAGATCGCAAACGCACGGTAATCGATACCCCTGGAAAGACGGATCGACCTGATGTACTCCGCGACCTTTTCGGCTTCGCGCCGTTCGTTGTAAGCCTCGATGAGCGTCAGCGGATCCCCTGTGCCGGCCTTGGCGACCAGCTCCTTCCTGATCTGGCGCTGGTTGTTCCTGATGACATCGTTGGCAGCCTGCAGGATGGTCTTGGTGCTCCGGTAGTTGTCCACCAGCTTGAACAGCTGCGCCTCATGGTAGTCGTCCTGGAAGTTGAGCATGTTGCTGATGTCGGCACCTCGCCATGAGTAGATCGACTGGGCGTCGTCGCCCACCACGAAGATGTTCCTGTGCCCTGCCGAAAGCATCTTGGCCACGAGATACTGCACCTTGTTGGTATCCTGGTACTCGTCGATCAGGAGATATCGGAAATACTCCTGAAGCTGTTCAAGCAGGGCCGGCTGCTCACCAAACAGTTCGATCGGCTTGAGAAGCAGGTCGTCGAAATCAAGGGCGTTGTTCTCGCGGAGCTTCTGGACGTAGCGTTCGTACACGAGAGCTGTCTTCTGCTGCTGGTAATCACCAGCCTTGCGGTGAAACTCCGGAGGAAGCACGAAGCTGTTCTTGGCCTTGCTGATCATCGAATGCACCAGGTTGAGCGGAAGCGTCTCAGTCGACAGGTTCAGCTCCTGCATGGACTGCTTGATGAGGCTTTTGCTGTCGTCGGTATCGAAAATCGAAAAATTGCGGTCGTAACCGATGAGATGGATGTAGCTGCGCAGTAGCCTCGCAAAAACCGAGTGGAAGGTGCCGATCCAGAGTTCGGCTGAACTTCCACGTTCGAGGAGTCCGTCGATTCTGTGGCGCATCTCTTTTGCCGCCTTGTTCGTGAATGTCAGGGCAAGGATGTTCTGGGAGGGCACCTGCACATTCCTGATAAGGTGGGCGATTCGATAGGTGATCACTCTTGTCTTGCCTGAACCCGCGCCGGCGAGCACCATTACCGGCCCTTCCGTGGCAAGAACAGCTTCACGCTGGACATCATTGAGTTCCCGGAGAAAATCTGTCAAAGGTACTGATACTTGTGTGTTGAATTGAGGCCCCTCGAAATGAGCAGGAACCATGGGATTTTCCGGGATTAAGTTCGCACAATTTCCCCTTTTTACAAACCCCGGCGACAGTGCCGCCGGGAAAAGAGCCGAAGGTCAGAGCCGGTCGGTCCTGGAAGCCATGATGACGTCGTTGAGATGGATCCCGCCGATGGCGTGTGTCCACCATGAGACGGTCACCTTTCCCCATTCGGTCAGGATGGCCGGATGATGCCCCTCGGTCTCGGCAAGCTCTGCGACCTTGACGGAAAACCCGATGGCGTCGTTGAAATCCTTGAAGGTAAAGAGTTTTACCAGCTTCCTGGTTCCGGATTCATCAACGATCTTCCAGCCGGGAATGTACTGGAGCTGCCGCTGGAGTTCCTCTTCGGCCATCGGTGCTTCGGCCCCTGAACAGGGTATGCAGTGCTGGTTTTGCGGTTGTGTCATGACGGCTCCTCTGCTTTGTTGTCTGTTAACTGGGAGATCACATCGACTATAGGGGGGCGGCTTTACAGGTCTGCTTTCAATGAACTCAACAGTACAAACGCAAACAGAGTTGCAACGTATCTCCCCTGGAATGCGTGAAAACCTTATGTTTTGTTTTTTCATTGCTATATTTATTCAGAAAATTCAGAAAAAATCAGCTCGTCATCCAAGCGCAACCGGTCTCCCCATGTTTCCTCTTGTCTACGAAATCAACACGAGAGTCTGGCTGAAAGAACTTTCGATCAAGCTTGGACGCACAATCACCCTCGACGAGGTCCCTGATGAGGAGTTCGGGATTTTCAGTGAAGGCGGTTTTGATATCGTCTGGCTGATGGGTGTGTGGAAACCGAGCCGGTTCAGCGGGGCGATCGCCTCTGCCCATCGCGGACTGAGATCGGAGTTCCTCGACCACCTGAAGGACCTGCATCCCGACGACATTGTCGGCTCACCCTACGCTATTCCCTCTTACGAGGTGAACGAAGCGATCGGCGGATGCGCCGGACTGCTGACGTTCCGCAAACGGCTTGCCGATATGGGCATCCGCCTGATGCTCGATTTCGTGCCGAACCATATGGCGCTCGACAACCGGTGGCTGCCTGAACATCCCGACCTGTTCATCTCGATATCGAGGCACGAGCAGTGCCAGGACCCGCGGTCCTGTTACGAATATGTAAGGGGCAAGTTCCTGGCCCACGGCAAGGATCCCTATTTCCCGCCATGGACCGACACCCTGCAGCTCAATTACGCAAACCCGGCTACCCATGAGATGATGCTCCACAACCTGTCGCACATCAGCGAAATGTGCGATGCAGTGCGATGCGACATGGCCATGCTTGTGCTAAAGGAGGTATTCAACACTACATGGGAAAACCTCGGCGGAAAGATGACAGATGAGTTCTGGCCCAAAGCAATCCAGGCTGTGAAGAAAAAGCATCCCGGATTCCTGTTCCTTGCCGAATCCTACTGGAACCGTGAATGGGACCTTCAGCAGGTGGGGTTCGATTTCACCTATGACAAACCCTTCTACGACTATCTCGGCAGCTCCCCGGTCAACGTGCCGAAGCTCAGGGGCCACCTGCTTGCCGACTGGAATTACCAGAAGCGGCTCTGCCGGTTTATCGAGAACCATGACGAAATCCGTGCTTCCGAACGTTTCGGACCGAACCACGCCGTTGCGGCACTCATCATGCTCACTTCGCCGGGAATGCATCTGGTCCACCAGGGACAGATGCTCGGCCTGAAGAAAAAAATACCTGTGCAACTGGTCAGGCATTCCAGGGAACCGTCCCACAAGGCGCTCCTTCACATTTATCTCAAGCTGTTCGCATTCAGATCGGAAGCGGTGTTCCATGAAGGCCGTACTGAGTGGCTCGAACTGAACGCCGACGGGGAATCGCTCTGTTTCGGCTACTGCAGGTCGATAGTCGGCAGCATTGCCTTCGTACTTGCCAATTTCTCAGCAACAGGCATCGACACCCGCTTCAGCCATCCGGCCCTCGCAGGCATGGATAACACTGCCATCACGGCATTTTCGACCCGTTTTCCCGAGCTGCCCCATGAACGCCAGATAAGCGATTCGACCATGAGCATCCGTCTCGCACCTCACGAAGGAGTACTTCTCATGGTAAAAACAGATTGAAGTCCATGAGCCCTCTGCTGAATCCGTACATAGAATTTCCCGGGTCAGTATGAGCTCTTTGATCATCATATAGACCATACCGATTTTTTTTCATGAAGTACCATATCTCCACGATCTCCTGCCCGACAAACCTCCCGATCGACATCATCGATATTACGGAACAGGTGCAATCGGCGCTCGAAACCACAGGACTGCGGGAAGGAACGGTCACGGTGCTCAGCCGGCACACAACCGCCTGCATCAATATCAATGAAAAAGAACCAAGGCTCATGCAGGACATGACTACCTTCCTGAAAAGGCTCGTGCCCAGGGACGGAGACTACCTGCACAACCTCGAACCGGTCGACGGCAGGGACAACGCCCACTCGCACCTGCTGGGACTGTTCATGAACAGCACAGAGACAATCCCATTCTCCGAAGGGCGCATGCTGCTTGGCGAGTGGCAGTCGATATTCCTCATCGAGCTCGATGGACCGAGAAGCCTGAGGCAGGTCCTCGTGCAGATTCAGGGAGAATAGTCATTCCCGGAACTGTAAGCAATTTCAAGCGGTTACTGAACAACAAGTCCGCCTGAACCGCCTGAAAATCTATCCCTGAAGACCTATGGCCGATCCCATTTCCACACCTGCGCTGCAGGCGTACCCGCTTCTCTCGGCAATCCACTCCCCTGCCGATCTCAAAAAGCTGAGCCTGACCGATCTGGAGCGTGTCGCAGCCGAGTGCCGGAAAAAGATAATCGAACTTGTTTCGATGAACGGAGGTCACTTCGGTTCAAGCCTCGGTGTCGTGGAGCTGACCGTCGCCCTTCATCACGTTTATAACAGCCCGACCGACAGGATCATCTGGGATGTAGGCCATCAGGCTTACATACACAAGATCCTCACCGGCAGGATGGCGCAGATGGATACAAACCGCCGCTACAACGGATTGGCGGGGTTCCCGAAGCGCAGCGAAAGCGCCCATGATGCCTTCGACACAGGGCATGCCTCGACTTCAATTTCTGCGGCCGCCGGACTTGCCGCGGCTCGTGACCTGGCCGGCAGAAAGGAAAAGGTCATTGCCATTATTGGCGACGGCAGCATGACCGGCGGCATGGCTTTCGAAGCGATGAACCATCTGGGCGACATCAAGTCAGACGTGCTGGTGATACTGAACGACAACCAGATGGCGATATCGCCGAGCACCGGAGGGCTGAAAAACCACCTGGTCAACATCAACCTCAACAAAACCTACAACAAGCTCAGGAAGTTTGTCTGGGACAGCATCTCCATATTGAACAACGAGTTCGGGGAGACAGCGAAAACTGCTGTTCACCGGTTTGAAGACGGCATCAAGGCCGCCTTCACCCCCGGCGCTTTTTTCGAAGCCCTCGGGTTCCGCTATTTCGGGCCGATCGACGGGCATAACATGGAACAGATGGTCAAGGCGTTGCGTGAAATGCAGTCGCTGCCCAATCCCAAGCTGCTTCACGTGATCACCACAAAGGGGAAAGGTTTCAAACCGGCCGAAGACAACCAGGCCAAATGGCATGCGAGCAGCGGCGGATTCGACATCGAAACCGGCAAGAACATCGCTGCAGCCGACAAGCCGGCGCCGCCAAAATACCAGGAGGTTTTCGGCGAAGCCCTGGTCGAACTGGCCCTCAAAGACAAGACTATCACGGCCATAACCGCGGCCATGCCGAGCGGCACCTCGCTCGACCTCTTCCAGAACGCCATCCCTTCCCGCTTCTACGATGTCGGAATCGCCGAGCAGCATGCCGTCACTTTTGCGGCCGGCCTTGCTGCCGGAGGATTCAAACCGGTTTGCGCCATCTACTCCACATTCCTGCAGCGCGCATACGACCAGCTCATCCACGACGTCGCCCTGCAGAACCTGCACGTTGTTTTCGCCATCGACCGCGCAGGGCTCGTGGGCGAGGACGGGCCGACCCATCACGGGGCATTCGACCTGTCATACCTGCACGCCGTGCCGAATCTGGTGATCATGGCACCAGGCGACGAACAGGAGCTGCGCGACATGCTCTATACCGCCCTTTACAATGTGAAGGGGCCGGTAGCCATCCGATACCCGAGAGGCGGAGGAAACGGAACATTGTTGCGCAAGGAGTTTACCCCGATCCCGGTCGGCAAAGGGCGCATCCTCCGTGAAGGCGATTCTGTCGCGCTACTCGGCATTGGAACCATGACCGAAAGGGCTGCAGCGGTTGCCTCTCTGCTGGAAGCACAGGGACTGAACCCAATGGTCTGCGATATGCGTTTCCTCAAGCCGCTGGATACGGAGATGATCGACACCGCGGCATCCTGCTGCAGTTGCATAGCCGTAATTGAGGAGAACAGTGTGATCGGGGGACTGGGCAGTGGAGTCATCGAGTACCTGAACAGAAAGCATCCTGGCATCAGGTGCGTTTCGTTCGGCCTGCCGGACGCCTTTGTGACTCACGGAAGCATGAAGGAGCTGTACAGGGAGATCGGTCTCGACGCGGAGACGCTATCCGAAAAAATCCTGGCGTTCTACAGGGAAAAACCGTAAGGAAGCAGCGGAAGTAACGCCATCAATGCACGGAGAGACAGGTTGGCCAGGATTCCGGCAAGCACGTCGTCAGCCATTATGCCCCACCCACCCGGCAGCCGTTGCACGCGGTCGACAGGACCGGGCTTGAGAATGTCGAATACCCTGAACAGGATGAACGCCGACAGCACCACAAGCGGACGGCCAGGCAGTGCAGCAAGGGCGATCCACTGTCCGGCGACCTCGTCGATAACCGCAGACGAAGGGTCCTGCCCGCACTCCTCTTCCATCGCGCCGCCGGACCATACGCCGAACACGATCGACAGCACGATCAGTGGCAGGAGAAGCTGGAGATTTTGTATGGCAGGGAAAAAAAAGTAAACAAGGGCGGCAGCAAGGCTTGCGAAGGTTCCAGGAGCGAATGGCAGGTAACCGATGCCGAATACGCTTCCGACGGTTTTCGCCATACCCAGGGCCATCGGATCAACGCCCCCCTTCGGGGTTCCGGAGGCCGACGTTCCAGTTGCTCACCAGGTATGAGACACCTGTGTAGACCGTAAAAGCGGTGATGACAAACATTACGTAGTCGAGATAGCCGGAAATGAGGATGGCGTTCATGACTGCAGCGACCTTCTTTCCGAAAAAAAGATCCTCCTTCAGCAGGATGAACAGCATGATGATATAGGCGAACAGGTTCTGTGCGAGAGTCTTGTACTTGGCCTCCCTGCTTGTCACGACGGGGCGGTTCATGAACTCGGCATAAACCCTCAATCCAGTGATGAGGATGTCCCTTCCTGCAACCAGCAAAACCATCCAGAGCGCCAGATATCCCTGCCAGACGTAGAATAAAAAGGCTGCTGTTATGAGGAACTTGTCGGCCAGCGGATCGAGAAACGCACCGAGCCGGGTTATCTCGCCGTATTTCCTCGCATGGTAGCCGTCGTAAATATCGGTCAACGAAGCAAAAGCGAAAACGATGACACCGACCAGCTTGAGATAGGGGTCTTTCTGCATGAGCAGCACGACAAACACCGGCACGAGGATGATCCTCAGTGTCGTAAGCTGGTTGGATAAGGTCATTTCAGTTCGGAAACCTGTTGAAAACAACGCTACGAAGAACGTCAGTCAGGGCATAAGATAAAATATTACGTGCTCTTTTTCAACGAACGGGGCACACCATATCACCGGATATTTTCCGTCCACTACTCAATCTCCACGACAGTCACCCCTGCCCCACCTTCCGACCAGTCGCCGAGACGGAAACTCCTGACGTGCCGGTGCTGCTGAAGAAACTCCGCTGTGCGCTGTCTGAGAGCCCCCGATCCCTTGCCGTGTATGATCGTGCCCGATGGCATCCTGTGCATCACCAGCCCATCGATGAACCGTCCGATCTCGGCGATAGCTTCCTCCCCGGTCAATCCCCGAAGGTCGAGCCTTGTCGACTCCAGTTGAGACGACTGCACCGACCAGCTCTGCTTTTTCACCGGGGCCGACTCCTCTTTCCTGAGTTTGCGTTCCCCTGACTTCGAAATCTTTTCGAGCCCCCGGAGCGAAGTGGTCAGCCTGAAATTGCCGCACCGTACCACGACGGAATCTCCCTGCAGCGATTCGACCTCCCCTGTAGTATTGGTGTCAGTCAGGCGCACAAGGTCACCCTGTCGGATGGTCAGATCGGCCGGCGGCGATACCTCGCGCTCCAGCGCCTCTTCCCTGGATGCATTGTCCTTCTTCATCCCGACAAGCTTATTCCGGGCGCGAAGCAGCACCTCCTTGTCGGCAGGTTTTTCCCTTACCTCGCGAATAATCTCCCGGATCTCGCTCCTTGCGTGTTCGAACTCCCTGTTCAGGTCACGGAACCCGCGGGTTTTCAGCTCCTGCCTCAACCGCCGGGCTTCTGCCATTTCGGAATTGACCGACTCACGCAGGAGGTCTATCTCCTTGCGCTCCTGATCAAGCGTGTCGCCCAGCGTGCGATTGCGTTCGACGCCGGACCTGAAATCCTCGATCATCTCTTCCAGACCTGTGTGGCCGGTTGTCAGGAACCCCGATGCCTTGCGAATGACCGATTCGGAAAAGCCCATCCGCTGCATCATCGCGAAAGCGAAACTGTTGCCGGGCACCCCTTTCAGGAACCTGAATGTCGGCATCAGGCCGGTAAGATCGAACTCCATGGCTCCGTTCACCACCCCCTCGCGCCGATGGGCATAGAGCTTCAGTTCGCCGAGATGGGTGGTCACGATGGTTTTGACGCCTCGCTCGAGCAGCTCCTCGATGACCGCACGGGCAATGGCACTACCCTCCTCGACGTCGGTCCCGGAACAGAGCTCGTCGATCAGGGCGAGGCTTCCCGGTCCGGCATGCTCAAGGATATTGCGTATGGCCGACAGATGCGAACTGAAAGTCGACAGGTCATTCTCGATCGACTGCTCGTCGCCGATTTCGATGAACAGATCGCTGAAGATCGGAAAAACCGAGCTTTCGCTGCACGGAACCAGATAACCGTGCTGAAGCATGCAGCCCAGCAACCCGACCGTCTTCATCGCCACAGACTTGCCCCCGGCGTTCGGCCCTGAAATCACCAGCACCTGCTCAGCCGCGTCGAGCTCCATTTCGAGCGGAAAAACCTTCTCCTTCGAAGAGTGGTGTGATATCAGAAGCCAGGGATGGTATCCCTTCACGATCTTCAGCCTCTGGCCGGACGAAAGCCCGGGAAGGTTTGACCCGGTCTGCACGGCGAGCCTCGCCCTGGCATAAAGCGTATCGAAACCAGCCAGGATCTCCTGGTTGTGCCGGACATTGGGCAATTCCTCCCTCACTCCGTCTGAAAGCGCCTTCAATATACGTTCAATCTCCCTGCGTTCGGCGATTTCGAGTTCCTGGATCCTGTTGCTGATCTCAAGGGTTTCAGCCGGTTCTATGAAGACTGTCTGCCCGGTCTGTGAGTAATCCTGGATGTAGCCCTGGATCCGGTACTTGTATTCTACCCTGAGAGCCAGCACCTGGCGGCCATTCTTTAGCGCCACTGTATCCTCCATGAGCCACCCCTCCCCCTGGCATCGCCGGAGGATGCGCTCCATCCTGCGCCTTAAAGAGCCACGTGCATCATCGAGCTCTCTCCTGATATTGTAGAGGCCGTCGCTGGCCGTATCCCTGACGCGAGCCTGCTCGTCGAGAGCCTGCGTTATGGAATACTGGATGCTTTTTTCGAGCCAGAGCCTGATGGTGAACTCGTTCAGCTCAGGGTAGAGTTCGCGGTTGGCGAACATGAACCTCCGAAGCTGGACGGAACTCTGCAGGAGGGAAAAAATGTCGAGCAGTTCGTCAGGTTCGAGCCAGCTTTCCAGAACCTCGAGTTTGTCGAGCAGACGGCGGGTATCGGGCAGAAGGGAAAAAGGCAATGGGCTGCCTTCAAGCAGAAAATTCTTCAGTTCAAGCACCCGGACAAGCTCGTGCCAAACCTCATCCTGACCTGCCGGAGGTCGAAGGGTACCCATGAGGTCCCTCCCCATGGGAGAAATGCAGAAACCTGCTGCATGCGTAGCGACCTTGTCGAATTCAAGCTTTCTCAGTACGGAAATGTCCATGATCCTATTCTCATTGATTCCTTCCGGCCACGCCTCAAGGCTGCCGTTGCCCGCCCAAGATAAAAGATAATCCGTAAATCGGCATAACCTGCTGAACCACATCGAGCCAGCCACCCCCACTTACTTTTATTTTCCCCTTTTTTGCCCGATCTTTCGGTTACCTCGAAAACTGCGAAGCAGAGAGAATGCAGAAACCGGATTTCATCTGCAACCATCATCAGGAGTCCTGATCGATCCCGATAATGGGCATTAAGTTTTTTTCATTTTATTTCAACTGCCCTGGATGTGAGGATTCAGGGCGCCACCCAATGTGACAATCAATAGAGGTACCCATGAGATTAGCCGTTAATGTCGACCATATAGCAACCCTGCGCAACGCAAGAAACGAAGGAACACCCGATCCCGTGGAAGCGGCACTGCTTGCTGAACGGAGCGGTGCGTCAGGCATTGTCTGCCACCTCCGCGAGGACCGCCGCCATATCCGGGACAACGACCTGGCAAGGCTCAGGGAGGCGATAACCACGAAACTGGACCTCGAAATGGCCATGACGCCGGAGATGCAGTCGATCGCCCTGGCGACCCGGCCCGAGCTGGTCACCCTGGTACCGGAAAAACGCGAGGAACTGACCACTGAAGGCGGCTTCGCCATCAAATCGCACTACGCAAAGCTTGCAGAGTTCATCAGGCCGCTCAGGCAAAGCGGTATCGGAGTCAGCATGTTCATCGAACCGGAACAGGAGGCCATCGAACTCTCTTTGGGTGCCGGAGCAAACATGGTCGAGTTACATACAGGAAAATACTCGCTCTGCACAAGCGATGAAGCAAGCGCCATGGAACTGGACAGGATCCGGTCAGCGGCACAGTTTGCAAAAAGTGCAGGACTGGCCGTTGTCGCCGGCCACGGCCTTACCGTAAGGAACATCGCACCGTTCAGGGAGATCCATGAGATTGAAGAGGTCAGCATCGGCCATGCGATCATGGCGCGCGCCATACTGATCGGACTGCCGGCGGCCATCCGGGAAATTCTCGACCTCATCGGAAGATAGCACCATGGAGCCACAGTCCCCCTGGCCAGACTGGCCCCTGTCGATCGACGTCATCATGGCCACAGGCAACCGGGATAAGGTCCGCGAGCTGCAACCAATGCTTGACAGGGTCTCACCGCTGCTCAAGGTCTGGTCGCTGGCCGACCTTTCGCTCACACCGGAAATCGATGAGACCGAATCAACCCTCGAAGGCAATGCCCGACTCAAGGCAGAAGCGGTCTTTTCTCTTGTTCAGTCCAGGTTTGACTGGCTGATCGTGCTGGCAGATGATACCGGCCTTGAAGTAGACTCGCTCAACGGTGCCCCAGGCGTCCGTTCTGCCCGTTTCGCACCGGTACCCGAGGGAGGCGCTCCCACGTATGAAGACAACGTCCGCCACCTTATGCAGCTGATGTCCGGCTGCGTCGACCGATCTGCACATTTCAGAACGGTCATTGCCATGAAATGCCGCCTGCCGTTATCCGAAAACGGAAGCACCAACGTCGACGAAACCGTCGAAGGGCAGATAAACGGCGCGATAACCACCGAAAGGCACGGCGAAGGCGGATTTGGCTACGATCCGGTCTTCATGCCGGATGGCATGGAAAAAACGTTTGCCCAGATCAGCCTGGAAGAGAAAAACAGGATCAGCCACCGTGCCCTGGCCGTCAAGGAGGCTGTCAGGCGCATTCTTGAACTCCTGGTCAGATGCGGCTTATCATCAACCGAAACAGGAACCCTCCCATGAATCTTTTTCAGGCGATCATTCTCGGCATCGTTCAGGGCCTCACCGAATTCCTGCCCATCAGCAGCTCGGCGCACCTCCGGATAGTGCCAGCCCTCTTCGGATGGGACGACCCCGGGGCAGCATTCACGGCCATCATACAGATCGGAACCCTCGCCGCGGTGATGATCTTCTTTGCCAAAGACATCGTATCGATAAGCAGCGCTGTCGTCTCCGGACTCCTCAAAGGCAAACCGTTCGAAACACAGGAATCGAAAACGGGGTGGATGATCGCAGCCGGCACTATTCCGATCGTCGTGTTCGGTCTCCTTTTCAAAAACAACATCGAAACGACCTTGCGATCGCTATACTGGGTCTGCAGTTCGCTGATCATCTTTGCCGTCGTGCTCTCCCTGGCAGAACAGCATACAAAGTCCCGCCATCAGCAGGGGCTGAGGGGCAAAACCATCACCGAGATAGGCTGGAAAGAGGCTATCGTCATCGGACTTGCCCAGAGCATCGCACTTATCCCCGGGGCCTCCCGTTCCGGCGTAACCATAACCGGAGGCCTGTTCACCAATCTCGACCGGGAAACGGCAGCACGCTACTCCTTCCTGCTCTCGATTCCATCGGTTTTCGCTGCCGGCATATACGAGCTATACAAAACCAGGGTCCACATCATGGCCTCGACCGACAACATGACCAATATCGTCGTGGCCACGTTATGCGCATTTGTCGTCGGGTACCTCTCCATCGCTTTACTGCTCAACTTCCTGCGTCGTCATACCACAAATGTCTTTATCGTATACAGGGTGTTGGCCGGCATGGGAATCCTCGCGATGATCGCAACCGGCAAACTTCTTCCCTGACCTGTTTGCCAACGAAATGCGGGCGGTTCCTGCAACTTTCATGCTGAAAAAAAGATTCTCATTTCTGTGATCGACGAAGGAATTTTTATTATATATGATCATAAAGAATACACACTAAACTAAACCTTGGGCCATGCCATACAGCTCGTCAGGTGTAGGGCATAATGGCTTTGAAAAAGCGGACTTACACATACACACCAAATGTTCGGACGGACTATTCACGCCGGATGAAATCGTGCGTAAGGCGGTTAATGCCGGACTGAAAGCCATCAGTATAACTGATCATGATTCCGTTGCGGGTATAGACCTAGCAAAGCCATTAGCACTCGAAACGGGCCTGGAGCTTATTCCCGGTGTAGAAATGAGCTCGGCCTACAAGGGATATGACATTCATATCCTTGGTTATTTCTTCGATTATCAGCAATCAGAGCTGAAAGTGTATCTGGACCACTGCCGCCGTCTGCGCACCGAAAGGGCTGAACGGATGGTCCAGAAACTCGCGAAAATGGGCGTCAAGATTGAGATTGAACAGATCATCATGAAGGCCCAGAACGGCAGTGTAGGACGCCCGCATATCGCTGCGGTGCTTCAGGACGGAGGTTTTGTAAAAAGTTTCAGCGAGGCTTTCAGCAAATACCTCGGATCGCACAGCCCGGCATATGTCAAAAGCATCGAAACGCATCCCGGCGAGGTCATCAGGCTGATCAACGAAGCTTCAGGGCTATCTTTTCTGGCCCATCCTGCCCAGAACGTGCCCGATGAAATTCTCAAACAGCTCATCTCTTTCGGACTCGACGGACTGGAGATCATCCACCCTTCGCATGACACTTACCGTCAGAACTACTACCGGGAGATCGCCAACGAGTACTTCCTGCTCTTTTCGGGCGGATCAGATTACCATGGGCTGAAAGACCATGAAGACACATTCGGCCAGGTATGCATACCGTATGAATGGGTCACCAAGATGAAAAGCCGCCTCTCTCCGGTTAAAAAAACGTAAGCAAGCACTTTATGGGATATCGTCTCTGGTGCGAAAGCTGCAGACTTCCGGGAATTTCGAAAATCACAGGAAACGGCATGACTTGTCGCCGAACGTTTTTATTGGTAGACGCTGAAAGAATGCTTCAGGATTTGCTATACTTGCCTCACCGAAAAGCCGCGGTTCCAATCCATACATGATTTTTGAAGAACTGATGCCCAACCAATGCCACTGACTTTCATCAGAACCCAGGGAAACCGGGCGATCATACAGCTGAAAGAGTTCCTTCTCACCATGCAGGAGTTCTTTTTTTTCTCGGTCAGGGCGTTTGCGACCATGCCGAAACTGAGGAAATACTGGCGGGATTTCCTTGACCAGGCAGCCATCTGCGGTGCAGAATCGATACCGATCGTGCTGGTCAGCTCAATCTCGATCGGCTCATTGCTTGCCATCGAGGTCGGGAACCTCCTCGAAGAGTTCGGTGCCAAAACCATGCTCGGGCGTTCGACCTCCCTTTCGGTTATCAGGGAGCTCGGCCCGCTGCTGATGGGGCTCATGCTGTCGGCACGGTACGGTTCGCGAAACGGCGCAGAGCTGGGCGCGATGCAGATTTCCGAACAGATAGACGCACTCCGGGCGTTCGGCACGGATCCAGTCGCCAAACTGGTCATGCCCCGCCTTGCAGCCGCACTCGTCATGTTCATTCCGCTGACCGCCCTGGCTGATTTTTCCGGCCTTCAGGCTGCAGCCATGCTTGCCGAACATTATCACAGGATCGACCCCGGCATATTCTGGAACTCGGTCTACCCCAGGCTCGTTGCGAAAGATTTCGTCGTTGGATTCCTCAAGGCCCCCGTTTTCGCAATCATCATCACCCTTGTCAGCAGCTTTAACGGTTTTTCTGCCCGCGGAGGGACAGCCGGCGTCGGAAGATCCACCATCAAAGGCATCGTCGTTTCGTCGGGCCTTGTGCTGATCGCCAATTTCTACGTCTCGAAGATCGTCCTGGAAAACATGTAGCCGTATGATCGAACTCAGGAACGTCACGCTGAAATACGGCGAAAAAACAATCCTCGACAAGGTATCGATCGAGGTCAGGGACAACACCATCAAGGCGATCCTCGGTCCCAGCGGCGTGGGCAAAAGCACGATCCTGAAACTGATGCTCGGGCTGATCAAGCCGAACAGCGGGCAGGTTCTTGTCGACGGAGTGGACATCACCCACTTCAAGGAGACCGATCTTTACCCTATAAGGCGGAAAATGGGCATCGTGTTCCAGGGCAACGCACTGTTCGACTCGATGACCATCGGACAGAACTTCAGTTTTTTCCTTCGGGAAAACCTGCGACTGCCAGAAGAGGAGATCGACAAACGGGTCCGTGAACAGATCAGGTTCGCCGGACTCGAAGGCTACGAAGACCAGCTCCCAGAGAGCCTCAGCGGCGGCATGCGCAAAAGGGTCGCCATCGGCAGGGCCCTGATCTTCAACCCCAAAATGATCCTGTTCGACGAACCAACTGCCGGACTGGACCCGGTCAGCTCGAGAAAAATCCTGAACCTGATCACCGACCTGCGCAACAACAGCGGCCTTGGCGCAGTGTTCGTCACGCACATCATCGACGACGTGTTCGCCATAGCCGACCATGTCGCCGTGCTCTATCAGGGCAGGTTCATCTTCGATGACGTCACCGAAAAGCTGCATGAATCTGAACACCCTTTCATCAGGTCCATTCTTTCCGACAAAATTCTTGAACTTTAATACCTCCGATCAAGACGCTGTATGAAAAACCCGAAAGAACTTAAATGGGGCGACCTTAAAACCGGTATTTTCTTCGTGTTCGGCCTTGGCTTTGCCGCTTATCTCGGCATTGTCATCGGCAAGAACACAAGTATTTTTTCCGGAGTCACCACCATCAAGATCATGTCGAAAAATGTGGACGGTCTTGCCGAAAACAATTTCGTGTCCGCCTCCGGCAAAAAAATCGGAACAGTCTCGAAGCTCAATTTCGTAATGCAGAAAGACTCGCTTTACGTGGTTGCCGATCTGAAGCTGCGCAACGAGTTCTCGAATCTGGTGACCAGGGACTCAAAAGCGTCGATCCGTTCTCTCGGCGTGCTCGGAGACAAATACGTGGATATCGAGACAGGAACCGGCGCACCGGTAAATGAGGGGGATTTCATCAGGCTTGAAGAGAGCGGCGGCATGGCAGGGCTGACATCGAACGCAACAAAAACGCTGGAGAAGCTCAACGCACTCCTCGACCAGCTCAACAGCGGCAAAGGTCCTGCTGGCAGGCTCATATCGGACGAAAAAATGGGCGCCGATCTGCAGGAGACCGTGGCGAACCTGCGCAAAACATCGAACGAACTGAACCACTTCAGCGGAGAGCTTTCCAAAGGCAAAGGATTGCTACCGAAACTTGTCAATGACAAATCGTTCGCAGATAACACCGAACAGACAATCCAGAACCTGAAAAATGCAGCCGCACAGACCGAAACCCTGATGAAATCGCTCAACAGCGACAAGGGCTCCCTCGGAAAGCTTAACTCTGACCCGGCGCTCTACAACAACCTGAACCGGACCATGGTCTCGCTGGATTCGCTCCTGATTGACCTGAAGAGGCAGCCCAACAAATACGTTCGCTTTACCCTGTTTTAATCTTTACCGCCTGGACGATGCGGACCATTCGCATAATATTCACCGCACTACTTGCAGCCGCCGCCCTGTCGGCTGCCGTCCCGGCAAAACTCATCGCCAGGGACTTCTCCCGGCTTGAAACACTGATGAACCAGGCGGTGAGGGACAGTGTTTTTCCAGGAGCCAGCATTGCGGTTCTTTACCGTGGCAAAGTAGTCTTTCACCGTGCTTTCGGCCACCTGACCTACTATCCCAGAAGCGCACCAGTCGATACAACAACCATCTACGATGCTGCATCGCTTACCAAGGCAGTCGTCACGACAAGCATCGTCATGCAGCTTGTCGAACGTGATTCGCTCGACCTCCGCGCCCCGGTTGCCAGATACCTTCCCGGATTCGCCGCTGCCGGTAAAGGTCACATCACCATAGAGCAGCTCATGCGGCACAATTCGGGACTGAGGGCTCATGCCTTTTATGCGAAAACATGCCGGACGCCCGGGGAGCTGTTCCGATCCATCGAAAATGACTCCCTGAACTATAAACCCGGCACAAAAACCGAGTACAGCGACCTTGGATTCATCACACTCGGCAGGATAATCGAATCCCTGACGGGAAACAGCCTCCCTGAGAATTTCCATGCCCGGTTCAGTGGCCCGCTCGGCATGGGTTCGAGCATGTTCAATCCACCGACAGAACTCTTGCCGTGCATCGCGCCGACACAACCCGATGCCACCTGGCCGTTAAGCACGCCACGCCCCCTGGTCAACGACCAGAATGCAGCCCTCCTCTGTGGAGCAGCAGGCCATGCAGGCCTTTTCACGACTACCGGGGATCTCTGCAGGATGGTAAGCATGCTCATGAACAGAGGATCTTACAGCAGCCGCTTTTTCATGAAACCTGAAACAGTCAGGATGTTTCTCAGGAAAACGGCTGCGCCAAGGGCGATCGGCTGGGACATGGTCACACCCGGGGGAAGCTCTTCAGCGGGAAACCGCTTCTCAAGCTCGTCCTGGGGCCATCTCGGCTATACGGGCACCAGCATCTGGGTTGATCCGGAAAAAGAGCTCGCCGTCATCCTTCTCAGCAACAGGGTCTGGCCAACAGAAGCAAACATCAAAATCCGCAAGTTCAGGCCGATACTGCACGATACGGTCGTCGAGTGCATCGAGGCCGACAAGCGAAATTGAACAATGCCTGATCCGTGGACCACATCAGGCAAAAATCCCCTCCATCGGCACGATCGGCAACGGTATCCTGCGCAGAGATTCCCGCGACGCTATGGCATTTGCTGCCATTCGCCCGGTAAATGCAGCCGCTTCCATCAGGAATACCGGTGCCTCCGTGGAGACCCAGTCGCCGGCAAGGAAAAGATTGGGAAATGGTGTCTCGATTCCAGGCCGTGACGCATGGTCTCCCGGCGCCCAGCGTGTGAAGTTGGACTGCATCATGAACAGCTCGTGCAGAACCGTTGCCTGTCGTGTTTCCGGAAACAGCTCGTGCATCTCCCGCAGCATCGTATCCCTGATCTCCTGTTCAGGCCGAATCTGCTCTGGTGCGATGGCATAGGCATGAAGCTCCACAACGCACCCGCCGCTCTTGCGGGCCCAGCTGATGAAGGGCTCCTGGAAACTCGAATAGATGGTTGCCGAATCGGTGTAGGTATAGCCTGACACCGTGTAGAACGGATAGGTCGCCGAGCTGAGGGGGCGGTCCAGCCATACACGCCAGACAGCATAGGGATCGGCTTCGCCAAGGGAAGCAACCCGTTTTGCAAACCCCGTATTTTCAGATGGCAAGGTGTTGAACAGCTCACGGGTTCCACGGACGTTTGAAGCCACAACGCAATATTCGCACGGCAACGATCCCTCCGCAAGGGAGTTCGATGAGGATGCCCCGGCTGCATGCTGAAGCACAAGATTCAGGCCATCTTCCCTCACCTCTAGCCTCGCAAGCGGAGCGCCCGGCGGACCCCCGACAGGCTTTCCTTCGCTATCGAACCGTCCTGCATGGCAGGGGCACAGGAATCCATCCGATCCTTCTGCCGGCCTGACCGGACATCCCATATGGGTGCACCGGCCATCATAAGCGACCCATGAAGCACCGCGCCGAGCAACCAGCAGGGGAACCCCTTCACCGGACTTGAGCTGCAACCATCCCGAATCAGGCACCTCGCTCCGGGGAATGGTGGCGAGCGAGGCTGATCCGGCCAATCCGGAACCATCGAGATGCACCACAGTTACCTTCCCATCCTGCACGGAAAGCCCGGCAGCTTTCCGGCCCTTCAGCACACGCACCCCAGACGCCTTCAGTTTCCGTTCGAGGGGATCGATCAGCGCGCTCATGCAGTCCCGCGTCGTGATCCTGAATGAGAGCCCTTCGGGACTGCCCATGAAATAGAAATGGAAATAGCGCATGGCCTCGGCGGCCGAAAGCACCTCCATCCGGTTCATGGTCGCATCGGAGAATGGGTGCAGCACGGTATCGACGAACGCCGGCAACACTTCGCCCCGACGGCAGTAGGTCATGAAATCGATATGGTCATACTCGCGAAACGTCTGATCGTACTGATACCGGAACATTCCGACGACAGGCAACAATCCGGGGTAATCTTTCAGGAACGATGCGATATCAAGCCGTCTGGACTGCTGCACGACCGATAGAATATTGAACGGGAAAAGTTTCGGCGTCTGCCCGAACACTTCAAGCGCCCTGCCGTTGAAAAGTACCGGGTAGCCCGGGGATGGCCTGAACGCATCATCCCTGACTCCCGCCGAGGCGAACATCTCGTTCAGGTTGTAGTACTGGTCGAAAAAACCGTGAAATCCATGCTCTACCGGAAAACGCTGCCCAAGGGCATCGATCTCCCAGCCAGTCAGCTTTCCGCCGAGCGCTGAAGAGGCTTCAACCAGGGTCACCTCAAAATTCCGGCGGGCCAGTTCGAGCGCCGCGCTTATACCGGCAAGCCCGCCACCAATCACAACGGCCTTTTTCGGAGTCTTAAGCTTTTCGGGCAGGGTCACATCCCCATTCCCGTTCGAGGGAGCATAGTACTGTTTTCGCGGCTGGTAATATCCCACAAGACCGGCAGCAGCTGCCGTCAGAACACCTGCGCCTGCACCTGTACGCTTGAGGTAATGTTTGAGAAACTCACGTCGCTGCATGATGGTCGGAAGAGGGGATGTTGTGGCGGATCGTACCCGTTAATCAGTATATTTACTAATAATTGAAGGTTCCGCAAACCTTTCCCGCCGGTCACGATGGATTACGTCACTTCAGCACTGAAGGAATCGATGAGGCAAAAAGCCAGGGAGCTCGGCTTCCATGCCGCCGGATTCGCCTCCGTCAGGCCACTGACCGATGCAATGGAGCGCTTCAGGGCGATGGTTGCAGAAGGGAGGCACGGCGAAATGGGCTACCTTGAATCCGGCATGAGCGCTCGCCAGGACCCGTCCCTGCTCCTGCCCGGAGCGAGAACCGTCATTTCAGTAGCCCTGCCCTGGCCCGAAAGACAGCGCCCTTACAACCCGGAAGGCACCGTTTCAAGCCATGCAGTCATCCCGGACTATCATCGCATGGTTGGCAACATGCTGCAGGAGCTTCTGGAATACATCCGTTCGAAAATCGACGTTCCGGTGGGAGGAATGGTTTGCGTCGACAGCACCCCGATGCTCGAAAAAGCATGGGCCGAAGCTGCAGGGATAGGACGTACCGGAAGGAACACGCTCCTCATCGTCCCGGGCGCAGGATCACGCATCTTCCTCGGTGAACTGCTGCTTGACATCGCCATCGAACCCGACGAACCGCTTTTATGGGATCCTTGCGGAAGCTGCACGGCGTGCCTCGAAAGCTGCCCGACCGGTGCGCTGACCGAAGCCGGGCGCCTCGACGCCACCCGATGCATCTCCTACCTCACCATCGAGCTGAAAAGGGATTTCACGGAGCATGAGGCCGCAATGACCGAAGGTTGGCTCTATGGCTGCGACCGCTGCACAGATGCCTGTCCACACAACCAGGTGAAGCTGACAAATCCTGAAAGTATGTTCACTCCGCTGGAAGCCCTGGTAAACCTGACGGCAACGGATGCGCTGCAACTCACCGGTTCAACCTTCCGGAAGCTCTTCGGGGGGACACCAGGAATGCGGCTTGGGCTGAGGAGGTTGAAGCGCAATGCAAGTGCGGTTATGAGGAAAGAAAAAGGACCAAAGTGACTCAAAAGACCAAAGGGAGATAAGGTAAAGAAAGAGTTATTCCCTCTCTTCCTTTATGTCCTTTAAGCCCCTTATGTCCTTTTGGTCCTTTTTCTTTGTTCAGGTTCTTTTAGTCCCTTTTCTTTCTTCTTAATGCTTGAAATGCCTCATACCTGTGAACACCATCGCGAGGTTGTTCGCATCGGCAGCTTCGATCACTTCGTTATCCCTGATCGAACCGCCGGGCTGGATGACAGCGGTCACTCCGGCTTCAGCAGCCGCGAGCAGGCCGTCTGCGAACGGGAAGAACGCATCGGATGCGACAACCGAACCCCTGAGGTCAAGACCGACTTCCGAAGCCTTCCAGCGTGCGATCTTCGAAGAGTCGACGCGCGACATCTGGCCGGCGCCCACACCGAAGGTCTGGCGGTTCTTGACGTACAGGATGGTGTTCGATTTGATGTGCTTGCAGATCTTCCATGCGAACATGAGGTCGGCAAGCTCCTCTTCGGTAGGCCGACGTCTGGTCACCACCTTGAGGTCGTCCCGCGAAACGATCCTGCTGTCGCGATCCTGGACCAGCATGCCGAACGGCGTTGACTTGAACTCCCAGCCGCCTTTCGGCAGGGCTTTTTTCTGCAGCACCAGGCGACGGTCCTTCTTTTTCATGAGCATGTCGAGCACGCCCTCTTCGAAAGACGGGGCAATAAGGATCTCAGTGAATATCTCGTTGACCACCGTGGCCGTCTCCATGTCGAGCGGGCGGTTGAAGGCGATAATGCCGCCGAACGGAGCCTGCGTATCGGTCGAAAAGGCCCTGCGATAGGCTTCGGCGAGGGTCGGAGCCTGCGCGACGCCGCACGGGTTGGTATGCTTGACGATCACCACCGAAGGATCTTCACCGCGGAACTCCTCGATGATGCCGGCCGCGGCTGCGATATCGAGCATGTTGTTGTATGAAAGCTCCTTTCCGTGCAGCTTGTCAAATATCTCTGCGAAAGAGCGGATGCCCTCGCCGTCGTTCATCTTGTAGAATCCGGCATTCTGGTGCGGATTCTCGCCGTAACGCATGTCGAGCTCCCTTTCGAGCTGCACGGTCATGGCGGCTGAGGCCTCCCTGGCAGTACCTGCTGCGGTTGCCATATAAGCCGCGATGGCTGTATCATATTTCGAGGTCAGGGCAAACACCTTGGCGGCGAGCGTCAGCCTGGTCGCCCGTGTGGTGGCCCCTCCGTTGGCTTTCATCTCCCCAAGAACAGTCGCATAATCGGCCGCATCGGTAATCACGGTCACCGACTCGTTGTTCTTCGCCGCGCTGCGCAGCATCGACGGTCCACCGATATCGATATTCTCGATGGCATCCTCGAAGGTCACGTCCGGCTTGGCAACCGTTGCCTCGAACGGATAGAGGTTGACGGCCACCAGGTCGATGAACTCGATGCCGTTGTCCTGAGCAGCCTTCTGGTGTTCGGGGTTTTCGCGCACTGCGAGCAGGCCGCCGTGGATCTTGGGATGAAGTGTCTTGACCCTGCCGTCCATGATCTCGGGAAAGCCGGTGATAGTTGAAATCGAAGCCGCTTCTATCCCCGCGTCCTGAAGGGATTTGAGGGTGCCGCCGGTCGAAAAGATTTTGACGCCCATCGAGGCCAGTTCACGGCAGAAATCGACGATACCGGTTTTGTCGGAAACGGAAACGAGCGCCCGCTTGATGACAGGATCAGACATGGGTAGAATATTTATTTGAGAAGGTGTGTGGTGCTGTTCGTAAAGGCAGAATTTAAAAAATAATCACCAATTATTTCAGCGCTCCTGAGAGGTTCACAGGAAGCTCTCCCAAGCTCCGCTCCCAGCCAGCGAATCAATCACTTTCGCCCATGGGAGCGCTATGGTACAGGCCGCACTTCCCTTCAGCGTCAACAATATCCGTTCCGGAAGGCTGAAACCGGGAAACTTTTGAAAAGAGGGTCGCTTGATTGCATATTAGAGGAACATACTTTAAACGCTGCAAGCAATTCACCGGATGCCTAATACCAAAAAACGACTGGCCGTGTTCTGCTCGGGGTCGGGCTCGAACTTTCAGGCACTGTTCTATGCCATAATCGAGCGCGCCCTGCCGGCAGAAATTGTGCTCTGCCTCTCCAACCGCTCACAGTGCGGCGCCATGGATTTTGCAAAGGAACAGGGCATGGAGACACTCCACCTGTCGGAAATGCAGTTCAAATCCTTCGACGAGTTCGAGGGCGCTATGGTCTTGGCGCTTCAGGAACGAAGGATCGACTTCATCCTTCTTGCCGGATACATGCGCAAGGTACCTGATGCGGTCGTGGCGGCTTTTCAGGAGCGGATCCTGAACATCCACCCTGCCCTGCTTCCGAAATTCGGCGGAGAAGGTATGTACGGCATCCACGTCCATAAGGCAGTGATCGACGCGGGAGAAACCGAAACCGGCGCCACGGTGCACTTCGTTAATGAGGAGTATGACAAGGGCCGGATCCTGATGCAGCAGCAGGTCCCCGTGCTGAAAAGCGATACGCCCGAAATCCTCGCGGCGAGAGTGCTCGAATGCGAACATGAGCTTTACCCGGACGCCCTCGAAAAACTTCTCGCCGAACATCCATGACCATGGAGAAAGACATTCTCGTCTGCGAGATCTTTCATTCCATACAGGGTGAATCGTCCTTTGCCGGCTGGCCTTGTGCGTTTATAAGACTTGCCGGATGCGGTCACGGATGCCTGCACTGCGACACCGGCTACGCCGAAGAGGGCGGTGTGCGAATGCCGATCGAAGAAGCCATACGCCAGGCACTGGCATTCAGCGCTCCATGCATCGAAGTCACAGGCGGGGAACCGCTCCAGCAGCCAGGCGTCTACCCGCTGCTGAAAGCGCTGTGCGACCGGAGCCCGCATGTGCTGCTCGAAACGGGGGGATTCCTCCCGGTCAACCATGTCGATCCGCGCGTCCATATCATCATCGACATCAAGCCACCTTCATCAGGGGTCCCGGATCAGAACTGCCTGGACAACATCCCCCTTGCCCTGCAGGGGCCTGAGCGGTTCGAATTCAAGTTCGTGCTGGCGTCCCGGGAAGACTATCTCTGGTCGAAATCCTTCATCTCTTCTCACGGTATGGCCGGAACCTGCGCGATCATCTTCGGACCCGTATTTGGAAAACTTGATCCGCAGAACCTTGCGGAATGGATCCTCGAGGACCGTCTTCCCGTGAGGATGCAGCTGCAACTGCACAAATTCATCTGGAAACCCGACACAAGGGGCGTGTAAATGACCTCTCTCTCAGTCATCGTGCCGTTGTACAACGAGCAGGAATCGATCACCGAGCTTTGCAACCGCCTGTTCGGGGCACTTGCCGATCCTGAACTGCACCGCTGCTTCTCCGGCAGCTTCAGCTTCGAGATCATCATGGTGGATGACGGTTCGACCGACGGCTCTGCCGGACTGATCAGGCAGATGATGGCCGAAAGTCCGGAAATCCGCCTCATCTCTTTCAGAAGGAATTACGGAAAGACCGCTGCCTTGTCGGCGGGGTTCAGGGCAGCTTCAGGCGAGGTGGTCGTCACCATCGATTCCGACCTGCAGGACGACCCTCAGGAGCTTCGTCCGCTCATCATGAAAATCCATGAGGGCTACGACATGGTAAGCGGCTGGAAGCAGCAGCGGAACGACCCGATCAGCAAAACCCTGCCATCAAAGTTCTTCAACCTGACGACCCGCATTTTCAGTGGCATTCCGCTGCACGACTTCAACTGCGGGCTGAAGGCCTACAGCCGTGAACTCGCCGCATCGCTCGACCTGCATGGCGAGATGCACCGGTATATACCCGTTCTGGCGCAATGGAAAGGGTTCAGGGTCACGGAGATCCCGGTCAGGCACCATCCGCGTAAATACGGAAAAAGCAAGTTCGGGTCGTCGCGGTTCTTTGCCGGCCTGTTCGACTTTCTTTCGGTCATGTTCATCACCCGCTACCTTCGGCGCCCCATGCACTTTTTCGGCATGATGGGCCTTGGGAGCTTCATGACCGGACTGGTCATCAGCCTCTATGTCACAATCGACAAGCTTATGAACCACCGGCCCGTCAGCAACAGGCCGATCCTCTTCCTCGGCATCCTGCTGATCATACTCGGGGTTCAGCTCTTCTCGACCGGACTGCTCGGCGAAATGCTTTCGACACGTCCAACCCGCGAAGCAGGCTGGGCCATCCGGGAAACAGCCAACATCCCGGATGAGACTCTTGACAAACTGGCGGAATAAACCGATCGCAACCGGCCTGCCACTGAAATCCTGTCCAACTCTACGAACAACCTGTTATGAAACGTGTCGGTGCTCATGTAAGTATTGCCGGTGGCGTTGAAAACGCACCGCTGAACGCCCGGGAGATCGGTGCCAGGGCATTTGCCATGTTTACCAGGAACCAGCGTCAGTGGCACTCTGCCGAGCTTACTCCTGGCTCGATAGAGGCGTTCAGGCAAAACTGTATCGATGCCGGGTTCCTGCCGGAGCACATCCTTCCGCACGACAGCTACCTCATCAACCTCGGGAACCCTGAACCAGAAAAGCTCGAGAAGTCCCGAAAGGCTTTCATCACCGAGATGGAGCGAGCTGAAGCGCTCGGACTCTCCATGCTGAATTTCCATCCCGGCAGCCACCTCAACCTGGTAGGCGAAAAGGAGTGCCTCAGGCTCATTGCTGAATCGGTCAATATCTCGCTTGAGGCTACACGGGGCGTCACGGCCGTCATCGAGAACACTGCCGGCCAGGGAAGCAACATGGGCTGCCGCTTCGAACACCTTGCCACGATAGTGGATCTTGTAGAAGACAAAACGAGGATAGGAGTCTGCCTCGACACCTGCCACCTCTTTGCGAGCGGCTATGACCTCCGTACACCGGAAGCATTCGATGCGATGCTGGCCGAATTCGATAGCATCGTAGGGCTTCGCTACCTGAGAGGCATGCACCTGAACGATGCCAGGCAGCAGCTCGGCAGCCGGGTCGACCGGCACGCCTGCATCGGCAAGGGGATGATCGGCATCGACGCCTTTGCTTACATCATGCGCCACCCCTCGCTGGAGGAGATCCCCCTGATCCTGGAAACCCCTGACGCCGAGGGGTGGGCTGAGGAGATTAAGATGTTGTACGGTTTTTCGAAAGAATAAGAAGAGGACCAAAAGGACTCACAGGACCAGAGGGACATAAGGGTTAAGAAGCAGGGTTGTGCATCTCCCGTTTTCTCTCTTAACATTTATGTCCTTTTGGTCCCTTTCTTCCTTTTTTCAGCATGCCCTCAGAAACCTTGCCACCGAAAACAGGCTGCCGAACACGCCGAGCGTCAGGCCGAGAAAGACAAGACCGGGGTAGACAATAAGGGCCGATGGGTGCAGAATCTGGTATATGGCCGGTTCATAGCGCAGAAGAGCCTGCTCGAATACCAGATAGACGCCGAATGCGGCCAATCCTCCCGAAACCAACCCCTGCACGGCTCCCTCTATAAGAAACGGCGCGCTGATGAACCATCGGGTGGCCCCGACGAGCCTCATGGTCTTGATCCTGTCGCGCCGGGCATACATGGCGAGCCTGACGGTATAGGCGTTCATGACGATAGCGCCAAGGGCTATAACCCCGCCGATGCAGGCAGTAATAAGTGTGAACAGGCGTGCGTTACGCTCGATTCCCGACAGATACTCCTGGTTGTACCTGATGTCAAGGCCATAGTCGAGCTGGCTGATTTTTTTCCCGATCTGAATGATGCTTTGATGGCTGGCATAGTCAGGCTGGAATTTCAGCTTCACGGAACGAGGTAGCGGGTTCACCCCCAGAATACCTACGACATCCTCCCCGAAATCACGCGAAAATCTTGACGCGGCCTCATTTTTGGAAACGTATACCGCCTCCTTCACCCCGACGATCGATCTCATCTTTGAAGTGAGGGCCTCCGCCTGGGCGTCGTTCATCCCTTCGCTGAAAAAGACCTCCATTTCGACGCGCGAACGGACTTCCTGTATCAGTTCGTAAAAACTGAGCGAAACAGTGCCAAACAGCCCGAGCAGGACCAGTGAGAAAAATCCAACGGCCATAGTCACTGCGGCAGGCAGCTTTGCCCGGCCTATGCCTGAAAACCCTTCTTTGATGCTGTATGTAAAATCCATGTCGGCATGTTTAATTGGCTTCGGAAAAAATTATACCAAAGAATCCATAAAAGCTGTTGCAAATACAAGTTTTTTTTCTGATAATTACACGTACTTAATGGGGCTATAGCTCAGTTGGTAGAGCATTTGCATGGCATGCAAAGGGTCAGGAGTTCGAATCTCCTTAGCTCCACAGACATAAGAACGAAAAAAGCGCAGGTCATCTGCGCTTTTTTCGTTTCAACGTTCACCCTCTCAACTTCGGCCTGTAATACCTGCCGCCCTTGCCACTATAAAGATCGTTCCAACAAACAGCGAAGCAGCGAGACCGGCAGCAATGTTCAGCAATGCAGCTGTAAAAACCGTCGCCAGGGTAAGCCTGACGACCGCCCCTGTCAGCGACACTGCTGCCACATGGGTACATGCAGTCAGGATGGTAAAAAGAAAACTGGTTGCGATGCTGCCGGCAAACGAAACGAAGTATTGCTCACGGCTTCCCTCCTTCACCGCCTTCTGTCGACTGAGCTGTTTGAGTGACCCCGGGTCAAGCCTGCTTTTGACTGCCATGGCCACGAGGGCGATGATCAGTAACAGAGGCACGAACACGGCATAAACGGTAAGTGCCTGGCTGCGGTCAGGACTGAACGAGCCTTGACCAAGCATGGCGACCGCTTTGGTAAGCATCCATGTAGAAGTTGCAAAAAAAACGGTACCCCAGAGAAGGGTGATCAAAATCCATGTCCATACCGACTGAGGCAAAGGTCTTTTCGATGCTGATGACATAATCGAAGGGGGTTGAATGTTTTGGTTTCGAACGACGTTTACATTATAAACCCTGTCACAGCACATTCAATTCCTTACTTGAAGATAATATGGGGCAGGGTATGTTTTAAGCAAACTCCTGGGAAAACGCAGGTTGGCTGGAGTGTGAAGGTTTCAGATGATTACAAGGAGGCACAGGGTCAAGATTAAGTTTTTTTATTTTCCCCTTGCTATATTAGCTTCATTTGCCAATTTTGTTGGGCAAAGATTTTACACAATCTTAAGTTTTTACCAATATGTGCGGAGTTTTCGGCGTATTTAATTCTAAAACTCCCGCCGAAGATACCTTCTATGGACTGTACTCCCTGCAGCACAGGGGACAGGAAGCGGCAGGTATCGTGGTAGCAGAGTACAACAAAGCGAAAAAGAAGACACTGTTCAAGCAGCACAAGGGACCTGGACTGGTTTCCGAAGTGTTCAGGGACGAAGAGATATTTGACACCCTGACCGGATATGCCGCCATCGGCCATAACCGCTACTCCACCACCGGCTCATCAAAATCGACGAACAACATCCAGCCTTTCTCGCTCACCTATCGCTCCGGAAGCCTCGCCATTGCCCATAACGGCAACCTTACCAACTCGAGAACACTGCGAAGGGAATTGACCGAACAGGGTGTCATTTTCCAGGCATCTTCCGATACCGAAATCATTCCCCACCTCGCAGCCAGAAGCAAGGAAAAAGAGCCGCTGCATCAGATTTACGATGCGCTCAGGCAGGTAGAGGGTGCTTATTCGATGATCATCCTGGCCAATAACCAGATGATCGCAGCAAGGGATCCGTTCGGAGTCCGGCCGCTGGCACTCGGAAAGAAGATCGATCCTGCCACCGGTGAACTGGCCTACATCGTAGCCAGCGAGACCTGTGCGTTCGACATCATCAAGGCTGAATACATCCGCGACATCGAACCCGGCGAAATCCTGATGATCGACCACCTGGCCATCGCCAACGAAAAACCGGTATCGATCTTTCTGCCCCCTACGGAACGAAAGGCCCGCTGCATATTCGAGTACGTCTATTTCGCACGACCCGACAGCTTCATCTTCGAGCATTCAGTCGACAAGGTGCGGAGAAACCTCGGCAAGAACCTCGCCAGGGAATCAGCCTATGAACAGAAACCCGGTGAAAAGGAGCTGACCGTGGTCAGCGTACCAGACTCGTCAAACACTGCCGCCCTCGGGTTCGTCAGGGAGAGCAACAAGCTCGGTAAAGCCGCCCGCTTCGAGCACGGCCTCATCCGTAACCATTATGTAGGCAGAACCTTCATCCAGCCAGGAATCCACAGCCGCGAAATCAAGGTCCGATCAAAATACAATATCGTTCGTGGCGTCATGCAGAACAGGCCGATCATTCTTGTTGACGATTCGATCGTACGCGGCACGACAGCAAAAATGCTGATCAAGCTCGTGCGAGAATCCAATCCAAGCGAGCTCCACCTGCACATCAGCTCGCCTCCGATCACCAACCCATGTTTCTACGGCATGGACTTCCCTACCAAGCGTCAACTGCTTACGCATATGCTTGCGGATGCCGAACATGAACTGGGCAACGTTGAAAAAATCAGGGAGTATATCGGCGTAGACTCGCTCAAATATCTCTCGATGCAGGGATTGCTGAACAGTGTGCCATCCTTCGAAAACGAAACCTGCAGCTACTGCACAGCCTGCTTCAGCGGAGATTACCCGATCAGGGTGACCGACGCGACCACCGACAAGGAAGAGAACGACTGATTGTGTCTCTGAAAACCCAACATACTGATTCCTGAATTTGATCAGAAAAGAAAAAGGAGCTCGTCGAGCTCCTTTTTCTTTTCTGTTGCCGGAAAGCAACAGTTATTTCTTGGCCTGCTTGAACTCAATCCTCACCGAGGTGTGCGGCACGGCTTCGAGACGCTTTTTGGGGATCGGCTTGCCTGACTTGACGCAGATGCCGTAAGTCTTGTTCCTGATCCGTTCGAGAGCCTGATCGATGTAGTGCAGATAGCGTTCATCACGGGCGATAAACATGAAGCGCTGCTCGCGGTCCATGGTTTCTGTGCCATGATCGGCCATGTGCATGGAGTAGTTCGAGTTGATCGAGTCCTCGACACTCTCTTCGGAAAGCGATGAGCGCAGGATATCGAGGTCGCGCATAACCTCCTCACGCCGTTTCAGCAGGAGCTGCCTGAAATGCTCGAGTTCCTCGTCAGTCAGATAGGTTTTGATCAGTCTCGTTTCCTCTGAAACGTCTGACGAACCCTTCGGAACGCTGCTGGTTTTCTTCGACATGTTGGTCATAGGTTACAGGTTCTAACGGTAAACCGTAAAAAAACAGGGATATATAATAACATCAGGAACGCGATTTTTCAAGAGAGAGACGACACAATTCGCTATTGAGCTGCTCGACTGCTTCATCTTTCGATGATAGATCAAGTGATTCGAGCGTAATGCCGGTCGCAAGCGTCTCTTCCATAATATAAGCTTCGCTTGCCCTGACCGCTTCAACAAGTTTTTCCGTGCCCTGCACCTGGAGTTCGATCCTGTCGGTGATCTCCAGGCCACTCTCCTTCCGGAGTGTCTGGATCCTGCTGACAAGTTCGCGCGCCAACCCAAGCATTTCGAGCTCTTCGGTCATTTCGGTATCAAGGGCGACCATAATGCGATAGGCTTCGTCCGCAGCCACGAGCCATCCTTCAATGTCCTCATGCACGATATCGACATCCTCCCTGGTAAGACTGAAAAGCCTGCCGTCGATATCGATATCCAGGGTACCTTCCTTTTCGAGGCGTGATATCTGCTTATGGCTCATGATCCGGATCGACTCTGCCAGCAATTTCATCTCTTTGCCGTAGCGGGGCCCGAGTGTCTTGAAGTTCGGTTTGGCTTTCTTGCTGATCACCGATCCTTCATCTTCAATATATTCGATCTTCTGGATATTGACCTCTTCCATGATGATCTCGGCTACCTGTTCATAGGCATCTCTCGACAAAGAGTCGTCGACGGCGAGAAGAATCCGCTTCAGCGGCTGGCGCACCTTGATGGAGGCTCTTTCGCGCATGGTCCGAACCAGCGAGGTGATGATCTGTGCCTTTTTCATACGCTCTTCGAGCGGACGGTCGACCAGCGTCAGGTCAGCAAGTGGCCAGTCGGCCAGATGCACCGATTCTGCAACTTCCCTGCCGGTAGTGCCGTTGAGATCGCGATAGATCTTCTCGGCAATGAAGGGCGTGAATGGGGCGAGCAGCTTTGCGAGCGTCATGAGCACCGTGTAGAGCGTCTGATAGGCGGACTGTTTGTCGGGACCCATGGTGCCTTTCCAGAAACGTTTGCGTGAACGTCGGATATACCAGTTGGACAGATCGTCAACAGTGAAGTCATTGATCAGTCGCGAGGCGCCAGTCAGGTCATACTGCTCCATGCGCAGACGCACCTGCTCGATCAGGGTGTTCAGGCAGGAGAGAATCCAGCGGTCGAGCTCGGAACGCTCCTGAACCGGAATCTCGGGGTCCTGGAACCTGAAGCCGTCTACGTTTGCGTAGAGCACGAAAAAGTTGTAGCTGTTGACGTAGGCCCTGAAGAACTTGCGCTGCTCCTCCTCGATTTCGTCCGTGTTGAAAAGTTTCGGACGCCAGGGTGGGCTGGTGACCATGAGGTACCAGCGGATTGCATCAGCGCCATACTTGCCCATCGTTTCGAAGGGATCAACGACGTTGCCTTTTGATTTGGACATCTTCTGGCCACTCTTGTCGAGGATGTGACCGTTGACAATCAGGTTTTTGTATGCCGGCCGGTCGAAAATCAGGGTGGCAATGGCATGCAGCGTGTAGAACCAACCACGCGTCTGGTCGACGCCTTCAGCGATGAAGTCAGCCGGGAAGGTCTTGTCGAACAGCTCCCTGTTTTCGAAGGGGTAATGCAACTGGGCGAAAGGCATGGAACCGCTGTCGAACCAGACGTCGACCAACTCGGGTGTACGGTTGAAGCGTTTGCCATCCTTTATAAAGTAGACGTGGTCGACGAACGGCTTGTGCAGGTCAAGCTCCACGAGACCCTTGTCGAGCGCATCGCCGAGCACCATGCTCCTGCCGTCGATGTCGATCAGCCCTTCGCGAAGTTCAGCAATGGAGCCGATGGCGAAAAGCTTCCCGGAAGAGGCGTCATCGCCGATGGAGAAGTCCTCCGAGACCCAGATCGGCAGCGGGGAACCCCAGAAGCGTTCACGGGAAAGCGCCCAGTCCTTGTTATCTTCGAGCCAGTTGCCGAACCGGCCTGTACCGATCTCCGGCGGGTTCCAGTTGATGGTCCTGTTTAGTTCGACCATGCGCGCGGCGATGCTGGTGGTGCGGATGTACCACGATTCACGGGCATAGTAGATCACCGGCACGTCGTAACGCCATGAGAACGGATAGGTGTGGGTGATGGTCTCCCTGCGGTAAAGCCTGCCCTCCTCTTTGAGGCGGCGCATGATGAGCGGATCGGTGTCCTTGAAGAACATGCCGTCATACTCGGGAACCTCTGCGGTAAAACAGCCGTTCCGGGCGACCGGTTGAAGCATCGGAAGGTCGTGCTTCTTTGCCAGTTCATAGTCGTCCGCGCCAAAAGCCGGTGCGATGTGGACGATACCCGTACCGTCTTCGGTCGAGACGAAATCGCCCGCCGTAACGTACCAGGCGCGTTTCTCCGGGGTGAAATAGGAGAACAGTGGCTCGTAGTCACGCCCTTCGAGGTCACGCCCCTTGAGTTCTCCGGTCACCTGCCATGCGGACTCTTCACCGATCTTTTCGATGAGCACCTGCAGACGCGATTTGGCAAGGATCATCTCTTCGCCGGTTTCAGCATGTCGCACCTTCACATAGTCGATATCGCTGCCGACGGCGAGCGCTACGTTCGAGATGAGCGTCCAAGGTGTGGTGGTCCAGACCAACAGACTCTCACTGGAACCTTTCAGGCGGAACTTGATATAGATGCTGGGATCCTGGACCTCTTTATAACCCAGGGCCAGTTCGTGAGAGCTGAGTACCGTCTCGGATTTCGGATCCTGCGGCACGATCTTGTAGTCCTTGAAGATCAGGCCTTTGTCGAAAATGGTCTTGAGGGCCCACCAGACAGATTCGATGTAATTGTTGTCGCAAGTGATATACGGGCTGTCCATGTCAACCCAGTATCCCATCTGCTCAGTCAGCTTGCCCCATCCTTCGCGGTTGTCGTCGATGTGGTGGTAGACCAGCTCCCTGGCTTCCTTGTTGAACTGCCCTTCGCCGTAGTCTACGACCTGCGATTTGTTCTTGAGGCCCAGCTTCTTTTCGACCGAGATCTCGACCGGCAGGCCATGGGTGTCCCACCCAGCCTTTCGGGGCACGTTGTAGCCCTGCATCGCTTTGTACCGGCAGACGACGTCCTTGATGGTGCGGCTGAATACATGGTGCACGCCTGGCTTGCCGTTGACTGTCGGGGGGCCTTCGTAGAAAGAGTAGATTCCGTTGGGCGCATCTTTTTCAAGGCTTTTCCGGAATATGCGCTGGTCGGCCCAGAACTTCTGGATCTCGGCCTCCATGGCGCTGTATGGAAGATTCGAAGGATACTCGGGATAGGTGTCGGGCATGGCTTTCAGAATGTCAAACTGGAATTTCAGGTGCAGAGAGGAAGCTTGCCCTGCTCTGCGGAAAAGAGTGAATATACGAGAATCGGCAGGAAAAGAGAAAGGCAGGCCTTTCTTGCAAAAAGGCCTGCCTGAAACCCATGACTATGCGTCCCGGCTACAACCAGCAAAACGCCGGTTATCGACCTTTATTATTATCGTTGAGCGAAGTGTTGAGTCCGTCAAGGATCTGCCTGGCCACTACCGTCAGAGAGTCGAGCGTCTGTGCCACTATTTTGCTCAGGGGTGTAAGTGTACCGTCCAGCATGGTGCCCAGACCTACGAGTATGGTCGATAAATCACCTTTGACGACATCGCCACCGCCCTGTTGCACCGGAGCCTGCTGCACCTGAAAGGGGGATTTAAATTCTTCAGACATATGGTACCGGGATTTTGGTTGATTCGTAACTGACCGCCGTACAAAAACAAATGTATCATATTAATCGGTGCCGTCAAAACCGGAAGGCCGTCCGGAAAGGGTTCACAGGCGACCGTAGTTGTCTTCCAGACGAACGATATCGTCCTCTCCAAGGTATTCCCCCGATTGCACTTCGATCAGCTCGACCGGCTCATCCCCGGGATTTTCAAGCCTGTGGTGCGCACCTACCGGAATGTAGATCGACTGGTTCTCGGCAAGAGGCACCCGCTTCTCTCCAACCGTAACGATGGCGTTGCCCGTAACGACGACCCAGTGTTCGGCACGATGGTGGTGCAACTGCAGGGAGAGGGCTGCGCCAGGCTTGACTGTGATGCGCTTGACCTTGAAACGCTCACCCTGGTCAACGGTTTCGTATGACCCCCAGGGCCGGTATACGCGCCTATGGATCAGCGGTTCTTCGCGATCCTGAAGTTTGAGCTGCTCAACGATCGCCTTGACCTCCTGCACACGGTCTTTCGAAGCCACGAGCACCGCATCAGCCGTCTCTACGATCACATGGTCGTCGACGCCTACGACCGCGACAAGGCGGCTGGTGGCGTGCAGATAGCAGTTGCGCACTCCATGAACCAGAACATCACCCCGTTTGACGTTGCCCTCTTCGTCGCGGTTATGAACGTCCCATAGTGCAGACCACGCCCCAACGTCATTCCAACCGGCATCAAGCGGCGCAACCACTCCAATTGCGGTCTTCTCCATAACGGCGTAATCGATTGAATCTGACGGGCATGCCTCGAACGATTTCTGGTCGAGTCGAAGGAAATCGAGGTCCCGTCTTGCCTGATTCAGCGCATTACGACAAGAGGCGAACATCTCCGGCCGGGCAGCTTCAAGCTCAGCAAGGTAGGTTTCCGGCCTGAAAAGGAACATGCCGCTGTTCCAGAAATAGTCTCCTGAAGCGAGATAACTTTCGGCTCGTTCCAGGGTGGGTTTTTCAACGAACTCGACTACCGGACGCACATCACTGGTGGAGCCATCATCATGCTCAGCCCTGATGTAGCCGTAGCCCGTTTCCGGAGTGAGTGGCACGATCCCGAAGGTCACGAGCTTGCCTGCCTCTGCGGCACACCTGCCAGATTCGATCGATTCCACGAACGCTTTTCTGTCCAGAATGACGTGGTCGGCGGGCATGACAAGCATAAGCGAACCGGGCCGGCTTTCGAGAAGCATCATGGCTGCAATCGCAGCCGCAGGGGCCGTATTGCGACCGCAGGGCTCGAGGATGATCGTTCCCGTATCGGCGTCAATCTCCCGAAGCTGTTCAGCGACAAGAAAGCGATGCTCATCGTTGCATACGCAAATGACAGGACCGATATCCTCGACCGTCGAAAGACGCTGCACAGTATCCTGCAGCATGGTACGCTCTCCGAAAAGTGGAAGAAGCTGTTTGGGATACATTGCCCTCGAAAGAGGCCAAAGCCTGGTTCCTGCGCCTCCACTGAGAATTACTGGTACGATCATGGCTGAATCAGGGGAAGTGGTTGTTTGTTGTAAAATCGCCAGCAAAGTTCACCTGTTTGCGTACATCTTTTCGTAATAGTGCTGGTATGCTCCAGAGGTTACTTCATCAAGCCACACCTGGTTGCCGAGATACCAGTCGACTGTCTCTTCCAGCCCCTGCTCGAAGGTCAGAGATGGAACCCATCCGAGTTCGCGCTGAAGCTTTGAGGCATCGATAGCGTAGCGAAGGTCATGCCCTGCCCGGTCGGTCACATAGGTGATCAGGGATTCCGATGCGCCTGTTTCACGCCCGAGTTTCCGGTCCATGATGATGCAGAGCTGCTTGATGAGGGCGATGTTGGTCCATTCGTTATGACCGCCGATATTATAGGTCTCACCTTTGCTGCCCCGATGGTAGATGACGTCAATTGCCCGTGCATGATCGGAAACCCAGAGCCAGTCCCGCACATTCTCGCCTTTGCCGTAGACCGGAAGAGGTTTCTGCAGGCGGATGTTATTGATAAACAGCGGGATCAGCTTCTCTGGAAACTGACACGGTCCATAGTTGTTCGAACAGTTGCTGATCACCACCGGCAGGCCGTAGGTGTCGTGAAATGCCCGTACAAAATGGTCCGAAGAGGCTTTCGATGCAGAGTAAGGGCTGTGAGGATCATAGGCCGTCGATTCAGTAAACATGCCTTCACTGCCAAGCGTACCGTAAACTTCGTCAGTCGAAACATGGTAGAACAGTTTTCCGTCGTACTGTCCCTCCCATTCAGCCCGGCAGGCGACAAGGAGATTGACCGTGCCAAGCACGTTCGTCACCACAAACTCAGTCGGATTGGCGATGGAACGGTCCACGTGCGATTCGGCAGCCAGATGGATGACTCCGTCAAACCTGTGCTCTTTGAAAAGATTCAGAAGAAAAGCGCCGTCAGCGATATCACCCTTGACGAACCTGTAGCCAGGTGACGACTCGACATCCCTGAGATTGGCCAGGTTGCCTGCGTAGGTGAGCTTGTCAAGGTTTGTTATGGTGTATGTGGGATGATTCTTCAGGAAATGCCTGACGACATGCGACCCGATAAACCCTGCGCCTCCGGTGATGAGAATATTCATCGAATTATGAATGATGAGTGATGAATTATGAATGCTGAATGACTCGTGGCAAAATCACTGGCAGCGGGCGAGCATTTTGTCGAGCGAGTCCTGCCAGTGGGGAATCTCAAGGCCCCACGCTTCCCTGATCTTCTTTTTGTTGAGTACGCTGTAATGGGGTCGTTTCGTCGGCGTCGGGTAATCGGTGCTCTCGATAGGATGCACCCGGCAAGGCAGGCCTTTGGCATCCATGACGGCCCTGGCGACATCGTACCAGGAGCAGACACCCTCGTTCGAGTAGTGGTAGGTTTCGGCATACCGCCTTCCTGTATCGTGCCGGTCGAGGATCGTGACGATAGCGGCGGCAAGGTCGGCCGCCCAGGTCGGGGTACCTGCCTGGTCGAACACCACGCCTATAGATTCGCGCTCGCTTCCGAGCCTGATCATGGTCTTGATGAAATTCTGGCCATGGATGGAGTAAAGCCAGGAGGTCCTGATGATCATGTATGAAGGGGCAATCCTGCGGATCACCTCTTCACCCTCCCACTTGGATTGCCCATAGACGCCGAGCGGTGAGGCAAGGTCGTCTTCGCGGTAGGGGCGGCAGTTGCTTCCGTCAAAGACATAATCTGTCGATACATGCAGAAGGAGCGCTCCGCAGGCTTCTGCCACCGAGGCGAGCACGGACGCGCCATGCCGGTTAACCATGAAAGCAGTATCGGCATCGGTTTCCGCCCGGTCAACAGCAGTATAGGCCGCGCAGTTGACGATCACGTCTATGGCGCGATCGCGGCAGAAGCTCTCGACATGCCCTGTGCTGGTAATGTCTAGCTCCGGCAGGTCCCTGAAAAACCAGGTGTGGCTGATATGCCGGTCCTGGAGTTCCTGGAGTTCTGAACCGAGCTGGCCCCGGCTTCCGGTTACGAGAATATTCATTCGGATCCTGTGAAATACGTACGGTAACTTATAAGCGCCTGAAAACCATCAGGATGACAAAACCACTCCTTCGATATCGTGCAGCAGCGGTTGTCGGGTATCCTTGTCCGAAAGACTGATATCAGCAAGGGGAAGCCTCCAGTCAATACCGATGGATGGATCGTCCCATCGAACCCCCGCCTCATGGTTCGGGGCATAGTAGGCATCACATTTGTAACTGAAAATCGCTGTGCTGCTCAACACGGCAAAACCGTGGGCGAATCCCGGAGGAATCCAGAGCATGCGATGGTTCTCGTCACTAAGCAGTTCGGCCGCATGTTTACCAAAATTTGGAGACCCCTTTCGGAGATCGACTGCAACATCGAGCACGCTTCCCTGAATGACGCGGACAAGCTTGCCCTGAGCGTAAGGTGCCTTCTGGTAATGCAGGCCGCGTAGAACGCCATAGCGCGAAAACGACTCGTTGTCCTGCACAAAAGCCCTCCGTCCGGCATGTTGCTCAAACACGTCCTGCCGGAAAGATTCGAAAAAATAGCCACGTTCATCACCAAAAACCACAGGTTCAAACAACAGAACTTCCGGGAGTGGTGTCGTTATGACATGCATAGCAAAAAAAAGAATAAAAATTTCAACAGCTCACCGGAATAAACAGGATCAGACAGAACGTTCATCACCGCGTTCGAGCAGTTTCCTGAGATACTGACCGTACTGGTTCTTGAGCAGCGGAGCTGCCAATCGTGCCAGCGCTTCATCACTGATCCAGCCGCTGCGCCAGGCGATCTCTTCAGGGCAGGCGATTTTGAGCCCCTGCCGTTTTTCGACGGTTTCGATAAAATTGCCTGCTTGCTGGAAGGAGTCGTGAGTCCCGGTATCGAGCCAGGCAAACCCTCTGCCCATGATGGAGCAGACCAGATCCCCTCGATCCAGGTAGGCTTCGTTCACCGAAGTGATTTCCAGTTCCCCCCTGGCCGAAGGCTTGACGTTTCCGGCAACGCCTACAACGTCGTTGGGATAGAAGTAGAGGCCAACCACAGCATAACTGGATTTCGGCTTTTCAGGTTTTTCGACGATCGACAGCACCCTGCCATCACCATCGAATTCGACCACGCCGTAGCGTTCCGGGTCGATGACATAATAGCCGAATACCACTGCCCTCCGGTCCACGGTCACGGTCCGCACCGCAGCCTCAAGCATTGCAGTAAAACCGTACCCGAAAAAAATGTTGTCACCCAGAACCAGGCAGACATCGTCGTCGCCGATGAACTCCCTGCCGAGTACAAACGCTTGAGCCAAACCGTCCGGGCTCGGCTGAACCGTGTAGGTGAGCGAGATACCCCAGTCGCTGCCGTCACCAAGCAGTTTGATGAACGATGGCTGGTCTTCAGGCGTGGTTATGATCAGAATGTCCTTGATCCCTGCAAGCATCAGGGTGGTAAGGGGATAATAGATCATCGGCTTGTCGTAGACCGGCAGCAGTTGTTTCGATATGCCCCTGGTCACAGGATATAGGCGGGTTCCCGACCCACCCGCGAGGATGATTCCTTTCATATTACTTTGTAATCAGTCAGGAGTTGCCGTGTGCAAGCCGCTCTGTTTCAGGAAGGCATAATATAGTAAATATAGGTAAATATATTTACGTTTGTTAAAGAGCGAGGCCTCGGCGACGAAGTAATGAGATGATTGCAAATGAAAAACAAGTAAAGCCAGATCCCGATCAATTACAGGGATTGCTGAATACGGTCTCAAAATGAGACAACTGTACCTATCGAAAGAACAGATCTGGTTTTACTTCGCTATGAAAGAAGGGTTGTGAATATCCGGTTTGTTATAGCTCAGTTCCCTGCCGCTCGCAATATCGATGATATTCTTTCCCACAGCCTTCATGATGGCATGTCCTGCCGCTGTCTCCCATTCGGCGCTGCTGTCGAGCATGGGATAGAGGTCTGCCTCCCCGGCAGCCACCATGCAGAGTTTCAACGCGCTCTCGTCCTGCACGACATCTATCACTTTATACTGCCGCTTCAATTCCTCGATATATCTGATTGTCCTTTCATCAAAATGGGAAGGGCTGACAAGAAGGCGAAAATGGCTTGATTCCCTGAACGGGCCTCTCCTTGAGGTGCGAGTCAGTCTGAAGCTGGATGCCGTGGAACTGCTCGCTTCGCTTACCCGGTATGCTCCGGTCTCGCGGCTGGCGAAATAAAGCTCGTCCATCAGGGGGGCATAAACTACTCCGAGAACTGGTTCATGAAATTCGATCAATGCTATACTGACTGTATATTCGCCGGTACCTGACACGAACCCCTGCTCACCTTCAAGTGAATCTACAAGCCAGAACCTTTCCCAACCAACTCTCTCTTCGTAAGGAACGATACGTCCCCGTTCGCTCATGAACGGCAACCCGGTCATGGAGAGGCGGTTCTGGATCAGTTCATTGGACCTGAGGCCAGCATAAAAAGCCACTGCAGTCTCATCTCGTTTAAGAGGAGGATTGATTTGACGTTCATATCTGAGTATCGCCCTGCCTGACTGCAGGCAAGCCTCGATGGCTATCATGAGTTCTGGAGTCAATGTCATCAGGAGATCTCTTTCTGTTCATCGATCTGTAAACACCTCCCTGCCACACAACACGGGGCTCACACAAATGCGTAAAATCTGCTGAGGATATCCCTATCCGTATACACCGGAACCTTTGTCACCTCAAATTCCATGCCAACTCCAATCACATGACGGATAGTAACGCCTGAACCCACAACTGCACAGGCGCTTCCGCATGGATCTCCTATAAATGCGGCAAACGACATTCAGTGAAATTTCCCTGAGTGCCTCTTATTGAGAATCCGGAACGCGAGATAGAAGAAAACTCCGGTTTCAGCCGACAATATTATTGCGTACCTTAACGTTGATCGAAAACACCTCGATTAACCGTCATCAGCGGTTTTCATGCCGGGGCCGGCAGACTGAAGGATGCGCCCTGATAACCGCCCTGACCTGAAACCCGTGACTTTGATCGAATTATCCTGAGCATGTTATGCCCGCCATGAGCAACGATACCAGCAATCCCGGAAAAGAACATTTCTATATCAATCGAAAGGCAAGGGACCGATATCACCTGCATGATCCCGAACTGCTTCTGCTACCGGCTGAACGCCGTAAGGCGCTTTTGCAGGCCGAACAGCAGACCGAAGTGATCAACACACGGATCTCCCTGGTCAAGGGTGAGGAGGTCAAGAAAATTCTTCCCGCACAGTTCCACGGCATGAAACTGCTCCACGAACTGTTTCACCATGTAATCGCAAAAGCTACCGGCCTCTCAGGCTCGGCGCTTGCCCTGCTCGACAGCGAAACCTCCCATTGGCACACCAGGGAGTATCTGGGCGATTTTCTCGAACTGTTTCCTCCGCAGGAACTCTACCGTTCACATAAAAACCCGGATGAGTACCTGAGCAGCAACGAGAACCTGGTCGAAACCGTAGAAGAGTCCTATCTGGTCTGGCTCAACAACCAGAATCCTGCGCTGGAACAGTTTAAAGATCTCCTTTCCGACGCTGAACTGCACGGAAACAGGACCTATCCACACCTGGTCAGGGCCATGAAAAGTGCCATGAAAGCCGTCGGGCCCATAGGTACCGATAACGTCGACATAGACGAACTGCTCACCCAGCCACTGAAGCATGCTCCCGATTCGCTCCTCGCCCAGTTGAGGTACATCCGGTTGCACTGGGCCGACCTGCTTGAGGATTCTCCCTTCTGGGAAATGCTCGACGAGGCGATAACCCTGATCGAAGATGAGGACCGGTATCTCTTCTTCGAAAAGCTGGCGCAGGATCAAGGTACCACAAACGGTATCATGGGCGACCAGGAGGTACACATCCCTGCCTATTCGAGCCTTGTCGATGCTCCGGCCCGCTACTCCCACGACTCCTCATGGATGCCTGAAGTGGTCATGATCGCCAAAAGCACATACGTCTGGCTCGACCAGCTCAGCCGTCAATATGGGTACACAATAAACCGCCTTCAGGACATCCCTGACCAGGAACTTGACCAGTTGGCCGAACGGGGGTTCACTGCCCTGTGGCTTATCGGTCTGTGGCAACGAAGCCATGCTTCGCAGAAAATCAAGCAGCTCCAGGGCAACCCGGAAGCCAAGGCCTCGGCTTATGCCCTGGAAAAGTATGAGATCGCTGATGAGCTTGGCGGATACGACGGATACCTCGATTTGCGGAACCGGGCACTACGGCGGGGCATACGCCTTGCCAGCGACATGGTTCCGAACCATACCGGCATCGATTCCGAACTCGTGAGAGAGCGGCCGGACTGGTTCCTCGGCACCACTGTATCACCCTATCCAAACTACACTTACAACGGCCCGAACCTGAGCGCAGACAACAGGTACGGCATCCATATTGAAGACGGCTACTGGAACCGCTCCGACGCGGCCGTAACATTCAAGAGGATCGATCACCTTACCGGCGACACACGCTACATCTATCATGGAAATGACGGCACCAACATGCCGTGGAACGACACCGCCCAGCTTAACTTCCTTGATCCTGAAGTCCGGGAGGGCGTCATCCGCCAGATTCTTCATGTCGCAAAGATGTTCCCGGTCATACGGTTCGACGCAGCCATGGTTCTGGCCAAAATGCACATCCAGAGGTTGTGGTATCCGCTGCACGGACATACGGCCGGCGTGCCGTCGCGCAATGCCTGGTCCATGAGCATGGCGGAATTTGAAGCGGCAATTCCTGTGGAGTTCTGGCGCGAAGTAGTTGACCGGGTCGCCAGTGAGGTGCCGGACACGTTGCTCCTCGCTGAAGCATTCTGGATGCTCGAAGGCTACTTCGTCAGGACCCTCGGCATGCATCGCGTCTACAACAGCGCGTTCATGCATATGCTGAAAAAAGAGGACAACGCGAGTTACCGCCAGCTCATCAAGAACACCCTCGAATTTGATGCGGAGATCCTGAAGCGTTACGTCAATTTCATGAACAATCCTGACGAGGATACGGCCATTTCCCAATTCGGCAAGGGAGACAAGTATTTCGGGGTGTGCATGATGATGCTGACCATGCCTGGGCTCCCGATGATCGGGCACGGACAGGTCGAGGGTCTGACCGAAAAGTACGGAATGGAATATGCTCGGGCCTACTACGACGAGCAGGCTGACGGTGAACTGGTTGGTCGCCATTACCGCGAGATTTTCCCGATCATGAAAAAGCGAAAGCTGTTTGCCGACGTATGCAATTTTTTCCTGTTCGACCTCTACACTCCTGATGGAAATGTAGATGAAAACATTTTCGCTTACGCCAACAGACTCGGCGACGAGCGGGCCCTTATACTTTTCAATAACCGGTATGAGGCTTCAGAGGGGTGGATACGGATTTCTGCAGCTTGCCTCTATGACGGCACGCTAAGGCAAACCCTTCTTGCCGACGCCTTGCTGCTACCCCACGACCATGACGCCTATGTAGTGTTCAGGGACCATAGAAGCGGGCTCGAGTATATCCGGTCATGCACCGGCATCCGTGAAAACGGGCTGTTTACCACCCTGGACGGATACCAGTACAACGTGTTCCTGGACTTCCGGGTGTTAAAACCATCAAGACTGAAACCATATGATCGCGTCTGCGAAGACCTTGGCGGCAGGGGTGTCGGGTCGATCGAGCTCGAAGCGCTCTCGATGAGCCTCAGGCCGATCCATCAGCTTGTTTCGTCAGGGCTTTCCCAGCTCATGGAAGAACTCTCAGCAAAAACCGCCAGCGATACGGCGTCGGCAGCCGAGTTCGGCAAGCATTGCGAAGCGCTGCTCGAAAAGCTGTCATGCCAGTTCGAAGTAATCATGGAAAAACCGCTCGCGCCGCTTCCTGGGGTTTCCATCCTGGCAGCCAGGCGATACCTGAACGCCCTGAATCACGAACTCGAATTCGTGAGGATCCCTGGCGAAAAGCGCCTGAAATCGGCGATCGGAATCGGAAAGGATAAACACGGCTGTTATCGCCGCATATTAAGGAACCTGATCGCTTTGGAATGCATCCAGGAGATGCTGGTTCATAACGACCTTATGCAGCAGCAGCTCATCGACCAGTGGCTGCTGGGCAGATCGTTGGCCGCCCTTTGGGCTGAAGATCCGGCGATGCCCATGAGCGGCACAGACATCGTCGATCTCTTCTCATGCCTGCTCTCCCTGAAGCCCTCGCCAGAAGCTGTCAAAGACCCTGAGGCCTGGTTGACAAAATCGATCAAGGGTCTTTTCGAAGCTGGCGACAGCCATTTCTGGTCCTTCATGCAGTTTCAGCACCTTCACGGAAAAGAGTGGTTCAGGGAACGGCGTCTCACACTCATCGCTTCCTGGATCATGTTGTATGGGCTTCTTCACGCTACTGAAACACAGGTGACAAGCAAGCCGGCAACGGGCAAAGCATCAGCCGTCAAACCGGCAGCAACGGCCGAGCACGTCATGGAGCCATGGTTGGAAGCACTCGGCAAACTCGATGCAGCGGCATTTCTCTGTGGTTACGAAATGCAGGGCCTGCTGAAAGAGAGCTGATAAAAAAAGCTCTGCATCAGAGCTCCTTACAAGGTAAAAGCACAAACGCAAAAATGCCGCCTCATCCTGACTTATGAGGCGGCATTTTTGCGTGGATGAACCGGAAGCGCCGAGCTCCCAGGTTTATTTGCCTGCCATTATGAGACAGCCTCTTTTTCACGTTCGAAGTTTCACAGACACCTGAGCGATATAAACCGGCGATGGAATAGCAGTCCGCGACAGATAGCACTTTATGGCGCTTCTGCTTGAAGCGCCCTGATTACCTGAGGATGCCCACGCCTATGTCTGCGATTACGAAAAACAGGGCTGGCCAGAAACCAACTGATGGAAAAATCCCTGCATCAACGCTGCCAACCTCATTGTTGCACAAACGAAAAAACCCGGGAAATCCCGGGTTTTTTCACGTCCAAGGCGCCAATGCCTGAATCAGGATACGTTACCAACCGTACTCGGCATACACCCTGTAGGTGTTGATGAGAAGGAATGCCAGCACAAGAAGACCGAAAATCGTAAATACGGGGCTTTTCTTCTCGTTCGATGCCTGACGATCGAAGAAAGGAACCAAAAGCCATGCAACAGCTCCAATAGTGAAAAGAATGATGGCAACAAGTTCGCCGCCTTCAAACTTGAAGTCCTTCAGCAACTGGAACTGTGCCCAGAAATACCACTCAGGCTTGATGCCGTTAGGAGCTGAGGCAAGTGCATCAGCCTTGGCACCGAGTCCCCACGGGAACATGACAGCAAGATAGACAAGCAGGGCGAAACCGATCATCCATCCAATACCGTCTTTGGCAAGGAAGGTCGGGAAGAATTTGTCATAGCCCTTGACAAGGCCGGCTTCCTTGTAGCCGATCGGCGTCGAGGTGCCGAGAATCTGCACAAGCATCAGGTGAGCCGACAGAACCAGCAGAACAAGGCCTGGAAGCAGAACGACATGCAGGGAGAACATACGGGTAAGCGTCTCGCCGCTGACTTCAGGTCCGCCACGAAGGATGTCTACCAGGAACGCGCCACCAGGAGCCACTTTAGGAACTTCCGTACCGACCTGGGTCGCAAAGAATGCCAGCTCGTTCCAGGGCAGGAGGTAGCCGGTAAAGCCGAAACCAAGGCTGAGGGCAAGCAGGATGAATCCGCTGACCCACATGAGCTCACGAGGTTTGCGATAAGACTTCATGAAGAAGGTGCTGAACATGTGGATGAACAGCATCATGATCATCAGGTTGGCGCTCCAGGCGTGGACCTGACGGATCAACCAGCCGAAGGGAATCGTTTTCTGGATGAAGACGAACGAAGCGAATGCTTCTGCTTCTGTGGGTTTGTAATACTGCAGGAGAAGCAGACCGGTGATGATCTGGATCATGAAGAAGAAAAGGCCCAAACCGCCGAAATAGTACCAGAAGGAGAGACGATGCTTGGGCACCTCTTTTTTCTTCAGGTAATCGAGGATCGGGGTAACAACGTAGAAACGCTCCTGAAGCCATTCACCTACAACGCCGACTTTAGCGTCCTTGTAAGGGTTCACGGCCGGGCGTTCTACCGGCGGTTTGTAGACGCCGCCTGTGGGTGAGGATTCAGCCTTTGCCGCAGGTTTTGCGGCAGCCGGAGCGGCAGGCTTTGCCGTAGCCGGAGCTGCGGGCTTGGCAGCAGCCGGAGCGGCAGGTTTGGCAACAGCCGGGGCCGGCGGTTTCGGCTTGGCCGGAGCACTGCCGGCGGCCGGGTTCTGGGTATTTTCAGCCATGTGTCTTGACTCCCTTGATTTTCAAGTATTGAAGGTTAAGCTTTTGTGATGACGATGGTGTCGCCGTCAATCTTTGCCTTGTAAAGCTTCAGCGGCTTTGGCTGAGGTCCGGAGATGATTTCACCGGTCTGCTTGTACTTGGCACCATGGCAGGGGCATGCGAGCTGTCCGGCACCGTTGTCCCAGTGCACAAGGCAGCCGAGGTGGGTGCAGACTGCGCTGACTGCGGTCAGGGCACCGCCCTTGTTGACGACGATAACCTTGTCTTCGTTGAACTGGTAGATCTTTCCTGAACCGTCCGGAACTTCAGAAGCTTTACCGGCTTTGATTTCCTTGACCACCTTGATCTCCTTGACGGGTGGGATGATGAACTTGACGACAGGATAGAGCGTGCTGGCGGCCACGATGGCGCCGACTCCGCCGACTACCTTGTGCAGGAAGCTCCTGCGTTCGAAATCGACACCTTTCAAGCCCGATTCCCGCGGTTTGCCGCCGGATACAGCTCCAGATGAAGAGACGTCAGCACTGCCGCCAAGCGTGCCCATCCTTGCCGGGCTCTTGAAATTACCAGTTTGTGCCATTATAAGCTATCTCCTTTTTATGACGTTGGTTGTTTTAATCCAGAAGACATCGGCCGACGGCCAGCGAAACATACGGATAAAAAGGCATGCCGTCCATGCCTGCGGGTGCCCGGGTCTCCGTAGAGCAATAAAAATTCGGAAAAACTGATTTTGAAGTTAAAATATTTTCCTATTTAACCAATCAATTTGGTGCTTGAAAAAATTGTAGCCGTTATACATAACCGAAGACTCTCCATTCCGCCAGATCCTGCTGGCGGTAAAAAATCTCATAACCCTTGACTGCAGCGCCTCAGGGTTCAGAAACTCGGAAATGCCCCTGACATCCTGAAGCTGCTTGCCATCGACATTAACAGACAGCCGTGAGGCGTATCGAAGATAGAAGGGCCCGGCATCAAGCACATCCTGGTGCCTGACCTCTACGCTGAACCGGCCATTCTGGAGACGAAGGGTCTTTCCATGGGAAGGAGAAAACATACCTCTCGTAAAATGCTCTTCACTGAAGCTGACATCTTCCAGTACCGTCTGCAGGCCACTCTCATTATCATTGAGCATCATCACCGAAAGAGGAATGGAGTTGCCACCGCGAAGGAAAATGACATAGTATACCAGGTCATAACGGTCTGAAAACGCACGCCCCCAGTACCAACGATCTATTGATTCGTACATGGGCAGTGTACCGAGATTATGATCGTGATAGCCACTCCCCCCAAACCTGATATCTCTCCGGGCCCCTGTCGGCAAACCCTCTATGACGATCTCGCCCTCCACGTCGGCCTTCGGAACACTGAGAAGCCACTGGAGACGATGCCCGGAAACAGCATTGCCGTCATTATCGTAACGAAAATCGAAACGGTGCCTGGGACGAAACGAAAAAGTACCACGAACACGTTTGTGTCGTGCCGGGAAATCAAAATCTACTGTCAGGCGATACAGATCCTGTGATCTGTCGTAGGAAAAACTGTTCCCCTCGAACCGTGCGCCGATGTCCGGGAAAACAGAGTCAAAAAGTCCGTCTCGTCCTTCCTTTATGAAATTGAGGATTTCCTGGCCATTCTCGTAAAGCTGACAGCTGAACCCCGCATAATTGCCGGGATGAGGACGGTCCTGCCGGACGCGGGACTTCCACTCCTCATAATGACTTATGTAATATGGAGAAAAGGCAAATCCGGCAAACCAGATGAAAACGATGGAGAGTCCCTGAGCTTCGTCTTCTGCATCGAAATACCACCACTCATAGGAACCGGGATCGTCAAGATTATGCCATACTTCCTGTACGGAATCGGTGGTGATGTTCATGCCGCGGAATAATGATGGTCGAACGGCTTGGAGTGCATCGCATGAACGATCATTCTTTTGAAGGAAGCCGGGCAAGATAAGGAGTCTGTCGGGTACTTGAGGAGGCTTTGCAGCCTGACACCGAAAAACTGGTGGACAGAGAGGGAATCGAACCCACGACACAAGGATTTTCAGTCCTTTGCTCTACCAACTGAGCTATCTGTCCATATAGCGTGAGGTGAATATAGCAATTCAACACTTAACGAAAAACAGAAAAATGAATTATTTCTGCCGACTCAGTCATGCCGGGAACCGGCATGACTGAGTCCCGGCTTCAGGCCACGGGCAGGACAATCCTTTCGATACCCCGATGAATCCTGCGAAGCACCGCTTCCCTGCCAAGCACTTCAAGCATGTGATAAAGGCTCGGGCCAAAGCTTACTCCCGACGTGACAATCCTGAGCGGGTGGATCAGCACAGCCGGCTTCAGGCCTTTCGGTGCAACGAACTCTTTGAGCAGCACTTCAATACTTTCGGCAGTGAACACCTCGCTTGCCTCAAGCAGGGAGGTAAACTCCTTCAGGAGAGCCGGTGTCTCGGGCGTCCATCGTTTCTCGACAGCTTCGGGCTCGTACGTTTCAGGCTCGAAAAAGAAGTAGCTGCTGAAAGTCACGAATTCGTGTTCATAATTGACACGCTCCCTCATCAGGTCGACAACATCTCCAAGATATTCATCAGAGGTTATGCGTGTCTCGGACATTTCGGAGTTTTTAGCCTTGAGCTCCTTTATGAGCAGCGGCTTGATGGCTGCGACAATCTTTTCTACGGGGCGCGTCTTTATATACTGCTTCTCGAGCCAGTTGAGCTTTTCAACGTTGAACACAGCGCCAGCCTTGCCTACCCTTTCGAGGGAGAACCTGCTTATGAGCTCGTCCATGCTGAACACCTCCTGCTCGCTTCCCTCACCCTCGTTCCAACCAAGCAAGGCGATGAAATTGATGATCGCCTCGTTGCTGAATCCTTTCCGGATATAATCTTCGACGGCAACATCTCCCTGACGTTTGCTGAGCTTCGATCGGTCGGGATTGAGCAGCAGTGGAAGGTGCGCGAACTTCGGGGGCTCCCAGCCAAAGAACTCGTAGAGCAGAAGATGCTTCGGCATTGATGGCAGCCACTCCTCACCCCTGATGATATGGGTGAACTCCATCAGATGGTCGTCGATGACACTCGCAAAGTGATAGGTCGGGAACCCATCCGATTTCATGAGAACCTGGTCGTCGATGGTCGCAGAATCGAATTCGATCGGCCCGCGAATGAGATCCTCAAACCAGACCGATACGTAGTCCGGCACCTTCATTCTCACGACATAGGGTTCGCCTGCATCGAGCTTTTTCTTTATTTCAGATTCCGGTACGTTGCCGCCCATATCTTCAGGCAGCCATTTGCGGTTGTATTTCGGCTGGAGACCCTGCTTTATCTGAAGCTGCCGGTTCTCCTCGAGCTCTTCGGAGGTAGAGAAACAGTAGTATGCGTTCTTTTCTTCAAGAAGCCTTACGCAGTAGTCGCGATAAATGGAAAGGCGCTGTGACTGGACATAGGGACCATAGTTGCCGCCATGCACCGGGCTTTCATCGGGAATGATGCCCGCCCACACGAGGGTGTTTATCAGGTTTTTCTCCGCATCCTCGACTCTCCGGCTCTGGTCGGTATCTTCGATCCTGATAACGAAGTCCCCATTCATTCTCTTTGCGAACAGGTAATTGTAAAGGGCGGTGCGAAGACCACCTACATGAAGGTATCCCGTTGGAGATGGGGCAAATCGTGTTCTAACCCGTTGACCAGCCATGGCACAAAGTATCCAGTTAAGTTATTGCGGCAGACAGTTGCTTTTGGGCACCCTGACATATAAATCCGTTACTCGATTCCATTGCTTCGTCGGGCGGTGCCTTTTTGAAAGCATTGAATTTAAAAAAATCTCACTCCATTTGGAACCCGATGATGAAAAGAAACCCGATGGTGGGTAAATGAACCGTATCCCCAGATACAAGTAAGAAATAACCCTTAAAAATCGTCTAATAAGGCGTATGAAGATAAACTTTTTGGTTTCCACCGAAGTTTTAGTTTTAATTACTTGAAATGCCATAAGTTATCTAGCATCATCCGAACAGCTTCCCGATGCAGACAAAAAAAAGCGGCGATAAGGCTCCAAAAGGCCGACCGAACAACCGGTTCATCCCTCCAGACCGTAACCCTCAGTCCGAGGGTGGCTTTACTGGCAGGGAGGATCGAGAGGGTGGAAATTTCCCGAAATTCCTTGTTTTCCTCATGCTTGCCCTCATGGGACTGTTCGTGTTTCAGCGATTTTTCTCCCAGGATCTCGCTCCGGAGGTCTCCTACAACCAGTACCGGTCTATCATCGCAAGCGGCTCAGTCACTGAGGTTACTGTTAAAACGAACCCTGACAAGTCAGCCCTGCTGACCGGCAAGCTCAAAACATCCGTCCGACTTCCTCTCGTCAACGGGACGACCATTCAGTCGGACCGGTTCATGGTGAGAATTCCCGGCTTCGACCTGACACAGGCGGATCGCCTCAGCGACAGCGGCGTCCAGCTCAAGGTCGTTCAGGGAACGGATGACCTGTCGAATTTCCTCGTGCTCATTCTACCGTGGGTGCTGTTCGGATTCGCCTATTTCTTCATCTTCAAGCGCATGTCGATGCAGAACGGTGCATCGAAAAATATCTTCAGCTTCGGCAAAAGCCGTGCGAAGCTCGTCAGCGAGTTCGACGTTAAAGTCACGTTCAACGACGTCGCAGGGGTGGACGAGGCCGTCGAGGAGCTGAAGGAGACTGTGGAGTTCCTCATGAACCCCGAGAAGTTCCAGAAAATCGGGGGCAAAATACCAAAGGGAGTTCTCCTGCTCGGCCCGCCTGGCACAGGCAAGACGCTTCTTGCCAAAGCGATCGCGGGAGAGGCCAAAGTTCCATTTTTCTCCATATCGGGAGCAGATTTCGTGGAGATGTTCGTCGGAGTCGGCGCGGCCAGGGTTCGCGACCTGTTCGAAACCGCAAAGAAAAACTCGCCGTGTATCATCTTTATCGACGAGATTGACGCCGTCGGCAGAAGCCGAGGAGCAGGCCTTGGCGGAGGCCATGACGAGCGGGAGCAGACCCTCAACCAGCTGCTCGTAGAGATGGACGGATTCACCACCCGTGACAATGTGATCCTCATCGCAGCAACCAATCGCCCCGATGTGCTTGATACCGCCCTGCTCCGCCCGGGAAGGTTCGACCGTCAGGTGACCATCGACAAGCCGGACATCAGGGGACGGGAAGCGATCCTGAAGATTCATACGAGAAACACGCCCCTTGCAGATGACGTCGATATCGCCGTCATCGCAAAAAGCACGCCGGGATTTTCCGGAGCTGACCTTGCAAACCTCGTCAACGAGGCGGCACTGCTGGCTGCAAGATTCGAACAGACGACCCTCACGAACCAGAATTTCGAACAGGCCAGGGACAAGGTTCTCATGGGACCGGAACGAAAGAGCATGTACATCTCCCCTGAACAGAAAAAACTTACCGCCTATCACGAAGCCGGCCATGTGCTCGTCTCGAAATTTACAAGCGGCTCAGACCCTATCCACAAGGTTACGATCATACCGAGAGGCAGAAGCCTTGGCCAGACGGCCTACCTGCCGCTGGAAGACCGTTATACCCACAACGTGGAGTACCTCACCGCAATGATCACCTATGCCCTCGGTGGTCGCGCTGCAGAGGAGCTGGTATTCAATGAAACCAGCACAGGTGCGGCCAACGATATCGAGAAAGCGACTGAAATAGCCAGGAAAATGGTAAGAAGCTGGGGAATGAGCGAAAAACTCGGCCCCATCAATTATGGCGACAGCCACAAGGAGGTCTTCCTGGGCAAGGATTACTCACACGTCAGGGAATACAGCGAGGAAACGGCACTCCAGATCGATGTCGAGGTCAGGAGAATCATCACGGAGTGCATGGACAATGCACGAAAGATTCTTGCAGCACATACCCCAATACTGCATGACATGGCAAATCTTCTCGTTGAAAAGGAGTCTCTTGATTCCGTCGAAATCGATGCCATCGTCACTTCAGGAGGAGTAGCTTCCGGAGCGCCGGCGTGAGACGCCTGCATCAGGAACAACAATTAAACGTTACTGCGAGGTCGTTCATGCATTTCGTCTATCTGCTCATTATCGGCATTGCCGCCGGGGTTCTGTCCGGGATGTTCGGGGTGGGCGGCGGCATCATTATCGTACCATCGCTTGTGCTGCTGTTCGGCATGAGCCAGCAGACCGCCAGTGCGACCTCACTGATAGCGCTGCTTCTCCCTGTGGGGCTTCTTGGTGTTTTCGAATATTACCGTTCAGGGCAGATTTCGACCGGGCAAATCTGGTTTGGACTGGTAATCGCGCTTGGCCTTTTTGCAGGAGCCTTCTTTGGGGCCAAAATAGCGATCGGCGTGTCGAGCGAGACGTTGCGCCGCATGTTCGCCGTTTTTCTGGTTCTCGTAGCTTTTCGCCTCTGGTTTTAATTCACTGTCTTGGCAAACCTTATAACCAAAGCACACACTACCATGGGACAGACAACCACTAAAGCCGACCTGGTGAACGTGATAGCCCAGCGAACGGGTCTGACCAAAAATGAAACGGAATCGGTCGTCGACAGCCTGTTCGAAAGCATTATCGACTCGCTGAAGGCAGGAAAAAGGATCGAAATCCGTGGGTTTGGATCGTTCAATATCCGGTACAAGAACCTGAGGCAGGCAAGAAACCCGAGGACCGGCGAAAAGGTGACAGTAGGGCCGAAAAATGTGCCGACGTTCAAGATCTCAAAAGAGTTCAAGCACGCCGTCAGCGAAAGCCTGAAATCTCCGGAATAAATGAACCGCCGACGTTGCCTGGACCGCACGTCAAAGTTGATAGGGATCCTCGATGATTTCGAAGGTGATCTCTTTATGCGGCTTCTGAAAACCTGTCCGGATATAGTGCCGGTTTTCCGGCCTGAAAATGTCTGAACCCTTTTCAGCCGCATAAAGGACGAGATGGCCTTTACCGTTCCCGAATTCATGAACCAGATCCCTGTACCGCCGTAAGACGATATTGGTATAGGTCGCCCCCTCACGCAGAAACACATCCGGACTGTCTTCGCCAAGGTCGACAATGATTTCGGGCTTGGCGAGCAGCGACATCTCCTTGCCGATCCATATGCTGATAAGTTCAAAATGGAATGGCAGAAAAAGCGAATTGGCAAATATCAGGCCGGTTCTGCCTTCGCGTATGGTTTCGATGCAACTGGTCATAAGCCTGGTTAGCTAGATGTTGAACATGATGTACCAAAGCACTCCGAACACCGGCAGAAGCACCGGAATTGAATAGCGAAAAACATACTCCACGAAATCGGGGACATCTGCTTCAGTCTGCGCAGCAATGTTCCTGACCATGAAGTTCGGGGCATTGCCGATATAGGTAAGTGCTCCGAAAAAAACAGATGCCACTGATATGGCCAGCAGGTAAAGTTGCGAAGATGCGTCACCGGCAACCACAGATGGAATTCCCTGGGCGAACAACCTTACGTCAGCCGTATTGCCGGCATCGAGGCCGAACTTGCCAAGTGCCCCTGCAAGAAAGTTGAGGTAAGTCGGCGCATTGTCAAGTACGCCTGAAAGAAGACCGGTAAACCAGTAAAAACGGGTGACACTGAACTGGCCGGCATGCTCCTGGGCATAAGCCCCTATGATCTGCAATGCAGGAAGCATGGTGAAGAAGATACCTGCAAAAAGGAAGGCGACCTCCCTGATTGGCTCAAAATTGAACTCATTTCCCTTGAGTGCCTCCCTGTCTGCGGTTTTATATGCAGCCACGGCTATGACAGCCATGATCACCTCCCTGATGCCGAATGGGAGATGAAACAACTTCCGGAGGCTTGGGAAGCCCTCGATTACAACAGGATCGAGAAATACAGAGCAGATCAGAAGCCCGAGATACAGGAAATTCCTCGCCCCACTGAGCTGGATACCTCCTGAAACGGGAAGTTTGGATTCGGACTTGCCGGCCATTGCATCGAGCCCCATGAGAATCAGGCAAAGTACGACAACCGACACGAGCCATGGCAGCCAGAGATGCCCAAGAACCCAGAAAAACGGCACTCCTCTCAGAAAACCCAGAAATAGCGGAGGATCACCTATGGGGGTCAGGGCTCCGCCAATGTTGCTGACGATGAAAATGAAGAAAACGATATGGAAGGGCTTGAGACGGCCCTCGTTGATCCTTAGATAGGGACGGATCAGCAGCATGGAGGCCCCCGTAGTACCCACAAGATTGGCCAGAACCGCACCAGAAAGCAGCAGCAACCCATTCACCATCGGGGAACCCCTGCGTCCGATCCTGATCAGGATACCGCCAGCAACAATGAACAGCGAAGACAGGAGGGCAATGAATGAAAGATACTCTTCGAGGGTATGCTCAAGAAGAAGCAGGCCATTTTCCATTCCGAAAGAATACCAGAGCGATACCATGGTACCGAGGGTAATGGATACTTTCTGGTAATGGTGCTCCCAGAATCGGGAATAAAACAGGGGACCTGTCGCAATCATCAGGAGAAGAACGAAAAACGGCAGGACAAGCCAGACAGGAGGCAGGGCGTAATGCTGTCCGCCACCTGCCACCGTCTCGGAATAAGCGGCGGCAGGTACGGCCATGAGGAAAAAGAGTGAAGCTCCAGAAACTACGACGCGCCTGAACTGTTTGGCAAGGTGCATAACAAAGCCTCCGGTATAAGGTAAGGGATCAGTCCCCTTCGAATTCGGTCAGCGAGTAGATGCTGTATCCCTTGTCGAGAATCTTCTTTTCTCCGCCGATATCGGGAAGGTTGACAATGAAAGTCATGCCGGCGACAATGCCGCCGACCTTCTCGACGAGAGCCGCCGCTGCAAGAGCTGTGCCACCGGTGGCAAGCAGGTCGTCCACAAGAAGTACACGCTGTCCTTTCTGGATGGCATCGATGTGCATTTCGATCTTGTCGCTGCCGTACTCGAGATCGTATTCGAGCTGGATCACGTCAGCCGGCAATTTGCCCGGTTTCCTGACAGGCACGAAACCCTTCCCGAGTGTGTAGGCGAGCGCTCCACCGAGGATGAATCCCCTGGCTTCGATGCCGACGATCACATCGAAATCCAGACCTTTGGACAGATAGTGCTGTGTCATGTTGTCGATCACCAGGCGGAACCCGACAGGATCCTTGATGAGCGTGGTAATGTCGCGGAACATGATCCCTTTCTTGGGGTAATCGGGAACAGTACGGATCCGGGATTTGATTGGCATGACGATGTAGGTTGGAATTGATAAAGACTGGCAAAATCACATGCAAGTCATCAAAATAATAGTCTGCCATGTAATTGCAAACCATCCCCGAAACCGTCGATGAACACATCGTATTCGCGCCCTCTCATCTCTTCAGGGTTCATGGCCGCTGCGACGTCAACCCCGACCCTCAGGTAATTACCGCTGTAACCACTCCGGAGAACAGTTTGACCGCCATCGTCCTGCGAACCATCCTCGAACAACACACGGAGCCGGCTTCCAATGAACGATGCTGCAAAACGCCTCTCGATCCGTTCTCCCAGATCAACCAGCCGGGAATACCTCGATGCGGCTTCATCAGGATGCACTCGCATCACCTGCCTGTCGTTAACCTGACGGTAAAGCTGAGTCCCCGGCCTCACCGAACAGGTGAAAACATGCAGGTAGGCAACAGGAAGCTCTTCGATAAAGCGATACATCTCCTCGAAATCGCATTCGCTTTCACCGGGATAACCTATCATGACATCTGCGCCGATACCACAACCTGATATCGAGGAAACAGCTTTCAATAATCGTTCACGGTAGATCTTAGTATCGTAATGACGGCCCATTGCCCTGAGCACCCTGTCGGAACCGCTCTGAAGTGGCAAATGGAAATGAGGCATGATTTTTTCGGATGTCGCTACCGTTTCCACAAGCTCATCATCAAGCAGATCCGGCTCGACCGATCCAATGCGGATCCTGCTGATATTGACCTCCTCGAGCCGCTTGAGAAGAGCGGCAAATCCGATCTCTCCGTCACGGTAATCCGCGATGTTGATCCCGGTCAGCACGATTTCGCGATACCCTGCATTGGCAATTTTCGTTGCACTGTCGAGCACGATTTCCAAAGGTACCGACCTTGAACGACCCCTTGCCAGGGGAATAGTACAATAGGCACAACCGTAACTGCACCCATCCTGTATCTTCAGAAACGCACGGGTTCTTCCCTGTTCCGGCTGGCAAAGCAGGGAGTTGGCAGGAAAAGCCACACTCAGATCCCTGACAGACGACGCCTTTACCAAAGGAGATGCATCTCCGGGTTCCGGATCGTACGAGTAGTGTGAGCAGTCGAACTTGTCCGTCGTTCCGAGGACAATCGACACTCCGTCGATTCCGGCGAGCCTGGCGGGATCAAGCTGTGCATAGCATCCAATGACCGCTACCCTGCTTCCGGGATTCTTTCTTATGATCTTCCGTATCTGCTGTCTGGCTTTCTGCTCAGCCTGTCCTGTAACCGCACAGGTATGCACAATGATGAGATCGGCACCATCCTCTATCCGTGTCAACCGCCACCCTTGTGATACAAGTGAGTCAAGAATCGCCGATGTTTCAGCATAGTTTACTTTGCACCCAAGAGTTACTGCAGCAACACTTTTATGTTTCATATTTCTGATCTTTCATCTGTTCACAGTACTTAATTGCAGTATCATTTTGAAGTATCATAATACGCGACAATTCTGCCGTAAAGTAACAGGTTTATATACATGTCTTATACCGTTGAAATCTGATAAAACATCATTTTCCAATTCTCTTGTTGCTATATATACTATAATCATAGTATATTTATTTCGGAATGGAGTTTTTTTCCAAAACACAAGTAGACAACAATGAGCACTACAAGAAAAGAGTTATCGCCGGACAAATTCGACCTCTACATTCTGAATGTCGATGATTTCAAGGCCCTGAACAAAGAAAAAAACGAGTTGAAGGAAAAAATCGCAAACATGCGAGTTCAATTCGAAGAAACAATTCGTCCTTATGAAAATGAACTGAGTGCCGTCGTAAAAAAACTCGAAGCCAATCTGTCTAAAATTGAAGGCGGTACCGTTGCAAAGACAGGAACAGCCAAGTTCGGCCGCGGAAAACTTGGCGCCTCGATCAAGAGCCTGCTCCAGGCCAATCCTGACAAGGCATTCAAACCTCGCGAAATTGCAGCCGCATTACAGACCAAGGGCACCGCTGTTAGCCTCTGGTTCAACAAATACGGCAACGTTGATCCAGAGATCGAACGTATTCCTGTCGGAGAGGGTGGGAAACGTTTCGTGTATCAAATCAAACGCTGATTTTACAGAGAGATATCGGGTCCCACCCGTTCATCTGTTAACGAAAAAAGCTGTCCATTGAAGGGCAGCTTTTTTCGTTAACAGCAATTATTCTCTGTCTGGCTCAGTAACCAATATTGCGCCGGTTTCTGCAGAAATTCATGGCTAGACCCACCATCATCATATTGGCGACAAGAGACGAACCACCATATGATATAAACGGAAGCGGCACACCGATAACAGGCATCACACCAATTGTCATACCGATATTGATAACGACATGAGTCATGAGCAGGGATGCATAACCGGCAAGCATCAATTCAACGAACTTATTCTTGATGGCGCCTACCATCCAGACAAGTCGAAGAATGAGAACAAGATAAAATATGAGCAGAATTGCAGATCCCACAAGGCCAAGTTCTTCGGCAATAACACAGAAGATAAAATCGGTCCATTGAGCCGGAATATATCGAAGCTGTGTCTGGGTACCATGCAGAAACCCCTTGCCAAAAAAGCCCCCGGACGCGATGGCGATCCTTGCCTGAAGCGCATTATAGCCCGCGCCCTGGGGATCCGCCCTCGGATCGAGGAAAATCTGGATCCTTTTGATCTGGTGAGGTTTCAGAATCGATGCCGTAAACTTCCAGGTCAACAACCCGCTCGCCAGTCCTCCGCCCGTTACCAGAAGCTGGTGGAGAAGCACCTGCTTCCTGAGAAGAATGAACATGAGCATCGACACAATGGCTATCGTCACAAGAATGGTGAAATTGAAAAATCCGGACAGCATCAATGCTACAGGTACCACTGCAAGCATGATGTAATAAAGATCGAATCCTGCCAGGACAATCATGGGCACGATAAACGAAAGACAGGTCAGGGTCGTTCCTGTATCGGGCTGCATCAGCACCAGACCGGCTGGAACAAGGGCAATTGCAAGTGCTTTGCCAAGATCCACTGCATTTTTTATATCAGTCTGGTCGTCGGATAAAAACCTTGCCAGAGTAATAATCGTAATCATCTTGGTCAGCTCGGATGGTTGGAAGCTGAACATACCGAAACGCACCCAGCTTGTCGCTCCGGCCACTTTCCTGCCGAAAACAAGCACTGCGAGCAAAAGCAGAATCCCCGCACCGTAAAAAAAGTAAGTATTGTCCCTGACGAAACGGTAGTCTGCGAAATAAAGCGCGGCCACAACGACTGCCCCGACAATGGCCCATGAGAGTTGCCTGAAAAACAGTACCGTTTCGCCAGATCCATGGGTAGCACTGTAAACAGCCATCAGACCCATGACAATCATGCCCGCCATGGGAATGAGCAGCCAGGGATCGAGTTTAATAATCTTCTTTTCCATCACTTCTTGAAGGGGATGTACATCATGTTATCTTACAAAAAAGCCAGTCAGCCCGGTCAGAGAAACCGATCGTGACCGCAAACCCACACAACAGGAACCATCAGTGCAGCCATCTTCATTCTCCTGCGGCCATGCCGCCTTCGTCGGCGCGCCGAATGCCGGAAAATCGACCCTGCTCAATCGCCTGCTCGATCATAAGCTATCTATTGTAACCCCAAAACCGCAAACAACAAGGAAAAAAATAACCGGCATCTACCATGACGAAAGAAGCCAGATAATCATCCTCGACACCCCCGGAATCATGGACCCCAAACAGGCCCTGCATGAGTCCATGCTTGAAATAACCAGGCAATCGCTCAGGGAGGCCGATGTCATTGTGGCACTTATCCCCCTCGTCAAAGGTGAGGAACCATTCGACAGGAAGTTTGCCGAGGAGTTGATCAACCAATGGATCCGCCCGGCAGGCAAACCCTTCATTATCGCCCTGAACAAGTCAGACCTGGTCGCAGAAAATATCGTCACAGAGGTTCAGAGGGAGCTTACAGAAGCTTACCAACCCGTGGCCATCCCGGCGCTTTCCGCCCTTAAGGGCAATAACGTCGCGGAGCTGGTTGATTTCATCAGGCCCCTTCTTCCACTCGATGAGCCGCTTTATCCGGATGACATCCTGAGCACTGAACCTGAGCGGTTCTTTGCCGGCGAGATCGTCCGCGAAAAGATCTTTATCCTTTACGGACGTGAGATCCCCTACTCAACCGAGGTGGTCATCGACGAATTCAAGGAACAGCACGAGAATGACCCGAGGAAAAAAGAGCTTATCCGCTGCTCGATCATCGTCGAACGCAACAGCCAGAAGCAGATCATCGTGGGCGCCAAAGGAGCTGCGCTGAAAAAGCTCGGCCAGGCGGCACGACTCGATATCGAAACCATGCTGGGAAGACCGGTTTACCTTGAGATTTTTGTTAAGGTCCGGCCGGACTGGAGGAAGAAGAAGAATCTGCTGAAAAGTTACGGGTATTGAAGAGGGCGGGGGAGAAGAATGGCGCAACGAGAATGGTCGTTATGGACAGGATGGACTTAATGGACTTTATGGACTTTATGGACGCGCCAAACAGTCTTTAGAGCAGGCCAACCCTGTTTTTACCTTTATGTCCTTGGTTATTCATAAAATTTAATGGTAACGCTTGTCAGCATTTACGTCAACCGGCAATCTCCATGTTGAGCTTTCCACAGTAAAACAGAATCCTTGTCCGGTAGCTTTGAAAGCTGTGGAACCCTCTTGCTGATGCCTTATACAACTGGATTTTGCTGTTCAGACCTTCGGATACCGCGTTGGTAATCTCGTGCTCAAAATAGTTCAGGATGTTGTCGAAATGCCGCTTCAGCAGATCCTTGAATTTGATCATGGGTTTCAGCTCTAACTGCTCGACCCGTTCAGACCAGTAGTCGAAAAAGAATCTGGCGCTGTCTCGGCAACCCAGCCTCCAGAACTCCTGGAACATATTCTTTATCGCCCAGGCTCTTCCGGTTTTCAGCTCACAGGCCATCAATTGATCAAAGCTGCTCCGCTGGCTTGGCGTCATGTTCTCCGGATTGCGAAGCCAGATGAATTTCGAACCGATTAGTGTCCGATCCCCTGCATGATGAAGCTGATGGGACTCCTGACGACGAACCGTGTCGACCGCCTCGTTCAGGTACTTGCTGATATGGAAAAGGTCATGCACAATGTCGGCCTGCGGCAGATGCTTTTTGGCAGAAATGGCGAAGGGTTTCCACATATCCATCGAGATTGATTTGACTCCATGGCATTGCGATTTTTCAAGGCTTAGTAGCAGTGCTTCTGCTGCATCGGTCGTTCGGGTCTGAGCCCCCTCAAGTACCCTACCGCCTTCAAGGTCGTTCAGCGTCGTCACATACTGATGGCCTGCGCGGAAGCTCTTCTCATCAACGCCAAGATGATCAATTGCATTCCTGTTCCGACGGTTCAGGCCACGCTCAACCGCGCGGCTCATGATCTCGTTGGTCGCATGCCAGTTCAATCGCAAGAGCCTCGACGCCGATTGTATGCTTGAACACTCCTGGAGCAACTCGACAGCTAGAGCTTCAAACTTCAGGCTGTAGCGCGAATAGCGTGTTGCCCACGGGACTTTAATCGTCTTGACCCCGTGCTCTTTGCACTCACACCGAGGCACCGGGGCTATCGGATGCGTCTCGTACTCCATCGTATCCAGATGCCGCCATCGCTGTTCTGGCGCCAGGTCATAGATCTGTCCGGCATTGCCACATTCAGGACATTCAACTTTGGGACCGATATACTCAAGATGGATCTCTATCCGGGTGCCGGACAACGACAGCCTTAACATCCGAAACCTTCCAGGTTTCCGGCAATCCTAATAACTGCTGGTAGTGGCCAATAAGGCTTTGCAAACGCTGGGGATAGGTGTTGGTGTTCATGAACAAATTACGCCAAGCAAATCCTTTTTGCTACCCGCCCATTAAATTCCGCGAAGAGCCATGTCCTTTTGGTCCTTTAAGTCCCTTTGGTCCCTTTCTTTTTTCTTTAAAGCAAAAAACCCTTCCGTTGCGGGAAGGGTTTTTTGCTTTACTACCTGGACTGAGAAATCAGCGGCCTTTCGGCTGGGGCTCCAGCTCGGCGCTGGCGTCCTCGATCTCTTTTTTCTCGTTTGGATGAGCCTGGAGGTAAGCCTCGATCTCTTCCTTGTTCTTGTCTTTGAAGTACTCAAGGGCAGAGAGGATGATGCGCTTGTTCTCCTTGTCGAACTCGATGACTCTCAGCGGAAGCTCGTCACCCACCTTGAAGGATGAGTGGATGTCCTTGACACCGCCCTGAAGAAGATGCGAGACCGGCACGAAACCGTCTACATCGCCAGGAAGGATCACAATGACGCCCTTCTCGATAATCTGGGAGATCTGGCCGGGAGTTTCAGCTCCGACAGCATACTTCTGCTCGAACTCGCCCCACGGATCGTTGTTGATCTGCTTGTGGCCGAGAGCGATCCTGCGTGCGTTGACGTCAAACTTCAGCACCTTGACTTCGAGTTCCTGGTTCTTCTTCACCAGCTCGCTGGGGTGGCGGATCTTCTTGGTCCATGAGAGGTCGGAGATGTGGACCAGGCCGTCTACACCGGGCTCGAGCTCGACGAACACACCGAAATCGGTGATGTTGCTCACAACGCCCTTGTGCAGCGAACTCTCGACATACTTCTCGGAGAGTGCAATCCACGGATCTTCATTGACGCGCTTCATCGAGAGCGACAGCTTGGTGTGCTCCTTGTCGATGTTCAGGATGACACATTCGACTTCCTGATCGAGCGACACGAACTGGCTCGGGTGCTTGATGTGCTGCGTCCAGCTCATTTCAGAGATGTGGACAAGGCCTTCGATTCCTTTCTCGATCTCGACGAACGCGCCGTAATCGGTGATCGACACAACGCGGCCTTTCGCCTTGATGCCGACAGGGTATTTGATTTCGATATTTTCCCACGGATGGGCTTCGAGCTGCTTCATGCCGAGAGAGACCCTCTTGGTGTTCT
>Ga0326726_10000049_pt1 | contig 103911 bp, 105 predicted proteins | sample MHFenrmetagenome_2_FD_207603 | JGI IMG/M metagenome (GOLD analysis project Ga0326726, IMG submission 207603) | Lab enriched peat soil microbial communities from Michigan Hollow, Ithaca, NY, United States - MHF15MN | ecosystem: Environmental > Terrestrial > Soil > Wetlands > Peat | place: USA... | reverse complement strand
CGAGATCGCCAATCCCGCCCAACCGGTGAACTTCATCCATCTCGACGATTGCATCGGCATCATCGCATCGATCATCCGGCAGGGCGAGTGGGGCGAGGTGTTCAACGCCTGCGCACCACTCCATCCGACGCGGGGCGAGATTTACAAAGCCGCCGCCGAGAGTCACGGCCTCGCCGCGCTGCCGGAAGAGTCGTCCAGCAGCAACGATTACAAGCTCGTCAACAGCGACAAGCTCGTCACGAAACTGGGCTACGCCTTCCTGCACCCCGATCCGCTCGCGATGGCGAGGGGGAGTAATTGAGAGTTGCGCTGGATGGGCTGGTCTTATTAGTACGGCCATTTAAAGTATCAATAATCATTAGTCCTTGATTACATTATTCTGTCATTCTGAGCAAAGCGAGGAATCCACGACTCTTTATTTTGCAATAAGATGGATTCTTCATTACGTTTCGCTCCATTCAGAATGACAGACCCTCCTCAAGAATTTCTTTGCGAGTTATTGTTGCCGGAGTAATAAATGCCAGATATGAATCTGATTTTCATGAACGATCTGGATGTGGCAGAAACAGGTGTCAACGGAACTGATGAACGAGACATTCGGTGGCATCATCGATTCCGGCGTGGACTGGCCGGCGGTGGACGCTGAGCGGTCAGTATCCGACAAATCCCCTGCTGAAGTTCGAGATGAAATATTTTTACGAAGGCGTCGCCTGGAAGCTGATCGGCTTCAGCCTTGAGGCGAGGTAGAGCTGGGGATGAGCGTGGGGGTGCGGGGCGATGGTATCGGTGTATTGAGATTTGCGGCCGGGATGCGTCAAGCAAATGGCTCGGCATCTCGATGACTTTTATTACAAGATGCGTAAAAAGAGCGAATATTCAGATATGGATTAAGGAAAAAATAGGTTGCTTGCGTTACAGGTCACATTGGATAAATTTGTTACTGTGTAATGAGGGGGCATATGGCTCCCATAATCACGATGGGCCAGAATGCAGTGCTCATCATGGCCAAAAATCGAACATGAAGGATTTTTCATGAAACTCAAGCGTGTCCTCATAAGGAATTTTAAAGGTGTCAGAGAAGTCGAGTTTTCGACAGAATCCCCCTTCTTCGGGCCGCGATCATTGATGGCGCTTTTGGGTGACAATGGCAGCGGCAAGACCAGTGTGCTTCAGGCGATAGCGTTGACACTCTCTTTGGCGACACGACGTACTCGCGATCTCTCCTCATTCGACTGGCATGGATTCCTTCCGGAACGCATGTCCAGTTTAGGGTCAACTTATATAGAACTTGTTGTGGCATTCGAACAGGAGGAGATCGACCTGACCACTGAATTGTTCAAGGCCTGGTATGAATCGATTCCGTCTGATCGCAAACAGGAAATGAGAATCGTTCCTCCCTCAGATCATGCTGAAGTAACGTTGATATTTGAACAGGGTCGCCTGACTTCACTACAGAGATTTGGGGCGGTAAATCAGTTTCTCGGGCGTTACTATATCAAGCAGTTATGGCAGAGCAGGCCAGAGCTGAGAGAGAAAGTCGAACTACTGGGGGATATTTTCTGGTTCGATCAGCATCGCAATCTTGGTCATCTCATGGCAGATGATATGGCTAGTGCAGAGCGTGAAGGCTGGCAGGCGGGGGTCGAGCAATTGAGAGAATATCTCGTTGGATGGTGGGGGCACCATACGACGCCACAACGTCGGGGAAGGGATCTTATCGAGCCGCTTCAAAGCCTTTTTCAGAAAGTCTTTCCCGGAGTACGATTTGTTGGACTTATGCCTCGTGGTGAAATAGCATCGCCAAAAGCGAATGATTTTTACTTTCTACTCGATAGTGGCGAACGAACATATGATCTGGCGGAGATGTCTTCAGGAGAGCAGGCTGTGTTCCCTCTGGTTTATGAATTTGTCCGTCTCAATATCAAACGCTCGATTGTGCTCATCGATGAACTGGAGCTTCATCTGCATCCGCCGGAACAGCAACGGTTACTGGCGGCATTACCAAAGATTGGGCGAGATTGCCAGTTTTTCATCACGACCCACTCAGAATTTTTATCGACAGCGATTCCCGAAGAGCAAGAAGTTCGGCTGAAGGGGGGATCGTTATGCCTGTAAAAAAACTATTCGTTGAGGGCGATCTTGATATGGAATTGCTTACTCCCATTTTTACAGGTTCCCCTCTGTTAGAAAAGGGAGGGCCGAAGGGATCGCTCAGACCACAAGCAAAGAGAGAAATTGATAAGGATAAAGAACGTTGTAATAAAAGAGGGGAAAAACTAGATAAATCTCAAGTCGTGGCTGGATATTTACGTGATCGGGATTTTGATTTCGAGCCACCGGAGGACTTGTCGAAGCCTACAATGGATAAAGACATAGACGGCACCTCGTTCGGTTGGCGATGGTGCAGACATGAAATTGAAAATTATCTGATAGAACCATCAATTATCAGCAGTGTGACAACATGGCCGATAGCCGAAATTGAGAATGTTATTCGTGATGTCGCTAAGAAAATACGTTATTACGAAGCGGCAAGATGGACGGTTGGGAGTGTTCGTTGTTCTTTACCTCCCTATCATGAATTGAATACACGTCCTGATCAAGTGAAAAAGAAAGACTTCGCGCTTCCACCCGACTTGAGTTTACAAGCGGTAAATGATTGGGCATCAAGTGCCATTGAGTCTTACCGTGTACACTTTACTAAGACCACGGATAAAAACACAGTGAGCGAAAAATTCAATGGTTTTGTCACCCGTTTTGATAATGCTTTTACTGATCATGTAGGAAGCGTTTTGGTCTGGTTTTCGGGTAAGGATATTTTGGCAGCAATGGCTGAATGGCTAAAGATAAAAAATAAGCTTATTGATCATCCGGCAAAATTTGTTGAAATATTACGTGACTGGGTTATAGCTCATCCCGAGGAAGCACTTGAATTGTTACCGGAATGGAAAGCCTTGAGAGAGATGCTCAGAGCATAAAGAGGATTGTGTCTGGCGGTGTCCGCATAGATGATCTTGACAAGTATATGGAAAAATTTAAAAAGCCAGCTCCTCGTTTTGCAGTAAATTTTGATGATGGGTTTGAAGAGTTCAAAATCTGCGCTGTGCCAAAAATAACGTTCGAGAATTGAGCCTTCATATCAGGCTTGACCCTCTTCAATTTTGTAACGCACTGAAAAAAGGAATTGTTATCCGCCCCACCATCCGCTCCACCTCCTCATCATTCGCCTCACGTCTGCGGCTCGCATCATCCTCCCCCTTCGTCACAAAACAATTTGCATCTGACAGCGCTATTGCCCAGATTGTGCTTTGGGCATTCATCTCCGTCAGACGTTCAGTAACCAGGCATCGATGGGCAGTGAGATAGCGAAAACAGAGTTCAGCGCGGAGGATTTCCGGCTGTTTCAGCAGAATCTGCGTAAGGAGACGCGGCTGCTTATGGAGTGGTTCTCCGCCGATGCGTTTGAGAAGCACGAGGTGATGTGCGGCTTCGAGCTCGAAGGGGGGCTCGTGGACAGCGATTGCGCTCCGGCGGCGCGGAACGATGAGTTCCTCGCGCGGGTCAACGATCCGCTCGTCGTGGCGGAGCTGTCGAAATACAACTTCGAACTCAACGTTCCGCCTCATCCGCTGAACCGCCAGCTTCCGGAGTTCCTGCGAACGCAGCTTCAGACGCTCCTCGAAAGCTGCTCCCGCCATGCCCGCGACATGGGCTGCCAGACCCTCTTTACCGGCATTTTGCCCACCTTGCAGGACAGGATGCTGACCCTCGAAAACATGTCGTCGATGCAGCGGTTTCACGCCCTGAACCGTGAAATCCTGCGCTCGCGCTCGCTCCATCCGCTTAAAATTCACATCGAAGGTCCGAACGAAAAGCTCGAAGTGGTGCATCACGACGTCATGGCCGAGGCGGCGACCACTTCGTTGCAGATTCACTTTCAGGTGCCGCTGAACCGGGCCGCCGCTTTTTACAACGTCGCGCATGTGCTCTCGGCGCCGATGGCCGCGCTCTCGGCCAACTCGCCCTATCTTTTTGGGCGCGAGCTGTGGGACGAGACCCGCATCCCGCTCTTCGAGCAGGCGGTGAACACGCCGTCGTTCGTCGATCCCGCCGGAAGACCGGTGTCGCGCGTCACCTTCGGGCACGATTACGTGCGCGAGTCGCTCCGGGAGGTGTTCCTCGAAAATCTCGACGGCTTCCCGGTACTGCTGCCGGTGCTCTTTGACCACGATCCCGGCATGATGCACCATCTGCGGCTGCACAACGGCACCATCTGGCGCTGGAACCGCCCGCTGATCGGCTTCGGCGACGATGGCCGCCCGCATCTGCGCATCGAGCACCGCGTTCCGGCGGCGGGGCCGTCCATTCCCGACATGATCGCCAATATTCTCTTTTTCTACGGCGCGATGCTCTACCTGCAACCTGAGGTGCCGCAGGCCAATGTTTCGTTCGAGCAGGCGCGGGCCAATTTCTACGCCGCTGCCCGCTCAGGCCTCAATGCCCAAGTTATGTGGACTTCGGAACGCCTTATCCCGGTGGAGACGCTCATCATGCAACATCTCATCCCCGGCGCGATTCTGGCGCTGGCTGAAATCGGATTCGATAGCCGCGACCTGCGCCATTACCTCGTCGATATTCTGGCGCAGCGGGTAGCGTCGCGCCGCAACGGCGCATGGTGGCAGAAGAGCTTTATCGCCAAACACGGTACTGACTTCCAGGCGCTGACGCAGGCGTACCTCGAAAACCAGAGCCGCGGTATTCCCGTTCACGAATGGAGCATCTGAACCAGCACATCGTCCCGGTACTCCGCCGCTTCGAGCGCCTGCCCGAAGGCTTCATAGACGTGCCGGTCGAGCGGCTCGGCACCATCCTGCCCGGCCCGTCGCTGATCCGCATCGAGGGCGAGCCGGGACCGCCGCTTTTCGTGTCGATCCTCCTGCACGGCAACGAAACCACCGGCTTCGACGCGATGCAACGGCTTCTCGCCGGATACGACGCTCCGCGCCGCCTGCTGCCGAGGCCGGTGCTGCTCTTCGTGGGCAACGTGGCCGCCGCCGGGCGGGGTTTGCGCAAACTCGACGGGCAGGCCGACTACAACCGCATCTGGCACGACGAGCGCTACCCGGAGCACCGGTTGGCGCGGGAGGTGCTGGCGGAGGTCGTCAAAGCCGCGCCGCTCGCCGCCATCGACCTGCACAACAACACCGGCAAAAATCCGCACTACGGCTGCGTCAACCGTCTCGACGACGCCACGCTCAGCCTGGCGCGGCGCTTCAGCAAAACCATCGTCTGGTTCACCGAGCCGCATGAAGTGATCTCGGTCGCGCTGTCGCGCATCTGCCCCGCCGTGACGCTCGAATGCGGTGTGTCCGGAAACGAGACCGGGACGAACCACGTGGAGAACTATCTTCGCCACTGCATCGAGCTTTCCGCCGAAGCACTCTTCACGCCGCCCCTGAACCACCTCAGCGCTCTGTTCCACACCACGGCCCGGATCATCGTGCCCGAAGGCGCGAGCGTGGAGTTCGGCGCGTGCGGGAAGGATGCGGATATCTGCCTTCGCGAAGACCTCGAAACCCTCAATTTCGAGCGCGTGCCCGAAGGCACGGAGCTGGGACGCTATCGCGACAGCGCTCCGCCGCTCATCGTGATCGACAACGAGGAACGAGATGTCACCGGCAAATACCTCCGCTTCAGCGAGCAGCGTATCTTCACAAAGCTGCCAATCGTGCCATCGATGTTCACCCGCGACGTGCGCGTCATCATGCAGGACTGCCTCGGCTACATCATGGAGCCGTACGAAGTGAAGCGGGAAGGTTAAGAGGATCGTCACGCCAGATCAAAACCGAAAGAGGTTGTCCCGCATAAGATTCACAACACATGAACGCCGCTCTGAACTCGATAATCGAGAGGCCCCGCCATGATCAAAACAGCTTGCCAATCCAGAACCGGTTTTTCTGTCGCTCGTGAATTATTCAGCCTATATTATTGTAAAAGATTAGAGGAAATATTGTCGATTTTCGCACTGGTCAGATTTGCGATAGCTTTTAGGAGTTTTTGACCAGGTTCAGCAGTATTCAGAAAAACTTTCTTCACGACAATCATGACTGACTATCATTGCCACCTGCTTCCGTGCATAGACGATGGCCCCTCATCCGTAGATGAATCCATCGAGATGGCTCGACTGCTCAGTAAAGCCGGATACCACACGGTCTACTGTACGCCTCACCTGATCACGGGACGGTATGAGGCTGATAACAATAGCGTTAAAAAAAGTATAAACGACCTTCAGGAAGCGTTGAACCGGAACGGCATTCCCTTGAAGCTGCTTCATGGAAGAGAGTACTTTCTCGACAGCAATTTCAGGGATTATCTCGATGACCTCATGCCTCTTGAAAATACATCATATTTGCTGATTGAAATTCCGCCGCATACCTATCCGGGCATGGTTGAGGATTCGCTTTCCGCAATAATGCGGCAAAACCTCACGCCAATGCTTGCTCACCCCGAGCGCTGCAAGCTATTTTTTGAAAAAAAAATCACCGATGCTCCCAGAAAAAAAGCGACGTTGAAAAGCCTGTTGCATCGCATCAATCCTTCGCCTCGACCTTTACCTCCTCGAGAAGAGGACAGTGACAATAAATTGCTTCTCTGGATGATTGGAAATAAGTTCGCCTTCCAGAGTAACCTGCCGAGTTTCAAAGGCATCTATGGAGAACAGATACAGGCAACGGCTCAATACCTTGAAAATCTTGGTGTCTTCACGCACTCAGGCACGGATGCACATAGCCCCGGAGGATTGAAAAAGCTGTTTGGATTCAACTAACAATAAAACCTCATACCGGAACAGAATGCTGAAATTGTTCCGGTATGAGGTAGTTACAAGACAGTTCGAAAAATCAGAAAGCAAGCCATTAAAACTGGTTATTATCTCCTATGGTCTGGTTCTTGTCCTTGACCGCCTTGACCGCCTTGACCGCCCTGACCGCCCTGACCGCCCTGACCGCCTTGACCGCCTTGACCGCCTTGACCGCCTTGACCGCCTTGACTGCCCTGACCGCCCTGACCGCCTTGACTGCCCTGACCGCCTTGACCGCCCTGTCCTCCACCGGTAAACGACGGATTTTGACCTCCACCGGAAGGCGGCGCTACAAAGCTACCAGCCGCACCTGCAGACGACAGATCAGGGGTGATTTCCGGAAACTCGACCCAGGTGATCGTTGGCATAACGCTTGCGGATAGAGCATCCGAAGCATTCCCGGTAACTACCGCAAATGCCTGATCCGGCATTGCTGGCACAATACCCATGACAGAAATCATTCCCGCGTAAAATATTGAGCGTTTCATATCGATTGTTATTATGGTTGTATCGAACTATGTTCAGAACATGATGCCGGCGCCAACACTCCAGATAAAACGAACTCCATCACCGGTATAACCCGTCAGGTCAGCCAAACCCGCGCTTGCCACCAGCGCGCTCTGCTTGCCGAGCATGAAGGTTTTGGATACACCTGCATCGAGATTCATGCCGTTCCATTCAACAATGCCATTGCATGCATCGAACAACTCATATGCCACATTGCCGAAAACCGCCGTGCCATGCTTGCCTTTACCATGAGCGACGTCATCGGGGCTCTTTTTCCAGAATCTGCCGTTTCCAATACCGACGCTGTAATGCAGATTGGATGTGTTCGTGTCATCGTCGATGAAACGTTGATCCTGCACTCCCTGACTGTACACGATATAGTAGCTTTCACCCGAGTCGCTCAGAGTTTTTGATGTGTTCCCGAGGAGAACGTTCTCAACGCCAACCGCGACCGAGCTTCCACAGCCGAGGTAATGGTGCAGTTTGAAATTGGCGGAATAGCGCTTCCAGTTACTCAGATCGAGCGACATGACGCTTGCCTCTAAAGCGACAGATTTCTTCGGGTTTCCGATACCGACACCTGCCCCTATGGCGCCATCCGATTTGGTTGAATAGGGGGCGGGAGTGGTGCCTCCAGCTCCTGCAAACACCGTGCCGTATGCAGCACCCCAGCCAATAGGCGTACTGAGCGATTTGCCATGGATATTGGGTAATGGGCCACTGACTGTGGAATCAGCATGCACGACCTCTGGCGCGGCGAATGCCAGCATGGCTGAAAGCAAAAGAAATTTCAACTTTAAGCGTTTCATGGGTGATTGTATTTTAATAATTGAATGAAGTGCTCAATAGACATTTTAGAAAAAACAAACACAATCAATGTTCCCGTTCAACGATTTCATATATGTTGTATAGTAAATCTTGGCTATTCAGTCTCGCTTTTCTGTATATATATTTGTGTATGCTTCTGTATATTGCCTCGTGTTATATCTATATAGTCATAAATTTTCTTAAATCTATTTCTCTATATTCAAAATATAAATTTATCCCTTTAGTTCTTGCAAAATTTCTTCCAGTGTGATTTTTCCTGGCAGCCAATCAACACTTGGCCGGCGCACAATATGATCTCATGCGTTTCATCCACCATGAGACCGATTCGAAAAGGCATGTAATACAGGAACCACTACCATAGCCATGCTGTAGCACTGTTGTGCCTGACCAAGCTCGCCTTTTGCCGTATTGCTGATGCTTTCGTGTTCTTTGATCGGTTTCAGCCGCTCAGTCGACTCATAGTCCCTTGCATCGCTACCGTTCCTCTCGCGTCCGGTTGATTTTGTCGGTATGAGCAATTCGGAATAGTGCCCGTAACGCTCCCGGTAGCGATCGACATCCCGATTCAGATCACAACCCTTGTTGTCGTTGTTCCACGGCAGCCGCTCCATCAAGCTCTATCCAGCGCCGACAATGATCGAGAGCCTCATGCCACATTCGGTTTTCATGTTCGCTTTGGTTCGAACCACCGAATGGCGCATCAGAACGATAGTTCTTCAGTACGATGAAGCACGGCAAATACGGATTTTTCCTGATTTGTTCGACGGCCTTCTGATCCGAAGAACGAAGCTTCTCTTTGATGATGCGCACGGCCAACGGTATTGCGGGTCCGCCGCGTTTCGATGGAATTTCCATGCATATAGCTCTTCAGCAACATGTCAGAAGATCGTATCGGCAAGCTTGACCCAGTGGCTGGAAGGGTTGAGTTTGCCGCCAAACGGCAGATAAAAAGTAATCTATGGAAAGCTGATGAAACTTCAGCTGAAACCTCAAACGACATTGTCGATGTTCAAGGGGCTTGAGGCTTGTCGGCGGCTTTCCCTGTTGTTCGCGCCCGGTTTGTCGTTCAGGCAAAATCACCCTCAGGGAAAGAAAAGGCTGTCCCGATTTTGTTTTCGAGACAGCCTCATGGTCAATTGTCAGGCGTTCATGTATTTGAAGAACTCCCTGTTGTCCTTGGTCTCGACGATCTTTTCGCGCATGAACTCCATGCATTCGATGGGGTTCTTGTCGCCGAGGTACTTCCTGAGCAGCCAGGTGCGCGACAGCTCCTCCTGCGTGAACAGCAGCTCCTCCTTGCGGGTGCCCGAGCGGAGAATGTCGATGGCCGGGAAGATTCTGCGCTCCGACAGACGCCGGTCGAGCAGAAGCTCCATGTTGCCGGTGCCTTTGAACTCTTCAAAGATGACGTCATCCATGCGTGAGCCGGTATCGACCAGCGCCGTGGCAATGATGGTCAGGCTGCCGCCCTCCTCGATGTTCCTTGCCGCGCCGAAAAAGCGCTTCGGCTTGGTGAGGGCGTTGGCGTCAATACCGCCGGAGAGAATCTTGCCGGAGTGCGGAATGATGGTGTTGTGCGCGCGGGCGAGCCTCGTGATGGAGTCGAGCAGGATCACCACGTCGTGACCGACCTCGACCAGCCTCTTGGCCTTTTCGAGCACCATGTCGGCCACCTGCACGTGACGCTCCGGGTCCTCGTCGAAGGTCGAGCTGACCACTTCGGCCTCCACGCTGCGGGCCATGTCGGTCACCTCCTCCGGGCGCTCGTCGATGAGCAGCACGATGAGATAAACCTCGGGATGGTTCTTGATGATGGCGTTGGCGATCATTTGCAAAAGAATGGTCTTACCGGTTTTCGGCTGGGCGACGATCAGTCCGCGCTGGCCTTTACCGATCGGCGTGAAAATATCCATGATGCGGCCGGAGTACTCGTTCTGGCGGGTTTCGAGCTTGATACGCGAATGGGGAAAGAGCGGCGTCAGGTTCTCGAAGAAGGGACGCTCGCGGGTCACTTCGGGATCTTTGCCGTTGATGGTGTTGATCTTCAGCAGGGCGAAAAAGCGCTCCCCCTCCTTCGGCGCGCGAACCTGGCCGGAGACCGTGTCGCCGGTGCGCATGTTGAAACGCTTGATCTGGGAAGGAGATACGTAGATGTCGTCAGGCGAGGAGAGATAGTTGTAGTTCGATGAGCGAAGGAATCCGTAGCCTTCGGGGATGACCTGCAGAACGCCGGTATTGACCATCACCTGGCCGCTTTCGGGATCGGGATTTTTCATCGACTGCGCCTCGATGATCTTGTAGATCAGCTCCTCCTTCCGATAACCGGCGGTAATCACGCCAAGCTCTTTGGCTATGGCATTCAGTTCATAAACCTTTTTCTTCTGGAGTACATTGATGTCCAGGCCTTTGGATACCGAATTGTTCGACATTTGCTGATTGGTCAACGCTTAATGGTTAAATATGCAGTAATAAACTGCTTCATGGGAATCACAGTGCAGTAACAACGGGATCATCGTCGATGGTCGCCGGATACGGTGGATAAAACCCTCGATTTTGTAAAGAGCGACATGAAAACGAGAAAAGAAGCTGTATGAGGTAAGATGGTATGTAATGAAACCGGATTTACCAGGAGAACCGCCAGCGGAAGGCTTCGGCCCTGACTGGAGAATCTCAGAGGTTAAGATGAATATAAAACAATTTATGTAAAAACATATGGATCACATCACTCCGGCTTGCGCGGGCCGTGACTGAAACCGCTCCATTTCCAGTACCTCTCCGGCCAGATAGAACGACCCGGTGACGAGGATCATATCTTCCGGCTCGACGCGGCGTTCGAGCATCGCCAGAGCTTCGGCGGCCGTCCGGCACGCGCTGACCTGCTGCGCTCCGGCCTCCGCGCACAAGCGCCCAAGCTCCGCCGACGGCAGACTTCGCTCCGACGGCAGCTCCACGGCGACGATTTCATCGGCAAGTGGCGCGATATGCCGGAGGATCCCGGCGGCATCCTTGTCGGCGGCGATGCCGATGATCACGTACAGAAAACGGAAACAGTCGCGAATCTCAAGAAGTGCCTGCACACTTTTGCGCATTCCGTCGGGATTGTGAGAAACATCGAGCATCACCGCCGGTTTGTCCGCAATCCGTTCAAGCCGCGCCCGATAGCCCGAAGAGGCAAGCTCCGAAAGCCCTGCTTCGATATGCTCCCACGAGATGCCCGACGAACGGGCGGCCATGACGGCAAGAGCGACATTGGACGCATGAAACGAACCGGTCAACGGAGCCACAATCTGACGGGACTCGTCGTCGAGCGAGATTCGGAGATCGAGAGCGCCGGGACGTACACCGATGACCTCGTATTCCGCCTCGCGCTCGACCTGATGCAGCTCCGCGCCCGTCGCTTTGGCAGCCTCCCTGATCGGCCCGAACGACTCCTCGGATTCGGGCACGGCGGTGAACACCCGCGAACCCGGCTTGATGATCGCCGCCTTCTCGGCAGCGATGTCGTGGAGATTATCGCCAAGCCATGCCATGTGATCGAAGCCGATGCTCGGGATGATCACAATATCCGATTGCACGACATTGGTCGCGTCGAGGCGGCCACCCATGCCGGTTTCGATCACAGCGGCATCGACCCCCTCGTCGGCGAAAAAGGCGAAAGCCATCGCGGTGGTCGCCTCGAAAAAGGTCGCGCCGGTTTCGATTACCGGCGCTTGCAGCTTCGCGTAATAGTCGGCGACTTGGCGCTGACCGATCTGCTGGCCGTCGATGCGAATCCGCTCCGTGAAATCGACGAGGTGCGGCGAGGTGAAGAGGCCAGTTTTGCGCCCCGATGCTCTCAATATCGATGCCATGCATGAAGCGACCGTGCCTTTGCCGTTGGTTCCGGCTATGTGGACAATCGTGCCGAGTCGCCGCTCCGGATGACCGAGCGCGTCGAGCAGCGCCTCGATACGTTCGAGACCAGGTTTGATGCCGAAGCGGTGCAGGGGAAAAAGAAAATCGATGGCTTGCTGGTAATCCACAGTCGCCTCAGGAGTTGTTGTGAATGGCGGTCAGCGCGGCCCTGACCAGCTCCTCGACCGACAGCGCAGGAGACGATTCGAGAACGGCGGAGACCGCTTTCTGGGCGGTTTGCCGGGGAAAGCCGAGCGTCATGAGTGCCGCAAGAGCGTCTTCGTTGAGCTGAAGCGCGTGAGGCGCAGTCGCCGACTTGCCGGTTGGCGCTGGCTGGATTTTGAGAATCTTGTCCCGCAGTTCGAGAATGATGCGCGCGGCGGTTTTTTTGCCCACGCCGGTAATGCCGTAGAGGGTTTCCGGGCGGTTCGCCACAATCGCCTCCTGGACTTCGCCCACGCTCAGCCCTGAAAGTACGGCCATGGCGAGCTTCGGCCCCACGCCGCTGATGGTGAGCAGCAGCCGGAACAGCTGAAGCTCCTCCTCGTCGAGAAAGCCGAAAAGCTGCTGGGCGTCCTCGCGGATATGGTGATGCGTGAAGAGACGAACCTGGCTCCCCTCCGGGGGCAGGCGGCGGCTCGTACCGGACGAGATGTGCAGAAGGTAGCCGATGCCGGACACCTCGACAACCGCCTCCTCACGGGAGGCCGTTACCAGCTCACCTCTTAGAAATGCGAACATGATATTTGGGATGGAAGATACCCGGCGCGCAAACCCTCAGCGCCGTCGAAGCGCCGGATGCGTGCCGGGTATAACTGAATATGAAGCATTGCCCGCTTGCCTTACGCTTGCGGAGCTGAAGATCAGCCAGCAGTCGGCGTGTAGTTGTTGAGCGCTTTGGTCAGCTGGGCTTTCTTGCGCGACGCCTTGTTGGCATGGATGTAGCGCTTCACGCCAAGTCTATCGAGCTTCTGCACGGCAGCTTTGTATGCCGCCTCGACTTCACTCTTCGCGGCATTGGCATCGATCAGCTTCTGCATGTTTTTCAAAACGCCCTTGAGTTCTTTTTTACGGGCACGGTTCCTTTCATTCCTGCGCGCTGCCTGTCTGAGTCTTTTTTCGGCTGATTTGTGTAAAGGCATAATCTGTGATGCTATTAGTGTCTTGTGAAGTCTGTTTATTTCTGCGGTTTCCGCAACAAAAGGCATGTAATATACAAAGATGAAGCAGAAATTAAAAACTATCGATACAAATTATTGACGGAATCCATTCGCCCACGGATCGGGCTTCGGCGGGATTTATGTATATTCCCGCAGCAAAACGGCATTTTCCTGTCAACTCACACAATTTAATGTACCCATGAGCTTGATGATCAGCGTCTCCGGCATCCGTGGCGTCGTCGGCCAGAGCCTCACCCCGGAAAACCTCACGGCATTCACCATGGCCTTCGCCACCTGGATCAGGCGGCGCAAACAGACACTGAATCCCGGCTCTCAGGCGAAACCGAAAATCGTCATCGGCAGGGACAGCCGCCCGACCGGCGGCGTCATCACCCAGCTTGTCTCAAGCGCACTCTCGCTCTGCGGTTGCGACGTGGTGGATGTTGGCATGACTACCACGCCGACCGTCGAGATCGCCACCGCCGGTGAAGGGGCTGACGGCGGCCTGATCGTTACCGCCTCGCACAATCCCGTCGAGTGGAACGCCCTGAAAATGCTCAACGAGAAAGGGGAGTTCATGAATGCCTCCGACGTCGAAGAGCTGCTCGCCATCGTCGAAAAAGGGTCGTTCGACTCCGCCCGCTGGGACGGCATCGGCTCCATGACGGCGACCGGATCGTGGGACGCCGTGCATATCGAGCGTATCCTGAAGCTCTCCTGCGTCAATCGCGACCTGATCGCAAGCATGAACTTCCGTGTGCTGATCGACGCTGTCGAAGGCGCGGGTTCGTACATCGTGCCCGAGTTGTGCCGCAAGCTTGGCATCAGCGAGATCAAAACCCTCGCCTGCGAAGGTACGGGCATTTTTCCGCGCAATCCCGAGCCGGTCGAGCAGAATCTCCGCCAAACGATGGAGATTCTCGCCCGCGAGAGCTGCGACCTCGGCATCATCGTCGATCCCGACGTCGACCGCCTCGCGCTCGTATGCGAGGATGGCACGCTCTTCGGTGAAGAGTACACGCTGGTGGCATGCGCCGATTTCTACCTGAAACACCACAAAGGTCCGGTGGTTAACAATCTTTCGAGCAGCCGCGCCCTACGGGACATCGCCCGCAAGCACGAGGTCGAGTGCTTCAGCGCGAAGGTCGGCGAGGCCAACGTGACCGAGGTGATGAAGGAAGAGAACGCCGTCATCGGCGGCGAGGGCAACGGCGGCGTTATCCTTCCGGAACTGCACTACGGCCGCGACGCGCTCGCGGGCATCGTGCTCTTCCTCCAGGCCTTCGCCGAATGGAAATCCGCGACGGGCGGCACGCTCTCCGGGTTCCGCAAAACTTTCCCCGACTACTTTATGTCGAAAAAGAAGGTCGAACTGGAAAAACTAACCAAAGAGGCGCTCGGCAGGATTTTCGACACGGTGGCGGCAAATCATCCCGAGGCGGAGTGCAACCGGCTTGACGGCCTCAAGCTCGACTTCGCGGCTGGTTGGGCGCATCTTCGACCCTCCAACACCGAGCCGATCATCCGCATTTATACCGAAGCCGCAACGCAGGAGGAGGCCGACGCCCTCGCCGCGAGCTTCATCGAAGAGATCAGAGCCGCCTCCACGCAGGAGGCCGCGACACCCGAACGCCAAGCATGAGTACAGCAGCCAAACCGGCGACAGGATTCCGCACGCAGCAGGACGAAACCCTTGGCAATCGCAAGAAGGGTTCTGTCGACCGCTATATTATTCTACGACTTCTCGACTACATCAAGCCCTTCAAAGGCTTGATCGCCGGGGCCGTTGCGCTGACGGCGGGCGGAGCCATTCTGACGCCGCTTCGCCCCTGGCTGACCCGCATCGCCATCGACGACCACATCGCCAAGGGAGACCACAAGGGGCTCGCTGTCATCAGCATCATCATGCTGCTTGTGATCGTGCTCGACGGCGTCAAGCAGTACGCTGCCACCTGGCTGACGCAGCTCATCGGGCAGAAGGCGGTCTACAATCTGCGCATGGACATCTTCCGCCACTTGCAGCGCCTGCCGATCCGCTACTTCGACCGGAACCCGGTCGGTCGGATCATCACCCGCACGACCAACGACGTCGAGGCGCTCGACGAGATGCTCTCCAGCGGCCTCATCACCATCATTGGCGACATTTTGCAGCTTGTCTTCATCGTGGCGATGATGCTGGTGAGCGACTGGCGGCTGACGCTGGTCGTTCTGAGCATCCTGCCGGTGATGATCTACTCGACCATCTGGTTCAAGAACCAGGTACGCCAGGCGTTTCTCGATGTCAGAACGCATCTGGCCCGGCTGAACTCCTTTTTTCAGGAGCACATCACCGGCATGAAGATCGTGCAGCTCTTCGCCCGCGAGGAGGCTGAGTTCCTGAAACACTCCGAAATCAACGCTGACCACCGCGACGCCAATATCAAAACGGTCTTCTACTTTTCGATCTACTATCCGCTGATTGAATTCCTGAGTTCGGCCACGGCGGGCCTCGTGATCTGGTTCAGCGCGACGAGAATCATGAAGGCTGATCTCTCCGTCGGTGTGGTGGTGTCGTTCGTGCAGTACATCTGGCTCTTCTTTCGCCCGTTGCAGCATCTGTCGGATCGCTTCAACATCATGCAGAACGCCGTCACCAGCTCCGACCGAATTTTCCGTCTGCTTGAAGAGCCGCTCGATCCCGAGCCGGCAGGGAGCGCCAGGACGATCACCACGTTCAGGGATCGCATCAGCTTCGACAAGGTATGGTTCGCCTACGACGAGGGGAACTGGGTGCTGCGCGACATCTCGCTCGACATCAAAGCGGGCGAAACCGTGGCCATCGTCGGCGCGACCGGCAGCGGCAAAACCACGCTTATCAATATGCTTTCAAGATTCTATCCGTACGCGAAGGGATCGGTAACGATTGACGGCATCGAGCTTAATGATATTCCCGGCCATGAGCTGCGCAAGCTCGTGGGCGTCGTCATGCAGGATGTGGTGCTCTTCGCCGGTACGATCCGCGAGAACCTCGCTTTCGGCGACGCATCGATTCCCGACGAAAAAATCCGTGAGGCCGCCCGCGTCGTCGGGGCGGACCGCTTCATCGAAAAGCTGCCGGGCGGTTACGACTACCGCATCCGCGAAAATGGCTCGGGACTCTCCGCTGGCCAGAAACAGCTCATGGCTTTCGTGCGGGCGCTGCTCTACAACCCGGAGATCCTCGTGCTCGACGAAGCGACCAGCTCGGTCGATACGGAGACCGAGTCGCTCATCGAACAGGCCACCGACCGGCTCATGAAGCACCGCACCTCGATCATCATTGCCCACCGGCTCTCGACCATCCAGCACGCCGACAAGATCGTCGTCCTGCACAAAGGCACCATCCGCGAAACCGGCACCCACCAGGAGCTTCTCGCCCAGCGCGGACTGTATTACAAGCTCTACTTGTTGCAGCACCCGGAAAGAAGCCGAATGGGAGAAGTTGACAGTTGATAATTGATAGTTGACAATGGATAATGAAAGAGAGCGGTTCGCAAACCGCCGTGCGTCCCTATACTCTTCTCTTCCTCCCAAAAGTCCCATCGGCCCCATTCGTCCCACAACGCTAAACCTGCTCGCCAACCCCGCGACCTCAAAGATTGCTCTCCCGCAGCACCTTGACCGGTTCCAGGCGGGCGGCGCGGATCGAGGGAATCGCTGCCGCTATCGTGCTGATGATGACCGTCACCACGATGACGAAGAAAAAGTACCAGGGGTTCCACGACATGCTGAAGCCGCTTTTGGTCAGCGGACCTTGCGAGCTTTCGATGTGCAGGCTGGCGAGCAAGCCGATGGAGCCGGTCGCCATGATGCCTCCGGCAATCGCGCCACCGAGGCCGACCAGAAAGCCTTCGAAAACGAACAGCCCGACCATCTGCGCCGACGAAAAGCCGAAGGACTTCATGATGGCAATGTCGCGGCTCTTCTCGAACACCGTCGTCACGAGAATATTCGCCACGCCGAATCCCGACACTACGCCGACAAATCCCACGAGCGACAGCACAATGGAGCCGATCCGCTTGAAGAGCACCAGCACGCTCTCGTTCTCCTCCTGCCAGGTCAGGCAGCGGTAGCCGGTCATCCGCTCCAGCTCGCGGGCCAGCGGCGCGTCATCGAGCGGATCGGTGACTTTCAGCGAGATGCCGGTGACCTTGTTGGGCGGCAACCCTTCGACGATCTGGCCGAGTTTGAGCGAGGCGAGAATGCTGCTATCGACGGCGTTGATGCCGGTAAAGAAGATTCCGGCGACCTTGCCCTGGCGGCTTTTGCCATCGGGAGAGATAATGGTGATCTGGTCGTTCAGCTCCAGGCCGAGGTCGTTAGCAACGGAACGCCCGACCAGCAGGGCGTCGGGGGTTTTCCTGAAAAGCACGAGATCGCCGGAGACGAGGCTGCGCCCGATGTGGCTGATGCGCTCTTCGCGGTCGATCTCCATTCCTTTGAGCAGCACCGGCTGGTTGCGGTTCCCCTTGACCGCCATGATCTGCGAATCGACGAAGGGCGACGCGGCGGTAACTTTGCCGGAGAAGGCCGGAGAGGAAATAATTTCGAGGATTCGCCCGTAGTTGCGCACCTCCTCTGGTTCGTCCCTGCCGATATGATCCGCCACGAAAGCCGCGCCGGAAGCCGCGGCTCCGAAAAGGTTGGTCGGCACCGGATTGATCTTTTCGCCCTTGATGCTGATGTGGGGCGCGGCGTCGATAATGGTGTCGGTAAAGGAGTCGAGCAGCCCTCTGGTGAGCGAGATGGTGGTGATGAGCACCATCGTGCTGACCGAGACGGCGAGCATGGTGGTCAGCGTCTGGCGTCTGCGCCCGAGAATGTGCCTGATGGCTATATCGAACAGGGTTCTGAACATTCAGGACGAGAATCGGGAGGCTTAGAAAAAGTTTGGTAAGTCAGCCATAAGTTATACTTTTAAGGGCACCTCTGAAAATCATCCCGGATCAAGGAGCGTATCACAACCGCCAATGCAAGAGACCAGCGCCGCAATAACCGCCGAACGCAAGCACAGCCACGTCGATATCTGTCTGCACCGTGAAGTCTGTTTCGACCGTCAGGATACCGGCCTCGGCGCGTGGAGGTTCGAGCACAACGCCGTACCCGAAATCGATGCTTCGGCAATCGACCTCTCGACGGAGTTCCTCGGCAAAAAGATCGGGCTGCCCTTCATGATCTCTTCGATGACCGGCGGATACGGTGATGCTCTCGCCCTGAACCGCACCCTCGCTGAAGCGGCTGAACGATACCAAATCCCGCTTGGCGTGGGCAGCATGAGGCAAGCGCTCGAAGGCTCGTCGCACCGCGAAAGCTTTTCGATTGTCCGGAAATCCGCGCCGTCAGCGCCGATCTACGCCAATATCGGCGCGCCCGAAGTGGCCGCCGGACTGAGCCGCGACCAGCTCTCGATACTCATCGACCTCATCGAAGCCGACGCGCTGATCGTGCATCTCAACCCGGCGCAGGAGCTGTTCCAGCCGGAGGGAAGCACCAACTTCAAGGGTTTCCTCGACCGTCTGAACGACATCACAGCCACCATTGCCGTGCCGGTCATCACCAAGGAGGTCGGCTGCGGCATCTCGGCGACCGTCGCGCGGAAGCTCGCCGACGCGGGCGTCAAGGCCATCGACGTGGCCGGAGCGGGCGGCATCAGCTGGCAGAAGGTCGAGGAGCACCGCTATCTCGACCGCTTCGGCCATGAAGAGCGCTTTAGCCCGTCGGCGCTCGACGAGCTGCTGAACTGGGGCATCCCGACCGCCGAGTGTCTGACCAGCATCGCGGCGCTGAAGCAGCGAAACCCGGAGTACGGCGCAATCGGCGTGATCGCGTCGGGCGGCATCCGCAACGGACTCGACGTGGCAAAATCGCTCGCCCTCGGCGCGGACATCGCGGCCTCGGCGCGGCACATGCTCGTCGTGCTGCACGCCGGAACGCTCGACGAGATGATCCGCGCCTGGTCGAACGACCTCAAGGCGGCGATGTTCCTGACCGGATCGGCCACCATCGAAGAACTGAAACGAGCATCTATCAATCACAAACCCTGAGCACCGGAGCCATGACTTTACAGATAACCCAGGAGCAGGTTGAATCCAAGTACCGTCAATACCACGCGCGAATCAACGAAGCGCTCGCCCGGTGCTTCCAGAAGGAGAGTCCCGGCACGCTCTATGGTCCGGCGCGATACATCCTTGAAGGCAAGGGCAAGCGAATCCGTCCGTTCCTGACCCTGCTCGCCGCCGAAGCGGTCAGCGGCTCTTCAGAAAATGTGCTTGGCGTCGCCCTCGGCGTCGAGGTGCTGCACAACTTCACGTTGATGCACGACGACATCATGGATCAGGCCGATCTCCGTCATGGCCGCCCGACCGTGCACAAGCAGTGGGATGTCAACGCGGCCATCCTCTCGGGCGACATGATGATCGCCTATGCTTACGAACTTGCGCTCAAGGCGCTCACGTCGCGCCACGCGGAGGTGATCCACATCTTCAACGACGCCAACATCACCATCTGTGAAGGGCAGGCGCTCGATATGGAACTCGAACAGCGCACGGATGTCTCCATCGCCGACTATCTCGACATGATCGCCAAGAAGACGGGACGCCTCATTTCGGCGGCGCTCGAAGCGGGTGGCGTGGCTGGAAACGGCACGCCGGAGCAGGTTGCCGCTCTGGTCACCTTCGGCGAGAAGATCGGACGTGCTTTCCAGATTCAGGACGATTATCTCGACATCATGGCCGGAGACGGCAAGTCGGGCAAGGTGCCGGGCGGCGATGTGATCAACGGCAAGAAGACCTGGCTCCTGCTCCGCTCGCTCGAACTGGCCGAAGGCGCTGACCGCGAGCTGTTGCAGTCGATCTTCGACAACAAGGGCACTACGCCCGACAACGTGCCTGCGGTCAAGGCGATTTTCGAGCGTTGCGGCGTGCTCGACGAGACCAGGGCGAAGATCAATGAGGATACCGAAGCGGCCTTCGCTGCGCTCGACCTTCTGCCGCTGGAGGAGGGGCGCGGCTACCTGAGAGGGTTCGCTAACATCCTCATGAAACGCGATTTCTGAGACCTTATGCGGGGGGCGACCCCTCCCCCCGGCTCTCTTCACTACCCCTGACCCCGATCATGACAACGACTCCCGAGCAAAGCGTAGCGCTTTTGCTGCTCATCATCTCCCAGCTTCCCGGCATCGGGCCGTCCAGAGCGCGCGCCCTCATCAACCGTTTCGGCGCTGTTCCCGCGCTACTCGAAGCGGACTACGACGCACTGCGCCAGATACCCGGCATTGGCGAGACCATCGCCCGCGAGACCGCCGAGCGGCTCAGGAGCGCGGCATGGCGGGGGAAGGCGCGCGAGGAGGCCGAAAAGCAACTTGAACGGACGGAGCGGCTCCGCGCTTCGGCCGTGACGATCCTCGATCCGGCCTATCCGCCGCTCTTGAAGGAGATTTACGATCCGCCGCTACTACTCTTCGTGCGCGGCAATTCCGAAGCGCTCTCCCTGCCCTCGCTCGCCGTCGTCGGCACCCGAAAATCTACGGCCTACGGCAAGCAGGCAACCGAATTCATCTGCCGCGAAATGGCGGGCAACGGCTACGCCATCTTCAGCGGCCTGGCTTACGGCATCGACACGATGGCGCACCGCGCGGCGGTGGAGAGCGATGGGGTGACGGTCGCCGTGCTCGGCTGCGGCATCGACCGCATCTACACCGACCCCGCCGGGCGGCTCTGGCCAAGAATTCTCGAACGCGGCGCAATCGTCTCGGAGGAGTGGATCGGCAGCAAACCCGAGCCGGGCAACTTTCCGCGCAGAAACCGCCTCATCTCCGGCCTGACGCAGGGCACGCTGATCATCGAATCGGACATCAAGGGCGGTTCGATGATCACCGCCTCCTGCGCCCTCGAACAGAACCGCGAAGTCTTCGCCATTCCGGGCAGCATCTTTTCCGCCGCCTCGCGCGGCGCGAACTTTCTCATCCAGCAAAACCAGGCCAAACCCGTGCTCTCTGCCGAAGACATTCTCGCCGAACTCGACCCGGCGCGAAATCCTGCGATGAAGCAGGCGGCAGCGCCCGAGCCGATTGCGCTGAATATCGAGGAGTCGTGCATCGTCGAAGCGCTTCAAGCGGGCGCGATGCACATCGACCTCATCGCCGAAAAAACCGGCCTGAAGATCGATATGCTGCTGGTGCATCTTTTCGAGCTCGAACTGAAACGGATCGTCGAGCAGGAGCCCGGCCAGATATTCAGAAAACGCACTCCGTAAAACACGCAAAACCCGCGCGGTGACGACGATGAATGTCACTCTTTCTTATCCTGTTTTTCTTTGCCGCAATAGTATTTTAAAACCGGAATTATTACTTTTCGAGGTATCGATTCGATGAAAAGACAAAGAACCGTACACGCTGCATCGTATTATGAAAAACCTAAACACAAAGCTAATGTCAGACTTTAAAGGAATCAAAAAAGCCGTATCGGGATTTCTGTTCATGTCCCTCACGCTTGGCATGACCTTATCCGCTCAGTCGGCTTTTGCAGCTGAAAGCGCTCAGAAAATCGGCGTCGTCGATTACGGACGGATTTTCCAGATGATGCCGGAAACCAAGGCCGCCGACCAAAGCCTCCAGACGATGAAAAACCAGAGCGGCGCGGAGCTGGCCAAACAGCAGGCAGCTTTCCAGCAGGCCGTCCAGGCTTATCAGAAAACCGGCAAGCCGAACGCCGTCAAGGAAAAAGCACTTCGCGACCAGCAGGAGAACCTGCAGAAAAGCGCCTTGGAAAAACAGAGCCAGCTGGCCAAAAAGGAGCAGGAGCTGGTCACGCCCATCCGTCAGAAAATCGACGCCACCGTCGCTGCGGTCGCCCAAAAGGATGGCTACAGTATGATTTTCGACAGGAATGCCCGCGTGTACGGCGATGAGCAGTCGGATATCACCTACAAGGTGCTCGATCAGCTGAACATCAAGTAACCCTCTTTCGGAACTCCTTTGTATTCTCGCCGGACAACCTGTCTTTTTCTGGCAATAGTGTTCAGCGCCGTCGGCTGCAGCTCTCCCAAAGGGGAGTCTCGCATGTCGACGGCTGCTGTTTCGGGAAAAGATATGCCCACCCAGGAGAGCTGGAATGTCACGCTCGTGATTTCGGATAACGGCAGGACGAAAACCGTGGTCACCGCCCGCCATGCGGCTGAATACCGTCAGGGCGAAAAACAGGAAATCCGTCTCGATGGCGGGATCAGCGTACAACTGTTCAACCGCGATGGCACCGCTACTCTCCTGACGGCAGGCCGGGGCATTGTGCATGATAACCGCGATATCGAGGCGTTTGACAACGTCGTCATCCGTTCGGCGGACGGCACGGTTCTTCGTACCGAGCATATCTCCAGAACCAGCAGCGACCGTATGATACGGTCAGACAAATATGTCACCATCACCGGCCCTGCGCGCACTATTCGGGGTTATGGCTTTGAAAGCGACGAAGCGATGAAACGCTACAGAATTTTCCATGCCAGCGGTGAAGCTTTATCACAATAATCGACCCTGTTTGATACCAGCATGAAATTACACATTCTCAAATCGAAGATTCACAACGCCATCGTCACCAGCGGAGACCTCGAATACGAAGGGAGCATCACCATCGATAAGGAGCTGCTCGACATGGTCGATATGATGGCCAATGAAAAGGTGCTGGTGGTCAATAACAACAATGGCGAGCGATTCGAGACATACATCATCGAGGGCACCCACGGCCTGCGCGAAATTCAGCTTAACGGCGCGGCGGCCCGATGCGCGCTGCCCGGCGACGAGATCATCATCATGACCTTCGCCGAAATGGAGCCGGAGGAGGCTCGCCAGTGGAAGCCGATGGTGCTGATCGTTGACCGGATGAACAATCCGAAACGCCGCCACCGCGTAGGAACTGAAGACGAATATCTTGGCTGAAACTCTCATCAACCACTCGACAAATACAACGTTATGAGCCTTGCAATCGTCATCATGGCCGCCGGTAAAGGCACGAGGATGAAATCGGATCTTCCGAAGGTGCTGCACGAGGCGAACGGCAAGCCGCTCGTGGCCTATGTGATCGAGAAATCACAGGCGCTCGATCCGGAAAAGATCGTGCTCATCGTCGGTCATCAGGCCAATCTTGTTCGTCAGGCAACCGCGATGTTTCCAGTCCATTACGCCCTGCAGCAGCCGCAACTCGGTACCGGCCACGCCGTCATGCAGTCGGAACCATTCCTGAAGGATTTTGAAGGCGAGATCATCATCCTGTCGGGAGATGCGCCGCTTTTTACCTCGCGAACGCTCAGGGAGCTTATAGGCTTCCACCGTTCGCGCCAGGCCGTCGCCACGGTGCTGACCGCTGAAATGGAAGATCCAGCTGGATACGGGCGGATCATCAGAAACGGCGGTAGCGAGGAGGTGCTGAAGATCGTCGAGCACAAGGACGCTACGGAAGAGGAGAGAGCGGTCAATGAAATCAACTCCGGCGTCTACGTTTTCAATGCCGCCGAGCTGTTTTCAGCGCTGCATGGCATCACCAACAACAATGCTCAGGGAGAATATTATCTCACCGACGTCTTCGGTATCTGCTTTGGAAAAGGCAAAAAGGTGTGCGCCTTCAAGGTAGCTGACGCCAACGAAATCCGTGGCATAAACACCCTCGAACAGCTCAGGGAAGCTGAACAGCTCTTGCAAGGCGAAGAGTATCTTTGAAGAAAGGGAGAGCAAGGACGAAAGAGGCAAAAGTCTGCTGAAAAAGCTCTTGCCTCTTGAGTTGTGCGTTACCGAACGGTTGCACAAAGAGTCGAGTCGGCGCCGCGCAGATAATCCTGAAATGCCATGATCGACAGGGAGCAGGTTGAGTAGAAGCCGCTCAGAGTTCTGTTTGAGGAGGAAGCTTTTTTGGTGCATTTTCGATACCTGTCGATGCTGGTATCCGCGCCCGATTCATCCAGCGCTCAGTCTATGGTCATGCAAGAATACATCCTTGCATGTGCAGTAGTATCGGTAAGTAATGGTATCCTTGACATGTCGAGTCTGCCGATAGCGTCTATCGATAGAGCGTGTTGCAGTATTTTGCGTGACCTGTCATAATCTGTTCATCAATGAGCGTGAAGAAAAAGCTGGTCATTGCGCTTGGTTCCAAGCCGGGCGCCGACATTCCCCACGGCGATGCGGTTTACTGCGCCAACGCGGCCATCGGATATTATGCGGATGCGGTCAGTCGGTTTCCGAGCGTTGTCAGCGTGTTGAGTCCCGATCTGATTCATCCGAAAGAGCGCGGTGAAGGGGTGCCAAACCGGGAGACGAACGTCCGGCAGTGGGAGATGATCGTCGCTTCACGCCCCGACAAAATGATTCTGACAAGAGCAGGCAGTTTCGAGATGCTGAAAAAGGTGCTCGACGAAGCCGGTTTCCTTTCACCAGTCGAGGCTTTTTCTGCCCATGAGCGGCGAGCGATTGTCGGCAGAATCAGCGGCTGTTACGATCCGATTGTCACGAGCGATTTTTTCCGGCTTCCATACAGGATGAAAATCAGGTATGTCGGCTCACTCACCACAACCTTCCTGAAGCGCCTGCTCGACAGGCGGACAGATTGCGGATCGGTGTTCAGGCCCTCGACGGGTATTCTCGCGCTCGTGCTGGCCATCGCGGAACATGGCCGGGATGCCGATTACGTCATTTGCGGCGTCGGCGTCCGGAAACGGCACGACTATCTCGACGTCAGCAATTCAAGTCAACGACCTCTTCCGCAGCATGTCTTCGCCGACGTCAAGGTGCTCCGCAAACTGGTTCAGCGCTACAATCTCTTCACCACCGAGACGGAGCTTGCGCCGTTCGTGCCCCTCTACCAGCCGCGGACGGAGCGCTGACAGCTCGACGCTTTTTTCCCTGATTATTTCCGTCCGTTTTTTTCGGCGAGCTTCGCTTGCAGGTGCTTTTCGAGATTGTCGACCATGATCGGGATAGTGAACTGCGTTTCGACGCGCCGATGCCCGGCTTTGCCGTATGCTTCGAGGAGCGCCGGATTGTCGATGATCTTCTCGATCGCCTCGGCGATGGCCTGCGGATTTTTCGGCGGGATGATGAGGCCCGTATCGCAAGCGAGGCTCTCCTCGCTCGCCCCCATCAGCTCTCTCGCGCCGTTCACGTCGGTGGCGACGACCGGCTTCTGCATCGCCATCGCCTCCATCACCACGTTTGGCATCCCTTCAAATAGCGAGGCGAGCACGAAGAGATCGCACCCTTTCACGCAGGGGTAGATGTCTGGCGTGAAGCCGAGGAAGATGAACGAGGCTTCGAGGCCGAGCGCCTTGACGCGGCTTTTCAGTTCGGCTTCGAGCTTGCCTTCGCCCGAGATGGCGAAGATGAGGTCGTCGCGCTTGCGTTTCAGGATGGCGGCGGCGTCGATCAGGTATTCGAACCCTTTCTGCTTCGAGAGGCGTCCGGCGCTGTAGATGATCTTCTTGCCGGGGAAGCGCGAAGCGAAATCGTATGCCGTGACGTTGCCGGGAATGACGAGGCCGTTGTAGATCACCTTGACGAAATCGGCGTCGAACCAGCCATACTCCGCGTAGGCCGCACGGATGGTGCGGCTGTTGGTGATGATGCCGTCCGTGAGGCGGGTGAGCGAGAGCTTGTGCTTCCACTTGCGGCTGCAGAGCAACATGCCGTGACGCGCCAGCACCACGGGGTGGCCGACGAGCTGCGCGGCGAGGCCCGCAACGCGCACATCCTTGTTGAGGTTGCAGATGAGGATGTCTGTCTGGTGCTTTTTCATCCATGCGGCGATTTTCATGGTCGCCAGCGGGCTGAAGTCGCCGTGAATCTCCATCACTTCGGTGCGGACGCCGCGCTGTGAGGCGTACTCGAGTAGCCGGGAGTTGCGCTTGCTCGCCAGCACTACCGAGTGGCCACGGTCGGTCAGCCCTTTGGCGGCGTTGACCATCCATTTTTCGCCGCCGCCGAACTTGTTGCGGCTGATGGAGTTGATGAAGAGAATGTTCATTGATGCTTCGAGGCTTGCACTTCCTTGCAGAACGCGATGATCTCGCGCTCGACGCGCTCTGCCGAGTATCGTTCGGCCACGCTTTTGCGGGCCGCGTCGGCGATCTTCCGCCGGTACTCCGGTTCAAGGTAGAGTTTCAGGAGATGGCTGGCAAGGGCTTTTTCGTCGCCGTAGTCGAAGAGCAGGCCGTTCTGACCGTCGTCGATGATTTCGGTGACGCCGCCTCCCGCATAGGTGCTGACCGGCGCGTTGCCGAGATACATCGCTTCGAGCAGGGCGATGGAGAGTCCTTCGCTTTCGGAGGTCATGGCGAACACATCGCTGTAGGCCAGATCGGGATAGGGATCGGAGACAAATCCGCGCAGCACGGCCCGCTTTTCGAGGCTTAGTTCGTCGATGAGCCGTTCGAGGTTTGGCCGCTCGTTGCCTTCGCCGAGAATCTCCAGCCGGGCGTCGATGCCGGGCCGGAGGCTGAGGAAACGCGCGAAGCCCCGCAAAAGCAGGTCGTGGCTCTTGTTCTTGTCGAGCCGCCCCATCGCCGTGATCATCATCGGCACTCCGGCCTCTTTGCCGGGATGCCGGAGATAGCGATCCAGTACCGTTGAATCGATGCCCCGGTAGAGCACCTTGATCTTCCGCTCGTCAACGACGCCACTCGCGGCGAGGGTCTCTTTGATCTGCCGGGCGTTGACGATGATGCCGTCCGCCAGCGATCCGTAGACGAGCCGGTTCATCCGGCTGTTTTGCAGTTCGCGCCGCGCTCCGAGCCAGAGGATGTTGACCGTTCCGCAAAGACGGCTCACGATGCCCGCGATAGCGTAATCCTTGCGCTTGGAGGGAATGATCACATCGATGCGATGCTTTCTGACGATGCCCACGAGACGGGCGATGGTGTAGAGGTCGCCTTCGAAGAGAAAGGGAAGCTGGTATTTCTTAAAGTTCAGATGGCTGCCGATCTCCTCTTTGCGGTAGGCAAAGACGACATCATGCCGCGCCGAAAGGATTTTGGCCGTCAGCGCGATCGATTGCTCGTTACCGCCCCAGCCGCGGCTCGCGGAGTTCAGGAAGAGAAAATTCATTGGTTCATATGTTCGCGGAATTTGTCCTGCCCGATGTGCTGTGCTTTCATGATTTTCCCGCCAGTTCGCGGCAGAAACCGGCGATTTCGCTCGACATCCGATCCAACGAAAACTGATCGACGATCCGTTCCCGCGCATTCTTCGCGAACTCCGCCCGGATATCCGGTGACTCGCACAGCGTGCGCAGGGCATTGGCTAGCGTTGCCACGTCGCCGTAGTCGAGCAAGAGGCCGTTCTGGCCGTCGTCGATCACCTCATCGACGCCGCCTGCTCTGGTGCTGATGGGCGCGTTGCCGAGGTACATCGCTTCGAGCAGGGCGTTCGGCAGCCCCTCGTTGGTCGAGGTGACGGCGAAAATGTCGCTCACGGCGAGCCACGGGTAGGGATTCTGCTGGAAACCGGGAAAGAGCACGCGCTCCCGCAGCCCCAGCTCCGCCGCCAGCCTCGTGAACTCCTCCTTCTGCGCCCCTTCGCCGATGATGACGAGGCCGGCGTCGCGATTGCCGCTCGCTTCGACAAACCGCGAGAAGCCGCGGATGAGGAAGTCGTATCCCTTGTTCCAAGTGAGCCGCCCAAGGCCGGTGATGGTGAGAGGGAATGGCTTGGCGACGGGCTGCTGCGTGCGCCGCCGGTCGATTTCGGCGGTGTCGAGGCCGTTGTAGATCACGCGGATTTTCGCTTCAGGAATGTAGCCTGTTTCGAGCAGCGTCTTTTTGATCTTGCTCGCGTTGACGATGATGCCGCTGCTGAGGGTGTGGTACATGAAGCGCTGCCAGGGCCAGCGCAGCTTCCGGTCCGCGCCGAGCCGCAGAATCATCGCCGCGCCGGTCAGCCTGGCCGCCAGACCGCCGAGCAGGTAGTCCTTGCGTTTGGTCGGAATGATCACCTCGATCCCATGTTTGCGGATGATCCCGACCATCCGGAAAAGCGTGTAGAGATCGACATGGCTGAGGCAGGGGAGGCGGAATTTCGGCAGGTCGAAGTTCCTGCCCACCACCTCTTTCCGATAGACGAGCGAGACCTCATGCTTCTCCGAGAGCTTGCGGGCGGCCATCCGCGTCCATTTTTCAGTGCCGCCCCACTCTCTGGCGGAGTTGACGAACAGAAGCTTCATCCGTTACAATCTGCCGTCGATAGCGTCGGTTGGCAACACACCCTTCACATCGTAGACCACGGCGTTCTGGCAGGAGCAGAGCGAGCGGATGTCCATGTCCGCGAACGCCTTGTGGGCGACGGCGAGAATGACGGCGTCGTATCTGTCCCCGCACGGTTTGTCGATGCACTCCAGACCGTACTCGTGGCGAACCTCCTCGGGGTTGGCCCAAGGATCGTGAATGTGCACCTCGACGCCGTACTGGCGCAGTTCACCGACAATATCGACCGCGCGGGTGTTGCGGATGTCGGGGCAGTTCTCCTTGAAGGTGATGCCGAGCATGAGCACCTTCGCGCCCTTGACCTTCAGGTCACGCGAAATCATCAGCTTGACCACCTCCGTAGCGACGTAGCGCCCCATGTTATCGTTCAGGCGGCGGCCCGCAAGGATGATCTCCGGATGGTAGCCGTACTCCTGCGCCTTCTGCGCCAGGTAGTAGGGATCGACGCCGATGCAGTGGCCGCCCACCAGCCCGGGCCGGAAGGGGAGGAAGTTCCATTTGCTGCCCGCCGCTTCGAGCACTTCGAGGGTGTCGATGCCCATGCGGTTGAAGATCATCGCCAGCTCGTTGACGAAGGCGATGTTGATGTCGCGCTGGGAGTTCTCGATCACCTTGGCCGCCTCGGCCACCCTGATCGACGAGGCCAGGTGGGTGCCCGCCGTGATGATCGAACGGTAGAGATCATCGACCTTTCGGGCCGCATCGGGGGTCGAGCCGGAGGTCACCTTTTTGATTTTTGTTACCGTGTGCTCCTTGTCGCCGGGATTGATCCGTTCGGGAGAGTATCCAGCGAAAAAGTCCTGGTTGAAAACAAGGCCAGAGACCTGTTCGAGCACCGGCACGCAGTCCTCTTCGGTCGCGCCGGGGTAGACGGTCGATTCGTAGATGACGATGTCGCCCTTTTTGAGCACTTTGCCGACGGTTTCGCTCGCCCTGACCAGCGGAGTCAGCACCGGACGGTTGTGCCTGTCGGTTGGCGTCGGCACCGTGACGATGTAGATGTTCGCTTCGGCGATCTCTGCGATAGAGGAGGTGACGAAGAGGCCATTGCCAGCATCCGCTTTCAACGGGTTGTTTGCCGTGAGTACCGAGGCGAGCGTCTCTTTACCGACTTCGAGGGTCGAGTCGCATCCTCGACTCAGCTCTTCGATCCGATCCGGCTTGATGTCGAAGCCAGCCACCGGGAATTTCTTCGCGAACTCGACGGCCAGAGGCAGGCCGACATAGCCCAAGCCGATTACGGCGATTTTTGCGTTCTCCACGGTCAAAGCTCAGACGTTGAAGAATTCACGGTACCAGGCGATGAACTTGTCGACCCCTTCCTGCACCGTTGTTTCAGGTTTGTAGCCGAGGTCGTTCACCAAGTCGCTCACATCGGCATAGGTCGAGGGCACGTCGCCAGGCTGCATTGGCAGCAGGTTCTTTTCGATGGTTTTGCCGAGCGCCTTTTCGACGGCTCCGATATAATCCATCAGGCTGACCGGCTGGTTGTTGCCGATGTTGTAGACGCGGTACGGGGCGGATGAGGTTCCGGGATCGGGATCAGCGCCGCTCCAGTCGGGATTCGGTTGGGCCGGATGGTCGAGCACGCGCACGACACCCTCGACGATGTCGTCGATATAGGTGAAGTCGCGCTGCATGTTGCCGTAGTTGAAGACGTCGATCGGGCGGCCTTCGAGCGCGGCTTTGGTGAAAAGGAAGAGCGCCATGTCGGGTCGGCCCCAAGGGCCGTAAACCGTGAAGAAGCGCAGGCCGGTGGTCGGGATGCGGAAGAGGTGGCTGTAAGTATGTGCCATCAGCTCGTTCGATTTCTTGCTCGCCGCGTAGAGGCTGAGCGGGTGATCGACGTTGTCGTGCACAGAGAAGGGCTGGCTTTCGTTCAGACCGTAGACCGACGAACTCGAAGCGTAGCAGAAGTTGCCGAGGTTGTTGTGGCGGGCCGCCTCCAGCAGATTGGCAAAACCGACGATGTTCGAACTGATGTAAGCGCCGGGATTGGTGAGTGAGTAGCGTACGCCTGCCTGCGCGGCCAGGTTGCAGAGAGCATCGAATTTTTCCGTTCTGAACAGCTTGTCGATTTCCTCCTTGTTTTCGAGATCGAGCTTGACGAAGCGGTAGCCGGGAAATTTCGATGACTGCACAGGCTTGCCATATTCGATGGCGGATTCGTCGATGCCGGAGTAGGCAAGACGTCCATATTTGACCCGTTGGTCGTAATAGTCATTGATGTTGTCGAGGCCGACTACTTCGTCTCCCCTCGACGCGAGGCGTTCGCAAAGATGGAATCCGATAAATCCGGCGGCGCCAGTAACAAGAATTTTCATGCAGAATGTATGATCGAGGCCCGTCGAACGGGCTGTTTTCGGGAACTGGCACGCAGTCTGAAGGCTGACATACGCAGGGAGTGTGATTGTGAACCTGAAGATAATCAGCTTTTTGTAAAAAAAGGTTTCATTCAGGACGAAAACACGTGACCCCTGGTCTGTTAATTGTCCGCTATATCCGAAATAGGGGTATCTTTACGCTATCTGTGTAAAGAATCAATCTGTAATCGCTACGTAACGCTTCATGAACTTCACTGATGGTAAGGAATATTCCGGACGGCCTCGTCTTTTCAGCACCATTCTGGTGATGCTCTCCGTTCTGGCCGTCTATCCGCTTGCCGGTTCGCTGCTCACCTTACTGGTGATCGGCGACGTCTCGCTGGATGAGGGGTTCAGGTGGCTGACGGCGCCGCTCGTGCCGAAAATGCTGGCGGCCCAGGCTGTCGGACAGATTCTGGTGCTCGCGCTGCCGGTGCTCTGGCTTGTCAGCCGGATGACTGGCGGCGGATTGTTCGGAAAGGCCACGCTCGACTGGCTCGGCATCGTGAAGCGTGGTGGCGCTCGTCCGGCGCTGATGGCCGGGGCCGGAATGCTGCTGCTGCAACCCGCGATGTACAGTATTATCGAGTTGCAGGTTCTTCTTTTGCCGCGCCTCGGGAGTATCGGGAAAAAACTGTTGCAGGAGCAGGCCAGTCTCGACCTGTTGCTCCGAAAGCTTGCAGGAGGCGTGACCGAAGGGTTCATCCTGTCGGCACTGGTGCTTGTGGTGACGCCGGCGATTTGCGAAGAGCTTTTTTTTCGCGGATACATTCAGAAAAGCCTTGTGCTGAATCTGTCGCCACGAAGGGCGGTGCTGTTTAGCGGGATTGTGTTCGCCATGTTTCACCTGGAGTGGTTTAATTTCGTGCCCCTCACTTTGCTTGGGTGGTATATTGGCTATATTTATCTGCGGTCTGACAATCTTCTGGCGCCCGCTGTCGCTCACGGCATCAACAATCTGGCCGCGCTGATTCTGATGAAAATTGGCGTGGATTCAGACGGTGCTGGCGATGCAGCCTCGGGAACGCTGTTTTCCTTGCCATGGTGGTGGGTGCTGGTGGCTGTTACATTGTTACTGTTTTCGCTGCTGATCCGGTCTTTTCCGGGGAGGCCGGCATTGCAGGATGCCGATAACCCGATGCCCGGCGGGCATCGTTGAAATCTCTGTTTTCGATGCAAAGCAATCTCATGCAGAGAGTAGCGGTAGCCGTCGTGGGCATTCCGCTTTTTCTCTGGCTCAATATACAAGGCGGGCCGTACTTCCTCGGGCTGGTGCTTGTTCTCAGCCTCATGGCTACGTGGGAGTTCCGGAACCTCGCCACGCACCGAGCGCATCCGCCGTCGATTGCCATGCTTTTGCCGCTGACCGGCTTCATCCAGCTCGATTTCTATTACGGCTTCATCGGTTACTGGGAGGCGATTCTCGCCGCGGTCATGTTTCTGTATGTGCTTGAACTGTGGCGGAATCAGGGTTCCCAGTTCATGAACCTCGGCGCGACGCTTGTCGGCTTGCTCTACGTGAACCTGAGCTTCGGCTCGCTGCTCAGGCTTCGTCTTTCGGAGACGAAAAGCGCTGGTTCTGGCGAGGCGCTGGTGCTGCTCCTGTTTCTGTGCGTCTGGGCGGCGGATATTTTTGCCTATTTCGGTGGACGCGGCTTCGGCGGCAAGTTTATCAAGAAGAAGCTCTTTCCCCGCATCAGCCCGAAAAAAACCTGGGAGGGCTATCTTGCCGGTATTGCCGGAAGCGCTCTGGCGGCCTGGGCTTGTTCGGCGTACATCGCCGGTTTTCCCGATGGCCGGGCGATATCGGCTGGCCTCCTGATCGGCGCAGTCGCGCCCGCGGGCGATCTGCTGGAGTCGATGTTCAAGCGCGATGCCGGGGTGAAGGACTCCTCCGGCATCATCCCGGGGCACGGCGGCGTGCTCGACCGCTTCGACACGGTGATGTTCGTTTCCCCGCTGCTCTATTTTCTTTCGCATCACTGGTGATCTTTCGCCGGTTGAAACCGGGAGGGAAACGATGTTTTTTTTATATTCCTGTGCTCTTTTTTTCAGAGGTGCTCCTCTTTTGGTGGAATCGTGAACTCCGGCTCCGCGCCTCGCCGCAGGTTGCGCCATCGAGGCCGACTGACCGGCATGGTTCCGCGGAGCGCGTGGGTTCGCGATCTTGCGTTTACACTCTGCAATGCTGTTATCGACCATGAAAATCGAAGCCCTTCTCACGGAAAAGCATATCAACCTGAATCTCGATTCCGGTTCAAAAGATGACGTGATCGATGCGCTGGTCGCGATGCTGGCCGGTCATGCAAAGGTCAGGGATATACAACAGCTTGCCGAGGATGTTCGGAAGCGTGAGCAGGAGATGTCCACAGGCATCGGCAAGAATATCGGCCTGCCTCATGCCAAGACCACGGCGGTGACGGCACCCGTGCTGGCGCTCGCCACGCTCTCCAAAGAGGTCGATTTCGATTCGATTGACAACCAGCCGGTGAAGGTTGTGTTCCTGCTCGCCACGCCGGAGACGATGCTCGCTGAGCACCTCAAGCTGCTCGGACGCATCACGAGGATCGCCGGAAAGGACGACGTCCGCCAGAAGCTCCTCGAAGCCGCAACCCCCGCCGAGGTGCTCGCGCTCTTCCGTGAAGAGGAGAAGGATTTACCACAGATTTAAGTTATTGACAGGCAAGCAGATATGGCGCAGCTTCAGGCAGTGAAAGGGACGCGGGATATTTTTCCCGATGAGATGGCGAGATGGCACTATGTCGAGGGGGTGATCCGCTCGGTAGCCGCGCTCTACGGATTCAGCGAAATCCGCACGCCCGTGTTTGAGTACACCGAGCTGTTCCAGCGGGGCATCGGTGCGACCACCGACATTGTCGGCAAGGAGATGTTCACCTTCCTTCCCGATCCCAATGGCCGCTCCCTGACGCTTCGGCCCGAGATGACTGCTGGCGTGATGCGCGCCTGTTTGCAGAAGAATCTGCTCTCGCTGGCTCCGGTGCACAAGCTTTACTATATCAGCGACCTCTTCCGCAAGGAGCGCCCGCAGGCTGGACGCCAGCGCCAGTTCACGCAGTTCGGCGCGGAGCTGCTCGGCGTTTCGTCGCCCGCGGCGGTGGCCGAGGCGCTCACCTTCATGATGCAGGTGTTCGAGACGCTCGGCCTGCACGGCTTGCGGCTGCGCATCAACTCGCTCGGTGACCTCGACGACCGCGCGCGGTACCGCGAAGCGCTCCGGGCCTACTTCCAGCCCTACGAAGCCGACCTCGACGAGCCGTCGAAGGAGCGGCTCGAAAAGAATCCCATGCGGATTCTCGACTCGAAGAATCCCGCCCTGAAGGAGATGATCGCCGGAGCGCCGAGACTCTACGCCTCGCTCAAGCCGGAGGCCGTGGCTGAATTCGAAGCGGTGCTCGCCTATCTCGACGACCGCGGGATTGCCTACGACATTGACCACCTGCTGGTGCGAGGCCTCGACTACTACTGCCACGCGGCATTCGAAGTGACCAGCTCCGAGCTTGGCGCGCAGGACGCCATCGGCGGCGGCGGACGTTACGACGGTCTGGCGCGGGAACTCGGCGCTTCCGGCGATCTTCCGGCGGTCGGCTTTGCCGTCGGCATGGAGCGGCTGATGATCGTCATGGAGAAGCAGGGGCTCTTCGCGACGCTCAACCCGCACGGGCCGCTGGTTTGCGTGATCGTGCAGCAGCAGGAACTTGCCGCGCACGCCATGCAGCTCGCGTTCCGCTTGCGCAAGGCGGGCATCCGCACGGAGATCGATCTTGCCGCGCGGAGCATGAAGGCGCAGATGCGCGAAGCCAACCGCATGAATTCGGCCTACGCGCTTTTTGTCGGACAGACGGAGTTCGAGTCGGGCATCTACTCGCTCAAGAATCTGGTGACTTCGGAGCAGACTTCGCTCGACCTCGACACCATCATCGAGGTGCTGCGCGAACCGGCGGCGCGGGAGGCGCTTCGCCCATGAAACCGCAAATAGTTATCTACGGCAAGCCGGAGTGCTGCCTCTGCGATGACGCGCTCGAAGTGCTCGAAGCGGTGCGCAAGCGCATCCCCTTCGACATCGAGAAAAAAGATATTTCCGGCGACCCGGATCTCATCGAGCGCTACGGCCTGAGCATTCCCGTCATTCTCATCGATGGCAAAATGGCCTTCAAGCACCGCGTTGACAAAGATCGCCTCGTCGCCCTGCTCAAGGGGCGGTAAATCACCATACATGCGAGCCGCCCGTATCCGGTAGGATACCGCACACGAACAATGAACAGTGTATATATTTGTTCGAGGAGAGCGCAGCCAACTCTGAAAAAGAAATTTGGCTAAAGCCCCGATTTATTAATTCTTCATCAACCCCGGACTGAAGTCCGGGGCAATGGTTGAAGAGAGCGATGGACTCTGTCATATTCAGGAGGGATTTATCCCGACGGAAATTCATCTCTTTTACATTCATATTGCCCCGGCTTTCAAGCCGGGGTGAGTCAATGAGAAAAACACCTGGACTTCAGTCCAATCTTTTGCTGTTTGCCGCCACAGACAAAGTGATTTATCAGAAAAATCATCCATGTTCATGGAAAGAAGGAGAGAAAAAGCACTGGTCTGCTGATTCTTTTCAACAAGGGAAGACAAACGTTTTCTCATTCCCTGTTTTCTGTTGTTCACCGCAATATCGAAGTCAGTTCGGCAGTCTCTCATTCCGTGAATGATGACCTGCCATGCATTCCCGCGATGAGCATCAGAAACAGAACTGCCGAAAAAGCTGCCATAACCGCACCGAACCAAAAAGTCGCCGCCGGAGAGACCTTGTCCCACAGCAATCCGGCAACGATGCTCGATGGCAGCGCGGCAATGCCGACCGCTCCCGCATAAATTCCGTAGGCCGTGCCTTTGAGAGAATCGGGTACGAGCGTTGCGAGAAACGCTTTTTGAATTCCCTCGGTCAAACCCATGAACACGCCGTACAGGCCGAACAGCAGCCAGACGGCATGCGGAGTCGTCGCAAGAGCGAATCCGGCGTACAGCACTCCGAAAAGCAGGAAACCGCTCAGAATCAGGCGCTTCTTGCCATATCTGTCGGCAGCGATCCCGGCAGGAATTGCGGTCAGGGAATAGATGAGATTGAACAGGAGATAGACTACCGGAATCGTCGCTGCGGGAATGCCGAGTTGCCCGGCTCTGAGGATCAGGAATGCATCGCTTGAATTGCCAAGCGCAAAGATCGCGACGATCAGAAAAAAGAAACGCGCCCGGCCATCGAAGCCGGAAAGGGAAAGCTTCAAGCTCTGCGACGGGCCGGATGGCGCAGCTTTTTTGCTCTCGGTAATGAACAACGCAATGATCAGTACGGCGAGCAGCCCAGGCACCATTGAAAGCCAGAAAAGCGGACGGTACCCGCTGTGAAACACCTGCAAGCCGAGAAACGCGATTCCCGGCCCGGCAACAGCTCCCATGGTGTCCATGGAGCGATGAAAGCTGAAGGCTCTGCCAAGGCTGGACTGCTCTGTGGATTCAGCGATGATAGCGTCACGTGGCGCGGTGCGAACCCCTTTGCCGAATCGATCGACAAGCCGCGAGGCGAGCACCTGCGGCCAGCTCCCGGCGGTCGCGACAAGCGGACGGCTCAAGGTTGACACCGCATATCCGGCAAGCATGAGTCCTTTGCGTTTTCCCAGCCGGTCGGAAAACCAGCCGGAAAACACCTTGATGAGGCTCGCCATCGACTCGGCGCTTCCCTCGATCAGCCCGATCATCGACTTGTTCACCCCCAGCACGCTGGCCAGAAACAGCGGCACGAGCGGATAGATCATCTCCGAACTCACATCCATGAAAAAACTGACCAGCCCGGCCAGAAAGACGTTACGGCTCAAGCCGAAAAAGCGCTTCTCCTGCTCCATCTTCGTCCGTTTTGGTTTGACGATTGCGGTATTCCTTTAACTCTGCAAACAAGCAAACAACCGCCACAAATTCCATCAGCACCGGTTTGTCTGCGAACATCCGCGTCAGGAGGAATGGTACAATGCGAGCGTTAGGTGGGAATTAAGGGAAAGACAGGCAGGGGGATTTGTCGTAGGGCGAGCGCTGATTTTGTGGAAAGGTTGACGAAGTAGCGGAACTGGCAGACGCTCGGAACTCAAAATCCCGTTTTCAGCAATGGACGTGCGGGTTCGATGCCCGCCTTCGGCACTAAACGCTCTCTCTACAGTTGCCTTTGACAGTATTTTTCTGTCTGGACTTTTTTTCAGAATACTGTTCATCTCTTCAAAACACCTCTGACACTCACCTCAAGGCATCAAGTAACGTAACCAACATCTTTTTTTCAAAAACCAGCTTTATAGTCTTGAATCCTTTTTTTTAGTTTATTCCGATCTTCTAAATTATCAAGAATATGCATTTGCCTGTGGCAGTTCGGGCACAAAGCTACAACATTATCTATACCATCTTTTCCGTCATTTGACAACCAATCGATATGGTGAGATTCAAGAAATGGCTCTCCTGAAGGATTGTTAAATGGAGCAGGTTTTCGGCATAAATCACAGACACCATTAGCTCGCTTTTTTGCAAAGACTGATACATCTGAACTCCTGATACGTAAAACTGATTGAACGACAATTTCACGAGTCTTCAAAGGTGCCTGTTCTGCTCTTTCTTTTAGTAAGTCGAAAGGCAATGCGCCCGATCTCTTGTCGTTTTCTTTTTCCCATCGTCTAAATACCTCTGCCCCTTCATTGATGGGAGCTTTCAAAACATCTTCAGGAAGAGCCAGCATTTCTTTTTTTGCATAATAGTACGACGCTGCCCTAACCATTTCAAAGTCATTTACTATCCAGTATGGCTCACGACCTTTTTTTTCATGACTTAATTTATCATGTTCTTTCCCGCATAGGTCTACCATAAATTGCCCCATCTCATGCCAAAGTGCTTGAGTTGAAAGGGCAATCAAATACGCATCCTTCCCCCTTGGCTTAATATATAACTTGCCAGAACCTCCATCTAAGCCCATATTAGTATTGGAATGTCCTGGAGGCTCATGATATAATATTCTTATTCCTCCAGGGATAGCGTTGATTTCGCTTATTAAATCCTTAACTTTTTCTTTAAGCTCCTCTACTCTTGATGCTATTGACATAAGAAATGATAATCAAATAGTTAGATAAAATATTCATCAGCGTCTTTCAGGAAATTCAACATATCAATTTCAATTTTTATATTTTCTGCTCTCATTAAATCACCTCATTTCATTTTTTATTACCATAACAGATTCTTCAGTGAACGCTGCTTTTTGCATTCCACATGAGGAAATGGTTATCGTTACTTGATGAGTGCATCGTATCCTTCATGACTCCCGATCCAAACCCAGATAAAATCTGAGCCATCCTCGACCGCCAAGGCGCGATAACCAAGGCCAACTCGCGCAGACCAAAAACCTCCGACCTTCTTGAAACGCAGGGATGGATGCCTCGGATTTTCCTTCAAAAGCTGGAAGCACTTGTCCGCCAACTCTTGAACCTCCGCGGGCAATCGGTCGTAGCACTCCCAAAACCGCGTTGTCGCCCTATGCATTTATAAGTCGCGGAGTTTCCCCCGGCGCTTTTCTTCTGCTGCCTCTTGAAGCAGAAAATCAAGCTTTCCTGCGCTTGCGTCTCGCTCGATATTCATATCCCATTCATCCCAGTCTCTTTCCAGAAACCAGCGTCTGAGTTCCTCGTACTCCTTTTTGGGAAGAGAGAGGATAGTCTTCTCGATCTCCTGAACAACCGTCATGTATAACCTCCTCGATCTTGTAATAAAAATCGATGCGCTTATTAATTTGGATTGGGGTCATGCTCCACCCCGAAATGTACATAACATTCGCAGTTCGTCAAAAATACCGGGCCGTCTTGCCAGGCTTCCTCCGTCATTTTTCCCTGATCCGCCGATTCCTGACTTCCCGATTTTGCAATCCATCCGAAATCTCTCAATTCTTACCAATGGAGGCCAGATGCGCTCGCTATGGAACAATGTGAAATGATAACCCCCCCCAGCCGGTCTTCTGTCGAATGGTCGGCTGCTTTTCGATTCAGCTCCTGGAAATCCTCATCCAGTCGGGAGAATTCCTTATCTTGTTTCACTAATGACAGTTATAACCACAGAGCATCAACTGATGATCAAGAGCGTCAAGGCTTTTTTTGCTGGTGCGGGAATCTGCCCATCATGTGAACTTTTTGGACTCGCGCAGATTTACCGTTTTACTTACCTTCTGGAAAAGGGCAACGCCTGAAAATTGCTTATTTATTGACGCTATGTTCAAATTCATTCTTCTTCTGGTCGTCCTTTGGCTGGCGCTTCGGCTTGTGGGGCGGATTCTGCGCCTTACTTCGTTTGTCAGCCGGGATGAGCGCCCGTCGGGTCGTACTTCGTCGTTCTCTTCGTCACGCAAGCGCCAGGCGGTCGAGGAGGCGGAGTTCGAGGTGATCGAGACTCACCTCAAGGAAAAAGAAAAAGAGTGAGCGGTTGCCGATTTCGCGGTCGAGCCGTTTGACAAGTGCCCCCTTTTTTTGTACATTGAGGCTCACTGGAGCACTGGCCTGTGGAAAAGCAAGTTTTCTGAGAGTGGGGTTTCCCCACTTTTTTGTTTTCGGAAATTCGAGTGAGTGGATGAATACGATGATTGACGATTTGATACAGAAGGCGATTGGCGAGTCTGTCGCTGATCTCTCCGCCTTGACTGGCGATGAGATTTATGTCGTCGAGGCCGCCATTCGCGGCGGCGGCAGGAAAATAGAGCTGACCGTCGATACCGACAAAGGGGTCAGCATCGACCAGTGCGCCAAACTGAGCCGGGCCATCCGGGCGCGTATAGAAGCTTGCGAGGAGCATCTCATGCTGGCGGAGGGAGATTTCGATCTCCTCGTTTCGTCTCCCGGCATCGGTGAGCCGGTCAGGGTGAAGAGGCAGTATCTGCGGCATCTGGGACGTTTGGTTCGCGTCAATTATCTGGATGAAGAGCGTCAACCGAAGGAGATTACGGGCCGTTTGCTCGAAGCCGCCGTCAGCGCGGAAGCCGAGGTTCCGTCGATCACCATCGAGGCCGTCATGGCGGGCAAGAAAAAGAGAACCGCAGGAGAGCCGCCGGTGACCATTCGTCTTGCCGATGTCGTCAAGGCGGTTGTACAGACCGGTTTGTAAGTCATAGTTCCGAGAAGTTCAAGAACGAATCGCAGACTATTCTATAAAAAAAAGATCACACAGCGATGCCAAGAAAGCAGCTAAAGGGTGAAACTCATGATCAGAAGGCGCAGATTGCCAGCGCTTTCGGTGAAATCGAGCAGTCGAAGATTTTTCTGGACAAGCGCTCCGAAAGCGCCGCCGTCAAGATGGACATCGCCGACCTGCTCAAGGAGATCATCCAGAAACAGCTCAGGAAAGATTATGATCCCGAAGTGGAGGCCAATATCTTCATCAATCCCGAGCGCGGCGATTTCGAGGTCTATATTCTGAAAAAAATTGTGGATGATGTCGATCTTCCGACCATCGAGATTGGCATAGACGAGGTGCGCAAGATCGATGATTCGCTCGAAATCGGCGACTATTACGAAGAGGGGCCGATCAAGCTCGACGACTTTCTGACACGCAAGTCGATACAGATCATCAAGCAGTCGGTGCAGAAAAAGGTGCGCGACCTGGAGCGCCTGGCCGTTTACGAGGATTGCCTCGAAAAAGTCGGTGAGGTGGTGGCTGGCGAGGTGTATCAGGTCAGGTCGAATGAGGTGATCTTCACCTACAACACCTCCAAGGATCACCGCGTGGAGCTGGTGCTGCCCAAGTCGGAGATGATGAAGAAGGACAACCCTCGCCGCACGCCGCGCATGAAGCTCTACGTCAAGCGCATCGAGCGCGAGAGGGTCAAGACGCGCCTCGACGACGGCACGGTCGAAGAGCGCGAAAAGCCGGATGGCGGCATGAAGGTGATTGTCTCGCGCGTTGATGACCGTTTTCTCTACAAGCTTTTCGAAAGCGAGGTGCCGGAGATTCTCGATGGCCTGATCGTCATCAAGGGCATCTCCCGCGTGCCGGGCGAGCGCGCCAAGGTGGCGGTGGAATCGACCAGTTCGAGGATCGATCCGGTCGGCGCGACGGTCGGCTACCGCGGCAAGCGCATCCAGAGCATCGTCAAGGAGCTGAACAACGAGAATATCGACGTCATCTACTACACCGACGAGCCGCAGGTGTTCATCGCCCGCGCGCTTCAGCCGGCCAAGATCGATCCGATGACCGTGCACGCCGACATGAAGACCCGCAAGGCGCGCGTCATGCTGAAGCCCGACCAGATCAAGTATGCCATCGGCAAGAATGGCAACAACATCCATCTGGCCGAAAAGCTGACCGGTTACGAGATCGACGTCTATCGCGACGTGATCGACAAGTCGCTCGAAGATCCGAACGACATCGACATCATCGAGTTCCGCGAAGAGTTCGGCGACGACATGATCTACCAGTTGCTCGACGGTGGACTCGATACAGCCAAGAAGATTCTGAAGGCTGGCGTCGAAAAGATCGAGGAGGCTCTGGTCGGCACGCAGAAAACCGAAGAACTGTTTGCTTTCCCCAAGGGACGCAACAAGACTGTGAAGCCGCGTGAACGCAGGATTTCTGACGAGGAGAAGCGCTACTGGAAGAAGATTGCCGAGACGATTTACCGCACGGTGCGTGAGCAGTTCAACGAGGAGGATTTCAAGGCGCTGCTCGACGACAGCCACGATAGGCTGCTCATGGGCGACCTTCTGAATCCGGAAGAGCGCACCATCGACGAGAGTCCGGAGCCGGAAGAGCGCCGGGACGAAGAAACAAACTGAGAATTACCACGGGATTTCATGCAGGCGTCAGGGGGGCGGATTGCGGCGGAATTCCGGCAAGAGGATAATCATCCAGGAGAGGCCAATGGCTATCGAGGAACAGCAGATAAGATACCGCATCAGTGATATTGCCAGGGAGCTGCAGGTCAGTCCCCAGGAGGTCCTGCATTTCGTGAAGCAGGAGGGGGGCAAGGTGGCTTCCACCTCCTCGATGGTTGGCGAGGAGATGCGCGACATGATTTTCGGCAACTTCAGCCAGGAGAAGAAGCAGGTTGACGAGACCCGCAAGATCAGGGCTGAAAAGCAGAAGCGCCTGACCAGGCTCGAAGAACAGTCGCGGAAAGCGTACGAAAAGGAGCAGCAGCTCAAGGAGAGCCTGAGCAGCACCCCACCGCCGCCTCCGCCTGTTGCGCATGTGCCTGAAATCAGGTTCGATATTCCTGCTGCGGCTGTCAAACCAGTTGCCGTCGAGCCGCCCGCCGCGCCTCCGGTCGTTGTCGCGCCGCCACAGCCGGAACCTGTTGCCGAGCTGCCAGTCGTAGCCGAACCGGTTGTCGAAGCGCCTGCGCCCGTGGTGAAACCTGTTGCCGAAGCGCCCGTCGCCGAGCCTGCTGAACCAGTCGCTGAAGTGAAGCCGGTAGTGACGGCGGAACCCGTCGTTGCAGAGCCTGAGCCGGTCGCGGAGTCTGCGGAGCCTGAAGGGTTTACGCCTCTGGTTCAGACCCTGCCCGATTCGATGCAGGCCTACGAAGAGCCGCAGAAGATCGGCGGCTTGACTGTGCTTGGCACGATCGAAGTCATCAGCGAGGCTGAACGGAAAAAGAAGGCCCGCAAGAAGAATTTCAAGGAGAGCGCCGTTGAACTCAAGGGAGAGTTCGAGAAGGTGGCGACGACCGCTGGAACCGAGGAGAGCGCCACGCCCAAGAAAAAAGTAGCGAAGAGCCCGACCGCCGAGGGTGAAGCCACCAAGCCTGCTGGAGAGGATGCCGGAGCCGCAAAGAAAAAGAAGGGCAAGAAGAAAAAGAAGGTCGAGGTTGACGACAAGGTCATCTCCCAGAATATCAAAAGCACCATCAGCGGCATGGATGACAGCGGTTCGTCGGGTTCTCGCCAGAAGTTCCGCAAGATGCGCCGCATGGAGCGCGAGCGCGAATATGAGGAAGCCGAAGCCATGCGCGAAGCCGAAAAGAGCCTCATGCGCGTGACCGAGTACGCCTCGCCTCACGAGCTTGCCGAGCTGATGGGGCTGACCGCCAAGGATATTATCCAGAAGTGCTTCTCGATGGGCAAGTTCGTGACGATCAACCAGCGTCTCGACAAGGAGACTATCGAGCTGATCGGACTTGAATTCGGCTTCGAGGCCGAGTTCATCTCAGAGATCGAGGCCACTTCGACCGAAGTGAGGATCGACAATGAAGAGGACATGCAGATTCGTCCGCCGGTGGTCACGATCATGGGTCACGTCGATCACGGTAAAACCTCGCTACTCGACTACATCCGCCGCAGTAACGTTGTTGCTGGTGAATCGGGCGGCATCACGCAGCACATCGGCGCATACGAAGTATCGCTCGATGGCGGTCGCCACATCACCTTCCTCGACACGCCGGGTCATGAGGCCTTCACCGCCATGCGTGCTCGCGGCGCCCAGGTGACTGACATCGTCATTCTTGTCGTGGCCGCGGACGACAGCGTCATGCCGCAGACCATCGAGGCGATCAACCACGCCAAGGCGGCGGGCGTACCGATTGTCGTCGCGCTCAACAAGATCGACAAGCCTGAAGCGAACGTCGAGAAGATCAAGACGCAGCTCTCCGAAGCGGGCGTGCTGGTCGAGGACTGGGGTGGAGAGTGCCAGTGCCAGGAGATTTCGGCCAAAAAAGGTCTGAACATCAAGGAGCTGATGGACAAGGTGCTGACCGAAGCGGAAATCCGCGAGCTGAAAGGCAACTATTCACGCGAGATTCCCGCCAGCGGCATCATCGTCGAGTCCGAGCTCGACAAGGGCAAGGGCGTGGTTTCGACCGTGCTGGTGCAACGCGGCTTCCTGAAGGTTGGTGATCCGTTCGTGGCTGGTAACACGATGGGCAAGGTGCGAGCGCTCATGGACGAGCGTGGCAAGCGCATTCACGAGGCCGGACCATCTACGCCGGTGCGCGTGCTCGGTTTCGAAGACCTGCCGCAGTCAGGCGACGCGCTGACGGTGATGGAGTCCGACCGCGAAGCTCGCGACGTGGCTCAGAAGCGCCAGATCATCAAGCGCGAGCACGAGTTCCGCCGCAGCACCCGCGTCAAGCTCGACAGCATCGCCCGCCAGATCAAGGAGGGTCTCAAGAAGGAGCTGAGTGTCATCATCAAGGCCGATACCGACGGCTCGATCCAGGCGCTCGCCGACGGCCTCATGAAGATTCACAACGAAGAGGTCAAGGTGCAGATCATCCACCAGGGTGTCGGCCAGATCACCGAAACCGACGTGCTGCTGGCTGCCGCATCGGACGCGATCATCATCGGCTTCAGGGTGCGTCCGAACGTCAACGCCAAGCGGCTTGCCGAGAAAGAGGATCTCGACGTGCGCTTCTACAGCGTTATCTACCATGTGCTCGAAGATGTGGAGAAGGCGCTCGAAGGTATGCTTTCGCCCGAACTGCACGAGGAGAGCCTCGGCTCCATCGAAATCCGTCAGGTCTTCAGGGTGCCCAAGGTAGGCAACGTCGGCGGCGCGTACGTGCTGGAGGGCAAGGTGCCGCGCGACTCGAAGGTCCGCCTTCTGCGCGACGGCGTGCTGATTTTCGAAGGCCAGCTCGACTCGCTCAAGCGCTTCAAGGATGACGTCAAGGAGGTCGATGCCGGCTACGAGTGCGGCGTCAGCCTCAAAGGATATGACGATATCAAGGTCAGCGACGTGATCGAGGCCTACAAGATCGTCGAGAAGAAACGCAAGCTCTGAGCTGAAAGGAGAGCTGTCATGTCGATACGAACCGACAAAGTCTCCTCCCTGTTGCAGCGGGAGTTGAGCGCTATTTTCGAGAAGGAGCTGCCGAGAAGCGGCCCGCTGGTGACGGTGACCGAAGTGCGCATCACCGCCGATCTCGGCATCGCCAGGGTCTATGTTTCCGTTATCGGCTCCGAAGAGCAGCGGACGGAGGTAATGGAGTATCTGCACAACGAAAACAAGATGATCCGCAAGACGCTCTCGTCGAAAATCCGGCACCAGTTCCGGCGGATTCCGGAACTCGAGTTCTACGAAGACCGCCTTTTCGAACAGGCCAACCGGATCGAGCAACTGCTCAAATCGGTCAAGACAGGCCGGAATGAAGAGCAGCAGTAACCCGCATCGTCCGGAATCAGCTTCACGATGAGCGAACAAGGCACAATGCCTGTCCTGAGCGAGGAGGGCGACTATCTGCTGGTTGATAAACCGCTCGACTGGACCTCGTTCGACGTGGTGGCCAAAATTCGTGGCGCTTACAAGCGGAGCGGAGCGAAGCGCAAGGTTGGCCACTGCGGCACGCTCGACCCCAAGGCGACGGGGCTCTTGATTCTCGCCACGGGCCGCAAGACCAAAACCATCTCGTCGCTGGAAATCCTCGACAAAGCCTACGAGGGGGTCATCAAACTGGGGGCCAAAACGGCGAGTCACGACACGGAGAGCGAAGAGTACGATCTCCGCGACGTGTCGCATCTCGACGAAGAGGCTGTCCGCGCCGCCGCCGCATCGATGGTGGGCGAGCGGATGCAGCAGCCGCCGATGCACTCGGCGGTCTGGCACAACGGCCAGCGCCTCTACGAGCTGGCGCGCAAGGGCCACGAGGTCAAGGAGCGCAAGTCGCGCCAGATCGAGATTCACCAGTTTGAGATCACCGAAGTATCGCTTCCCCGAGTCCGCTTTTTCATCAAAGTATCCAAGGGAGCCTATATCCGGGTGATCGCACACGAACTGGGCGAGCTGCTCGGCGTCGGCGGTTATCTTGAATCCCTGAAAAGGGTTGCTATCGGAGAGTTCCGGCTTTCGGATGCGGTGAGCGTCGGCGAGATCGTTGACGAAATAGGCCGTTCCGCGGCTTCGGCCATCGAAGAGTAAAAACAGCCAGAAGTATGCGCGTCGTAGTTTTGCAGGGTGATGCGGTTCTCGATCCCGCTACCGGAATGCCCGTCGAGCTGATTGCCGAGCCGTCAGCCGTGACCATCGGTTCGTTCGACGGACTGCATGTCGGCCACCGCCAGATCATCGGCTCGATGATCCGGCACGCCCGCGAGCATGGCTTCCGAAGCGTGGTCGTGACCTTCGAACCGCACCCGAGGATCGTGCTCGACGGCAGTTCCGAGTGTCCCGTGCGACTCTTGACCACCTACGAGGAGAAGATCGCGCTGTTCGGGACGATGTCCATCGACCTTCTGTTCGTGGTGCGCTTCGACCGGCAGTTCGCTTCGAAAAGCTCCGAAACGTTCATCCGGGAGATGCTGGTAGGGATGCTTGGCGCGCGCCATATCACCGTCGGTTACGATCACGGCTTCGGCAGCAAGCGGAGCGGCAGCGAAGAGACGCTACTCGCGCTCGGCGCGGAGTGCGGCTTCAGCGTCGATGTGGTCGGCGAAGTGATGGTCTCAGGCTCTCCGGTATCGAGTACGAGGATCAGGCGGTTGCTCGAAGCGAGTCAGATTCGGGAAGCCGACGAATGCCTCGGCGCGCCATACTCGATCAGCGGCACGGTGGTCGAAGGCGACAAGCTTGGCCGCACTATCGGCTTCCCGACGGTCAATCTCGCCCTTCCACAGCGCTGCAAGATGCTGCCGGCCTGCGGAGTCTATGTGGCCAGCGTGGAGATCGACGGCGAGGAGTATCTGGCCATGATGAACATTGGCCGCCGCCCGACCGTCGCAGAGAATGGCGAGGTGCGGGTCGAGGCGCACATCATCGGATTTTCAGGGAATCTTTACGGGAGATTCCTGATTTTACGGATGCACGACTTCATCCGGGCCGAGCAGCGTTTCGCCTCAATCGATGAACTCAAGGCGCAGCTTGAACTCGATAAAAATGTGGCGGGATTCTACAAGAAATAATGTTATATTAAAACCGTTTTTTATTTCGTTATAATTAACACTTTATACAAGAACAATCATGGGTCTGACAAAAGAACACAAAACCGAGATTATTACGAAGTTTGGTGATTCTGCGACGGATACCGGTAAAGCGGAAGTGCAGGTTGCCCTGTTCAGCCGCCGGATCACCGATCTGACCGGTCATCTTCAGCAGCATCCCAAAGACAAGCACTCACGCCGCGGCCTGATGATGCTGGTCGGCAAGCGCAAGCGCGTGCTGAACTACCTGAAGAAGGTCGATATCGAGCGCTACCGCAAGGTGCTCGCCGACCTCGAACTGCGTAAATGATTGGTTGATACTGTTTGCCGGAGTCTGCGGAGAAGTCTCTCCGCAGGCATCTTCATGAATGTTTAGATGGTAAAGGTATGTTGGAAAGCATGACCGGATACGGCAGCGCCGAACGCTCGGACAAGGGTATGAAGGTGCTGGTCGAACTTCGTTCGGTCAACAACCGTTTTGCCGAAATCGGAGTAAAGCTGCCACGGCAACTCTTGTCCTGGGAACTTGAGGTCAGGGAGATGATCAGAGCCGGTTTCCAGCGCGGCAAGATTTCAGCGTTCGTCCAGCTTCAGCTTGAAGAGGCTGAGCAGTTGCCCGTGACGGTAAATCCTTCGAAAGTAAGGGCCTACAAGGCTCTGCTCGAAACCGTGCGTCATGAGGCGAACATCGAAGCGCCGGTGACGCTCGATCACGTGCTTCGTTTTTCGGAGATTTTCGAGTCTGATCACACCATTCTGGAGCACCCGGACGAAATCTGGCCCATCGCCCAATCGGCGCTTGTCGAGGCTATCGGCCATCTCAAGGAGATGCGCCAGAAAGAGGGCGAGGAGCTTGCCGCTGATTTCAAGGCGAGAATCGACGAGATCGATCGCACGATCAAGGATATTAAAGAGATTGCCGCCGGTAATCTCGAAACGATCCGCAAACGGCTGGCTGCCAAAATCAGCGCCATTGCCGGACGCGACATCGAGTACAGCAAGGATCGCCTCGAAATGGAGATCGTCATGGCCGCCGAGCGGCTCGACATTACCGAGGAGTGCATCCGCTTCAACAGCCACAACAAGTTTTTCATCGAAGAGCTGAACAACAGTTCGAGCGGCTCGGGCCGCAAGCTCAATTTCCTCCTGCAGGAGCAGCTTCGCGAGGCCAATACCATCGCCTCAAAGTCGCAGAATGCCGACATCTCCCAGAAGGTGGTGCATATCAAGGAGGAACTCGAAAAAGTCAGGGAGCAGTTGCAAAACATCGAATGAGCTTATGAGCACGGAACAGGTTTCGGGTCAGGGCCGGTTGATCGTCTTTTCAGCTCCCTCTGGCACAGGGAAATCGACGATTGCCAAACTCGTGATGGAGCGGCTCGGCTCGCTCGAATTTTCAGTTTCAGCCACCACGCGCCAGATGCGCTCAGGCGAGAGGGATGGTGTCGATTACCACTTCATGAGCCGCGAAGCGTTCGAGAAAAAGATCGCCGAAAATGGCTTCATCGAACATGAGTTCTTTTTCGGTAATTTCTACGGAACGCTGCTTGACAAGACCAGTGAGGCTATCGAAGCGGGCCGCAATCTGCTTTTCGATCTCGATGTGAAGGGAGCGCTGAATCTCAAAAGAATTTTCGGAAGGCGGGCGCTGCTCGTTTTTCTCAAACCCCCGAGCATGGAGGAGCTTGCCCGCCGTTTGCAGTCGCGCGAGAGCGAGAGCGCCGAAGCGCTGAAAACGCGGCTCGAACGGGCGGAGATGGAGCTTTCCCATGCCGATGCATTCGATTTTGTCGTGGTCAATGACGATCTCGGGCGTACCGTCGATGCAGTGGCCTCCCGGATCGCCGATTTTCTTCCACAATCATAACGCACTATTGCCATGTCGGTCAAACCAGTAGATTTGAACAAGCTCAGAAGTACGCATGCCAACCTCTATGAAACCGTTGTAGCCATTTCCAAGAAAGCGAGGGAGATTCACGAAGAGGAGCGCTCCGAGCTTGAAGAGCGTTTGCTGCCCTACAAGGAGATGATCCGCAATCCCGCTTCGGAATCTGAATCGGAAAAGGTGTTTCCCGAGCAGATCGCCATCAGCGTCGAGTTCGAGTGCCGCGAAAAACCCTCACAGCAGGCCGTCGCGCAGTATTTCGATCAGAAGTACGACTATGTTCTCGAACAAACTTCCGAAACCAGAGCACCGGAGACCGAGGATGAAGATGAATCTGACGGGGATTAACCAGATCACGCTTCGGGTCAACGACGTACGGTTGTCCGAAGAGTTCTATGCAGGCCTGCTTGGCTTCAGGGTGGATCACCGCGCTGGAGCCAATATCTCCTACCTGCGGCTCAATACCGATATGCTCGTGCTGGTCAAGGCCGAGACGCCGGGCACGGCGGACGCGCGTGATATTCGCGTGGATCATTTCGGCTTCAGGCTCGCCTCGGATGCCGAGGTCGATCAGGCCGCCATCTATCTTGATGACCGCGGCGTGCATCTGGTTACCCAGCCCGCGCACCGCCGTGAAGGACGCGCCTTTTTCGTGATGGATCCGGATGGCAACCTGATCGAATTTTATTCGATGAATGCCCCCGGTATGCAACCTCCGGCGGAATCAATCGATACCCGCACGGCCAGCGAAATCGCGACCGACTCTCGCCGGGAGCATACTTCTGGCGACGAAGTCAAAAAGACGAGGCGTTCGAGAAAGTAACTTCCGAATCCGCCGTTTGTTCCGCAACTCTTCGACTGGATGACAGCCAATGCATATCGGTGTCCTGACCGGAGGCGGTGACGCTCCCGGAATCAATGCATGCATCAAAACCATCGTGACGATCAGCGCCGAAAAGGGATACCGGGTGACCGGTATCCGGCGCGGCTGGAACGGTCTTCTGGCGTTCAATCCCGATGACCCAGCTTCCCGCGTGGAGCATATCACCGATCTCGATCTGGAGCTTGTGCGGCGAATCGACCGCACCGGCGGCACCCTGCTTCATACCAGCCGGGTCAATCCCGGCAACCTCCAGAAGAAAGAGATTCCCGCCTTTCTGCGCAGTTCGTCCCATCTGCTTCGCGCGGGGCTGTTTCACTCCGGAAACTTCGATCTTACCGTGCATGTGCTTCGGAGCATCGAAACGCTTGGCCTCGATGTGATTGTCGTCATCGGTGGCGACGATACGATAAGCTACGCGGAGCATCTCTCCAAAGCGGGCGTACGGGTGATCGCGGTGCCGAAGACGATGGACAACGATGTCTACGGCTCGGACTACTGCATTGGCTTTGGCACCGCCGTTACGAGGAGCGTGCAGTACATCCACCAGCTCCGCACCAGCTCCGGCTCGCTTGAGCGCATCACCATCGTCGAGCTGTTCGGACGCAGCACCGGCGAGACCTGCCTGATCAGCGCCTACCTGGCCGGGGTTGACCGCGCCCTCATTCCCGAAGTACCGTTCGATCCCGAAACCCTTGCCGAATATGTGATTCATGACAAGTCGGCCAATCCGAGCCGCTACTCCATGATTGCCATCAGCGAAGGGGCGCGGATGATCGGTAGCAAGATGATTGAGTATTGCGGTCGCCGGTACGATGACGAGGGGAAGGAACATGCCGGCATCGGCCAGTTGACCCGCGAGACCATCGCCATGCTGACCGGTCAGGATGTCATCTGCCAGCCGCTCGGCTACCTGATGCGTTCGGGTATTCCGGATGCGCTCGATCTGATGGTGGGCTTCAACTTCGCGCAGCTCGCCGTGGAGCTGATTGAAAAAAACACCTTCGGGGTGATGGTGGCGCTGCAGAATGGTATCTACACCTGCCTGCCGCTTGCGGAGGTGTCGGCCAACACCAAGCAGGTCGATATCGGCGAGCTGTACGACCTGCGCAGCTATCGCCCGAAAATGCGAAGCGTCATGGGCAAGCCGATGTTTCTCTATTAGCGGGATGGCGTAATCCTCGCGTCACTCCCCCTGCTTTTCGGTGAGGTATTTCCAGTATTTGGTGGGCATGTTGGATTTCTGGAGGCGTGGATTTTTACGTTCGGGGATGGCGATGGTTTTGAAAAAGGCTTTCCACATCTGCTGCACGACCTGCTCCTCGGCGGAGAGTTCGGGGCGGGTGAACTGTTCGAGAGTACCGAAACTGAGATCGCGGCTATTCCAGTGGGCGGCGCTTCGGCGGCGGACATCGTAGATGAACCACGACTGAGCGCGCAGGCGGCGGCTGAAGTGGCGGGCGAGGGGCTGGAGGACGTTGCAATCCGGCTCCATCCGCGCCAGCCAGGTGCCGTCGCGAAGCTGCTCGAAGCGCAAGAGGCCCTTCATGCGGTGCAGCTCCCGGCCAGCCTTGCGGGCCGTGCTGACGATGGTTTTGACGTCGGCATGGGTCAGGTAGCCGTTGATCCGGTCGCCATGCTCGAAAGCAAGCGCGATGTAGCGCAAGAGACTCGTCTCCAGCTCCTCCGCCTCGGCCATCATGAAATACCAGAGCGTTTGTACCGCGTCGGGCGCACGCTCCCGGAGCCGCTCGAAGAGCGCTTCGGCAATGGCGGCGTCGGTGCGCAGAAACAGCCCCTCCTCGAACAGCGTATCCTGCCGGACGGCGAGGTGCGCCTGCACCGGATCGTCGCCGCTGTCGAGAATGGAGCCAATAGCCGAGACCAGCCCCTCCGGCGTTCCGTCGTAGAGGTATTTGTTCATGGTTGTGCGGCGCTTCTTAGTGTTGCGCTCTTGTCAACTTTTTTAAAGAATATGACTTATAGGTCTTATAGGACGAATAGGAAAAGAAGATTGTGATGCGTGATGCTTGGCACCGGTTGTTAGCATTCTGTTTTTCAGCCCCAAATTCCTCTTCATTATCAACTGTCAACTATCAATTATCCATTTTTTCTTTACCCCAGCCCCGGCAGCACCAGCTGCCTCGGAAGTTTCGCTTCGCTACCGTCGCCAAGCAGCAGGCGCTGGCGGAGGCGGGCGGGTTGCTGCTCAACTTTTTCAAACGGTCTTCCCGAGCAGGTGATGAAATATTTCGCCCGTTTCATCACCACGCCGATCTTTTTCATCCCCTCGGGCGAGATGGGCGCGAAGCGGCGGGCGGCGATGATGCGCCGGGCCGAGGTGACGCCGATACCCGGCACGCGAAGCAGGGTTGCATAGTCGGCGCGATTGATCTCTACCGGGAAGAAGGCCGGATTGCGCAGCGCCCAGGCGGTTTTGGGATCGAACGATTCATCGAGGTTCGGCGCGTCGTCCGAGAGAATCTCCTCCGCCGAAAAGCCGTAGAAGCGCAAGAGCCAGTCCGCCTGGTAGAGGCGGTGCTCGCGCAGAAGCGGCGGCGCGGCGAGCACGGGCAGGCGGTTGTCGCTGTTGATCGGCACGAAGGCCGAGTAGTAGACCCGCTTGAGGTTCATGCGGCTATACAGCCCCTGCGAGAGGCGAAGGATTTGCAGGTCGGTTTCGGGACTCGCGCCGATGATCATCTGCGTGCTCTGCCCGGCGGGGGCGAATCGCGGCGCGTTGCGGCTTTTGCGCCGCTCGACGAGGCTGGTGCCGATCTCCGAACCGATGAGCTTCATCGGGGCGAGAATCGACTCCTTGCGCTTCTGCGGAGCGAGCCGGTGCAGCGACTCGCTGGACGGCAGCTCGATGTTGACGCTGATGCGGTCAGCGGCCAGCCCTGCGCGGCGCACCAGCTCCGCGCTGCTGCCGGGAATGACCTTCAGGTGGATATATCCGCCGAAGCGCTCCTCGTCGCGCAGGATTTCCGCCACGCGCACCATCGCCTCCATCGTGTGATCGGGACTCACGTTGACTGCCGAGCTGAGAAACAGCCCTTCGATGTAGTTGCGCCGGTAAAACTCCATCGTCAGATCGACCACCTCCCGCGCGGTGAACGACGCGCGCGGCACGGGGTTCGAGGAGCGGTTGACGCAGTAGGCGCAATCGTATCGGCAGTCGTTGGAGAGGAGGAGTTTCAGGAGCGAAATGCACCGCCCATCATCCGCCCACGAGTGGCAGATGCCCCCCTGCGAGGTGTTGCCCATCCCCCGGCGCGGTGTGTCGTTGCTGCAACCACTCGACGCGCACGAGGCATCGTACCGGGCGGCCCCCGACAGAATTGTGATTTTTTCCTGAAGCTCCATAGGAAGAATATACACGGAGCAGGCGAAAAAGTGACAGGCAACTTGTACGAGGTTCGGTGGTTGACCGGAACCTGGGCAGGCGCGAGGCCTGCCCCTACAAAGGGAGAGAGAAATTATGGATTTTCGGCCCGATTTCCGTAGGGGCAACCCTTGCGGTTGCCTCGAAAGCCGCGCCATCACCACCGCAGCTTCGCCGCTCGCCGCAAGAGCAGCTCCACCGTCCGGCGAGCGCCGGTGACGACTCCCGGAAGCGACTGGCCGGGGAAGATGGAGTCGCCAACGAGGAACAGGTTATCGTACTTCGTGGCCGGTCCACGGATGCCGAAAAGCGAGGTCTGCGCGTATCCCCCGACGTGGCCCCAGCGCCGCCCCGTCCAGAACTCCCAGGAGAGCGGCGTGGCTGCCGTGATCGAGCGGAGAGCGTTACTCGCTTCGGGAAGCTGTTCGAAGAGGAGTCCAAGCGACCTATCCGTGAATTGCTTTTTCATCTCTTCATACCGCTCCCGGCTCTGAAGCAAGGTCTCGAACCACGGAACAGCGTCGGTATGCGTCGAAATAGTGACTGCGCGCTCTCCCTCGGGCGCTCGTCCTACGTCGCCAGCCGCTGAAGCTGAGACAAACAAACTCCGCCCCTCGCCCAGCTCGCCTTCCGGCGCGACGATTTGCAGATGATCAGCTCCGGCGTGCTCAAAAACCGGCGAATCGACGCCGAGGTAGAGCATGAAGCCGCTCCAGCCGGAGGTTGGCGCGTCCTGCCTGCCCGCCGGACTGGAATCATCAAGCAGCTCAAGCGACTCGGGAGTGAGATTCGCAACCACCACATCGGCGGCAAGCGCGTCGCCATCACTGGTTTCAACGCCAAGCACTTCTCTCTGGATGCTGTCGATCCGGATCACCTTCTTGTTGTACAATACCGCGCCGCCATTGCGCTCGATCGATTCAGCAAGCAGGCGAGCCACGGCGCCGATGCCGTTCTCGACGCGCCATGTTCCCGCCACCGGCAGGTCGAGCGCGATGGCGGCGTTGAGCGCATTGGCGTGGCGCGAGGTGGTCTGGACAGAGATCAGGAGCTGGGCATCGATGAAGCGCATGAAGTCGGGATCGGCGTCGAGTCCGTGCGAGGTGAGCCAGTCCCCGGCTGTGCGCCGCGCGAAAGGCAGGAGACGGACGGAATCCGGGAGCGATGCGAGTGCCCGCCCGGCAAGTCCGGCAACATCCCGAGCACCGGCGACGGGCCAAGGCAGGCCATCGGCGGACAAGCGCCAGAGGATGCGGGCCAGGCGGGCCTGTTCGTCCCAGAAAGTTTTCGAGCGGGGAAAGCGGGCGATGATGTTGTCGCGGGAGGGCAGAAGATCGAGGCGGAGGTCACGGTGGCGGTACTGCCACGCCACCGGTTCGCGCTGTACCGGCCAGGCGATGCCAAGCTCACTGCCAAGCCTGTCGAGCGGCCCGCCGGAGTGGAAGCCGCATCCTACCGTCGCCCCCGAATCGAAGCGATAGTCGCCGGAGGTAAAGGTGGATGCGCAGCCGCCCGGATAGTGACGCGCTTCGAGCACGGTCACCTGCGCGCCGCGGCGGGCGAGCAGCGCTCCGGCGGCAAGACCGCCGATTCCGGCTCCGATGACGATGCAGTGCAGTTCGCGCGGATTCATTCGAGGCTATCGGTGATATAATTATAAAGTTCTTTCTCTTTATAGAATCACCGCGACAGGGAGACAATTCCCGTCAGCCTTCGGCAAGCATCAGATAGACGCGCGTCCTGAGCTGATCGGGCGGCGTTTCGGCGGGATTGTCGAGATAGATTTCATACGCCTCGCCGCTCAGCGCAAAGCCGTTATCGTCAACCCACTTCATGAGCGCGTCGTATGCCGCCTCGATCTCGCCATACGGGCCGATGTACATGCAGCTCGCGGCTTTGCCGGAGGGAGTGGCGCCGGTGACGATCCTTCCGCCGCCCTTGACGCTGTTTTCGACAGGAAATCCGAATTCGATCTCGAACGTCCCGGCGCTCATGCCGAAGTAGCGGGCGAAGGGCGGCCCCGACGGCGCTTTCTGCTGGCTTGCAAGCAGTTGCAGAATATCATGATAGCCGCTTTCAAACAGTGAGCCGAGCTCGCTCATGGTCGTGCTCGCGCGAATGAAGAGGGCTGGCGTCGGCGCAAGCTCTTTCAGCTCGCACACGAATTGACATTCAAAGTCCATGGATGTTTTCCGGTTTTTGTTGAGAAAGGAACTCTTCCGGATACTTCAGGAGGGAAAAACTTGTCGGCGTAGCGGGATTTGAACCCACGACCCCTACCACCCCAAGGTAGTGCGCTACCAGGCTGCGCTATACGCCGATGAAGGACTGGAGTATAAGAAGATTCGGGAAATTACCATAATATTTTTTTGCCCGTTTTCGGGATAATCGATGCCGCTATGCTCACTTCCGAAGGCGGTGCTTCAGGAACTCGATGGCCGGAATCATCAGTGACACGGCGATAATGCCCACGATCATCAGCTTCAGGTTGCTTTTGATTACCGGCAGTTGTCCGAAAAAGTATCCGCCGTAGCAGAAAATACCGACCCAGAGCAATGCACCCGCGATGCTGAACATGATGAATCGCGGATAGGGTAAAGCGCCGATGCCCGCCACGAAGGGCGTGAAGGTGCGGACGATGGGAATGAAACGGGCGATGATGATGGTTTTGCCGCCATACTTCTCGAAATAGGCGTGTGTCTTCAGCAAATGCTCAGGGTTGAAGAAGGCTGACTTTTCGAAATGGAACACTTTCGGCCCAAGCCCTCTGCCGATCCAGTAGTTGAGCGTATCGCCAAGCAGCGCCGCGCTGGTGAAAATGGCGAAAAGCCAGTGCGGACTGAGCTGCGTCATCGGAATCGCAGCCAGCGATCCCGCAGCGAACAGCAGCGAGTCGCCCGGCAGGAGCGGCATGACGACCAGTCCTGTCTCGCAGAACACGATCAGAAAAAGAATGGCGTAAAGCCAGACGCCGTACTCCGAGGCGAGAAGTTGCAGATGCCCGTCAATGTGCAGAATAAAGTCGGAAAGTTTGGATAAAAGCTCCATGTGGGTGCAAAATCAATGGTAAATGTCTTCAAATGCGTGCATCAAAACAGCCATCGCCTGTTTGTCGAAATCCGGGCGCAAGCGATAATATAGTGGTATGAAATCAATATCGAGGCGTCAAACGGTCATGATTTTCATATGTTCCGCAGAAGCTGTATCGTCATTATCTTGACTGAAAAAGGCCATCCCCGAAGCGCCGATCTGCCGGAATGATGTGAACTCGATTTCGGCCACGGGTAACAGCAGAGCATTACGTTGACTGTGAACGCCCGGAATCAGTTCTCACGGTTGCCGTTCACCAGTTGAGGGCTTTTTGTTCGGGCATCGTCGTTTGGTCATCTTCGCTGTTCCGAGTCGAACAGGTAGTTCAAATTCTGCAGGCCTGACGTTTGACTTAAACCAGATCACACTTTACGCACATTCTCCCTCTCGCGTAAGAAACGAAAGGCCGCCTCGAAAGGGCGGCCTTCGACATTTTTCAGGTTACGAAATGCCATTCAGCGTTCGCCACCGGGAGCTGACATGTCTGGCAGCATCATGTGACGCTTCCGGGCACGCTCCTGCATGAGGCGGTGATGCTCCAGACGGAGCCGATCACGCTCCTCGAAGCTCCTGGCCGAATGCAGACGTTTCATGTAATCGAGACGCTCTTTTTGCGTCATGAGCTGATAACCGTATATCATCTCAGGTTCCATCATCCGGTAGTGTCTCGGCATGTCATAATGCATCGGTCTCCAGTCACGGTACTCTTGCGGAGGTGGAGGCGGTGCCGGTTGTGCTGGCATGGGTGGAGGCGGCACCGGTTGTACCGGCATGGGTCTCGGCGTTTCGCGCGTCTGAGTGGCCGATGGCGGCGGTGGCTGATCCCATGCCGCGGTCTGGGCATGGAGCTCCGACATTGCAGTCAATAGCATCGTTCCATAAAGCAGGGGTACAGCGAGTATCAGTCTGTTCTTCATAGTTGTCCCTTCGTAACATTACGGGTTGACCTGTGCAGCAACCAAACCGGCTGCAACCCGTTCAGCCGATAAGGCGACCTGCCCTCATGCCTTGCTGCAGTTATTACTGCAAGCAGCATGAGGGCAGGGAACTACATTCAGTCTGATGATCTCCAGGCGTCACTCCTTGTCGAGCTTCTCCTCTTTCTTGCTCTTTTTGGGCGGCGGTTCAGCGGCAGGCGCGCCATCGAGGAAGCGCAGCTCCTTTGCCTCTTCGTCGAAGCTGATGCGGATCACGCTTCCTTCGGTGAATCGGCCCTTGAGCATCTCCTCGGCAAGCGAATCCTCGACATACTTCTGCAAGGCTCGCTTGAGCGGTCGTGCGCCGTACTTCTGGTCGTAGCCCTTCTCGACGAGGAACTCTTTGGCCTTCTCGTCGATCTGCACCTCGATGCCCATCTCCTTCAGGCGCTTGAAGAGCTTGCCCGCCGTGATGTCGATGATCCTGAAGATGTCCGACTTTTCAAGTTGGTGGAACACAATCGTGTCGTCGATGCGGTTCAGGAACTCGGGATTGAAGACGCGCTTCAGGGCGTCCTCGATGGTGGACTTCATCGCCTTGTAGCTGCCGGTGCCGTCGTCGGGAGCCGAAAAGCCCATGCCGCCGCCGCTGCCGAAGCTCTTGATCTCCTTCGCGCCTATGTTCGAAGTCATGATGATGATCGTGTTGCGGAAATCGACCTTCCGGCCAAGGCCGTCGGTCAGGATTCCCTCGTCGAGCACCTGCAGGAGGATGTTGAACACATCGGGATGCGCCTTCTCGATCTCGTCGATCAGCACCACCGAGTAGGGCTTGCGGCGCACCTTTTCGGTGAGCTGACCACCCTCTTCGTAGCCGACGTAGCCGGGAGGCGCGCCAACCAGGCGGCTCACCGAGAACTTCTCCATGTACTCGCTCATGTCGGCCCGGATCAGCGCATCCTCGCTGTCGAACAGATAGCGGGTCAGCGCCTTGGCCAGCTCGGTCTTGCCGACGCCGGTTGGGCCGAGGAAGATGAAGGAGCCGATGGGGCGCATCGGATCTTTCAGCCCGGCGCGGGTGCGCTGGATCGCCTTGGTGATCTTTTTGATCGCCTCGTCCTGGCCGATGACCTCCTTCTTCAGCTCAGCCTCCATGTTCAGGAGCTTCTGCGACTCGGATTGCGCCACGCGCACGACCGGAATGCCGGTCATCATGGCGATGACCGACGAAATGTCCGTCTCGGTCACATCATAGACGCTCTCCATCGACTGCTCCTCCCACTCCTGCTTGGCGTGGTCGAGCGCTTCGAGCATGTTCTTCTCCCTGTCGCGCAGGCGGGCGGCCTCCTCGAAGTTCTGCATCTTGACCACCTTGTTCTTCTCGGTCTTGATCTCCTCGATGGACTTTTCAAGTTCGAGAATCTCCTGGGGCACATGGATGTTGCTCAGGTGCACCCTCGCGCCAGCCTCGTCCATGACGTCGATCGCCTTGTCGGGCAGGAAGCGGTCGGTGATGTAGCGCTCCGAGAGCTTGACCGCCTTTTCAATGGCGTCCTCGGAGTAACGCACGTGGTGGTGCGCTTCGTACTTGTTCTTGATATTGTTCAGAATCTGGATGGTCTCCTCGACCGAGGTCGGCTCGACCATGATCTTCTGGAAACGGCGATCCAGAGCGCCATCCTTCTCGATGTACTGGCGATACTCGTCGAGCGTGGTCGCGCCGATGCACTGCAACTCACCACGCGCGAGCGCGGGCTTGAAGATGTTGCTGGCGTCGAGCGAACCCGAAGCGCCGCCCGCGCCGATGATGGTGTGCAGCTCGTCGATGAAGAGAATCACGTCGCGCGAACGCTCCAGCTCGTTCATGAGCGCCTTCATGCGCTCCTCGAACTGGCCGCGGTACTTGGTGCCCGCGACGAGCGCCGCGAGGTCGAGCGCCACGACGCGCTTGTCGTAGAGCACGCGCGACACCTTGCGCTGCACGATCTTTAGAGCGAGGCCCTCGGCGATGGCGGTCTTGCCGACGCCCGGTTCGCCGATGAGCACCGGATTGTTCTTCTTGCGTCGGCTGAGCACCTGCGCCACGCGCTCAATCTCCTTCTCGCGGCCGATGATCGGGTCGAGCTTGTCCTCCATCGCCAGGCGCGTGATGTCGCGCCCGAAGTTGTCGAGCACCGGCGTCTTGGTGCGCTCGCCGCGCTTCGGCTCGGACTTTTTCGACGGACGCTCGGTGCTTCCCAATGAGTAAGAACCTTCCATCGGCGGCTCGTCCGCTTCGCTTCTGCCTGTGGTAATGGTCACCAGCTCGTCCCTCACCAGGTCGTAGGTGACGCCGAACTGTTCGAGAATCTGGGCGGCGATATTATCGTCACCCTTCAGAATCGACAGTAGGAGATGCTCCGTGCCGATGATGGTGGACTTGCATATCTTGGCTTCGAGGTAGGTGATCTTGAGCACCTTCTCGGCCTGCTTGGTCAAGGGCACGTTTCCCATCTGCGCCGCCGGAACCTTGGGATGGGTGTTCTCCTCGATCTTCTGTTTCAGACGAAACAGATCGACCTTGAGATTCTTGAGAATCCTGGCGCCGATCCCTTCTCCTTCACGGATCAGGCCGAGCAAGAGATGCTCCGTGCCGATGTAGTCATGCCCCAAGCGCAGAGCCTCTTCGCGGCTGAGCCTGATGACATCCTGAACTCTATTCGAAAAATTTCCTTCCATTATGTATTGTGCTGGTAAAATTGAGGGTAAGCTCCTTGAGACGCTTTGTATATCTTCACCCAGTGAATCCCAAACCGGATAACCGCTGTACGACTGCATGTAAAATAACTATAATAAAACAGACGCCATATCAAATCAATTCATTCGAAAAAAACAGTGATGATAAATTAAACGTTTCAATCTCCTTTTACGCCATGACTGCTCGACACATTCTCATCGACGACCAGAACCCTTTGCACCGTGAACTGCCGATCTACCGCGCCGGAAACATTGGTGCCGTGAAGCTTTCGGACAGCGAGTATAGGGTGTACGATTCACTCGAAATCGACGCGCGGAGCTATGCCGCGCTCTTCCACTACGGCGTCATCGAAGCGCTCAACGCTCTGCCGTTCATCTCCGAATCGAACAACGGGCTGGACAGTTGGGACGAAGCGTTTCTCGCATCGGCGAGCATCGGCGCGATGCGCGGGATCATCGAGAACTGCATCGAAAGCATCGGCGGAAAAAGCCCCGAACGCATCATGCTCGGCTGGCAGGACGACCCGGAACGCATCGCATACTGGCGCGAGATCGATCCGGCAAAGACACTCGACTTCCTGATGAAGCTCCGCGACTTCGCCGCCAGCGCCCTCGACAATGGCTGCGACCTCGAATTCATTCTGTAACCGATCTGTCGATTCCTTTCCCTCCCGTTGGACATTTTTTACGACATGGAAAGAGCCGCCGCATAGCGCCGGTTCGGAATGAGTTTCTGAATCGCCGCCGGAGGATCGGAACCAATAGCCCGCGGGGATCGTAGTAGCTGCCAAAAAGGAGCATAGATATGAAGACAGGATTTATCGGCCTCGGCAAGATGGGGTTCAATATGGTTGAGCATCTGCTTGAACTTGGGCACGAGGTGGTGGCGTATGACGTTTCGACGGAGGCAGTTGCGGCGATTGCGGCCAAGGGGGCGACACCCGCCGGCTCGTTGCAGCATCTTGCCGGTGAACTCGCCGCGCCGCGCGTCGTCTGGATAATGGTGCCTGCCGGGCGGCCTGTCGATGCGGTGCTTGGCGGCCTTTCGCCGTTCCTGAAGGCGGGCGATATCGTGATCGACGGCGGCAATTCGCGTTATACCGATACCGTCGCCCGTGCCGCAAAGCTTCGCGAGCAGGGCGTTCATATGCTCGACATCGGCACCAGCGGCGGCCTCGATGGCGCGCGCCACGGGGCCTGCATGATGGCCGGAGGCGAGCGCGCGGCGTATGAGGTCGTCGAGCCGATGCTGCGCGACCTCTGCGTCGAGAACGGCTGCGGCTACATGGGCGCGAGCGGTTCCGGCCACTTCGTGAAGATGGTGCACAACGGCATCGAGTACGGCATGATGCAGGCCATCGGCGAAGGGTTCGACCTGCTTCGCGCCAGCGGATACGATCTCGACAACGAGACGGTGGCGAGGGTCTGGTCGAACGGTTCGGTGATTCGCGGTTGGCTCATGGAGCTTGCCGAAAAGGCGTTCGCGAAGGATGGCGATCTTGGCTGGCTTGGCGGCAAGGTGGCCGATTCGGGCGAGGGGCGCTGGACGGTCGAGGCCGCCGTCGAGTTCGGCGTCTCCGCTCCGATCATTACCGGTGCGCTTTTCGAGCGCTTCCGGTCGCAGAGCGACGTGAACTTTTCGGACAAGGTGGTCGCGGCGCTGCGCCACGAATTCGGCGGCCATGCGTTTCAGACTCCCGGAGCCAGGGAGGAGAAGGCATGAGCGGCACTCTCGACAACTTCACCATCGTCATCTTTGGCGCGAGCAGCGATCTGGCCTCGCGCAAGCTCTTCCCGTCGATCTTCCAGCTCGCTCGCTGGGGGCACATGCCGGAGAGCTTCCGGCTGATCGGCGTCGGGCGGCAGGAGCAAAGCCACGATGAGTTTCGCCAGAGCGTTCGCGAGCGGCTGATGGAGCACTCGCCCGAAGCCGCCACCGATGCGGAACGGCTCGACACTTTTTGCCGCCGCCTCTTCTATGTGCGGGTCGATCTCGACGATCCGGCAGGCTACTCGGCGTTGCGCGACGAGATCATGAGCGACGAGGGGAATGGGCACACCTGCCGCAATCTGATGTTTTATCTGTCGATTCCACCGAGCCTCGCGCCCGCCGTCGTGCGCGGACTCGGCAAGGCCGGGCTGGGCGGGCGCGAGCGCTCGTGCGTCGGGTGGCGGAAGCTGATCGCCGAAAAGCCCTACGGCCACGACCTCGAAAGCGCCCGCGAACTGAACCGGGTCATCGACGAGGTGTTCGAGGAGCGGCAGGTTTACCGCATCGACCACTATCTCGGCAAGGAGCCGGTGCAGAACATCATGGTGTTCCGCTTCTCCAACGGCATTTTCGAGCCGCTCTGGAACCGGCAGTACATCGCGCAGGTCATGATTACCATCGCCGAGGATTTCGGCATCCGCGGGCGCGGCGGCTATTACGATGAGGCCGGGCTGCTGCGCGACATCATCCAGAACCACGGATTGCAGTTGCTTGCAGCCATCGCGATGGAGCCGCCGGTCGATCTCGAAGCTGACTCGATCCGCGACGAGAAGTCCAAAATCCTGCGCTCGGTGCGCCGCTTTACCATCGACTCGGTGCTCGATTCGGTGGTGCTCGGTCAGTACGAGGGGTATCTCGCCGAAAAGGGAGTCGCGCCGGACTCGAAGGTCGAGACCTTTGCCGCCGTGAAGTTCCACGTCGATAACTGGCGCTGGTCAGGCGTGCCGTTCTACATGAAGGCGGGCAAGAATCTTGCCAAAAGCGTGACCGAAATCGTGATCACCTTCCGCTGCCCGCCGCAGAACTACTACGGGCCATCCGGCGGTGCGGCGTGCAGCACGGCGAATCAGGTGGTGCTCGGCATCCAGCCCGACGAGACGGTCGCCATCCGCTTCGGCGCGAAACGCCCCGGCGAGCAGATGATCACCGATCCGGTGTTCATGAAATTCGACTACCGCGAAACTTTTCAGGGCGAGGGCCTGACGCCATACCATCGCCTTTTGCTCGACGCCATCGAAGGCAACCAGATGAACTTCATCCGCAAAGACAGCGTCGAACACTCGTGGGAAATAATCGACAGCCTGAAAGATTCAGTTGACGGCCAAGCCCCGGAGCAATATCCAGTACATAGCTGGGGCCCGGAATCATCGAGGATTTACGGGTGAGATTGGATGTGGAGAAATATGCGAGTGCTTATGTTGATAAAGTTTGGCGCATGAAATTTTGAATGATCTAACATAAAATAGATAAGAAATAGTGTATATGCTAATTCTTATGACGCATCATATAAGGATTCATATATCCCCCTCCCTTGTTGGCATTCCTCTCGCTTAGTGAAAGTTTTTATTTGTATTCTTTTATAATGGTCGATAATTCGGCATTTTTTAGTGCTTCAAGTTCTTTTAGCTTTTCTTGTAAATACTCAATCTTTCTTTGGTTTCTCACATAAATATCGCTCTTGTTAAGTCCAAAAATATTTTCAAGGAATTTATATGCATCAAACGATATATATACGATAGTTCCAAATATCAGTAATATAGCAATAATGCTATATGGTTTGTTTAAGATATCCATTATTATTTCCCGATAAATAGAGTCATAAGACAAGCCTATCCGATTAAAGATGAGATAAAAAAAGGTTACGATTGATGTTATTATTGTTGTTTTTAATAAATACTCACGTTTTTTCGCTTTAAACAAAATATCAGCTTGATCTTGTAATATATATTTAAGCTGTTTTTCTGTGTCGCTATACTGTTGAACAATGGGTTCTCTAAGCTCATACGATCTTTTTTCCGCCCACGACATTATCTGCTCTTCGATACTGTCGCCAAGAAGCGCTTTTATGACATTCATTATTGCTAAAGTAAAGATATTTCCTTTTTCAAGATCTAATGAAATTCGCCTATTGGCATAGAACTTGACAACGGACGCATTCCAAGGAATAGGAGGCAAATACTTTGCAATAGACATAAAATCACTGTATTTATCTATAAATTCCGGCAACATTTTGTTATACAGTATGGAGGTTCTTGTATAATCGAGATCATCACCCATAACTTGTTTTAATCGTTCGATTCCTGCGACCGATAATGGATCATATTCGCTAACAATAACTACTTGATTCGAGATGGCTTTGCTTGCGGCTAATCTTGAATATTTATCAGAACCAGCTTGTGCATCCAATAGGATATAATCATAACTTGAGCTGGAAGTGTCTACAATTTTTTTTAAAATAGATTCATTAAAATGTTTTTCAGGGTCAAAGCCTTTTACGAATTCATATGTTGCCGGAAGCATGTCAAAACCATTCTCAACGCTAACTAAGCTATATGTCAGGATGTTATATACTTCGCTTTCGCTTGAAATATTAAATAGACCTTTTTTCTTATAATCAGTATTGGCAGAAACTTCTGATATATAAAGTAGCGTCATGCCATGAGTCGCTGCATCGCAGTCAATAACTAAGCATTTCTTGCCTAAGCCTGTTAAAAAGCTCGCAATACTTGCTGTGATAATGGTTTTTCCAGAGCCTCCTTTAGCGCTGGCGAAGCATATTGCTTTAGCAGGCATTATTTATTCTCCATAAGGTTTTTGGCTGCCAAAATCGATGAATCCATTTCATTCTTAATGGTCGAATTATCCTTAAGCGGAATTTGCATTGCTTTAATAAGACCAAAATATGTTCTTGTTATTTTATCTTTGTTTTTGGGGTCATTTCTTACAATATCAACATATCCTTTAATTTGCAATTTGATCCCATTTAGTCTTTGTGCTTCATCATTAATTTTTTTTATTTCTGTCAATAAATACTCACCATTTGCACAGGGGTCAGACTGAAAACCGATATATGCTGCACGAAATGCTATCATGTTGTTATTATTTAGATCGTCTATCTGATAAAGAAGACTTTTTATTTGTTCTTTAGACGTAGCATCCAATGTGACATCTTTTATTATTTCTGAGCGCATTTTTGCGGTAAATTTAAGATCAGTACCGCTAACGGCAAGCGGAAAAGCATGATTAATGTCTCTATAAACTGTTTTTGTTGATCCATCTTTGCACTTAACTTGATACAGCTTAGAAAACGGATTCCAGTGGGGCATATAAGCTCCTTATAGTTATAGCGTATAGATTTTACAGAAAAACATTAAATAATAACTATATTAGGTAAGTTGTTATATATAAAATAGCTGTAATGCGAGATTAAATAAAAATAAATATATGACAATATTTTTTAAGAAAAAGCGCATATTTTTCGCAGAACTTAAGAAATAGATCAAAAAAACTCATTTCATAAAACCGTATCGATCTAACCGTTTTATCATTAATGAAACATCGTTGTGTATGTGCACTACAAGCCATGCAAAACACAGGCAAGAATTTGTAATCGATATATAATCATCATTTTTCGGTCAATGTCGATTCAATGAAAGCAGTGAGGACTAGTGTCATGTCTCCGTAATATTGTCCGTCCTCAAAAATAAAGCTATTTCTTAACTCTTTGCTTATTATGGGGTTAAGTGGAAGATTGACGAGTTGAGTTTGCCTTGAACCGTCATTATAGCAGAGACACGACACTAGCCCATAACTAATTTTCCACCCCTTTCACAAACCACCACACATCCCCGCTTTTCGGCTTCACCATTCCCGCAGGCGATTCCGGCTTCTCGCCGTTGCTGATCGCGCGGGCGAGGTCGTGGCGGGATGGCGGGATGAGGAAGAGGACGTTCCTGGCTTCGTTAATGACGGGCAAGGTCAGCGTCAGTCTCATTCCGGGCGGTTTGCCATTTGGGGCATTGACGGCGATGACCCAGCGCTCTTTTTCGTCGAGCGATGCGTGGTCGCCGGGGAAGAGGGAGGCTGTGTGGGCGTCGTCGCCGAGGCCGAGGAGGATGAGGTCGAACGAGGGCGGGGCGTCGTCGCTGGCGCGTTGGTGGAACAGACTTCGGAGCAGCAATTCGTAGCGCTGGGCGTCCGCTTCGGGGTCGCCCGATTCAGTCGGCATCCTGAAAATGTTCTCCGGTTTGACGCCGACGTGGCGGATGAGGGTTTCGTCGGCCATGCTGTAGTTGCTGTCGGGGTGGCTCGGCGGCAGGTAGCGCTCGTCGCCCATGAAGAAGAGCGTGTGCGCCCAGGGGAGCGTGATCGCATCCGGGTTGCGCGGAGAGCGGCAGGCGTCCTGTGGCAGGGTGTAGCCAAGCTCCAGGTATCGACCTTCGCTGATGCCCTCGGTGAGCTTCCGGTGCAGCGCTCGCGGCGTGTTGCCGCCCGAGAGCACCAGCGTGAAGCGGCCCCGCTCGGCCACCGCCTGGTAGGCCGCGTCGGTGATGAAGGCGGCGGCCAGTTCGAGAAGCGCCTCGCGGGGCGCACTGATCCAGTGCGTCATCGTTATTCCTTCGGCGGTTAAAACTCTTAAACAATTGCCCCGGACTTCAGTCCGGGGTTTACGGGTAATACAAAATAAATAAGGGTGTTAGCCCAATCTCTTACAACGGAGGCGATTACGAATTGTTGTTGCCGGAGTAATAAGGTATTTGCGATCGTTTGTCTTACCGGACTGGATTCTTCGCTTCGCTCAGAATGACAGAAAGAATTTAATCCGGCATTTTTTACTGAGAAAAAGCCATTTCGTAGCTGTTTATGGTAGCAATTCCAGAGCTTTTGCGGCGATGCGAACGGCGGTGAAGCCGAAATGCTCCATCACCTGCGGGCCGGGGGCTGACGCGCCGAAGTGGTCGATGCCGATCACCGCGCCGCCGTCGCCCGAAATATCGTGCCAGCCGAAGGTTGCGGCGGCTTCGACCACCACTCTCGCCTTCACCGCCGGAGGCAGCACGGCGGCGCGATACTCCGCCGACTGCTCGGCGAACAGCTCCCGCGACGGCATCGAGACTACCCGCACGGCATGGCCTTGCGCTTCGATCAGCGCTTTCGCTTCGAGCGCCAGATGCACCTCGGAGCCGGTCGCCACGAGGATCACCCGCCGGGCGTCCGCATCGTCTGTATCCGCCCAATCCGCAAGCACATAGCCGCCTTTCGCCACGCCGTCGCGGACGATTCCTACGCTGTTGTCGAGCACCGGCACATTCTGGCGCGTCAGTACGAGTGCCGCCGGTTTGCGGCGTTTCAGCGCGAGCAGCCACGCCGCCGCCGTTTCGTTCGCGTCCGCCGGACGGTACACGTCGAGGCCCGGCATGGCGCGGAGCATCGCGAGCTGTTCGATGGGCTGGTGGGTCGGGCCGTCCTCGCCGAGGCCGATGCTGTCGTGGGTGAAGATGAAGATCGAGGGCGACTGCATCAGGGCGGCGATGCGCAGCGCCGGTTTCATGTAATCGGCGAAGATGAGGAAGGTCGCGCCGTAGGGAACCACCATCTTCGACAGCGCCATGCCGTTGACCAGAGCGCCCATCGCGTGCTCCCGGACGCCGAAATGGAAGGTCGGGCAACCATAGCTTCCCGCCTCGAAGTCGCAGGTGCCGCCGTAAAGCGTGCCGGTTGACGGGGCCAGGTCAGCCGAGCCTCCGGCAAGCAGCGGCACATGCGCGGCGATTCTGCCGAGCACGCTTTTCGATGCCTGCCGCGTGGCGAGCATCTCTCCGGCGGGAAACTCCGGTACATCCGGCAGCCATGCTTCGGGGAAGCGCCCCGCGAGCAATTCGGTGATCGCCGCCGCAAGCGCAGGCTCGTCGCGCTCGAACGCCTGCCACTGTGCTTGCCATTCAGCTTCGAGCGCTACGCCGCGTTCGGCTATCCCGCTAAAGTGTGTGTACACCCGATCCGGCACGACGAACGACTCATCCTCCGCAAACCCGAACGCCCGCTTGACGAGCTTCGCCTCCTCCGGGCCGAGCGGCTCGCCGTGCGCCGCCGCCGTGCCCTGCTTGTGCGGGCTGCCGTAACCGATGGTGGTATCGACGATGATCATCGATGGCCGGTCGTCGATCTCCTGCGCGTCGCGCACGGCTCGCTCGATGGCCTCGATGTCGTTGCCGTCGATGTGCGAGATCACATGCCAGCCGTACGCTTCGTACCGTCGCGCCACATCCTCTGTGAAGGCCAGTTTGGTCGAGCCTTCGATGGAGATGTGGTTGCTGTCGTAGAGGCAGATCAGCCGTCCGAGCTTCAGGTGTCCGGCAAGTGAAGAGGCTTCGGAGCTGATTCCTTCCATGAGGTCGCCGTCGCTGCATATCACGTAGGTGAGGTGGTCGATGAGTGTGCGCGTCGCCGTGTTGAGCCTGGCGGCGAGAAAGCGTTCTGCGGCGGCCATGCCTACGGCGGTGGCGAGTCCCTGGCCGAGCGGGCCGGTCGTGGTCTCCACGCCCGGAGTGTGGCCGTACTCCGGATGGCCGGGCGTGCGGCTGCCGAGCTGGCGGAACTGCTTCAGCTCCTCCATGCCGAGGCCGTAGCCGCACAGGTGCAGCATGGCGTAGAGCAGCGCCGAGCCGTGCCCCGCCGACAAGACGAAGCGGTCGCGGTTTGGCCACGCGGGGCTGGCCGGGTTGAAGCGCATGATTTTCGTGAACAGCGTGTAAGCCATCGGAGCCGTGCCGAGCGGCAGTCCCGGATGGCCCGAGCGGGCTTTTTCAACCATATCGACCGCCAAAAGCCTGATGGTGGTGACGGCCTCTTCATCGATGGAGCGTGTGTGCATAGTCGGATCGTGTCGTCGATTGAACAGCAAGCAGTGAAGACTCTGAAGGTAAAAGTATCAACAAACGGCGGTTATCACAACAAACGGAAACGTTTGTCATTCCCTGACGTTTGGCCGGTATCGTCAGGAAACCTAACTTGATTGTTATTGACGCTTGTTTTTGTTTCTTGTCATTCTGAGTCCGACACAGTCGGGCGAAGAATCCAGAAGATTTTCGTAAAATATTATAGGTTAGTCAATTATCGGGATTATCCGAGAAGCCTGGATTCTTCACTTCGCTTTGCTTCGTTCAGAATGACAATCGAATGACGACTCGGCTCATCTCTTGTGACAGTCTTCTGATACAATATCCCTTCACAATCCAATCCTTTCGCCTATGCCTCTGTTCGACGGATATGGCGTGCTTGTCGGCAGACTCTCGCGGTATGCCTGCGACAAGCGGCAGGACGAGTCTCATTACTTTCATTGCAACCTCTTTGTCCAAACGCCGAGAGGGGTCTATCCCTGCGCGGTCGATCTGGACAGCAAGCACCGGCGGGACGGACTTCAGTGGAAGGTGGTCGAACTCGATCCCGAAGAGATCGGCTGGCTGACTTCGTTCAAGGACGGATGGCATCAGCTTGCCATGTCGGAAGGCTCCGGCGCGTTCGACTACTACCGCAGCCCGGCGCTTGGCCCGAGCGCTGAGTGCGTGTATGCGAACCATGCGAGCGGCGAGCAGGGGGGCGAGATCACGAAAGAGTCCTGGAAATACGGCACGGGGCACCACGCCTTCCGCGACCTCGAAGCCCTGCTGAAGCAGACCCGGAGAATTTTTGTGTTCGGCGAACCGTTCCGTAACGGCAAGGGGGTGCACAATATCCACCAGAACCAGGGCGATCCGCCCGAAAGCCGCTGGGCGGCGGAGAATGGCCCTTGGCAGGACGGCGCGGTGATGGTCGAGCGGCACGACGGATCGGTGGCGGCGTTCCTCTGCAAGTTCAGCACGCAGCGCTTCTGCGTTGCCGCAGCGCAGGCTTGAGCTTTGCGCGGAGCGTTGTTATCTTTTCCCGAAGTCAGTTTTTCAACGATCAGAAAGGAGATAGGTATGAAAGGATGTGTTGGTTTCCGGAAGGTGACGATCATGACACTTGCGCTGCTCTGTTGCAGCTTTCCAGCCGCTTCGCTTCGCGCGGGCGAGAATGGAATTTCGGTCTCTGCGTCGAGCACGGTGACGTATAATCCCGATACGGCGGAGTTCTCGACGACCGTCGAAGCAACCGAAAAAGATGCAGCCCGCGCTGCCGCGAAGGTCGCGACGCTCTGGAGTTCGCTGCAGCAGGCGTTGCGCAAGGCCGGAATTCCCGCTGCTGACGCCACTTCGGCAAGTTACACGGTGAGTCCCGAGTGGGAGTGGAACGGTTCGAATGGCAAACGGGAGTTCAGAGGCTACCGGGCCCGCCATGTCGTCCAGGTCGTAGTGCGTGATCTCGGCAAGCTGGGTGGCGCGATCGACGCGGTGGTCGGAGCTGGCGCTGGCACGGTCGATGGCCTCGGTTACTCCTCCTCGCAATTCGAGAATCTCCGGATGCAGGCGCTCGAAAATGCCGTGAAGAGCGCGAAACGTGACGCCGAGGTGATGGCAAAGGCGGCGGGCGGGCGTCTCGGCGCGCCTCTGGAGCTTCAGTACGGCCAGCCGCAACCCGTGTTTCCCATGATGAAAGTTGCCATGGCCGAAGCGGCCCCGATGGCTGCGCCGCCTACCGACGTCGAACCGGGCGAGCAGAAGCTCACGGTTTCGGTCAGCTCCCGCTGGCAGTTTGTCTCCGGAAGCGGGAAGTGAAGCGTCCGGGGGTGGGCGGGTCTCTCGTGGAGATCCGCTCTCGCCTCTCCGATACCATGCGTAGCATCTCTCTGCACGACGATGACGGCTATGAAAAAGAACATTCTTGAACGGTACGACCGGTCGGACGATGGTTACGTCGCCGTCGATGTCTATGCGTCGAAGGTCGAGGAGCTGTACGAGGATTTCGACAAACAGGCGCCCTATCACCGCAAAGACCTCGATGAGGAGCTTGTCACCTATCTGCTCGATTGCGTGCGCGAAATCGGGCGGGTCGATTTCGTCATCCGCATCAGCCTCGACGCCATTCCTTCCGCGGAGCTTCAGGAGCGCATCCGCACCAGCCTGAGGAAGTTCTTCATCTACCAGCGGGAACTCGAATCGGCCTCGATGCAACGACTGCTGAAGAAATCCCTGCTCTATTTCCTTGCCGGTATCGTGTTGCTTTTTGTTTCGTTATGGCTTCCCACGGCCATAGCCCCGGATTCGCGGCGGCTTGTGTACCGGCGGGTGCTTGACGAAGGCGTGACCATCGCGGCCTGGGTGTCGATATGGGAGTCGCTCTCCAATCTCATGTTCAACTACTGGCCCGCGAAGCAGCGGATCAAGCTGAATTCCCGTATCGCCGGCGCGGAAGTCCGGTTCGAGAGCCATCCGGGCATGAGGCGTTAATGTATAAAATTACAGCAAGCGCAGTAATTCGTTTGCCGCTGTCGTTTTGCCGCAACGAAAAAAGGTTTATCTTTACAGAATTTTATGAAAAAAGCCTGCCGGACTCTCCGGTACGGCCATCGCGCAGGAACTCCTCCCCATCTCTCCTTTCCTGTCCTGATGTCGCCGCCTTAAGTAACGACTGAAAGATAACTATGACGCGGGTCTGTTGACTACGCTATGAGGAACATGTGTATGAAAAAAAGAGGAATCGCCTTTGCCCTGATGCTGTGCATGGCTCTGCCCGTGACCGGCAGCACGCTCACGCTCGATGAATACCCGGCAGCCCGGCGGATGGCTTCGGTTATCGACTCCATCGAACGGAACAGCGACATAGATCCGAGAGCGCTTCAGCTCGCCCTGCAAGGCTACTTCAACCTCAAACGCCAGGGGCTTATCCGCCGCGAAGGTCTCATCACTCTCATCGATTTCAACAAACCCTCCGACAGCAAACGTCTCTTTATCATCGACGTCAATAGCGGCGCCGTGCTTCAGTCAGCGCTTGTGGCTCACGGCAAGGGGAGCGGCGATGTCATGGCGACCAGCTTCTCCAACCAGCCCGGCTCGAACAAGAGCAGTCTCGGCTTCTATGTCACCGAAAACACCTATATTGGCAAGAACGGTTACTCGCTCGTGTTGAAAGGTCTCGACCTGGGCATCAACGACAGGGCTGAGAGCCGAAGCATCGTGATTCACGGCGCGAATTATGTGTCCGAGGAGTACATCAGGCAAACCGGCCACCTTGGTCGCAGCCAGGGATGCCCGGCGCTCTCGATGAACGAGTACCAGGAGGTGATCGACCTGATCAAGGATGGCACCTGCCTTTTTATTTATCATGACGGACAGGATTATGCCTCCCGTTCGGTCGTGCTCAATCCTGAACTTGCGCTTGGCGGAGGGGATGAGAATAACCCTGCATAACGTATCGATGTCGCCTTTCTTATTGCTCTGGTTTGCGCTGTTGCCGGTCATCAGCCTTGTTTTGCCGGTTCAGGTCCATGCCGCCGACAGCACCACCACCCGCGTACTTCCTGACCCGGCGGTCAAGGTCTATCTGAAGAGCTATCTCGACCGGCTCGACCGGCTGGATGTCGCGTCCGCTCCCGGTCGGCTGCCGATTGACGGAGAGTTGCAGCGTTTTTACCGGGCGATGAATTACCGCGTCGCCTGGACGAACCGCCAGGCCATCGAGCGCCTTGTCGAGGTGATTGGCGAGAGCGCAGGCGACGGCCTCAAACGATCCGATTACCATTATGACGAGATCCGCAAATTCGCCGAGAACCCTCCCGATTCACCGGCCCTGAAGGCGCGGGCCGACCTGCTGATGACCGACGCCGTTTTCACGCTGCTGTCGAACATGCGTTCCGGCAAGGTCGATCCAAGGTCGCTCGATCCGAACTGGAACGTCGCGACCTCAAAGCCCGGCGCAAATCGTGACCAGACGCTGATGATGGCGGTCATGGGCAGCAAGTTTCCCGAGATGATCGCGGCGCTGAGGTCCTCGTCGCCGGAGTATCTCTCTTTGCGCAAAGCGCTTGCGCGCTACCGCAAGATCGCCGATGACGGCGGATGGCAAGCCGTCCCCTCGGGGCCGAGGATCGAAAAGGTCGGTCAGATCGACAATCGTATGCCGCAAATTCGCGAGCGACTCATCGTATCGGGCGATCTGGCGGCGGATGCGGCGGGGGTCCGGAATGATGCCGCTTCAGCCGATTCCGCGCTCTCCGCCTCAGCAACCGCATTACCCGCCGTTTCCGTGACTTCCGGGCAGACCTACACCAAGGAGCTGTTCGACGCGGTGAAAGCCTTTCAGCAAAGGCACGGCCTGTCGGTTGACGGCGTCATCGGCATGGAAACCCTCAACGCCATGAATTATCCGGTGGCTTTGCGGATCGATCAGATACGCCTCAATCTCGATCGGCTTCGCTGGTACTCCGGAAAATTGGGCAAGACCCGCGTGATGGTCAATATTCCATCATTCTCGGTCGTCTACGTCGAAGAGAACAAGGTTCGCTGGAATTCACGGGTCATCGTCGGCAAGCCCGACTTGCAGACTCCGATTTTCGGAGCCGCCATACAGTCCGTCATCATCAATCCTCACTGGGTCATCCCGTCGGGCATCCTCGTCAAGGAGTCCATTCCGGCCATCCGGAAAAACGTCAACTACCTGAGCAAGAACCAGTTGACAGTCGTGGACGCCAACGGCAAACCGGTCGATCCTCGTACGGTGAACTGGGCGCAGTACGAGAGTGGGGGATTGCCCTACCGCCTGGTTCAGGCATCGGGCGACGACGGTTCGCTCGGCAGGCTTAAGTTCAACATGCCGAACCGGTTCACGGTGTACATGCACGACACGCCGACCAAGCCGCTCTTTGAACGAAGCAGGCGGGCCTACAGTCACGGATGCGTCAGGGTTGACCGGCCAATCGAACTTGCCGAACTTCTGCTTCGCGATTCGGTGAAATGGAGCCAGTCAAAGATCGAGGCGGCGATCGATACCGGCAAGACAAGCACGGTACCGCTTCCGGTCAAGGTGCCGGTCTATTTCCTGTATCAGACCGTCTTCGCTGATGGCGAAAAAGTCAGTTTCAGGGATGATATTTACAAGCGCGATAGCGAGCTGCTCGACGCCCTCAACAACAGCAAAGGGAGCCGGAACGTCGAGGAGGCCGCGCGATAAGGGATTTCGTTTGACAGAACCTCAAATTGCTGGTTTATGTCGTTCACCGTTACCATCGATGTGTCGAAGCAGTTCGAAACTCCGGCCTCGCCCGACAAGGTTTTCGAGCTGCTTGCCGATGTGCCCCGCTCGGCCTCCCATTTTCCCGATGTCGAAAAGCTCGAACCGCTCGGCGGCAATGCGTTCCGCTGGGTCATGGAGAAGATCGCCATCGGCGACCACACCCTTCAGCAGACCATCTACGCCTGCGTTTATTGCAGCGACCCTGCGTCGATGAGCGTTGACTGGACGCCTGTCGAAGGCGAGGGCAATGCACGGGTCTCCGGCGGCTGGCGGCTCGAACCCGCCGGAACCGGCGCGAAGGTGCGGCTGGACACCAAAGGCGCGCTCGAAGTCGATCTCCCCGGCTTCCTCCAATTCCTCCTCGCCCCGCTGATCGAAATGGCCTTCACCCAGAAGATCGACCGGTACATCGCGAATTTAAAAGAGGCGTTTGAGGGGTAGTTTCGGTCTTGCAAGACGAAATCGAAATCGCTATCGAAATCTGAGTATCCCGGATACGCTTCCGATAGCGATTTCTTCCGCTTTTCTTATAGGCTCAGGAGCTTGTCCACGTCGTTCAGGAACGACTCTTTGCTGTCGTAGTTTTTTGCGCCGAGGTTTTTGTGGCTGTTGTCGGAGGTCAGCTCCGCGAGGACGGTGTTCGCGCCGTTCTTTGCGGGATCATTGAACTCTTCGAGCGTGATGTAGCGGTATTTTCCATCCTTTTTCACCAGCGCGGCGTGGATGCAGAGCGCCTGCAAGCGCGGCTGCGGGAAGGAGATAAGCACAAGGTCGTAGCCGTTCTTGTGGATGGGCGCGAAGGTCATGCCGGAAGCGTACTCCTTGCCGAGCGGCCCTTCGACGATTTCGCGGAATGGCGCGGTATTGCCGGTGAACAGGTCGTTAAAGAACCTCGGGCCGGTTTCTGAAAAGAGTATCTCCGGGATGATGGCGAAATGGAGGGCGTACAGCGTATCGTTGGTGGAGCTGTCGAGCTTGATGACGCTGGCCGTCGGCTCTTCGCCCAGGGCTGAGGAGGGGATTGAAAAAGCTCCGCCGCTGATAAGGAGCGATGCGGAGAGCATGAAGGCGCTAAGTTGTTTTCTGTTCATCGAATGCAGTGAAAGAGTTGGATGAATAAGGGTTACAGTCTTTTCTTTGTTACAAGATATAACAATCGTTAAAATTCTGGCAGGGATTTTCCGGAAATCAGTTTATCCGGTGAACGCCGGTCCGACGGATTGAGAGGTCACAAAATCCTCGAAATTTTGTTAAAATCAAGAGAGCAACGCCGCTTTAACAAGCCGGAAAACAGGAGAACTGGCTCGATGCCAATCATATCAATGTTTTACGGAATCATTATCAGGCTGTATCTGATCGATAATAAACATCACAATGCTCCGCACTTTCATGCGAGATACGCGGAGTTTGAAGCTTCCGTGGGTATCGAAGATGGGGAGATTCTGGCTGGCAATCTGCCTCGCAAGCAACTGCGCCTGGTGCAGGCATGGATTGAATTGCATCGTGATGAATTGATGGCTGATTGGGAGTTGGCGGTTAATGGGGAAGAACCATATAAAATTACACCACTGTGAGGTCTTGTATGTATTGGGATGCAAAAGTTGTCAAGCCGTTACCTGATTATCGCATTTATGTTGAAATCGAGGATGGTCGCCGGGGTGTCTTTGATATGAAACCTTACCTCGATCGCGGGGTTTTCCAGGAACTCAGGGATGAGCATTATTTCAATCAGGTGGGTATTCTTTTTGGCGCTGTGACCTGGCCGCACGAACAGGATATTGCGCCTGAAACTCTGATCGAGGAGATGGTGCCGGTTGACGCCATGCCTGATCATGCGCTGCAATCTGACGCTTCGAGTTAATGCGCTTGTGCCCGGTGAACGCGCCACATGCTTCGATTGTTCGGGATATTTCCGTTTCTTTAGGGGATGATACTCCAACACTCAAGCTACACGACCAATGCACGACAACCCTGAGAATAGCCTCGAATCGGTAACGAAACTGGCCATGCAATTTCTTGCCGAAGCTATCGGCCAGTGCCCGGCGGGGCTTGAGCGGAGTGGCAATCAGGATGTCGTGTTTGCCGTGGTGGGCTTTCAGTACGGCGCGGTGCAGAGCGCGGCGTATGTTGCCGGCCTCGGCGTGGAGGCGTGGACGAGCATCGCCGGTGAGGTGATCGCGCGGATCAACGGGATGGAGCAGGAGGCGGTCGCGCAGTTTCTCTCCGTCATGCCGATGCTCGCCCGGAAGGAGTATCCCCCGATCAGCATCGGAGGCCAGGCGATCATCCGCTTCTACAACGCCGCCACCGACGAGGAAAAGCTCACCGCCGCCGCCTCGCTCCGCGAAATTCTCCGCCAGATTGATGTGGGGTAGGCGCTCATTGGGATCAGGCGCACAGAATCCGCGATAAATTTGTTAACATCAAGAGTGCAACGCTGATTTCTCAAGCTGAGTAACAGGAGGATCGATGACTACAGCCGAGAAGATTTACAAAACAGTTCAAGGGCTTCCAGAGCCGATGCTTCATGAGGTGCTGGATTTTGCCGAGTTTCTCAAGCAGAAAAGAGCAGCAGATGCTCCAAAAACAGGCAATATTGCTGAACGGATTCACAAGCGGTTTGCTGGACTCGATGCGGAATCTATTCCTTTTCCTGAGCGTCATTTACCCCGCACACCTCCATCTTTTAATGATTGATGAATAAAGAAAGGATGGAGAAAGATGCCTGAAATCAGTCGTTTTCTGGGAATTGTGATTTACATGTATTTCAATGAACACAACCCGCCACATTTCCATGCTGAGTACAATGAGCATAAGGCGTCAATAGCCATTGATACATTTGGACTGATGGAGGGTAAGCTGCCTTCGAAGGTCATGAGTCTTGTTGTTGAATGGGCGCAAGAGCATCAGGACGAACTGCTGAAAAACTGGTATAGTATTAAGGAGACTGGAGAATTTCATAAAATCGAACCACTGGTATAAAAGGTGCTGTTATGGTAGAGGTGAACAAAGCGGAGTATATGGGAGATTATGTGATCAACCTTTCTTTTAATAATGGCAGATCAGGGAACGTGAATCTTGAACAACCGCTGTTCAATGACAAAAGAGCTGCATTTGCCGTGTTGCGAGATAAGTCAGAATTCAGGAAGTTCAAGGTAGAGCACAGCACGCTTGTCTGGGGTGACGAGTTCGATCTGGCTGCGGAATACTTGTTTTTTTTGGCTTTCAAGGATGACCCGGAATTACAGGATCAATTTAAAGCATGGGGCTATGTCGCATGAATGGGAATAAACGATTATAATGCTTTTATCGAATGATAAGTTATTTTTAAGTTGCTTTATAAATAATAATAGACGCTTACAATGACTGAAGAGAAAAGACAAACTGGTCAACGACAGCGGCCTCCGATCTTTGGCCCGTATTTCTTGTCTGGATTATTGTTTGCGATAGGACTTTGGTGTGCGTATGATGGATGGTTTACAATGGATCCTGAGATGTTGAAACATATGGGTTTTAATCGAGTTCTTGCTACTATTTTTTTAGTACTTGCATTAATAGATTTTGTTCGTACACTACGATATAGAATAGCGCGGAAGTCCGAGCGTTGAAGAAATAATTTGCCTGAATTGATCGTTATGGATTGGGTCGATTTTGATTACTTTGGGAGAGCCATCTTGTCCCTGACAGTTGTCGGGTCGGGACAATACATAGAGCCAAAGTATCAACGGGATGTAACAGGAGGCGGTCGCACAGTTCCTCTCAGTGATGCCGATGCCCGCCCCGATCAGCATCGGAGGCCAGGCGATCATCCGCTTCTACAACGCCGCCACCGACGAAGAAAAACTCACCGCCGCCGCCTCGCTGAGCGAAATTCTGCGACAGATTGATGAGGGGTGAGCGCTCGTTGGGATCAGCCGCACAAAATCCGCGATAAATTTGTTAACATAAAGGGTGCAACACCGCTTTAAACAAGCCGGATAACAGGAGAATCGATGAATACATCTGAAAAAATTGACCACAGCGAAAATGACGAATATTTCGCCAACCCGTTGGTCATTGAAGCTATCGAACGAGGCAAGGCTGACATCGAGGCGGGGAGAGTCACGACAATTGCTGATCCGAAGAACATAGGGGACAGTATTCAATAGGCGTCTCAATCGAGAAGCAAAAAGGAGATGGATAAATGCAACGCACAATTGAAGATATAACTGCTGAACTGATAAGGTTGCCCAAGCAGGATCGTCTGGAGATCGTAAGGTTTCTCCTTTTTCTCGACAACCAACCGTCGGATGCCGATGATGTCGAGTCTGCCTGGGAAATGGAGATTTCCGACAGGGTCCTTGCTGTCGAGGAAGGGACGGCTACCGGTATTGACTATGATGAGGCGATGAGGAAAATTGATGAACGCTTTTCGTCATGAAGAAAATAGTACTTCAACAGGCATTTGAAGAACTGAATGATGCGATTGCTTATTACGAAGAGCGGCAGCCGGGATTGGGGTTGAAGATGAGGGAAGAGTTTGATCAATATGTTCGCTGGATTTTGAATAATCCTCAGATTCCTCGACTTCGCAGTGGCGGTTATCGTCGTGTCAACCTGAAGGTTTTTCCATACTATATCGCTTATATTGTGCATCGAGAGACATTGTGGATTCTCGCAATTGCTCACAGTCACCGAAAGCCTCGATACTGGATAACGAGAAAAAATGAAATCTGATATAACTCTATGTATCCTTCAGTAATAAAAGTCACGGCAGCAAAGGATTATCAGATAGTCGTCGAGTTTGATAATGACGAGCGTGGTGTTCTGGATATGAAGCCGTATCTGAATTTTGGTGTTTTCAAAAAGCTGACTGATCCGGCGGTGTTCAATGCTGTAAAAGTGTCGTTTGATACCGTCGAGTGGCCTGATGGCGTCGATCTCGATCCTGAGTTTGTTTATGAGAAATGTATAAGGGTGCCGTGCCCGGCAAAGGTGTGAAGGTCGTGGTAGGGTTCAGCATCGGAGGCCAGGCGATCATCCGCTTCTACAACGCCGCCACCGACGAAGAAAAGCTCACCGCCGCTGCTTCGTTAAGCGAGATTCTGCGACAGATTGATGAGGGGTGAAGGGGTGTTTTTACAGTTGAGGATGCTGTGTTTTGTTGATGAAATGGTACATTGTGAAAGACCGAAGTGTTTTTGGTTCATTTAGTTATTAGGAGATTAAAACTATCGTGAATGAAAAAATTTGCTTATATAGGTTATATGCAAAGTATGATATTTTATATACAAGCCTTATGGATGATATCAGTAAATAATCTGATTTAAATAAATTATGAGATTTGTTTTAGACCTTAATATGTCACGAGACGAGAAATTAATTGATATTTTGAAAGATGGTCATAATATTATATTAATAGATGATTTTTTTGTAGAGCTTTTCAAGAGCAATGATCCCGTCAAAACATTTGAACTTAATACCAAGATATTGCAAAAATATTCAAGCCAAATTTACTATTGCCATGATATAGGTATATTGTTTCGGCTAGAGAAAATAGGACGCCCATTAAAAAAGCATCAGTTAATTGATATGAAGACAACATCCATTATTAGAAAATTGATATTAATGCCAGATATTTTTCAGTCACAAATAGAAAAATTTAAAATCGAAGCTTCAAAAAGAATTAGCGAACAGGAAAATTTTATTCAAGAATATTTAAGAAAAACAACACAACAGTTGAGTGCATTATTAAAGAGCACTGCAAGCAGGAATGCATATATAGTCGATAAAGAAAAACGATTGTGCGATATAATGGGAACAACATTCCTTGTTATGGAGAGATATCTAATTGATAATAAAAATAAAAAGCTATTTTGGGAAAAACCATCCGTTATATTTAATTATACATACATTTTGTTGTGGAGAATTGTTGATTGGGCATTAAAAAATGGCATAACCGATAAACCTATCAATAAATTGACAAATGACGGTTTCGATCTAAGGTATATTATGTATTCTTCTTACTTTGATGATGTACTGACGAAAGAATCATGGTTATCAGAATGTCGATCTGACTGTATGCTTAGCTTTAAGTGTAAATAAAATATGGCTTATCAAAATGCCATAAATTAATTTTTTATATTGTTTTCTTTCCTATTTCCTGATACGAGAACTCCCATGATCCAGCTTTTTCTTTGGCGTGCTCCACAGTCATGCTCACCAGATTTCCTGCCTCATCGACGTCGATCAGCACGTTGTCGCTGATTTCCCGTGTTTCGAAAACCGGCTTGTCCTGAAGCTGGATGAAGGCGGTGTCGGTGTCTTTGAAATAGGTGATTTTCATAGGTTTCGGTGTTGAATTGATCAGCGTTGTCCCGTCTCTTTTCTGTCATTCTGAGTCCGACGCAGTCGGGCGAAGAATCCAGAGTTTATTGTAAGGTATTATTTGTCAGTCAAATATTGAGGTATTCCGGGAAGACTGGATTCTTCACTTCGTTCAGAATGACAAGAACAGGGTAAAGCCGGAAATAATTTTGGTGAGAATGAGGTTTTACAAAACAAAAGCCCCCGTTTTGAGTCGGGGGCTTTTGTTTCGATGAGTTTACTCTCGATGTAAATCTCTCAATGGCAATCCCTTACGCTGGATCGTAATTCAACACTGGCGCGAGCCATTTCTCGGCTTCACTCACCTCAATCCCTTTGCGGTTAGCGTAGTCCTCGACCTGATCCTTGCCGATTTTGCCGAGCACGAAGTATTTCGAGGCTGGGTTGGCGAAGTAGAGGCCGCAGACTGAGGCTGCCGGGTTCATCGCGAAGGTTTCGGTCAGCGTCACTCCGGTTGCTGCTTCGGCGTTCAGCAGGTCGAAGATGGTTGCTTTCTCCGTGTGATCCGGGCAGGCGGGGTAGCCGGGGGCGGGGCGGATGCCCTGGTACTTCTCGGCGATGAGCTGGTCGTTGCCGAGCTTTTCGTCTGCGGCGTAGCCCCAGAGTTCGCGGCGTACCTTTTCGTGCAGCATCTCGGCGAACGCTTCGGCGAGCCGGTCGGCGAGCGCCTGCGTCATGATGCGGTGGTAGTCGTCGTTCTGGTCTGCGAACTCCTGCAACAGATTCTGGATGCCGAGTCCGGCGGTGACGGTGAAACAGCCGATCCAGTCGCTGACGCCGCTTTCGCGCGGGGCCACGAAGTCCGCCAGCGCCAGGTTGGCTTCGCCGTGCTTCTCGCCTTGCTGGCGCAGTGTGTGCAGCACGGTGCGGATCATCGAGCGCTCGTCGTCCGCATAGACGAAGATGTCGTCGCCGATGCTGTTGGCCGGGAAAATGCCCGCCACGCCTCTGATGCCGAGCAGCTTCTCGCTGGCGATCCGGTCGAGCAGAGCGGTGGCGTCGTTGAAGAGTTTGGTTGCCTCCTCGCCGACCTTTTCATCCTCCAGAATCTGCGGGTAGACGCCGTGCAGCTCCCAGCTCCGGAAGAAGGGCGTCCAGTCGATGTAGGGGCGCAGGTCGGCTGCCGTCACGTTTTCAAGCACGGTGACGCCCGGCTGCGCTGGCTTGGCGATGGTTGCGACCTCCCAGTCTATGGCCAGCCGGTTGTCGCGGGCGGCGTCGAGCGAGACGTACTTCCTGGCAGCCGTACGCTCGGCGTGGCTCTTGCGCATCGCCTCCTGCTCCTCCTTCAGCGCCGCGATGTAGCCGTCGCGCTGGGCGGGGTTGCAGAGGTTGCTGACCACCGGAACGCTGCGCGAAGCGTCGAGCACATGCACCACCGCGCCGGAGTAGTTCGGCGCGAGCTTGACGGCGGTGTGCACCTTCGAGGTGGTCGCGCCGCCGATGATGAGCGGAATCGTCATGCCGAGCCGCTCCATCTCCCTGGCCACGTGCGCCATCTCTTCGAGCGACGGCGTGATGAGGCCGGAGAGGCCGAGCACGTCCGGCTTCTCTTTGACCACCGCGTCGAGAATCTTGTCGCACGGCATCAGAACGCCGATGTCCACCACGTCGAAGTTGTTGCAGGCGAGCACCACCGACACGATGTTCTTGCCGATGTCGTGCACGTCGCCCTTGACCGTGGCGAGCAGCACCTTCGCCTTGGCGCTCGTGTCGCAGTTCCGGGCCTTCTCCTCCTCGATGTAGGGAATCAGCACGGCCACCGCGCGTTTCATGACGCGGGCGCTCTTGACCACCTGCGGCAGGAACATTTTGCCCTCGGCGAAGAGGTCGCCGATGTGGTTCATGCCGTTCATGAGCGGCCCTTCGATCACCTCCAGCGGCCTCGGGTAGAGCTGACGCGCCTCCTCGGTGTCCTCGTCGATGTAGTCCACAATGCCCTTGACCAGCGCGTGTTTCAGCCGCTCCTCGACCGGAGCGTTGCGCCATTCGGCTGCTTTGGCTTCGACCTTTTCGCCGCCGTCGCGGATCGTCTCGGCGAACGCCACGAGTCGCTCGGTGGCGTCGTCGCGGCGGTTCAGCAGCACATCTTCGACGTAGCCGAGCAGCTCCGGGTCGATCTCCTCATAAATTCCGAGCTGGGCGGCGTTGACGATGCCCATGTCGAGTCCGGCGTGGATGGCGTGGTAGAGGAAGGCGGTGTGCATCGCCTCGCGCACAGGCTCGTTGCCGCGGAAGGAGAAGGAGACGTTGCTGATGCCGCCAGACACCTTCGCGTGGGGCAGGTTCTGCTTGATCCAGCGCACGCTCTCGATGAAGTCAAGCGCGTAGTTGTTGTGCTCGTCGATGCCGGTGGCCACGGTCAGGACGTTCGGGTCGAAGATGATATCCTCCGGCGGGAATCCAACCTCCTCCGTCAGAATTTTGTAGGCGCGGCTGCAAATCTCGATGCGTCGGTGCAGGCTGTCGGCCTGGCCCTCTTCGTCGAAAGCCATGACGACCGTGGCTGCGCCGTACTGCATGATCTTGCGGGCGTGCGCTTTGAACGGCTCCTCGCCCTCCTTGAGGCTGATCGAGTTGACGATGCTCTTGCCCTGGGTGCAGCGCAGGCCGTTTTCGATGACCGCCCATTTTGACGAGTCGATCATCACCGGAACTTTGGCGATCTCCGGCTCGGAGGCGATGAGGTTCAGGAACTCGACGATCACCTTTTCGGAGTCGAGCATCCCCTCGTCGAGGTTCACGTCGATCACCTGCGCTCCGTTCTCGACCTGCTGGCGGGCGATGGAGAGCGCTTCGTCGTAGTTCGCTTCCTTGATGAGGCGGGCGAACTTGCGAGAGCCGGTGACGTTGGTGCGTTCGCCGACGTTGATGAAGCCGGTGGTTTCATCAACCACGAGCGGTTCGAGGCCGGAGAGCTTCAGCACGTGCTCGTTTGCTGGGCGCTTCCTCGGCTTGAGGTTCTGCACCGCTTTGGCGATGGCGCGGATGTGCGTAGGCGTGGTGCCGCAGCAGCCGCCGACGATGTTCACGAAGCCCGATTCGGCGAAACCGGCAATCTGCGCGGCCATGTACTCCGGCGAATCGTCATACTCGCCGAACTCGTTCGGCAGGCCGGCGTTGGGATAGACGCTGACGTAGCTGCCCGCGATGTTGGAGAGCGCCTCGATGAAGGGACGCATCTGCTTGGAGCCGAGGGCGCAGTTCAGGCCAATCGAGAGCAGGCCCGGCATGTGCGAGATCGAAATCCAGAACGCCTCGGTGGTCTGGCCGGAGAGCGTACGGCCGCTCGCGTCAACCACCGTTCCGGAGACCATCACGGGCACCTGCCAGCCGGTTTTCGCGGCGTACTCCTCGATGGCGTAGAGCGCCGCCTTGCAGTTCAGCGTGTCGAACACCGTCTCGACGAGCAGCAAGTCAACGCCGCCCTCGTGCAAGCCTTCGAGCTGGGCGGTGTAGTTATCGACAACCTCCTGGAAGGTTACGGCGCGGTAGCCGGGGTTGTTCACGTCCGGCGAGAGCGAGAGGGTCTTGTTGGTCGGCCCGATGGAACCGGCCACGAAGCGCGGCTTGTCGGGTGTCTTTGCGGTGAACTCGTCCGCCGCCGAACGCGCAACCTGAACCGCCGCGATGTTCAGCTCCTTGGTGAGGTGCTGCAAGTGGTAGTCCGCCTGCGAGATCGGATTGGCGTTGAAGGTGCAGGTCTCGACGATGTCCGCCCCCGCGTCGAGGAACTCGCAGTGCAGCGCACGGATAATGTCTGGACGGGTGATGACGAGGAGGTCGTTGTTGCCCTTCAGCGGATGCTCGTGCGAAGCGAAACGCTCGCCCCGGAAATCCTCTTCCTTGAGGCCATGTCTCTGGATCATGGTGCCCATGGCCCCGTCGAGTACCAGAATCTTCTGCTCGATCAGGCCGTACAGATTGTCGTTCATGCAGCGGCGGTTGTAGATTGGAAAAAATGATCCACAAGGTAAGCAAAAAAGCGCTCAAATCCCCATCCGCCGGATGGCTGGCCGGGTCACGACATGAGCCGGTCGATGCGCCCGGAAAGCCACGAAGCCATGAATTCGAGCGACTCCTGATCGATCTGGTGCGCCATCGGATACTCGCGGTAGGTGTAGTCGGTGATCCTGTCGCGCAGCCACGCATCGGCCTGACGGCCCTTCTCGACGGGCAGCACTTCGTCGAACAGCCCGTGCTGTACCAGGAACGGCACCCCGGCGAGCCCTGTCGGCAAGGCGTCAGCCTCGGGCCGCGCATCGGGAAGCTGCCCGCTCAGTGCCAACACACCATGCAGCAGCGCAGGATTGCGGAACGCCGTCAGGTAGCTCATCACCGTTCCCTGGCTGAAGCCCATCAGGAACGCTTTCTCGCCGGTCGGCTGGAGTGTCTCGATGAGATTCTGCAAGAATGCCGCGAACCTGTCAGCCACCTGCCGCGCCGCCTCGCGGTCAACCTTGATGCCGGTCGCGGTGAACTCGATCGGGAACCAGCCATACATCTCCGGCGCAAGCACCAGCGGCGCACGCACGCTCACGACGCGAAGCCGCGCATCGAGAGAGTGCGCCAGACCCAGCAAATCCTTTTCATTGCTGCCATAGCCGTGAAGCATAACAAGCAGCGGACTTTGCTGGTCGCTATGGCGGTTGAAATCGAGGTATGTGAAGGTGTCGTTGTTGCGGGTGAGCATGTGCGATGGGTTGGTGTTGTCAAACCGCTAAAAATAGAGCGAAGAGACACATAAAACAACGAGGCATCTTTGTCAATGGCATACAATTTTGCGCCGTTCTGTCATTGCGAGGAGCGAAGCGACGTGGCAATCCAGATGCAGTCAGTTAATGCAAAGGAGAGGAATGGATCGCCACGTCCCGACACGTCGGGACTCGCGATGACGAATTCGATAAAGGTATCAGTCTTCTATCTCAATATTTGCCGGATTCACCTCGGTGATAATCCCGCCGCCGAGTACCTCGTCGCCGTTGTAGAACACCACCGCCTGGCCGCAGGCCACGCCCTGCTTGGGTTCGCGGAAGGTCACTCGCGCCCGGTTGCCTTCGAGCGGCGCGACCGTGCAGGCGCTCTGCCGGTCGCGGTAGCGGATTCGCGCCTCGGTGTCGAATGGCGCTTCCGGCGTGGCGATGCCGAGCCAGTTCATGCCGGAGGCGATGAGGTTGCGGCATTCGAGGTCCGCTTTGCCGCCGACATGGATGCGATTATGCGCGGCGTCGATCTTCGTCACGTAGACCGGCTCGCCGGTCGCGACGCCGAGGCCGCGTCGCTGGCCGATGGTGTAGAACGGATAGCCGCGGTGGTGGCCGATCACCTTGCCCGCCTGATCGACAATCTCTCCGCCCGCCACCCGCGCTTCGAGGCCGTCAATCGCCCCGGCAAGGTAGGCGCAATAGTCGTCGTGCGGCACGAAGCAAATCTCCTGGCTCTCCTTCTTTTCAGCCGCATGAACGCCAAACGACCGCGCCAGCTCCCGCACTTCGGGCTTGGTGAGGCCGCCAAGCGGAAACAGCGTTTTCGCCAGCTCCGCCCGGTTCAGCATCCAGAGAAAATAGCTTTGATCCTTCTCCGGATCGACCCCTTTGCGAAGCCGCGTCAGGCCGTCGCTCGACTCCGAACGGGCGTAATGGCCCGTCGCCACACAATCCGCGCCGAGCTGCCGCATCGCCTCGAACAGCCCGAACCACTTGACCGTCTTGTTGCACACCATGCAGGGATTCGGCGTCCGCCCGGAGAGATAGTCGTCATGAAAATAGCCGATGACATCATGAGCGAACTTCGCGCTCAGGTTCAGCGTAAACACCGGAAAATCAAACTCTTCCAGGTCGCTGATCCGCATTGCAGAAGGCTTCAGCACCGGCGATTCTTCGGGAGTATCGAGCACCCGGACATTCAACCCGCTCACCCGATACCCCTGCCGGACAAGCAAACAAGCCGCCGTCGCCGAATCGACGCCGCCGGAGAGGCCGATTATGACGTGTTTCTGTGAGTTCATAGGCTGTGTGTTGATGGTTCAAATGGAACATACAGTTTTTTCTGGATTGTGCGGATAGGCTTGACTCGGGTTCATGCAATCACGAAAGGCGTGTTGGGACGAGTCCTGTAACTCAAGTGCATCTTCTATTGGGTAGAGTGAGATAATGTGTTAATTTCTTGTTGTGATCAATGGCATTTACATGTTTTGCTGATGAATCTGAAACTGTGAATACTCATGCAATTGACAATTACACTGCCGGATATTCTTCCTGATCGAATATCACGGGTTAATACAAACGTAAGAGAGTTTTTCGCTCAGGAAAGAATTACTGTCGATACAGGCATATCTGAATTCGCTGAAAATAGCATTTATTATCTCTACGTGACGTGAAAACGATGAATAGAACTGATTATTTATATCCAAATATTATGAGAGTTCCATAAGGAGGACAAATGGATAAAACGCTGTTGGAAGAGGTCTTGATGCTGAATGCCAGTGAGAAATTGGCTCTGATCGAGGTGCTTTACGAAAGTCTTGACAAGCCTGACCCTGAAGTGGATAAAGCGTGGCTCGATGTTGCTGCCGAGAGACATGCAGCCGTTCTCAAGGGTGAAGCGAGGCTCATTTCCTCAGACGAGGTGTTCGGTAAATACCGATGAGATACATTTTTCATTCAGACGCGGCTGTTGAGCTTGATGAGTCATTTCGTTTCTATGAAAATGAATATCCGGGAAGAGGATATCGCTTTGTTAAAAAGGTTGAAGAGTGCGTATGCAGGATATGCAGGTATCCCGAGCTTGGCACAGAAGAGCTTCCCAATATTCGCAGAATGGTGGTCGATCGTTTCCCATATAAAATTATTTACATGCTGCACAATGATAATGTCGTCATTCTTGCTGTCGCTCATTCTCATAGAATGCCAGTATACTGGGAAAAAAGGGCAGAAGAATAATTTGTAAAATGAGTATTATTGTTTGGGCAGGGTTTGATTCTGATGTTTGATTGTTTTAAAGCGAATTAATATATAAATCATTTAAAGTTAAAAAAGTCCTCCGATGACCGAAGTAAAAAAACAGCCCGAACATCCTGGGCAATCGCAGAAACCAAATCAACCTCAGCAGCCTCCGGCGCTTGGGCCTTATTTTTTGTCTGTGTTTTTATTTGGATTGGGTCTCTGGTGCCTGTATGACGGGTGGTTTACGACCGATCCTGAGATGTTTCGGCATATGGATTTTAACAGAGTCATGGCAATAATATTTATTCCCTTCTCGATAATCGATTTTATTCGTACACGGCGCTCTGAGATGGCGCGTAAAGCAAAGGCAGCCAGCAAGGCTGGAGCAACAAATGATTCCAAATCATAGGCTTCTGGTTCCATACGCGGCCCCGTATTTTGCCTATGTGCTCATCGCAACCGTGGCTGAACGTTTCTTTTTGATGGAGGTGAATTATTCCATTCGCATCGTTATCGTCACTGCCACGTTGCTTTGGGCACGGCAGTGGTTCGTTTCATTCAAAGGCCCCAAGTCACCGGCTGTCTCCGTTTTTGTCGGTGTTTTGGCTGGTATTGCCGGTTTGATTCTCTGGATTGTACTGTTGACGCCATTTGTCTCCGCTGTGGAAGCAAAGCCGTGGTCTCAGAGCGCATTTGTCTTGCGATTGCTTGCTGCGGGTTTTATTGTACCAATCTTCGAAGAGGTGATGATGCGCGGATTTGTTTTCCGTCTGGCATTGCAGTGGGACGAGGCGAGGAAGAATAAGTCGAAAGATGCACTGCAAACAGCATTCGATGATAAATCCGTCAACGATGTAAAACCGGGAGCCTGGTCGTGGGCGGCGGTTATCATCTCCACGCTCGCATTCACCGCCGGACATACCATCCCGGAATGGCCCGCATCCGTTGCTTACGGCCTGGTGATGGCGGGATTATATATTCTTCGAAAAGATTTGCTCAGTTGTATCGTCGCGCATGGAGTGACAAATATTGCGCTGGCTTTCTATGTATTCAATACCGGAAAATGGTATCTCTGGTGAATTGTCTATGATGGTTTGCCTGAATGGCAATTGTTATCCAATGACGTGATCTTCCAAGAGCGAAAACTTCAGCGCTTCCGGTTCTCGGCGATCATCCTCTGGTAGCGGTCGATGAGCTGGTTGTTGACTGCCGACCATGATTTATCCTCGGCGAAGGCGAGGCCGTGCTCGCGCATGGCGCGGAACAGCTCGCCATCCTGCATGAGCCTGGTGCAGCAGGCGTAGAAGTCGCCGACATCTCCAGCTTTGGCAACGAAACCGCCGCCGGAGCGCTCGACCAGCTCCTTGCAGCCACCGACATCCGACACCACGGCGGGCAAACCGGTGGCCAGCGCTTCGAGCGCCACGTTGCAGAACGCCTCGGTGGTCGAGGGGAAGAGGAAAATGTCGCCGCTCGCGTAAGCTTCCGGCAGCGCCATGCCGGTCAGATAGCCGGTGAAGACCGCCTCGGGCATCCGCCGCCGCATCTCTGCCTCCTCGGGGCCGGAGCCGATCATCACGAAGCGCACTCGCTCGCCAAGTCCCTCATCCCCGAATCGCTCATAAAGGCTCATTACAACCTCGACATCCTTGTACGGCACGAAGCGCCCGGCGTAGATGATCACCGTCCGCCCCTCCGCACTCCACGTCTGCCGAAGCTTCGCTGAGCGGCGCGACGGATCGAACAGCTCCTTGTCGATGCCGCGCGACCAGAGTTCCACCCGTTCGATTCCCTTGCCGACGAGTCGCAGGCGGACGCTTTCGTTCGGCGCAAGTGTCACGTCGCAGGCGTTGTAGAATTTCCGCAGGGAGCGCCAAACCGCCGGTTCGGCGAAACCGAGATGGTAGTAGCTCAGATAGGAGGGAAAATCGGTGTGGTAGGCCGATCCGGCCGGGATGCCTTTTCTTTTCGCATAGCGCAGAAATTTGCGGCCAACGATGTCGGGGGTCGAGATGTGGACGATGTCCGGCGCGAAGTCGTCAAGCTGGCGTTCGGTGACGGCGTTATAGAACCCGAGTTTGTAGTCGGGGTAGAGCGGAATGGGCACCGACGGCGTCAGGTTGACCGGCACCATGCCGTTCGAGCCGGGCGCGAAATCGGGCGTCCAGACGACGACCTCGTGCCCGTTTTTTATCATGGACGCTACAAGCTGATAGATAGACCGTACTGCGCCATCCTTGTCCTTGACGTAGGTCCCCGCATATAAGGCTACCTTCATATCGGCGGCGGCAAAAAGCTGATAATCATTGCATCTGACTCATGGAACTCCGAGCCTGCCCGACGGGAAGCGCCCGCTGTTCCATGCCTGTTGACAGGCGTTCAAACTCCGACAAAGGTAATATTTCCCGCTTAAAAAGCCGCGCTACCGGAGGAAATTACTGAAAAACATTACTTGGCGGAGGCGAGCTTGCCCATCACCGGATTGACCAGTCTCCTGTAATCGAACCAGGAGAGCCGGAGCAGCTCCCGGTGAGAACCCGCAGTGAAGACAATATCGATGCTCTCTTCGAGCTCTTCGTCCGCGTAGACCGCCATGCCGTAAAGATTGCCGAATGGCGGCATCGCGCCGATTTCGCACTCGGGAAAGAGTCCGCTGAACTCAACCTCTTCGGCAAGAGCGACATCGCGGGAACCGCACAGCTCGCGGAGCAGATCGAAATCGAGATGGCGCGAGGCGTGCAGGAGCGCCATGGCCATATTGCCATCGACAGTTACCATGACCGTCTTGACCAGCTCGTTACCCGACACGTGAGCGACGGCGGCAATGTCTTGGGCCGTGTAGGCCGGAGAGTGGCTGATGACGAAGTACTTGATGTTGTGGCTGTCGAGGAACTCCCGTAACCTTTGGATAGGCATTGCATCCTCCTTGTTGCTGTGTTGAACCGCCGATGTTTACAGAACGCAAACCTCCGCCCCAGCATTCCCGATCCCGGCTTTTGAGACGGCCCTCGGTGAACGACAGCTCGTCAGAAGCCGACCCTCACGCCGACCAGCAGGTTATGCGGCTCGATGCCGATCGATTCGGGTACGCCGTCGAGCCACAAGGTCTCCTCGAACGGCTTGAGGTAACGGTAGCGAAGATCGAGCGTGACGCCGGGGGACATCCGGATCGCCACGGCCGCGCTCAGTTGCAGGATCCATGCAGCGTCATCGGCATCCGCGCCGAGCACCTCGACATCCATCGAAGCGAGGCTCATCCCCGCCGAAACCGAGGGAATGAAGCAGGGAAACTCCTCATCCTCGCCATCCGCGAAGTTTTTTTCGATCATGACGGTGAGCGCCGAAAAGCGGCTGCCCGCATCGTCGAGTTTGGTTGACTGGCTCAACGCGCGGCCCGAAAGCCCGCTGTCCGCGCCAAACAGAGGCAGGGCGCCGCCGCGCGGTTTCGAGAGATCGTAATCGGCATCGCCAAGCCGCGAGCCATCGATGGTGATTCCGTGCTCCGACGGCACGGCAATGCCCAATGCGCCTGACGGAAATTCCGCCCTGGCCGCAACCGGCAGGCAAAAAAACATCAGCGCGAAAAACAACCGGCGCGTCTGCTTCATCGCGTCTCCATCCAGGCTTCGAGCAGAGGCCGCGATTCGCGGTAGCCGGTTTCGAGAATCTGCGGCACGGCGGACATATCGACAAGGCTGAAACGGGAGAGATCAGGCGTGATGACCAGGTCGGCCTCCCTGATCTGGATTTGCGAAATGGCGCGCATGGCGCTGTAGAAGGCGTTGAGCAACAGACTTGCCATATCATCGGGCCGCCGGAAAGTGTGGCGTCCGAGCAGGTCGATGCAGACGATCCGGTTCGCGCCCATCGCCTTGAGCGGCGAAACCGGCACATTCTCGGTCAGCACGCCATCCAGCAGCATCATGCCATTTTGCTCGACGGGCTTGAAGATGCCGGGAATCGACGAGCTGGCCATGACCGCCGTCGCCACGTCGCCTTCGCGCAGCACCACCTTGTTGCCGGTGCAGATATCGGTGGCCACGATGGCGAGCGGTATCGGCGCGTTCTCGATGCGGCAGGAGCCGAGCTGATTTCTGACGATGTCGCCAAATTTCCGGATCGAGAGCAGGCCATAGCCGGAGATGGTGAGGCCCGAAAGATCGCTCCAGTCCAGCGCCAGGGCGACCTTTTCGATCTCCCGCCAGCTCTTGCCGAAGGCGCGCATCGCCGCGATGAACGAGCCGATACTCGTGCCGCTCACGCAATCCGCCCTGAAGCCGAGTTCGTCCATCGCCCTCAGCACGCCGATGTGCGCCGCGCCAAGCACCACGCCACCGCCAAAGGCGAGGCCGGTTCGTTCCGATGCCTTGTTCACTGTCTCCATACCTATGAAAAGATAGTGAAAATCCGCTTGAGAAGCGCCAGGCGACCTCCACCAAAAGGCGGGTAGCGCATGACCGGATCGGGAAAGGTGCTTCGCCTGAGCACGCTCCTTGGCGCGGTGAAGGTTTCGAATCCCGCCTTGCCGTGATAGAGGCCGATGCCGCTGATTCCGCGTCCGCCAAACGGCAGGCCGGGAATGGTGATCTGAAACATCAGGTCGTTGCAGCAGACGCCGCCGCTCCGGGTGTTCGTTCGCAGATATTCCAGCTCCGCGCGGTCGCGGGAGAAGAGATAGACGGCAAGCGGATCGGGCCGGGAACGCACCTGTTCGATCGCCGCCGCAAGCGATGAAAAGGTAAGTACCGGCAGCACCGGGCCGAAAATCTCGTCTTCCATGAGCCGTGAATCCGCCGCGACGTTCCGTATGATGGTCGGCGCGATATAGCACGAGGCTTCCTCTCCGTCGCCCCCCGCGAACAGATCGCCATCGCGCATCAGCGCATCGATCCGCCGGAAGGCTCGCGCATCGATGACGCGGCCATAATCGGCGCTCGATTGCGGATCGGAGCTGAAAAATTCCTCAATCGCCTCCTGCATGAGCTTGAGCAGGGGCTCCTCGACCGACTGGTGCGCGAGCAGATAATCAGGCGCGACGCAGGTTTGGCCGGCGTTCATGAACTTGGCGCACACGATCCTCCTTGCGGCTACTCGCAGGTCAGCCTTTTCGGTGACGATGACCGGACATTTACCGCCAAGTTCGAGCGTCACCGGCGTGAGATGACGCGCTGCGGCCCGCATCACCTCCTCGCCTTTCAAGCGGCTGCCGGTGAAAAAGATATGATCGAATCGATGCTCCAGCAGCTCCGCCGAAACCGCGCCGTCGCCCTCGACCACTTTGATTGCTTCGGAATCGAGATAATGCCCGAGTTTTTCGGCGAGGAGACGCGATGATGCCGGAGCCATCTCGGATGGCTTGAGCACCACGCAATTGCCGCCCGCGAGCGCTCCCACGAGCGGTCCGAGCGTGAGCGCCACCGGGTAGTTCCAGGTGCCGATGATGAGCGCCACGCCAAGCGGGTCGCGCTCGATGAAGGCGCTGCCCGGCTGGTAGGGCAGCGGTACGCTCACCCGCCGTGGCCGCATCCACTGGCGGAGATGCTTCAGGGCGTGCCGGATTTCGTTGCGGACGAACCACGTTTCGCCCAGCCAGGTCTCACCCGCCGGTTTGCAGAGATCGGCATGAACCGCCGAGGCGATCTCCGCCTCGCATTCGCGCAGAAACGCATCGAGCCCACGAAGCTGCCGCACCCTCCATTCGTAAGAACGGGTTTTGCCGCTGTCAAAGTATCGCCGCAGGCTGGCATGGGTGTTGGCGTCGTAGGGGTTTGGCATGGGTTACTTGCTTTATCAGACCGCCTTGATAATTACTGTCGGGACGCTCCTTCAATATTTCTGTAATATACGCTATCGACAACCTTCATTTTGCCAGTCTGCTTCTCTGGACGTAACTTTCGTCATCTGAACCAACAAACTTCACGCTGCATGGAATGGATTTTCAGTCCCGAGGCATGGATCGCCCTCCTGACGCTGACGACGCTCGAGATCGTCCTCGGTATCGACAATATCATTTTTCTCACAATCATTGTCAGCCGGATGCCCGCCGAACAGCGCGGGCCGGGGCGCGTGCTCGGACTCGGGCTGGCGATGCTCACCCGCATCGCGCTGCTTCTGTCGATCACCTGGGTTATGCGCCTGACCAGCGAACTCTTTACCGCTTTCGGCCACGGCGTCACCGGGCGTGACCTCATCCTCCTCGGCGGCGGTCTTTTCCTGCTCGCCAAGAGCACCCAGGAGATTCACCAGAGCCTTGAAGGAGCCGAGGAGAGCGTCAAGGAGCACGCGGCCTCGAACTTCGTCATGACGCTCATCCAGATCGCCGTTATCGACATCGTCTTCTCGCTCGACTCGGTCATCACCGCCGTGGGGCTGGCCAAAGACATTCCGGTCATGATTCTTGCCATCATGATCGCCGTCTTTATCATGATGGGCGCATCCAAAGCCATCGGCGACTTCGTCGAGCGCCATCCCACCATCAAGATGCTCGCCCTGAGCTTTCTGATTCTGGTCGGCGCGACTCTCGTGGCCGAAGGGGCCGGTTTCGAGTTCCCGAGAGGCTACATCTACTTCGCGATGGCCTTCTCCGTCTGCGTGGAGATGCTCAACCTCCGGCTGCGCAAGAAAGAGGTCGAACCGGTGCATTTGCGCAAGGCCATCGAGGACGAAGAGTCGGCCTGAGATCGGCGGCGGGGAACCATTTTTAAGCAACTGAAAGTTCTTTAAAATAAAGCACAACCACCGCAGAGCTTTCTGAGAGGCGGCTTTCCGATTCCGGTGGAAGGCCGCTTCCGGTTGCCACTCTTTCGCCGCCCGGAAAAAGGAGCATCCGCCATGCCCGTTCCCGAAAAACTCCTCCCCGCCCAACTCTTCAACCGGTGCGATCCCGGTTCGTTCGAATTCGGCACCACCGCCGAACTCGATGGCGCGACCGAAATCGCGGGCCAGGAGCGCGCTCTCGAAGCGATACGGCTTGGCATGGGCATCCGGCACGACGGCTTCAACCTCTTCGCCCTCGGCCCCTCCGGCACCGGCAAAGAGAGTACCGTACGGCAATTCCTCAACGCCATCGCCCCCGGTCGGGCGCGGCCCGATGACTGGTGCTACGTCTACAACTTCTCGAAGCCGCGAAACCCGAAAGCGCTTCGCCTGCCGCCCGGCCAGGCCTGCCGGTTGAGCGGTGACATGGATCACCTCGTCGAAACGCTCTTCAGCATCATGCCCGCCGCCTTCAGCAGCGAAGAGTATCAGGCAAGAGAAAAGGAGATCGGCGAGTCGTTGCTGGAGAAGCAGTCGAGCGCCATCGAAACGCTCGAAACCGACGCCCGCGAGCACAGCATCTCCCTCATCCGCACTCCGGGCGGTTTTGCCTTCGCGCCGGTGATCGAGGAAAAGGTGATCGCGCCTGACGACTACATGGCGATGAAAAAGGAGGAGCGCGACAAGATCGAGAAGGAGATCGACCGCCTCCGCAACAGCCTGCAATCGATCATGGCGCAGTTTCCCAAGTGGCAGCGCGAAACCGCCGAGAAGATCAAGGAGCTGAACCGGGAGGTTTCGGCATTCACCCTGAAACCGCTCATGGAGGAGATCAGGACGAGATACAAGGATATTGAGGAGGTCTCGCGCTACATCGACGAGGTCGAAAACGACATGATCGAAAACTTCGGGCAGTTCCTCGAAAAGGATGCGCCGGAAGATGGGCCGACGATGATGCCGCCGCCGTTCAGCCCCGCCGGGCGCAAGCGATCGGTTGTCCGCTACCGGATCAACGTCATGATCGACAACGGCAAGCTCGACGGCGCGCCGGTGATCCTCGAAGACAAACCCGCCTGCATGAACCTTGTGGGCGACATCGAGCACGCGGCCCAGATGGGCACGCTCATTACCGACTTCACTCTCATCAAGCCGGGCGCGCTGCACCGGGCCAACGGCGGCTACCTCATTCTCGATGCGCGGCGTCTGTTGCTCGAACCCTTCGCCTGGGAGGCGCTCAAAAAAGCGCTTCGCACCCGCCAGATTCGCATCGAATCGCTCGCCCAGCTCTTCAGCCTCGTCAGCACCATCTCGCTCGAACCCGAACCGATTCCGCTTGAGGTCAAGGTGATCCTGCTTGGCGAACGGAGGCTTTACTATCTCCTGAGCACCTACGATCCCGACTTCAACGAGCTGTTCAAGGTGGCTGCCGATTTCGAGAACGACATGGAGCGCAACCCGGAGACGCATCTGGCTTACGCGCATTTGGTCGGCTCGATAGCCGTGCGCGACAAGCTTCTGCCCTTCGAGCGCGGCGCGGTGGCCCGGATCGTCGAGCACGGCTCCCGCATGGCTGGCGACGCCACGCGGCTCTCCTCGAATCTCCAGGCCGTCCGCGACCTCGTGCACGAAGCGGATTACCACGCCGCGCAGAATGGACGGCAGCAGGTGAGCGCCGAGGATGTGGAAGCGATGCTCGAAGCGCAGCGATACCGCGCCTCGCGCATCCAGGAGCGCATGAGGGACGCGATGATGCGCGGGATGATTCTGATCGACACCGCGTCGGAACAGGCCGGTCAGATCAATGGACTGTCGGTCTATTCTCTCGGCGAAGAGAGCTTCGGCAGCCCGAGCCGCATCACGGCGCGGGTGCGCCTCGGCAAGGGCGAGGTGATCGACATCGAGCGCGAGGTCGAGATGGGCGGCCCGATCCACTCGAAAGGGGTGATGATTCTGTCGGGCTTCCTTGGCTCGCGCTACGCCGCCGAGCAGCCGCTTTCGCTCTCCGCCACGCTGGTGTTCGAGCAATCCTACGGCGGCGTCGAAGGGGACAGCGCCTCGTCCGCCGAACTCTACGCCCTGCTCTCGGCGATCTCCGGCATTCCGATTCGGCAGTGGCTCGCCGTGACCGGCTCGGTCAACCAGCACGGCCAGGTGCAGGCCATCGGCGGCGTCAACGAGAAAATCGAGGGATTTTTCGATCTTTGCAAGGAGCGCGGCCTCGACGGACGCCACGGTGTCTTGATCCCCGCGTCGAACGTCCGGAACCTGATGCTCCGGCAGGATATTGTCAAGGCGGTCGAATCGGGACAGTTTTCGATCTGGCCCGTCACGCACATCGACGAGGGGATCGAAATTCTGACCGGCATTCCGGCTGGTGAAGCCGACGCCTCGGGAGCGTGGCCAGCGGGCACCGTCAACGCCAAGGTCTATGAGCGCCTCAAGGCGATGGCTGAAAAGCAGAAATCGTTCGATAAAATGCCAGACGATGAATCGATTAACTAAAGGGCAGTGAACAACATAACGTCAACGATGAAAAACCGCATTATCCAGACGATCGCTGTGGCCATCGACTGCTCGCCGCACAGCAGGGCGTCGCTCGAAGCTGCTGCGGAGATGGCCGCCCGGCTCAAGGCCGAACTGATCGGCATCTTCGTCGAAGACATCAACCTCCTTCGCGTGGCGGGCCTGCCCTTTGCCGAAGAGGTGCGCCTGTACAGCTCGACCACCACGAAGCTCGACGCCGGAGAACTCGAACGTCTGCTCCGCCAACAGGCAAAGCAGGCCCGCGAACTGTTGCAGCGCACCGCCGAAGCGCGGACGCTCCGCCACACCTTCCGCGTGCTGCGGGGCATGGTCCCGGAGCAGCTCATGCAGGCCGCGCCCGAAGCGGACATCCTTGTGCTTGGCCGCAGCGGACGCTCCCCGTCGTGCCGCAAGGGCCTCGGCTCGACGGCCCGCGCGGCGCTCAGCGAATGCAAGATGAACGTGATGCTGATGCGCCCCGGCGTCACGGCCACCGAAGGGCCGCTGCTGCTGCTCTACGACGGCTCGGACGCCTCAAAGCGCGCCCTCTCGACGGCGCTCGAAATTGCCGGTCCGACAAGTACGCTCCATCTGCTCGTCACCGAACCCGATCCGCAAGCGGTAGCACGGTGCAAACAGGTTACTGAGACAATCAAGAGCGGGCGGGACATCAAGACCGAATACTACCACCTGCCATTCACCGGTAGCCGCCAGCTCGTCAGCTTCATCCGCATGATCGACTCCGGCCTCGTCGTCATCGGCGAAGGTATGAACCTGCCCGAAGAGACCCTCCGCGAACTTATCGACGATATCGACTACCCCGTGCTGGTGGTGAGGTAGGTGAGTGCAAAGTTTGGGGCCGCACCTTGGAGGCAAAAATCCTGCAAAAGGGACATAAAGGACATCAGGGACTGCAAGGACGACAAATTTCCGCGCATTCCCTTTCGTCCTTTATGTCCTTGCCGTCCCTGCTGTCCCTGCTGTCCCTTCCCTCAACAATACCGCTTTAACCACCCCGCAATTCTCTCGCTGGCAAGAAACGCCCCCCAGGCGGCGGTTTCAAGCAGCGCCCGGTCGTCGAGACCGGCTCGCCTGCATAACGCTATTTCGCCGCTGTCAACCGCCCATGAGGCCATGGCGGCAAGCAGGGCGAGTCGCGCCTGAGGCCGCAGTCGCTCCGGCAATTCGCTCATCGCACCATCGAGCCATCCTTTGCCGATGCCCGGCGGCTCGCCCTCCCATGCAGCCACTTGCCGCTTCACCAGCGTCTGTACCTCGGGCGCAACCGATGCATCGGCGGCCTGGCGGACGGCGTCCGCGAAGCGCAGCAACCCGCCCGCCACCGCCGGATCGTCCGTCGCCCAGCCGAAAGCTTCCGGCAATTTCATCGACGGTCTCTCCGTCAGAAACACTCCCGGCTCGGCGTCGATCCGCACGATTCGTCCCGAAGTCACGCTGCTGAAAATCCTGAACGCCTGATCTCCGATCACCGGCACCTTGCCCACGACCGGCATCATCGTTTCGTCAAGAAAGATATTGACCATCCGGTTGATGTAGTGGAAGAGCACCGTCGTGGCCATAAACGCCGGAGCCTGTCGCTTCGAGAAGGGCGGGGGAGTGGACGAAAGCGAGGCTTTCCGGCCCGTCGCCGAAGCCCACGCCGCAAGATTTGCCATCGCGCCATCCGTTTGCCCGCCTGCCGCGACCGCGTCGAGCGCCGGGCGGTCATCCGCGCCAAGCAGCATCGAAGTGTGCGCCTGCACGCAGTAGGGGCAGCGGTTGGATTGCGACACGGCGACCGCGATCAGCTCTTTCATCGCGCGATCCGGCCCGGCGACGAGCGACTCCCGGCAGGCGCTCCACACCCCCGCCATGAGCTGCGGATTCAGATGGTGCAGGGTAATCGGCGGCACAACCATGAACTCACGGTCGAGTTGCCGGTACACCTCCGCCGCCAGTCCGGACGCACGCCCGATCTCCGGAGCCGGAAGCCAACGGATCGACAACGGCGTCAGATGCCTGAAGATGAACTGTTCGATTGAGCGGAGCATAGGAAAATGATGAAATGAATTACGGTTTGCTGCAAGCGCACGGAACGCTGCAAAAAGGACAACGAAGCGAAAGCTAAGAACTGACCCGCCAGTACCGGCAGCGTGTCTCACAACAGAATCCCGACCACAGGATCGATGACCGTCCGTTAATCTTTACTGGTTTCCTGAGCCCTGCCGGGGTTCAGGACTGCCGTTTCATGGGCGATCGTCAGTATCCTGACAAAAAGATCGAAATCGCCCTGAAATTGAAATACTCCTGATTTTCTCCTCTTTTCCCGTTCCCCGGCCCTCCTTTCTGCAACTTTCTGGCGCAAAAAAATATTGACAATTCTGTAAAAGACAGTGGGAATTTTTATTATATAGTCAGTTTGAAAATACACAACAAACCAAACCTTGGGCCATGCCATACAGCTCGTCAGGTGTAGGGCATAATGGCTTTGATAAAGCGGATTTACACATACACACCAAATGTTCGGACGGTCTGTTCACGCCTGAAGAGATCGTGCGTAAAGCGGTCAATGCCAAGCTGAAAGCCATCAGTATCACCGATCATGATACCGTCAAGGGTATAGACCAAGCAAAGCCATTAGCACTCGAATTGGGTCTGGAGCTTATTCCCGGTGTAGAGATGAGCTCGGCCTACAAAGGGTATGACATTCATATCCTCGCATATTTTTTTGACTATCAGAACTCCGAGCTGAAGCGTTACCTCGATCACTGCCGCTTTCTGCGCACGGAGCGGGCGGAGCGCATGGTGCAGAAGCTGGCGAAGATGGGCGTCAAGATCGAGATCGAACAGATCATCATGAAGGCCCAGAACGGCAGCGTTGGGCGTCCGCACATCGCGGCGGTGCTCCAGGATGGCGGTTTCGTCAAAAGCTTCAGCGAAGCGTTCAGCAAGTACCTCGGTTCGCACAGTCCGGCTTACGTCAAAAGTATCGAAACGCATCCGGAAGAGGTGATCCGCCTCGTCAACGAAGCGGGCGGCCTGTCGTTCCTCGCCCATCCGGCGCAGAACGTGCCCGATGAAATCCTCCGGCAGCTTATCTCCTTCGGGCTGGATGGCCTCGAAATCATCCACCCTTCGCACGACACGTACCGGCAGAACTACTACCGTGAAATCGCCAACGAGTACTTCCTGCTCTTCTCGGGCGGGTCGGACTACCACGGCCTGAAAGATCACGAAGACCATTTCGGCCAGATCTGGATTCCCTACGAATGGGTCACCAAAATGAAGAGCCGTCTCGTTCCTGCCGGGAAGAAATGAGATTTTTGATGGCTTTCCCTGAAAATCGGTCAAGTTTTGGTATACTTGCACCGCGAAACAGCGCCGGTCTTCGAGCTGGCGCGAATTTTCGATGAATTGAACTTGAATGTATGCCTCTGACGCTTACCGGTAACTTCGTGGAAAGGAAGCTGCTCAGCCTGAAAGAGCTTCTTCTGACCTTGCAGGAGTTTTTCTACTTCGCGCTCAGATCGTTCCTCACCCTGCCCAAGGCGAAGCGCTACTGGCGTGACGTGCTGGATCAGGCGCTCATCTGCGGGGTGCAGTCGATCCCGATCGTGCTTGTCAGCTCGATCTCTATCGGCGGGCTGATGTCGATGGAGGTGGGCAACCTGCTCGAAGAGTTTGGCGCGAAAACGATGCTCGGACGCTCCACCTCCAACGCGGTGCTGCGCGAACTCGGCCCGCTCCTGATGGGCCTCATGCTCTCGGCCCGCTACGGATCGCGCAACGGCGCGGAGCTGGGCGCGATGCAGATTTCCGAGCAGATCGACGCCCTCCGCGCTTTCGGTACCGACCCCATCGCCAAGCTCGTCATGCCGAGGTTGGCGGCGGCGCTCATCATGTTCGTGCCGCTCATCGCCCTCTCCGACTTCGCGGGCTTGCAAACCGCCGCCATCGTTGCGCAGGTTTACCACAAACTCGATCCCGGCATCTTCTGGAACTCGATCTATCCGAGGCTCGCGCCCAAGGATTTCGTCGTCAGCTTCCTCAAGGCCCCGGTTTTCGCCATCATCATCACGCTGGTCAGCAGTTTCAACGGCTTTTCGGCTCGCGGCGGCACGGCGGGCGTTGGCCGTTCGACCATCAAGGGGATCGTGGCCTCGTCGGGCCTGGTGCTCATCGCCAACTTCTACGTCTCGAAGATCGTGCTCGATTTCATGAAATAAGATGATCGAACTCAGAAACGTCACGCTGAAATACGGCGAAAGGGTCATTCTCGACAAGGTTTCGCTGACCGTGAAGGACAACACCATCAAGGCGGTGCTTGGCCCCAGCGGCGTCGGCAAAAGCACGATCATCAAGCTGATGCTCGGCCTCATCAAGCCCTACAGCGGGCAGGTTTTCGTTGATGGCGTGGACATCTCGCCGCTCAAGGAAGCCGATCTCTACCCGATCCGGCGCAAAATGGGCATCGTCTTCCAGGGCAACGCGCTCTTCGACTCGATGACCATCAGCCAGAACATGAGCTTCTTTCTGAGAGAGAACCTTCGGCTGCCGGAAGAGGAGATCGACAGCAGGGTGGCAGAGCAGATTCGCTTCGCGGGCCTCGAAGGATACGAGGATCAGCTTCCCGAAAGCCTCAGCGGCGGCATGAAAAAGCGCGTGGCCATCGGCAGGGCGCTGATCTTCAATCCGAAGACGATCCTCTTCGACGAACCGACCGCCGGTCTCGATCCGGTCAGCTCGCGAAAGATTCTGAACCTGATCGACTCACTTAAAAAGAGCAACGACCTCGGCGCGGTCTTCGTCACGCACATCATCGACGACGTCTTCGCCATCGCTGACGAAGTGGCCGTGCTCTACCAGGGCAAAATCATCTTCGACGGCCCGACGGAAAAGCTGCACGAGTCGGATCATCCATTCATCCGTTCGATCCTGTCGGACAAGATCCTCGAACTTTAATCCCTTTCAAGACATCGGACAAGTATGATAAACCTGAAAGAACTGAAATGGAGCGACCTGAAAACCGGCATCTTTTTCCTGCTCGGCATCGGGTTCGCCGCCTATCTCGGCCTGGTCATCGGCAAGAACACCAGCATCTTTACCGGCGTGACCACCATCAGGATCATGACCAAAGATGTCAACGGCCTGGCTGAAAATAACTTCGTGGCGGTCTCCGGCAAGAAGATCGGCACCGTTTCGAAGCTCAATTTCACGAAACAGCATGACTCGCTCTATGTCGTCGCTGATCTGAAACTACAGAACGATTTCGCAGGTCTCGTCACCAAGGACTCGAAAGCCTCGATCCGCTCGCTCGGCGTGCTCGGTGACAAGTATGTGGACATCACGGCCGGCAACGGCAAGCCGGTTCAGGAGGGCGACTACATCCAGCTCGTGCCCGAAGAAGGGCTGGCCGCGCTGACTTCGAACGCCAGGCAGACGATGGAGAAGCTCAACACGCTGCTCGACAATCTCAACCACGGCGAGGGACCTGCCGGACGGCTCATTTCGGACAAGCAGATGGGCGAAGATTTGCAGAAAACCGTGGCGAACCTGCGCAAGAGTTCGGACGAGCTGACCAAAGTCAGCGCGGAACTTCACAACGGTAAGGGATTGCTGCCGAAGCTGATCAACGACAAGTCGCTGGCCGACAACACCGAAAAGACCATCGTGAACCTGCGGAACGCCGCCGCCGAGACCGAGACGCTGATGAAGCAGCTCAACGACAGCAAAGGCACCCTCGGCAAGCTCAACAGCGACCCGGCACTCTACAACAATCTGAGCAAAACGCTGGTCTCGCTCGACACGCTGCTCGTCGATCTGAAGAAGCGCCCGAACCGCTACGTGCGCTTCACGCTTTTCTGAGCTTTCCGGCTGGAAACGCACGATGAGAACGCTTCGAACCATCCTCCTACCGATCCTTGTCAGCGTGGCATTGATGATGACCGCGCTGACGCTGGGAGCAAAAACTCCCGATTTTACAGCACTTGACAGCGTGATGCGCCAAGCCGTCGCGGACAGCGTTTTTCCTGGCGCGAGCCTCGCGGTGCTCCACAAAGGCCGGATCGTCTACCACTGCGCATTCGGGCGGCTCACATACGACGCGAAAAGCGCTCCCGTGGACACAACGACCATCTACGACGCCGCGTCGCTGACGAAAGCGGTCGTCACCACGAGCATCGCGATGCAGCTCGTCGAGCGAGATTCGCTCGATCTTGCCACGCCGGTGAGCCGCTTCCGCTCCGGATTCGCCGCCAGCGGCAAGGAGCGCGTCACCATCGAGCAGCTCATGCGCCATGTTTCGGGCCTCCGGGCGCACACCTACTTCGCCGAAACCTGCGCCACCCGCGACGAAGTGCTGCAAGCCATCGACCGCGACTCGCTCGTGTCTGCTCCGGGCGCGAAAACCGAGTACAGCGACCTCAACTTCATCCTGCTCGGCAGCATCGTCGAACAGGTGACAGGCCAAAGCCTCGCCGCGAACTTCCACGCCCGCTTCGCCGGGCCTCTCGGCATGAACTCAACCATGTTCACGCCGCCAGCCGAGTTGCTGCCGCGCATCGCGCCGACCGGCGAGGATGGCGTCTGGAAGCTCCCCCGCCCGCGCCCGCTCGTCAACGACCAGAACGCCGCCCTACTCGGAGGCGTCTCGGGCCACGCAGGCCTCTTCACCACCACCGGCGACTTCTGCCGCATGGTGCGAATGCTCATGAACGGCGGGGAACTGGACGGCAAACGCTACATCAAAGCCTCGACGGTCAGTCGCTTTCTGAAGCGAACAGACGCCCCGCGAGCACTCGGCTGGGATCTCGTATCGCCCGGTGGCAAATCATCAGCAGGCAGCCGATTCTCCCCAACCTCCTGGGGCCACCTCGGCTTCACCGGCACCAGCATCTGGGTCGATCCAGAAAAAGATTTAGCAGTGATTCTGTTAAGCAACAGAGTCTGGCCAACGCCGGAGAACATCAAGATTCGCAAGTTCCGGCCGGTATTGCATGATACGGTGGTGGAGTGCGTTGAGGGTGTAAAGTGATGTAGGAGGTGTAGGATAAATCGATGCAAAAATAGCTTGCTTCAAATACAAATCACTTTTTTATATACTTGACCCTACGATTAGCACTTTTACATTCACTCTGCCCTCTGGTGTTGATCGTTCACCTTCTAAATCGCTTATCATACCTTTTGGATTTGAAATAAGCAATTCGGGATCATAAATAACACACCAAAGATGACTTGTGTTTTTATGTTTACGATAATGTTCAATATCAATAATCATCTCATCACCTACTTTTGATGCATGAAGTTTATCCCTCACCCTCTTTGTTTCTATAACAAGATTATGTGCTGGCAACAAGAAATCCATTCTTGCATTTGAACCAGCGTAGCTTGGGCAAAACTCTTCTGGACGTATATCAGATATCCAAGGACGCAATAACGCATGCAACAAATCTTGAATATCATACTCGGAGGTAAACTCTAATGCCTTAGAACCCTTTCTTCTATAAACTAAGGGCTGCATTGCTCTTGGGAGTCCTCTAATAATTATCCTAAGCAAATCATCCAATGATGAAGGTATTCGTCCTTCATCCACGCTAATTTTATTGGTTCTTCGCGGAATTTCGTGGAAAGATGGGGTGCGAAAGGTACTTTAGCGTAATTCTGAGCCTTATCGAACCTCCTTGCTGAAATCGTCCATGCAGAGCCTGACACACCACTACCACCAACTTT
>Ga0326726_10000048_pt1 | contig 104095 bp, 96 predicted proteins | sample MHFenrmetagenome_2_FD_207603 | JGI IMG/M metagenome (GOLD analysis project Ga0326726, IMG submission 207603) | Lab enriched peat soil microbial communities from Michigan Hollow, Ithaca, NY, United States - MHF15MN | ecosystem: Environmental > Terrestrial > Soil > Wetlands > Peat | place: USA... | reverse complement strand
AACATCGTCAAAAAATGGACGATGCCAATCCAGAACTGGGGCGCGGTGCTGAACGTCTTTTCGATTAAATTCAAGGAAAGGATTCAATTTTGAGCCTGGCCGTTTACACAGTTTGGTGAACAGACTCCAATTTACAGATCAACGCTGTCAGCTTGATCCTGCCAGTCGCCCCCACATTCCTTCCCATCAAATTCTTCATCTATCCAACAAAACCAAGCTCTCCGCGCCCCGCATCATTTCGCGCCCCCCTAACCCCCAACTCAACAACACATTTGAGTTTCGAGACTAAACGGAACTATATTGCGGCTTGAAAGTCAGGCAAGGGTACGGTGGCTTTTCGGGTGAAAATGCGGGTATCGTTGCTGGGACGAAGCCGGGATCGGGCTTCTTAAGTGTTTTTAAAATTGTGTTTTACGTGCTCTTATGATTCTTGTTATAGACAATTACGACTCATTTACTTACAACCTTGTCCAGTACATCGGCGAGCTTGGGGCTGAGGTTTCGGTGTATCGGAACGACGAACTGACCGTCGAACAGGCGCTTGCTCTGAAGCCGGAGAAGATCGTCATCTCTCCGGGGCCGGGTACGCCTGCCGACGCGGGCATCTCCATTGCGCTCATCGATGCCGCGAAGGGCAAGATTCCGCTGCTCGGCGTCTGCCTTGGCCATCAGGCCATCGGCGAAGCGCTTGGCGGCAAGGTCGTCCGAGCCGGAAAGATCATGCACGGCAAGACCTCCGAGGTCTGGCACGACGGGCAGGGGATGTTCCGCGACATCCCGAACCCCTTCACGGCCACCCGCTACCACTCGCTGATCGTGGAGCGCGAAACGCTTCCGGCTGCGCTCGAAATCCGCGCGTGGACGGAGGACGAAACCATCATGGCCTTCGACTCGAAAGAGCTTGGGCTGTATGGCGTCCAGTTCCATCCCGAATCGATCATGACCTCCGTGGGGCACGATCTCATCAGAAACTTCCTTGAAATCTGAACGCAGCATGGACGATCAGGAAGGCAAAAAGCCGGGCTGGGCGGCGGGTCATGAGCAGCGGTCGCATACGGTAGCCTCGCATGGTGACGGCAGCGAGTTCATGGCCGACGGCTGGCGCGTGTTCAAGATCATGGCCGAGTTCGTCAACGGCTTCGAGACCATGTCTCGCGTCGGCCCCGCCGTGTCGGTGTTCGGCTCGACGAGAGTTCGTGAGGGCGACCCGGAATACCAGCTTGGCGAAACGATGGGGCGGATGCTTGCCGACGTCGGTCTGGCCGTGATCACCGGCGGCGGCCCCGGCGCGATGGAGGCGGCCAATAAAGGGGCGCAGAGCAGGGGAGGGGCATCGATCGGCTTCAACATCAAACTGCCCAACCAGCAGCGGCCAAATCCCTACATCGATTACGACAAGCTGGTGACTTTCGAGTACTTCTTCGTGCGAAAGGTGATGTTCCTGAAGTACTCCCAGGCGTTCATCGTTCTCCCCGGCGGTTTCGGCACGCTCGACGAGTTCGCCGAAGCGATCACCCTCATCCAGACCGGCAAGAGCCAGAAATTTCCGGTCATCATGATGGGATCGGAGTACTGGGGCGACCTCTACCGCTGGTTCCGCAAGCGAATGCTCGAAGAGAACGGCTTCATCTCCGAAGCCGATCTCGACTTCATTTTCATCGAGGATGACCCGCAAAAGGTCATCGATCTCATTCTGAGCTTCTATCCCGAAGGCTACAGCATTAACTTCTGATATTATTATGCGTTAGCTGTCAGTACCCCGCGTCGGTTTTCGATTTCGCGCGAGAATTTTTTAACGGAGTGAACTTTTTCGTTATCGCATCCTTTTATCAATGCGCTGAATTGTTTATAGTATCTCTTTGTTCACGATTGTTATTTAAGGCCCATCCGGCAAGAACCAGCCGCTCCTGTTCGGTCATGATGACTTGCGGAAATCCCGGAATTCTGCCATGCGTTGACAGGTTGGTCGTTCCGGCAAGTCTCGACACCGATTGTGCCACCTCGTGGCGAGCTGTTTCCGGAAGCGTGTCGAAGTTTGAAAAGTTGACGGCTTCGCGGGCTTGATGTACTTTTCCGGTGACATACCATGAAAGCGGCGCGATGTAGGCGCTTTGCGGCCATTTCGTTTCACCGGAATGGCATGAAAAACAGCGAGCTTCGAGGAGAGCAAGGACGCTGCGGGGAATGCCTGCGGGTTGTTTCGACGGATGATCGAGGCGATCCAGCGGGATGAACTGGATCAGGAGCAGGCCGATGATGATCCAGCCCGCGATGGTGCTCGCTCCGGTTTTGCGCTCTTGAGAGGCCATGAAGTGTTGATGATTGAGGTGAACGGTAAGCCGGTTAACCTTGTTAACGAAATTTATGATAACTTGGGCCGCAAGAGTTCCAGGCAACAAGATACCCAAGCAGGTTTCAGGTTCGTGGTTCGATTGGAGATCAACATTATTAAGCGAAAAAGTTAGATGATTTTTCCATGTGAAAAAGCTGTCTGGTACTATCTTCCCCAGATCAGGGCGGATTTGGCCAAAGAGCTGGTCAAGACTGGCATGACCCAGTCAAGCGCGGCCAAAGCGCTTGGCGTCACGCCGGCGGCGGTTTCCCAGTACCTTCACAAGAAGCGTGGCGGGCAGAATATCAAATCCCGGGTTTACAAGCAGGAGATTCGAAATGCCGTTGACAAAATCCGTGAAGGCGCGACGGGTGAGGAGTTGTACTCCTTTGTTTGCAAGTGTTGTCAGGTATTGAAGAAAGATGACGCAGAAGTTGGCGGTGGCAGTTGTAGTGTTGAAACAGCAGGTTAATTTGTATGGCGGGAAGTAATAAAACGGTAAAATCCGGTGCTGCGCCAGCCGGTTTCAAGAACGCGGCGCTTTTCACTTTCGTGGCTATTCTGGCCGGATTCGGCATCGAAATTCTCACCTCTGGTGGCGGTATCGATGTGCCGGGCTGGCCCTTCAACCTCATCTTTTTGCTGCTTTTCGGCGGATCGATTTTCACAGTTGGCCTGCTCTTCAGGGAGCATCCGCTGGTCTCGTGGCTCGGCGGCATTCCGCTGGGGCTGAGCCTGATTATCGGCATCGCGCTGTTGTCGCTCGTTGGCGGCGTACTGCCGCAGCAGGAGTATCCGCAGGGGTCGATTATGACCGTCTTGCGGCTGAACGGCATGTTTTCGAGCTGGCCGTTCGCTCTCGTTACGCTGCTGTTTCTTTGCAATCTCGGCCTCTCGCTCGTCTGGAAGACCATCCCGTTCAGGGCATCGAACCTCCAGTTCATGCTCTTTCACGGCGGCTTCTGGCTTGCGCTCTCCTGCGGCCTGCTCGGAAACTCGCAGCTCGAACGTCTCGTCGTGCCGCTCTACGAAGGCAAGGCGAGCAATGTGGCTTACGACAATAAAACTGAAAAGGTGATTCACCTTCCGTTTTCCATCTACCTGAAAGATTTCCAGATCGACGAGTATGTGGCGCAGTTCGCCCTCTACGATCCGCAGCACGACCAGGTGCTCGAAACGAAGTCCAAGATCATGCCCGAACTTCATAAGGGCGTGAAGGCTGAATGGGAGGGGATCGGTTCGGTGACGGTGCTCGACTATCTTCCCGATGCTTTGCCCGACGCGAAGGGGACGCCGGTACCGGTGGCGGACAAAAAGGGGGTGCGGTTCGCCAAAGTGAGGATCGATGAAAACGGTAAGATTTCGGAGCAGTGGATCAGTTCCGGTTCGGAAACCTTGCAGATCAAGCCGCTCTTCGTTCCGATGGGAGGCTATTACATCGTCATGGCCGATGGCCCGCCCAAGGCGTTCCGCTCGGAGGTGATGCTGATCGGCGATAATGGTACGCACAAGGTGGAGACGCTCGAAGTGAACAAGCCTGTCGATATGCAGGGATGGAAGCTTTACCAGATGGGATACGACGAGAAGGCCGGGCGCTATTCGACCATGAGTCTGGTCGAGGCGGTACGCGACCCGTGGCTGCCAGCAGTCTATCTTGGATTTTTCATGATCATGGCGGGCAACGTGTTGTATTTCTGGAAAGGCGTTAAAAGAATGGAGGAGGCATGACCCTGGTTGATTTTCCGGCAATAGCCCTTGCGGCTGTCGCGTGCTGGGTCGTGGGCAGCCTGTTGCAGATTCCGGCGAGAAACTCGAAGCCTCTCGGCTCGCTTTCGTGGGTGTTCATGATCGCAGGAACTGGCGTGCTCGCCTGGTTTCTCACCTCCTACTGGATCACGCTCGAACGTCCGCCGCTCCGCACGCTCGGCGAAACGAGGCTTTGGTACGCGACGCTCATTCCGGTTGTCGGCTTCATCGTCGAGTACCGCTACAAGATCGTGTGGCTCAAGTACTACTGTATGGGTCTGGCGGCCATGTTTCTCGGCATCAACTACATGCATCCTGACGTGTTCGAGAAGGCGCTCATGCCCGCTTTGCAGAGCGTCTGGTTCGTGCCGCATGTGGTGGTATACCTCGTCGCTTATGTGATGCTGGCCGCTTCGTGCGTGGCAGGATGGCACAACGTCATTCTGAACTTCCGCGGCAAGCGTTCGAGCAAGTCCGAGTCGATGTCGCACTATCTCGCCCTGCTCGGTTTCGTTTTGCTCACCTTCGGCCTGATTTTCGGCGCGCTCTGGGCCAAGGAGGCGTGGGGCCACTACTGGACGTGGGATCCCAAGGAGACCTGGGCCTTCATCTCGTGGCTTGCCTATCTTGGCTATTTGCACCTCGTTGCGCGAAAGACCGATTCGCGGAAGCTCCAGTGGTACCTCGGCCTGTCGTTTTTCGTGCTGCTGGTCTGCTGGTTCGGCGTGAACTACCTGCCATCGGCGCAGAACAGCGTGCACACTTACTCGGGGAACTCCTGAGGAGAATAAAGGGAAAAGGACTTCAAGGACATCAGGGATTGTGAAGGGACAAAGAGGATTTTCCGATCTTCTTTGTCCCTTTTGTCGTTCAAGTCCTTTTCCCTTTCTTCAGAGTTCCACGATCAAATGCGACTCCGTCGAGTAGCTCTGCAATACCCGGGCGAGTTCGCTGATCAGCGTTGGGCCGTATTTGTTGAGGTAGTGGAAGATGTTGATAGTGCGCTCCTGCGGCTTGCCATCCGGGAAGAGGTTCAGCTCCGCTTTATCGAGCTGTTGAAAAAGCTCGTCGTGCTTGCGTCTGCCCGCCCGGTATGTTTTTTCCTTGATGGTGCCGATGACTTTGGCGATCTGGCCTGACGAAGCCGCAAGAAATGGCTGCAAGGTTGGATCCATCTTTGCAAGCGCCGGTTCGAGCGTCGAGAGCGACCGGGCGACCTCCGACTCCACCTGCTCGAACAGCGCGTCAATATTCACGCTGTCGCCGCCCGATACCATCGATTTCCGCAGCTCCTGCGCGTCTCCGAACACTGCTTCGTAGACCTGGCGCCGTGAAAAGCTCGGCCTGCCGGTGGACTTGAGCACCTTGTCCATCGTGCGGGCGATTTTCGGCTCGACGAGCGTGAAGCTGCCGCGTGGAATCACGAAGGGCATCACGAGGCCGAAGTGCTCGTACGCCTTGCGGAACTGCGCGAGATAGCTGATCTCGCCGGGGCCGCCGATGTAGGCGAAGGTGGGGAGCACGGCGTCCTGCACGATTGGGCGGAGGACGACGTTCGGGCTGAATTTTTCGGGATGATCCTGGCAGATTTCGATCAGTTGATGGCGCGAGTATCGCTGACGGTCGGGCAAAACGACGAAGTTGTCTGGCGTGGGCTGCTCGATTTTCAGCCGCTGACCGAGCTGGTTGAGGTAAAACAGGTTGACCGGGCGCGGCTTGGTTTGCACCGGGTAGCCCATCGATTCAAGGATCGAGCTTTGCGCCACCACATCGTACGACGAGGCAGGCGCGGTTTCGATCTCCCGGCAGAGCACCTCGCTCGTGAGCTGCTTGAAGCGCGCGTCCTGCGGCGAAAGCAGAATCAGCGGATGCTCCCTGAAGAGCCAGTTCATTATTCGCGCGAAGGCGATCTCGAAGGTGATGCCGGGTTCGTAGCAGGCGCGGAGCATCTCGGCGATCTCCGGCTTGAACTCTGTATCGGGCAACAGATCGAGGAACTGGCGAATTGTCTCGCCGATGGTCGCGCCGAGCATGGTCGCTCCGGCCATCTGGTCGGCGAGGCGGTGCGCCCCCTCCGCCGTGATCCGTTCGAGGCCGCCGCCGGAGAAGAGCGTGGTTGATGATGCTTCGTCGAAATCGTGATCTTCGCTCTCGATCCAGAAGAGCGGCACGAAGTCGTACTCGGGGAACAGCTCCTTCTGCTTGCGGGCGACCACCACGGCGGTCAGCGCCTTGTAGATGGTATAGAGCGGCCCGGTGAAGAGGCCGGTTTGCTGGCCGGTAACGATCGTCATGCAGCGCGGCGAGCGCAGCTTTTCGATCTCGCGTTGCTGGCGCTCCGAGCCGCCGAACAGTTTGTTCTGGCTCGTCAGCAGCTCTACCAGCGCCTCCCGCCGGAAGTTGCGCGACGCCAGCAGGCCGAGGTGCCGGTAGTAGTCGGCATCCTTGCGGTAGTCGAGATGGAAGCAGCCCGAGAGCAGCTTCGTTCGCGCCTCGCCTTCGGAGGTGTAGTCGCAGAAGAGGCGGGCAAAGCCCTTTTTGGGCGTCTGAATCCGCTGGTAGTCGATGAGGAAGGTGTTCACGGTATTACTTTTTGAGGCCCCAGGTTTCGAGTTCACTCCGGAAGCGATGGTCGGTCATGTCGCAGGAGATTGGCGTGACGGCCACATAGTTGTGCCGCACGGCGTATTCGTCCTCCGCGAGATCGACGTCGTGCAACTGGAGCGAGCCGGCGAGCCAGTAGTACGGGTTGCCGTACATGTCGTGCCGCTCGATGGCCGACTCCTCCCATCGCGACCGCCCCTGCCGCGTGAACAGCACGCCGCGGATCTCACTTTCGGGCACGTTGGGGATATTGGCCGAGAGGATCGTGTCGGGTGGCAAGCCGCGCCGGAGCGCCTCGCGAGCGAGCTGCCGGGCGAATTTGGCGGCGTAGGTGAAGTCGGCGTTCTCATAGGTGGTCAGCGAAAAGGCGAGCGACGGCACTTTCTGGATCGCCCCTTCGCGGGCGGCGGCCACGGTGCCGGAGTAGAGGCTGTTCATGGCCGTGTTGCTGCCATAGTTGATCCCCGAGACGATCAGATCGGGTTTCTCGTCGAGGATGTGGCTCAGCGCCACCTTGATGCAATCGACGGGCGTGCCCGAGACGGTGTAGCCGAAAAAGCGGTTGTTTTTCAGATACTTCCTGATGCGTAGCGGTTCACCGAGAGTCATCGCATGGCTCTTGCCGCTTTGATGCTCGACAGGCGCGACCACAGTCACCCTGCCGAGCTTTTTCATCGAAGCTGCCAGCGCGTGCAGCCCCGGCCCTTCGATGCCGTCGTCATTACAGACCAGAATATGCGGTTTGGTGCGTGTCGTCAAAAGGTGTCGAGGTAGAGTTTCAGATGTTGTCAAAAATCGTGGCCCAGGCTGAAGTATAACACGGTATTGCTGAAGTCGATCTTGGCCTTATCCTTGACATCGCTGTTCTCGAACGCGAAGGGCTTGGCGACGCTGAACTGCGCCGGGCCGATCGGCGTGTCCCAGACCACTCCGGCGCCCGCCCCCTGGATCAGCTGACTGATCGACATTTCCGTCCGCCGCTCCCAGACGTTGCCGATGTTGTAGGAGAGGGTGAACGATGTCGGGAAAAGAAGTTGCACCGGAGATTTGTAGCGCAGCATGGCTCCGGCAACGGCAATGTTGTTGCCGATCAGGTCGCTGTCCTTCAGTCCGATGAAACGGTAGCTGTAGGAGTTGCCCGTGCCGCCAAGGAAGAATTTCTCTGAAAGCGGAACTTCGTTGCTGCTGGTTCCGGCTAGAGCTGTCAGCTGGAGCGTGGTGGTTGAGCTGATCGAGAAGTTCTCCTCGTGGAACGCCGCCAGTTGCCAGAAGCTGTCCGCATTGTTGAGAAGAGCGGAAGTCGAATTGTAGCGGATGTTGGTATATCGTCCGCCTGAAGGCAGGAACGAACTGTCGCGATTGTCGAAGGTGAACTCTCCTCCAATGGACATCAGGTTGACATTGCCGGTGGCGAAAGGCTCGTCGATCTTGTCCTTCATATACGAGCGGGCGTTCTGCACGGTGAAGTCCGCCGTCAGACGACCATTTTTGCGGATTCTCGTGCCGAACGAGGTCGTCACGCCGTAACGCTGGAGGCCGAGCGAGCGGGGCTCTCCCGTGGCCTGTAAGCCCGATTGGCCGATCAGCGCCAGCTGGCGCGTTTCGAAGTCACGCTGATCGAAAAAGGCTCTCGTGAACATAGTCAATGGCGTTCTGCCGATCCGCGGCACGCTGAACTCGATGTTGAAGCGGTTGTTTTTTTGCCCCACCTTGGCCCATCCACCGGCAGAGCTTCCTGTGCCATTGAGGTTTTCGTTTCTGAAATCGAGCAGCAGTTGCGCGTTGGAAGTATCGTCATAGCGCACGCCGATGCGCAGCACGGCAGGCAGCTTCTCGTCGAGCCTGACGATGAGGGTGCTGTTGCCGCTCTTTTCCTGCGGGTCGGGGCTTTCCGTGCTCAGCGAGACCCGGTTGAATACGCCAGTGCCGTAAAGGTTATTGATGGTTTTTTCGGCATCCGCGTAACGGAACGCTTTGGTGGAGTCGATGGCCATCTCTCGCTGAACGGTCAGTGGTCGGGTGAGCTTCCTGTCCTGTTCGATCTCCACGTTTTCGATCTTGCCCGATGAGAGGCGAACCGTGAGCCTCTTTCCGGCGACGGCGACGTTTTCGATTCGAATGAGGCTGTATCCCTTGTTCCGGTAGAGGCGGATCAGCTCTTCAAGCGACCGGGTCGCCAAGGCGCTGGTATAGAGAGTGCCGGTCACTGGCGTGAAGACGCGCTCGATCTCCTTTTCGGAAACCTCGCGGGCGGGGCCGCCGGTCACCTCGATGCTCTCGATCCGGGGCAGCGGTTCCAACACAAATATCGCGGCTCTCGACCGGTTGTCGATTTCAGCATGAACTCTCGTGAACAGGCCGGTTTCCAGCAGCTCGTTCAGGATTTTCCTGACGCGGGTTTCGTTGCGCACAATAGCTTTGGCCGTTCTCGCCTGTTCGGTATACCCAGCGGAATCCGGGATGCCCTCGATGCTTTTGCTGAAGCCGGAAATGTCAACATCTTTTTCCGCTCCGAGCTGGATATTGCGTTTGATGACCGGGGCGAGCAGGTGCCCTTTGGCGTAACCGGCAGCGATCAGCTCGTTTACATCGGAAAAATCGGTCGCCTTGTGGTTGTCGATAGCGGGTGAAATGACCAGATCGGCCTTTTCGAGCTGTTGCGGGTACTGTACCTGGGTCAGGATGGTCATCGCCTGGTCGGCGGCTTTCCAGGGCAGATCGAGCTCGCCGCTGTCGGTGTACATTCTTCCATGTGTATCCACGGCTACCTTGTAGCCAGCGTTGAACTTCTCCAGCTCATCGACGGGAAGGTTGGCGACCAGTCCGCCATCGGCAAGCTTCTGGCCGTTGCGCTCGATGGGCTGAAAAAGAATCGGAATGGTGGCGCTGGCCCGCATCGCTTCCGAGAGCGGCCCCGAGGTCAAGGTGACGCGGCGTCCTGAAAGCAGATCGGTGGTGACGGCCCTGAACTCCACCGGCAGGTCGGAGAATGCATGGCTGGTGTGATATGGGGCGTTCAGCATAAGCAGGTCGATAGTGCGGGTGAGCGTCTGCGCCGAGCTCATCGATTTGGGCACGACAAGCTTGAACTTCTCGAAGCGGATGGCAATCGAGGCGCGATCCCTGATACTTTTCTGTTCGAGCCAGGTGTTGCTTCTTGGCGCTTCGTTGTCGAGCGAAACGAGCTTCTGCCAGGGGAGCGAGCGAGCCAGCGATTCAAGTTCCGAAGCGGTGTAGCCAGAGCTGTACAGCCCTCCGACAAGCGAGCCCATGCTGGTGCCGGCGATGAAGTCGATGGGTACATTTTCCTCCTCCAGCGCCTTCAGCACGCCGATCTGGGCGATGCCGTTCGCGCCGCCGCCGGAGAGCGCGAGGCCGACGGTTTTACGGAGCGGGCGCATGGCTGGCGTGATTTCGTAACGGTGATTCGGCGTGGCGAGGGTATCGGGCCAAACAATGGTTGTCGCTCGCGCCTCATGGAGAGATGGCAACCCGATGACGGCAATCGAGAGCAGGAGCGCCAGCCTGACAAAGATTCGATCTTTTGCAAGAAGCTGACGCTGTAAGTGTTTGCGGTTCACAGAGGACTCCGGGCACAGCCTGTTTTTGATAAGTCGTATCGAGTTTATATTTTAAATTCCAATGTAAACTCTTTAGAGGTAATAAGAAAAAATGGTCTGGTTCAAACGGGCGATCCCCTCGATCAAGACGACGGACAAGCGCGACACCCCGGAAGGGTTGTGGTCGAAATGCGACTCATGCGGGGCGGCCCTGCACAAAAAACAGCTCGAAGATCATCTCTACACCTGTCCGGATTGCGGATTTCATTTCCGCATCTCGCCAGACCTCTATTTCTCGTTCCTGTTTGACGACGGGAAGTGGGAGGAGTTCGACGCCCGGCTCAGGGCTGCCGATCCGCTCGCGTTCGTCGATACGAAGAAATATCCCGAGCGCGTTCGCGACACCATGGCCAAGTCCGGCAAAAGCGAAGCGTGCAGGAACGCGACCGGCAAGCTGGAGGGTTCGGCGCTGGTCGTTTCAGCGATGGATTTTGGCTTCATCGGCGGTTCGATGGGTTCGGTGGTCGGCGAGAAGATCGCCCGCGCCGCCGACAAAAGCGTCGAGCTGAATGCGCCGCTCGTCGTGATTTCGCAGTCCGGCGGCGCGCGCATGATGGAGGGAGCTTTCAGCCTCATGCAGATGGCCAAGACCTCCGCGCGGCTCACCCGCCTCGGCGAGCGCGGCATTCCCTTCATCTCGCTCATGACCGATCCGACGATGGGCGGCATCAGCGCCTCCTTCGCCATGCTCGGCGACCTGAACATCAGCGAGCCGAAAGCGCTCATCGGCTTCGCCGGCCCGCGCGTCATCCGCGACACCATCAAGCGCGACCTTCCCGAAGGGTTCCAGCGAGCCGAGTTCCTGCAGGAGCACGGCTTCGTGGACGTGATCGTGCACCGCAAGGATTTGCGAGCGCAGCTCAGCAGGCTGCTCGGGCACATGAGGTGAAGAGGGGGAGAAGAGGGAATGGACTTATAGGACGTATGGGTCGTATAGGACGTATGGGTCGTATAGGACGAATAGGAGGAAGATAATTCGACTTGCAGGGGCGGTTCGCGAACCGCCTTTTGCAATTTCAATTGTCAATTATCCATTATCAATTATTCATTGAGCTTCCACCCCATCGCCCGGCTGGTCACGGGGAACTGCTCCGTAAATATTGCTTTCACTGCGTCGGCTATGTCGCGGTGCTCTTTCTGGGTGGCGGGGTCGGTGCGGACTTCGAGGTAGTGAATCCAGCTTCGTATCGATCCTTTCATGTAGAGGCGGGTTTGCGTGCCGAGCGGCAGCAGCACGCGGGCGCACTCCTTGGCGATGCCTCTCTCCAGCGCCTCCTCGTACTTCTCCATGCCAAGCTGCGCGATACTCTCCTGCGCCTGGTCGAACCAGGCGACTGTGGCGTCGTCGAGATCGTCAAGCGAGTTCTGGCGGTTCTTCACATCCTGCCGCCTCGGCTGGTACTTCTCGACGGCCTGCACCTTGGCGTAGCGCTGGCTAAACTCCTGGAAGCAGAAGCTGCGGTGGCGGAGAATCTGCGGAGAGATGGCTCGGGAGGTGGTGATTTCGACGGTCATGTCAACCATCTCGAAAACGCTCCAGTGTTTTTTCTGGATGCAGTAGGAGAGCAGCTTCTCGTAATCCGGCGTCTCCTGATGCGGACTCGATACCCGAGCGCAGTAGGCGATGAGTCCTTCCGGCGTGAGCTGGTGGTTATCGATTTCGATGAAGGGATTGGTGACGGAGATAAGGCGTACCTGCATGATGAGTGACGATCTTTCAGGGTGTTGCAAAGCTTCAAATATATCAAAAGTATGTGGGCCGGGAGGCGTCGCTTCACAATAAAATCAGGAAACCGGAACCGGATTTCTGGATTTCTTGTTCCGTCTCTGTATTTTAGGTGTTCATTGCAGGACTCTGCGGAATTTGAACGTATCTTCCGGAAGAGCGACAACCAATAAACGTGTGAAGCACATGGCAAATATCAATTTCGGATTCGACCATCACGCCAAAAAGCTCTACTCCGGCGCGATTGAAAACAGCATCAACAGCCAGCTCGTACCGATGGTCATCGAGACCTCGGGGCGCGGCGAGCGTGCGTTCGATATTTTTTCCCGCCTCCTGAGGGAGCGCATCATCTTCCTCGGCTCGGGCATCGACGAGCATGTCGCCGGGCTGGTGATGGCGCAGCTCATCTTCCTCGAATCGGAAGACCCGGAGCGCGACATCTACATCTACATCAACTCGCCCGGCGGCAGCGTCTCGGCGGGCCTCGGCATTTACGACACGATGCAGTATATCCGCCCCGACATCGCGACGGTCTGCGTCGGCATGGCGGCCAGCATGGGCGCGTTCCTGCTCGCCAGCGGCACGGCAGGCAAGCGGGCGTCGCTGCCGCACTCGCGCATCATGATTCACCAGCCCTCCGGCGGAGCCCAGGGCCAGGAGACCGACATCCTCATCCAGGCCCGCGAGATCGAGAAGATTCGCCGCCTGCTCGAAGAGCTGCTCGCCAAACATACCGGCCAGGAGGTGCAGAGAGTGCGCGAGGATTCCGAGCGTGACCGCTGGATGAATGCTACCGAGGCGAAGGCGTATGGCCTGATCGACCAGATTTTCGAAAAGCGTCCCGCACCGGCCAAAGAGGATTGACGGCCCGCCGCCAACAGATTATGATGATTTTCGGGCGCTCTCTTTCTCGTGAAAAGGGGGCGCTCGTCACCTTCAATCAGTTTTGAACCATACTCATGAGTGACCATTCCGCGCAGAATCTCGAAAAAACCTATAACCACCACGAAGTAGAGGAGCGCTGGAGAAGCGCGCACTGGGAGGCGCTCGGCGCGTTCCACGCCGAAAGCTCGCGTGTGCTCGACGATGGCGCGCAGCCCTACACAGTGCTGATGCCGCCGCCGAACGTGACCGGCAGCTTGACGCTTGGGCACGTGCTGAACCACACGCTTCAGGACATCTTCATCCGCTACGCCCGCATGACCGGCAAGGAGGCGCTGTGGCTTCCGGGTACCGACCACGCAGGTATCGCGACGCAGACGGTGGTCGAGAAGAGGCTGCGCACCGAGGGGGTCACGCGCCACGATCTCGGACGCCGCGACTTCCTCGACAAGGTGTGGGAGTGGCGCGAGGAGTACGGCGGCCTGATTCTTCGCCAGCTCCGCAAGCTCGGCATCTCCTGCGACTGGCGGCGCAACATCTTCACGATGGACGACCGCGCCTCCGAGGCGGTGATCAACTCCTTCGTCGCGCTCTATCGCGAGGGCTTGATCTACCGTGGCCGCCGTATCATCAACTGGTGCCCGGTTTCGCAGACGGCGCTCTCCGACGAAGAGGTGATCATGAAGTCGCGTCGCGACCAGCTGGTCTACGTGAGCTATCCGCTCGCCAAAGATCCGTCGCGTTCGATCACCATCGCCACGGTGCGCCCCGAGACGATTCTCGCCGACGTGGCCATCGCCGTCAACCCGAACGATGAGCGTTACCGCGACCTCATCGGCGAACTGGTGATCGTGCCAGTCGCCGGTCGCCACGTGCCGGTCATCGCTGATGATTACGTCGATATCGAGTTCGGCACCGGCGCATTGAAGATCACTCCGGCGCACGATCCGAACGACTACGAGGTGGCCAAGCGCCACAACCTTTCGGCCTTCTCGGTGGTCGGCAAGGATGGCCGCATGACCGACGAGTGCGGCTATGCGGGTCTGGATCGCTTCGAGGCGCGGGAGAAGATCATCGCCGACCTTCAGGAACTCGGCCATCTCGTCAAGGTCGAGGAGTACGAGCACAATGTGGGCTACTCCGAACGCGCCGACGTGGTGGTCGAGCCGTACCTCTCCGAGCAGTGGTTCGTCAGGATGCAACCGCTCGCCGAACCGGCGCTCAAAGCGGTCAACGACGGCGAAATCCGCTTCCATCCCGAGCACTGGATCAGCACCTACCGCCACTGGATGGAGAACATCCAGGACTGGTGCATCTCCCGCCAGCTCTGGTGGGGCCACCGCATTCCGGCGTGGTACGACCAGCACGGCAACGTCTGGGTCGCAGCCTCCTACGAAGAGGCCTGTCACCTCGCGGGCACCGACAAGCTGGTGCAGGAGGAGGATGTGCTCGACACCTGGTTCTCCTCGTGGCTCTGGCCGCTGACCACTCTCGGCTGGACGGGGCTGCACAGCGACAACGACGATCTTCGCGCCTTCTATCCGACCGACACGCTCGTCACCGGCCCGGACATCATCTTCTTCTGGGTGGCCCGCATGATCATGGCCGGGCTGCATTTCAAGGGCGACGTACCGTTCCGCGACGTCTACTTCACGAGCATCATCCGCGACATGAAGGGGCGCAAGCTCTCCAAGTCACTCGGCAACTCGCCCGATCCGCTCAAGGTGATCGACGACTACGGCACCGACGCCCTGCGCTTCACGATCGTCTATATCGCGCCGCTCGGGCAGGATGTGCTCTTCGGTGAGGAGAAGTGCGAGCTTGGCCGCAACTTCGCCACCAAAATCTGGAACGCCTCGCGCTTCGTTTTCATGCAGCGCGAAAAGCTCTTCGCCACCAGCGAGGAGTTTGCCGAAGCCTTCACGTTGTTCACGACCGACCGCGCCCTGATGTCCTCCGCCGGACTCTGGCTCATGTCGCGCTACAACGCCATGCTCGAACGCTATCATCAGGCGATGAAGAGCTTCAAGGTGAACGACATGGTGAAGCTCGTGCACGAGTTTTTCTGGGGCGACTACTGCGACTGGTACGTCGAGGCGCTCAAGAGCGAGCTGGCGGGCGAGAGTTCCGAAGAGCGTTCGCGCCACGCGGTCTGCCTGGCGGTTTCGGTGCTCGAAGGGGTGCTCAAGGCGCTGCATCCGGTGATGCCGTTCATCACCGATGAAATCTGGCACGCCATCACCCCACGCGGCACTGACGAGACCATCGCGAAAACCGCCATGCCGCCGCCCGACGCATCGTGGACGGCGGAGGATGCCGCCGCGTTCGACATGGTGCGCAACATGGTGTCGGAGATCCGCAGTCTCCGCTCGGCCTTCAACGTGCCGCATGACCTGCGGGCGCAGGCGGTCATCAGGGCAGCTTCCGGTGAAGCGCTTGCGGCTCTCGAAGCGGGCAAAGCGATCTTCCCGGCTCTGACAAGATGCGAAGTCGAGCTTGGCGAGAGCGTCGAAAGGCCCGCTCACTCGGCGGCTTCGGTGGTTGACGGCAATGAACTATTTATGCGGCTGGAGGGGTTAATATCATTTGAAAAGGAAAAAACCCGCCTGCAAAAAGAGATTTCTAAAGTGACGGCATATAAAGATTCTTTGCAGAAAAAACTCTCCAACCAAGGCTTCGTAGCCAACGCTCCGGCGGAAGTCGTTGCGAAAGAGCAGGAAAAGCTCGAAGAGTCGCGTTCACTCGTGTTGAAGTTGCAAGTGAATCTCGAAGTTCTCTCGTAGTGGCGTAGTGTATTTTTAGACATTTTAAAGAAAAGTCCAAATTTTTTTAGATATTCCAAGTTCGATTTTGTCTGTCGGGATTCAAGCGCCAGGGTCGATGCGATCCGGTTCACAGGTAGTATCAGTGATGTTATCCTTGATAGCGTGATAGAGTTCGAACAAGGATCAATTCATGAAGCAGTTGAAAATAAGTAAGCAAATTACCAACAGGGAGAGCCTCTCCCTCGACCGTTATCTCCAGGAGATCGGCAAATACGATCTGTTGACGGCCGAAGACGAGGTGAAGCTGACCAGGGCGATCAAGGAAGGCTATGACATGCCGGTCGATACTGTGGAGTACAAACGCGCGAAGCGGGCGCTCGACAAGTTGATCAAGGGCAACCTGCGTTTCGTGGTCTCGGTGGCCAAGCAGTATCAGAATCAGGGTTTGACGCTCGGCGACCTCATCAATGAGGGCAACCTCGGCCTGATCAAGGCGGCCAAGCGTTTCGACGAAACCCGAGGTTTCAAGTTCATCTCCTATGCTGTATGGTGGATCCGGCAGTCGATCCTCCAGGCGCTCGCCGAACAGTCCCGCATCGTACGCCTGCCCCTCAACCGTGTTGGTACGCTCAACAAGATCAGCAAGGCATACAGCCAGCTCGAACAGGAGTTCGAGCGCGACCCGAACACCAAGGAGCTGGCCAACCTGCTCGACATGGACTCGCAGGATGTGGCCGACACCCTCAAGATCGCCGGACGCCACGTCTCGGTCGATGCGCCCTTCGCGCAGGGTGACGACAACCGCCTGCTTGACGTGTTGCAGAACGACGGCCACATGCCCGACCACGGCCTGAACCGCGACTCGCTCACCCTCGAAGTCGAACGTTCGCTGTCGGTGCTTGCGCCGAGAGAGGCCGACGTCATTCGCTCCTACTTCGGCATCGGCATGGACAACCCGCTCACTTTGGAGGAGATCGGCGAAAAGTTCAAGCTCACCCGCGAGCGTGTCCGCCAGATCAAGGAAAAAGCGATCCGCCGCCTTCGCCAGTCCGCCTACAACAAAGTGCTCAAAGAGTACATCGGAAGCTGAGCTTCAGCGGAAGCATCGAGATTTATCAAAGCCATCCCGATTAGTCAGGACGGCTTTGATGTTTTATGGGGGCAGGGGAGCGCCAACCCCGGGAGCGCCAAACTCCAGCGTGGCATTTTGTCTTGGTTCTGTGAATTGTTCTGATCCGTTGGGCGTCTTGGCATCAGCCCGAACGTACTCTATCGCTTGAAATGCCAGTATCAAAGCGCTAAAGCTGCGATATTTCCCGGCACTAGCAATCTCAAAGATGCCCAGGCGGAAGATATACGTCAGTTGGAGCGAAAACTGCGTCTGGTCACCGAAGAACGTGAAATTTTAAAAAAAAGCGTTTGCTGAGTTCCCCGAAAATACGCCGTGAAAGACAGGGGCGTCATGGAACACACGCATCAGCATGTCATCAGATCGATGTGCCAGCCTCCAGGCCTATGGCAGCCTTCGCATAGCCAAAGCATTGCAGAGCAAGGGATTGCGGTGCAGTTGGCCTTGGGCGTCGCGTCTGATGTGGTTCATGGGCATTCGCGCCAAAACGGCAAGGAAATTTCAAGATCACGGCCAATTCGAATCATCAAGAGCCGATCGCGCCCAATCTGCAGGGGCAGGATTTCAGCGTCGAAGCGCCCAGCAAGGTCTGTACCAGCGACATCACCTCCGCGATGACCAGACGCGGGTGGCAGTATCTGACGATCATTCTGGAGCTGTTCAGCCAAGGGGCCATCGGCTATTCGCTGAGCAGTCGGTTGACCACTAAAAATACGGCGTAGGCCTCGCTGGACATGGCGGTGAAGCATCGCCGCCCGCCGGAAGGCGTAATTTCGCATTTGGATCGCGGCCGTCATTACGCCAGCAAAAGCTTCCGGAAACGGCTGAAAAAATGTCGGATGCGGCAAGGACAACGGTTGCGACAATGCCGTGACCGAAACTTTTTTCAAAACGCTGAAAACCGAGTGAATTTACGGTGCGAGTTATGCTGACCCGCAGGTGCTTCGGCTCCACATTTTTGAAATACATCGAGATTTTTTACAACAGAAAACGTATGCATTCGGCGCTGAGCTATCTGTCGCCAGCCGAGTTTATGCAACAGTATTATCGACAACCACTGGCTGTGGGGTTGAGGTTATTTCATCATAGCCTGGATTTCCTGTATTTGCGCAATCGCTTGGCTTATCGATTCACCGGCTTGATCCATCTGACTATTCTGCATGTAATCTTTGGCTTGCGTAATCGAGGATTTCAGCTTTTTGATTTTAGCTGCTGGAACACTGTCGGTGTACTGCTTGATATACTGCTCGGTTTGTTTGAGGGAGTTCAGTGCTTGCGGTTTGTTTCCGGTTCTGTCACTTTCGAGCGCCGATTTTGCTGACTCAAGCGACATGGCAATCATCTGTATCACACCTTGGCGATTTTCGGCTGCTTTTGCCGACGGAAGCGCCAAAAAGAGCATCAGGAAAGCGATGCATGAGAAGCGATGAGCAAAGCCTGATTTTTTCATGATATTCTCCTTGTGTTTGTTTGAGAGAAACGATTTCAATTATCCATTGTCCATTATCCATTGTCAATTCTTTTCCACCTTCCAGTCATACATATTCCCCAACGTAGCCAGCAGGCTTAACCTCACATTCTTGACGCGCCTGTTGAAGCCTTCGAGTTCGTTATAATAATACAGGAAAGTTCGCGGTTGTTCGTTGGAGAGAATCCGCTGGTACTCTTGCCAGAGTTTTTTCTGTTCGGCTTCTGGAAGCGGGCCAGTGAGTTTCGAGACCACCTTGTCCAGTTGGGCGTTCTGGAAAGCGCTGGAGTTGAAGGGTTTTTTCTCGAAGTTCGATCCCCAGATGACGAGCTGGAATGGCAAAGTTTCGGCGGCGAGGCCGGAGAGGGCGGCGTCGTAACGGTACTGGTTCTGGTTTTTGTTGAACATGAGCGACTCGTCGAACTTCAGCTTGCAGTCGATGCCGATCTCACGGAGGTTCTGCTGGATGATCGTGGCCGCGTAGTTGCGCCTCGGATTGCCGGTCGGGGCGGCCAGTTCGAACGAGAATCGCAGACCGTTCTTCTGCAGAATGCCGTCCGGCCCCGGCGTCCAGCCAGCCTCCCTGAGCAGAGCGAGCGCCTTGCCGGGATCATACGCATAGCCGGGCAGCGACTGGTCGATGATCGAGGTGTAGGCGGGCGAGAGGGTGGTGTTGACGATGGTGGCGTGCTCCGGCCCCATGAAGCCGTCGATGATCGCCTGCCGGTCAATGGCGTAGCTCATCGCCTGCCGCACCCGTGTGTCGCCAAAGAAGCGGTTCGGCTGCACGATTTTCCTGTTGCGCCACGCTTCGCCGTCGATGTTCAGCCAGACGACGCTGTCGAAATAGCGGTCGGCCACCGGGATGATCGCAATGTCGGGATTGCTCCGCGCCAGCTCCGAGGCGTCTTTCGGATTGATGCCGCCCGCCGAGACGAGCGCGTCGATCTGGCCGGATTTGAGCATCGCGAGCCGCGTCGTGTACTCCGGCACCACCATGAAGGTCACGGCGGGCGTCGCCGCCGGATGGGGGAGCACCGAGGTGGGGCTGGAGACGAGCGTCAGCTTCGACTGGCGCTGCCACTCTTTGACCCTGAACGGGCCGGTGCCGATGACCGGCAGCGTGGCTGCTTGCTGGCGGAGTTCGGCGGCGGGTATCGAGCGGAAAATGTGCTCGGCCACCGGCATCAGGTCGTTGAAGTGGTCGAGCACGATGCTTTCCGACATCGGCCTGTTGAAGCGCAGCACCAGCGTCTTGTCGTCCGGCGTCTCGACCGCCCTGTCGAAATCGACCGAACCGTCCGGCTTGAGCAGGAGGTCATGCAGGTAATCCTGACGGCTGCTCGCTACGGCCGGGTTGGCGTAGAGGCGGTACGAAAAGCTGAAATCCTTCGAGGTGAGCGGCTTGCCATCTTCCCAGAGCGCCTTGCCGTTGAGGTGGAAGGTGACGCTTCGCCCGTCCTGCGAGAACTCCCAGCGCTCAGCGGCGTTCAGCTGGTACGAAATCGAGCCGTTCTTCTCATCGAACGATGGCCTGACCAGCGACGGATAGATCATCGTGCAGACCTCGCGGGCGAGCGACATCTGGATGAGCAGCGGATTGAGGTGGTCGAAATCGGCGGAGAGCGCCACCACGATGGTGTCTGGATGTTTGTTTTGCGATTTCGGGCCGCAGCCTGCAAGCAGCGTCAAGATGATCAAGAATATGGCGTACAGCGATTTGCGCATGGCGATCTCTATTGATTATTCCGGTTGAGCGGCGCGGCGCCTCTTCAGGCGCGTGGAGGGAACACGCTGGTGAAGTGTCCCACGTCGAGCGCCGTTGGCAGGAGGAACCCTTCGCCGTACAACGCGCCGATCTGCTCGCCCAAAGCTCTGGCGCGCGCTTCGAGGCCCGGCAGGAACTCCTTGCGGTTGATCATCGTCTGCGGTTCGTCGCTTCCCTCTTTCCGGTGGAACTGCGTGCCGAACGCCTCGATGCCGCCTCTCGAACGCTCGAAGGTCGCCGAGACATCAACGATGATGTCGGGGTCGAGCTGCTTGAACTGGATGTAATAGAGCAGGTGGCGCGGACGGTGCACGGCTTGAGGCAGGTCTCCGTCGAAGGTCTCGATCTTGCGCAGTCCGGCGTAGTAGCAGGCGTCGTAGATTAGGCGCGAAGCCTTCATGTGGTCGGGATGGCGCTCCTCCGGCGGGTTGCAGATGACCGTTTCGGGCTGGTATTTCCGGATGATCCGGATGATTTTGTGCAGATTCTCTTTTGAATAGAACAGCTCCGAGTCGCCGAGGTCGAGCTGCTCCCGCGCCGCGTAGCCCATGCGTTCGGTGGCCAGAGCGGCCTCCATGCGGCGGGTTTCGGCGGTGCCGAGCGTGCCCATCTCCCCGGCGGTCAGGTCGCAGACGGCCACCATCTGCCCTTCGTCCATGATTTTCAGCAGGGTCGCTCCGCAGGCAAGTTCGACATCGTCAGGATGAGCGCCGAAAGCGAGCGCGTAAACCGGTTGAATGGGTGCGGTCAAGGTCATGATTTCATATATTGGGCGACACGATTTTCGAGCCACCAAGGCTATCAAGCAACTTCAGTAATAATCGATGATCAAGGTAAAAATAGTTCGACTCAATCAAAAGGCGATCCTGCCGGTCTATGCAACCGCTCATGCCGCCGGGATGGATGTTTCGGCGTGTCTCGACGCGCCCGTGACCGTCGCGTCCGCCGCTTCGGCGCTCATTCCCACGGGCTTCGCCATCGAGCTGCCCGAGGGGTACGAGGCGCAGCTCAGGCCGAGGAGCGGGCTGGCGCTGCGCCATCTCATCTCCCTGCCCAACTCGCCCGCGACCATTGACGCCGATTATCGCGGTGAGGTCGGCGTCATCCTGATCAATCACGGTCGCGAATCCTTCACGGTCAACCACGGGGACCGCATCGCGCAGATGGTGGTGGCGAAGGTCGATCACGTGGTATTCGAGGAGGTTGGTGAGCTTTCCGAAACCGCGAGAGGCGAGGGGGGATTCGGGCATACTGGCGTTCAGGCAAAGGGATAATGAATAATTGATAATTATCATGCAGGGGCAGGCTCCCGTGTCTACCCTCCTATTATTATCAGTACAGTTCCATTCTCTGTCATTGCGAGCGTAGCGAAGCAATCCAAACGTACATTTCAATGGGCTGGATTGCCACGTCGCTTCGCTCCTCGCAATGACAAGAGGACGGCGTTACTCAATGCGAGTCTGGCGTATTGCGGGGCGCGGGATGTAGCGCGGGGCTGAAAAAAAGTCAGAGCGAGGTTGATCCCCGCCCTGGTCATACGATCTGAAATGAATAGCTGCAATTATGCTTCTGGCTCGCTTTCCTGAGCAGGCACTGGTGGGACAGCCGGAGCGGGTTCGGCGGCAGGTTTGGCGGCGGCGGCAAGAGTCACCGGAATCTGCTGCACAACCTTCCTCTTCTCTTCGCCGCTGCCGCTACCCATGAACATCGGGGGCATACCCTGCGAAAAGATGCCGCCCGCGAGCTGGTTGATGCCCGAGCTGACGTTGTCGAACAGGTTTTTGACCTGGCCGGAGCTGACGGTCTCGTTCAGGTTCGAGATCATGCCTGCCCAGAACTTGCCAAGCTCGTTGAACGAGTTCTGAAGCTGCTCGGATTTCAGGGTGCTCGTGACCCCTTCGATGATCTGGCCGGAAACCGAATTGACGTTGTTGATGATCCCCTTGACCGCGTCGGAGTTGACCGTGGTGGTGACCCCTTCGATGATCTGGTTGGTCGCGGTGCTGACGTTGTTGATGATTCCCTTGACCGTGTCGGAGTTGACCGTGGCGGTGACCCCTTCGACGATCTGGCCGGTGGCGGAGCTGACATTGCTCAGCATTCCCTGAACGGTCTCGATGGTCGAGTCGATGAGAATGCCCATGTTGCCGATCAGATGGGCCATATCGCCGTTGCCGACGTTGCTCTCCGGCGCGGCTCCAGCCGGTTTAGGCGCTCCGGCGGCGGGTTTGTTGGTTTCTTCGGTAGCCATAGTGGTGTAGATTGAAGAGAATTACGTAGATGGTTATCCGTGTGGAGCAGTGCTCCTGTTGGAATTTTTATGCATTAAATATAGTGATAATAATCGAAAAATCGTTTGGTGCATGAGTATGAAGCGATATAGACGTGGCTTTGCGCGGCAGGATTTTTAGCGGATCGAATCACGGTAAAATTTCTGAATATCCTCCTGGCTGAAGCCGAGGGCGTACATCAGGTGGATCGCGCCGAAGATGGCCTGTAGCCGAACCGAGCCGTTGGCGTGATATTTCCGCGCCGAGGTGATGACCGTCGAGTCGAGGATGTGGAATTCGGCGTGGCGCTGGATGCGTTCGATGATCTCGATGTCCTCCATGATCTGCAACTGCTCTTGGAATCCGCCGATGCGCTCGAACAACTCGCGCGTGATGAAAAGGGACTGGTCGCCGCCCCGGCAGACGGGAAGCGGGAATTGCGTGCACCAGCCGTAGAGCTGCATCAGCCAGTCGGGATCGTCGAAGGTCATGCGGAAGCATCCGGCCTCTGCGCCACGCCCGATGGCCGCGAGAATGTCGTCGCAAAACGATGGCGGGGGAGTGGTGTCGGCATGCAGGAAATACAGCACTTCGCCTGACGCAATTTTCTCGCCGCTGTTCATCTGTATGGCGCGCCCTTTTTCGGAGCGACAGACGGTGACGGGAAAGCTTTGCGCGATTTCGGCGGTGCGGTCATCGCCCGAGACGCTGACGATGATTTCTGTGTCGCCTCGTCCCGCCGTCAATCCGAGCAGCGTTTCGAGCGTGCGGGCGATTCCGGCCTCCTCGTTCCACGCCGGGATGATGATGCTCAGTCGCGGTTCGGAGTCCATAAGTCGCTCGCTTTGAGGTCGTCGAAGGTGTCGATGTCCGAGAGTGCCGGGAGCAGCTCGCACGATTTGCCGTGCTCGCGGGCGATGCGTTGAGAGTCATTCAGCACGCTCGACGTGCTCCAGGTTCTGCCAAGAAAAAGCTCCGGGAAGGGGCGTTTCAGGGCGGAGAGATAAAAACCACCATCACGCGCCGGGCCGAGCACTACGTCGCATTCGTCGAGTTTCTGAAACGCGAGATCGAGGATGAACGGGGTGATCTCGGGGCAGTCGGTGCCGATGAGCGCGACGCGGCTGAAACCGAGCGAAAAGCCTTTCATGAAGGCAAAATGCATCCGTTCGCCGAGGTCACGGCCTTGCTGAAGCCACGCTTCTGCGCCGCCGGTCAGGAGCAGGTCGGCGGCGGGAATGAAGTCGGCGTAGCTGACGACTTTCGTGGCGGCGATCTCGGCTGTAGCCTCTCTGGTGATCTCCCGGAGCAGCTCGTAGACGCGCAACGCTTCGGCATCGCCAATTGCGCTGGCAAGGCGGGTTTTGACTCGCCCGGCAACAGGATTTTTCGAGAAGATGACGAGCAGATTGTCGCGTCGGGCGTTCATGCGAATTTCTCCGTGAGAGGATTTCGAGACGATTCCTGTAGGGGCGGGTTTCACGCCCGCCCACAACGTGGTTGTGAGGTTGGCGGGAAGACGATTTCGATAGCGATTTCGACTGTAGGGACGGGTTTCATGCCCGTCCTCTCCCGGCGGTGTCGCGATACGTCATAAAGGCAGGGCGGCCACAAGAGCCGCCCCTACAAAAAATTTACAATGACAAAAAGAATAACCGTTCGTCCACGATCTCTCTTTCTTACCGTCCCATCTTGGCGTGCAGCTTTTCGGCCACCTGGCGGCCGCTGAGCGCCGCGCCCTCCATCGAGGCGAGGTAGTGCTGGTCGGTGTAGTCGCCCGCGAGGAAGAAGTTGCGAATCGGGCTGATCTGGTTTGGCCGGTACTGATCGACATCCGGCACGGCTTTGTAGACCGATTCGGGAATCTTGACGATGGTCGATTTGAGCAGCTTCGCGTCACGCGATTTTGGGAAGCGGTCGTGAATCTCCTTCATCACCATCTCCGTGATGACGTCGTTCGGCAGGCTCATGAGCTGGTGCGCCGGGGCGAGCACGAGGCTCATCACGCTGCCGCCGGTCGCCGTGCCCATGCCCGCCTGGAAGTCGTCCGGGCAGGTGATCGAGACGTCGGCGAAGGTGGCGAAGGTGGTGCCCTGCGAGAACATCAGGTTGTCGGTGTCGGTGATTTTCCGGTCGAACCAGAGCTGGCAGTTGGCCACCGGGCTGCCGACGAACTGGTGCAGGTTGCGGAAGTAGTCGTGCTCCAGCCACTCGCTCGGCAGAATCTTCTTGACGTTGTGCACCGGCAGGGCCGAGATGTAGGCATCGGCGGTGATGGTGTGCCCGTCGCGGAGCACGGCGCGTTTGATGGTCTGGTCGTCGTTCAGTTCGAAGCGCGAAAGTCGCGCGTCGATGAAGATACGCCCGCCTTTACTCTGGATGTACTGCCGCATCGGCTCGATCATCGAGTCGCCGGGATTTTTACGGAAGAAAGCGAATTTCGTGGCGGCGTAGTTCGTGCCGAAATATTTGAAGATCGTGATCATCGGGCGGGCGCTGATGACGTTCGGCTCGATGAAATTCATGGCGAGCGCGATCGCCTTCCAGAGCTTCTGGAGCGAGTGCTCCGATGCGCCGTGCAGGCGGTGCCACTCGGAGTAGGTCATGTGATCCTGGCTCCTGAAGTACTCCTCGTTACCGGCAAGCGCGGGCCAGAGGCCCTTGATGAGCGAAATTTTGTCCCACATGGTGAGGAAGTCCGCCTGCAGGCCGCCCACCACCTCCGCCCACGGGCTGGGCAGGTTGGCTTTTTTGAAGAACGACTGCTTGCCGTCCGGTTCGGCGTAGATCAGCGAGTGCTCCTTCCATTGGTAGTTGTCGCCCGCGCCGACCCTTTTCAGATACTCCTGAAGCTGGGTGTAACCACCGAAAACGATGTGCAGGCCGGACTCTATCGAGTCGCCGTCACTGTCTTTCCAGACCGAAACTTTTCCACCGAGTACCTTGCGCTTTTCGTACAGCTCCACGGTATAACCGCGCTCGACCAGTTCGATGGCCGCGCTGAGACCGGCGACACCGGCTCCGAATATGGCTACTTTCAATGTTGCTTGAGTTGCTTGAGGTTGGAGATGCTGAAAAATATTGCAGAATATAAGGAATTGGCTTTTTTTCCCGAAAGGATGCGCATACCGCCAATTTCTGCCAGGCGAAGGTCACGATGGTTCGGTTGCCTCTTCTTCTCCCTCTTTGTTTTCCGGTTCAGCCTTTTTTTCCGGCTCGTCCTCCTTGAACTTCTGGAGCATTCTGTCCACTTCGTCGAACCACCGGAATCCGAGGTTGAGCGACTCCTTCACCACGAAGCGCAGGTCACGGCACATGGGCCGACCATCCCTTACAGGTTGCGGGATCAATCGCCCGGAGGGATTCGGCGATTCATTATCATCAGCGGAAAATTTTCTGGACACTTCCTTCATGACGTACTTTACATCGATATGATTTACGGCAACCTTGCGTCTTGATCAGCTACGGCCCGTCGCGGGTCCGCCAGGCTGAGAAAGCGGTTGAGAGACATAGATTATTAACTTACATTCTCGTTTGCAAATACCAAGATGCCTGTCAGAATAATGGCGCGATTGGTCAAATAGTTTTCCTAAAAATTTTAGGAAAATGCCTGATAAAATCCCCTTTTATTTAGATCAAGCTTGTTTATTTCTTGGATTTCATTAATTTCCTACAAAATCGAAGATTCTTTTTATGTCAGGACACCTCGACCTCATAGACCTCAAGATCATCGAATCTCTCGGTGGCAATGGCCGCATACGACTGAGCGAACTCGCCGAGGTCGTTGGTTTGTCGATTCCCTCGGTCAGCGAGCGCCTCGACAAGCTTCAGAAGAACGCCATCATCAAAGGCTTCACGATGGAGGTCGATGAGCGTCAGCTCGGCTTCGACATCCAGGCTTTCGTTCGCGTTCGCGTCGATTCCTCGAAGCACTACAAATCATTCATGGAGCATGTCCTGAAAGAGGAGGAGATCATGGAGTGCTACTCCGTCACCGGCGAAGGCTCGCATATCCTCAAAGTGATGACGCACAACACCGCTTCACTCGAACGCTTCCTGTCGCGCATCCAGAGCTGGCCCGGCGTGCAGGGCACCAACACGAGCTTCGTGCTTTCGCAAATGAAGAAAAACAACCGCATCAGCGCCGAGATCGTTCGCAACAACCTGCAGGACAGGCAGGTGCTGATCACCTTCGATGAGAAAAAATCCCGGAAATAAAAGACAAGCATGGTTTTACCAATCACGTTCAATAACAATGTAAAGGAGGATCTCTTGAGTAACGAGAGCAAAAAAACAGTGGCGTCTTACTACGGAGCATTGACTTTCGGCACCGAAGCCATGCGTGACAGGCTTCCCAAAGAGGTGTTCAAGGCTTTGCAGGAGACGATCAAGGCAGGCAAGAAGCTTCCCGCCGACATCGCCGGAGTCGTGGCTCACGGCATGAAGGAGTGGGCGATGGAGCATGGCGCGACCCACTATACCCACTGGTTCCAGCCAATGACCGGCACCACCGCCGAGAAGCATGACGCCTTCCTGACCCTCGAAAGGGATGGCACTGTGATGGAGCGTTTCTCGGGCGAGCAGCTCATCCAGGGCGAGCCTGACGCATCCAGCTTCCCGTCGGGCGGCATGCGTTCGACCTTCGAGGCTCGCGGCTACACTGCTTGGGATATCTCCAGCCCGGCGTTCCTCATGAAGGGCGGCAAGGGCATGACCCTCTGCATCCCGACCGTCTTCATCTCCTACCACGGCGAAGCGCTCGACGAGAAGACTCCGCTTCTGCGCTCGATGGACGCCGTCAGCAAAGCCTCCATCCGCCTGCTCGATACGCTCGGCATCAAGGGTGTGCAGCGCGTCATCACCAACGCCGGTCCGGAACAGGAGTACTTCCTGATCGACAAGAAATTCTATTCGCAGCGTCCTGACCTGGTCATGACCGGTCGCACCCTGCTTGGCGCGCTGCCTCCGAAGGGCCAGCAGCTCGAAGATCACTACTTCGGCTCCATCCCGGATCGCGTCCTCGAATATATGCAGGAGGTCGAGGAGGAGTTGTTCCTGCTCGGCATTCCGGCCAAGACCCGTCACAACGAGGTTGCTCCGCACCAGTTCGAGATCGCTCCGATCTTCGAGCAGGCCAACATCGCCTCCGACCACAACCTGCTCATCATGGAGGTGATGCGCAAAGTGGCCGAAAAGAAAGGCTTCGCCCTTTTGCTGTTTGAAAAGCCCTTCGCAGGCATCAACGGTTCCGGCAAGCACAACAACTGGTCGATCGGCATCGACGGCGGCATGAACCTCCTCGATCCCGGTGACACTCCCGAGTCCAACATCAGCTTCCTCGTCTTCCTCGTGGCTGTGCTCAAGGGCGTGCTCAAGCGTTCCGCCATTCTCCGCGCTTCGGTTGCCAGCATCGGCAACGACCACCGTCTTGGCGCCAACGAAGCTCCGCCGGCTGTCGTCACGGTTTTCCTTGGCGATCTGCTCGAAAAAGTGCTCGACGCCATCGAGAGCGGCAAGGTCGATCTCAAGACCGAGAAGCAGTTGCTCGACCTTGGCCTCAGCCATGTGCCGGTGCTCAACAAGGACTACACCGACCGTAACCGCACCTCGCCGTTCGCCTTCACCGGCAACAAGTTCGAGTTCCGCGCCGTCGGCTCCAGCCAGCCGATCTCGGTGCCGAACACGGTGCTCAACACCCTCATGGCCGAAGCGGTCGATGACCTGAATGCTGAAATTCTCGCCAAGATCGAGGGTGGCATGGCTAAAGAGGACGCCATTCTCGCCGCTGTCCGCGATGGCATCACCGCCACCAAGGCAGTGCGCTACCCTGGCGACAACTACAGCGAAGACCTCCAGAGGGCTGCCGCCGAGCGTGGCCTGCCGAACATGAAGAACACTCCGGAATCGGTTCGTGCCTGGACCGACAAGGACACCATCGCCATGTTCGTCAAGTATGGCGTACTGACCGCCGAGGAGATCGACTCCCGCTACAACGTCCGCATCGAGCGTTACGTGAAAGGCATCGATATCGAGGCCCGCACGCTGCTGCTCATGATCAAGACTATGGTCATTCCGGACGCTTCGGAATACCAGGGCGATCTGGCCAGCTCTTTCAACAACCTCGTGGCCGCCGCCGAGTCCATCGGCCTGTCCGAAGCGGCTTTCCAGAGCCAGGCAGGTCACCTCAAGACGCTGGCCGAAGATCTGTCGAAGCTGATCGATCTGACCGCCATTCTCGAAGAGACCATCGAAGAGATGGAGGAGCAGGAAGGCGAGCTCGACAAGGCTGACTTCTGTTCCGCAAGGCTTCTGCCCTGCATGAACGCCATCCGCGAAGTGGCCGACAAGATCGAAGTCCAGGTTGACCGCAGCCGCTGGCAGCTCCCGACCTACTCCGAGATGCTCTTCGAGCACTGAGCGTTGGAGTGAAAAGAAAAAAAGGCCTGCGAAAGCGGGCCTTTTTTATTGCTGGGGGTGAATGAAAGATTGTGGACGACGTGGACTTGGTGGACGCAGTGGACAGAAGACTACTCGCCTATGATTTTGATGAGTACCCTTTTTCGGCGGAGGCCATCGAATTCGCCGTAGAAAATTTGCTCCCAGGGGCCGAGGTGGAGGCGTCCGGCGGTGACGGCGACTACCACTTCGCGGCCCATGATCTGGCGCTTGTGGTGCGCGTCGCCGTTGTCCTCGCCGGTGCGATTGTGGCGGTAGCGCGACGGGTCGTGCGGCGCAAGCTCTTCGAGCCACTGCTTGTAGTCGGCGTGCAGGCCGGATTCGTCGTCGTTGATGAAGACCGAGGCGGTGATGTGCATCGCGTTGACGAGGCACAGCCCTTCGCGGATGCCGCTCTCATCGATCGCGCGCGAAACGTCGCGGGTGATGTTCACGAAATCCATTCTGGAGGGCACCTCCATCCAAAGCTCTTTGTGGTATGATTTCATTGGGTTAATGGTTCGGATTGAGCGGGTTGATTTTGGAACGGCTATGTGATTTATCGGCTGAAAAGCCGTATTATTGTCGATCAAGATAACAAGTAATTTTACAAGGTTTGCCCATGACTGACCTCTTCCAGTATCCGATGTCGTTTCCCGGCTGGTGGCTCGATTATTACTATTACTTCACCTGGACACTCGCCATGCTGTTTCTTGCTGGCGGATGGGCTTTTTTCTATCGTTTCGGCAAGTTCAGCTACGGCGTCGATTTTGGCTGTTTCTGGAAAACCTCCCTTCTGGTCATCATGACCACCATCGCTCTTGGCGGGCCGTCGTATTACAACACGAAATTCATCGCCGAACACGGCAACGACGGCAATTCCGTCTCACTCTCGGCTGACCGCATTGAGTACCGTTTCCGCAACGGCGAAAAGAAGATGTTTCTTTTGAAGGACATCGTCTCGATCTATCAGGAGCCAGTGACCTACAATCCTCCGGCGAAAGTCTTTATCGTTGCCCGCAATGCCGGTCTCAGGGATTCGATCAACGTGACCGAAGGCAAGTTCGGGCTTCCGAACTCGGACAAGCTGCTCTCGACCTTGTCGGCAAAAACGGGCTTGCAGGTCAAGCGGCCATAACCGGCATCCCGCCAATTTTTCATGCAGAGTTCCCGGAGCGCATCGGCCAGCGCATTGACGAGGCTGGTGGTTGACATAGGCAACACCACCGCGACGCTGGCGCTCTTTACCGATGCGCCCGAGCCGTTCGTGGAGTCAGTTCCGAGCAGCCAGTTTGCTGATCCCGACGCGATGCGTGAGGTGTTCGGGAACCTGTCCCACAAGCACGGCGCTCCAGAGGCCATCGCCATTTGCAGCGTGGTGCCCGCCATAGCCGCCGCAGGATCGGCGCTGCTTGAAGCGCTCTTCTCCGTGCCGGTGCTGACCATCGGCAGCGGTCTCCGTTTGCCGTTTCGGCTCGACTACGCAACCCCGCATACCTTCGGCGCAGACCGACTCGCCCTGTGCGCCTGGAGCCGTCATCTCTTTGAAGAAAAGTCAGTTATCGCCGTCGATATTGGCACGGCCATCACCTTCGACGTGCTCGACGCGGCGGGAGTCTACCTTGGCGGTCTTATCATGCCGGGCATCGACATGATGGCCGGGGCGCTCCATTCGAGAACCGCTCAGCTTCCGCAGGTGCGTATACAAAGGCCGGAGAGCCTGCTTGGACGCTCGACGGAGGAGTGCATCAGAAGCGGCATTTTCTGGGGAGTGGTCAAGCAGATCAGCGGCCTCATCGCGGCTATCTCTGACGAGCTGATTCGCGATTTCGGCCAGCCATCGCCCGAGGTGATCGCCACCGGCGGCAACAGCCGGATCATCGCTCCAGAGATCAGCGCGGTCAGCGTCATCGACGAACTCGCCGTCCTTCGCGGAACCGATCTGCTGTTGCGGATGAATCTGGCGTGAATTGATTTTTCGAAATCGAAATCAATAAACTCGAACAAAATCTCGATTTGGATTTCGATGCCTTTCTCCCCCGGCTTGAAACCCGGGGCAACAGAAGAGAATGTAAGATCGAATGTCCGCAGGGTTGAAACCCTGCTGAATCGAAGAGGTATTCCTGCCGTTTCTTCACAAACCACCCTTTTGCGTCGTCAATCGCCTGAAGTATTGTCTTCTTCGCAATGTCATGGTCGTGCAGGGAGGCATAGCCGATTCGTTCAACGAACAACGATCCATTTTCAACTATTCCTCATCACGCGCTCACGAACACGGGTGCTCTTCGCCTTTTGGCTTCTTCTTCTCCGGGAAGACGAGGCGCTGGTTCATGTCGAGGGAGGGGGCGGGCGATTCGGTGCGGCCCACGATGTGGGCTGGCACGCCTGCGACCGTGTAGTGCGGGGGGACGTCGTCGAGCACGACGCTGCCCGCGCCGACTTTGGCGCCTTCGCCGATGCGGATGTTGCCGAGAATCTTGGCGCCAGCGCCGATCATCACCGATTTGCCGACCTTGGGATGGCGGTCGCCCGTCTCCTTGCCGGTGCCGCCAAGCGTCACCTCGTGCAGGAGCGACACGTTGTCTTCCACCACGGCGGTCTCGCCGATGACGAGGCTCGTGGCGTGGTCGAGCAGAATGCCTTTACCGATTGTGGCCGCCGGGTGAATATCGACCGCAAACGCTTCGGAGATGCGGTTTTGCAGGAAATAGGCCAGTGATTTGCGTCCGTTCCGCCAGAGCCAGTGGGCGAGCCGGTAGGACTGGAGCGCCTGGTAGCCTTTGAGGAAAAGCATGATCTCGTACAGGTTCACCGCCGCCGGATCGCGCTCCTGCGTGGCTACGAGGTCGCATACGGCATCCTCGATTGCCTCGGGACTCTGGCGGTAGAAATCCTCGAAAATTCCCTCCAGCACTGGCGGCGGAAAGTGCTTCGAGCCGAGCTTCACCGACAGCAGCATCGCCAGCGCCGGGGCAAATGCCTCGTACCGCAGGATGTGCTGCTCCAGAAAAAGCGCTATTTCCGGCTCGCGCTCGCATTCGAGACGCGCCTCTTCGAGAATCCTGACCCAAATATCCTGTACGCTCATGACTTCCTGTTGGATGGCTTGCGGCAACTCACAGCGAGAACTTGCCTTATGATGATATATAGCGCCGCCGGAATCCTAAAGGTTTCCCGCCATCGAGGGCCGGGAAATCCCCTGCTGACGATACCTGCCGGCAACACTGCCCGCTCAATGTACGCAAAACAGGGCAAACCTCACGCCTGCCGCGCTCCCGAATTCTCACTCGAAAACCACGCGACGCTTGCCGCCGATAAGCTCCATGTTTTGTGGAATATTTTACGTACACTTGACATATTTTTCCGTGAACACGACACCGCGCGACACCATGCTCATCTCAAGGAAAATCGAGATCGACTACGGCCACACCCTTCCGAACAGCTTCACCTTCTGCAACCAGCTGCACGGGCATCGTGGCGTCATCGTGGCCACCGTCGAGGGGCCGGTGATCGACCGCGAGGGTGACGCCGAGCAGGGCATGGTGATGGATTTCAAGTTCCTGCGCCAGATCATGGACGAGCACATTCACGACCAGCTCGACCACGGCTTCGCGGTCTGGAAGGAGGACAAGGAGGATCTCGAATTCATCCTCAGGCGCAACAGCCGCGTGCTCGTGACCGACGAACCGCCCACCGCCGAATACCTCGCCAAATGGGCCTTCAACCAGATCAAGGGCAAACTCCCCGAAGGCGTTACCCTCAAAAACCTCCGCTGGTACGAGACGCCGAACAACTGGGCGGACTGCGACGGCGAGTGAGATTGAATCGAGACAGCCCGACAAGCAAATCAGTTTCAGACTATCAGTTCAGACTCAGATCGATTTCGGCTCTATCGTAATCGATGACGAGGGGGACGTCGAACAGCTCGTCTCCGGTTTCCGCTCCTCTCTTTTGGCCTCGTGCCGTTGGGTCAGCACGTTGTGCTGGATCGATTCGACCGATTCCTGTACCATATTCATTTTCAATCGGTTGAGGAGCATCGCAGATGCAATCCGGTTTCTCCGTGCTCCTCACTCAGGCTTCGGCGAGTTAGCTCCCGGGATAGAGATCGACCAGCCACTCCGGGGCCTCTTTTTCAATGCATTCGAGGTACCTGACGATGAGCGGACGGCGGTGATCGTAGAGACTGATCCTGGCCTGGAAGAATTCGCCGTATCTCATGCTGCGCGACGATTGTTGATGTGAAACGATTTCGACCTGTAGCCGTTATTGTGATGATTTCCCTGATCCGGCAACCAGTACGAACGGAGCATTTCGAATGGTGCCGCGTATCGATGTCGCCATTGTCGCGACAACCCCGAATGGCAATAGAGATGCGTGGAATAGTCGCGACTTGCATATATATTTGAAGCTTGAGGTGGAGATCAGGCAAGGCGTTTCACTAATACATCTTTTTTGTTATGTCAACTGAAAACCCGGATTTCGGCTTGTTCAGGTACTTCCCGGAACCGGCGTTCGTGATGGATCCGGAAGGCGCGATTCTCGACAGCAATGAGGCGTTCGCTTCCCGTTTTTCGGTGAAAACTACAGACATCCGGGGACGGAATGTTTACGAACTGCTCTCCACAGATCATCTTGCGCCGGAAATTGCGGCGAGCAGCAAAGCCAAGGCTGACGAGGTTCTGCGTACCGGCAGGCACATCTTTTTTGACGACGAGAAGGACGGAAGACACTGGAGGCACTTCGTCCATCCGGTGCAGACTCCCGAAGGCCAGATCAATCGCCTGCTCGTCATCGTTCACGACATCACCAAAGCGAAAGAGGAGGAGCGCCGCTCCAGAAGGGACAATCTTGTTTTCAAGGCGCTGCTCGATGCCACGCCAGGTTCAGTCATCATCCTCAACGCCGCTGGCCGGATGACCGGCTTCAACCGCTTTGCGATGCAGGTTTTCGCAAAAAGCGAGGCCGAGCTGTATGGCTCCGATCCATTCGAGATCATCCATCCCGAAGACCGGCACATTATCTGGACAAAATTCAGAGCCATTCTGGAAAATGATGTCGAGGAGACGGTCGAGGCCAGGGTCTGCATGCATGGCAATCCTGAGCATACGAGGTGGTTCATCATTCACGCGCGGAAAACCGAGATCGACGGAGTGCCGTTCGTCGTGACCGTCGGCCTCGATATCGATGAACGCAAGCAGATGGAGGTGGAGCTGAAACGAAGCCACGACCGGCTCGATTTCACCCTCGAAAAGTCACACCTCGGGTGGTGGGAGTTCAACCCCGTGACCAACACAACGATCCGAACGCTCGAACATGACCGGATATTTGGCTACGACGAGCTGCAACCGGTGTGGCATTTCAACCGGTTTGTCGATCATGTCATCGTCGATGACCGCGCAATGGTGAAAAGTCTGTGCCATGAGGCGCTGGAGAGACATGTAGATTTCGCTTTCGAATGCCGCATCCGCCGGAAAGATGGAGAAATTCGCTGGATATGGGTGGCGGGAGGTTTCCAGTTCAACGCGCGGGCGAACCACTATCTGATGTCGGGAATTGTTCGGGACATCAGCGAGCGCAAACACCAGGCAGAGCGGCATGAGACGTTGCAGCTCGAACTCCAGCAGGCGCAGAAGATGGAGGCGATCGGCCAGCTTGCCGGTGGCATCGCGCACGACTTCAACAATGCGCTGACGGCTATTTTGGGCAATGCCGATCTGCTGGTGAAAAAAGTGCCACCGGCGTCACGTTTCATCGAACACATCGACGACATCCGTAAATCGGCCCTTCGCTCGGCCAATATGACCAGGCAACTGCTCGCCTTCGCCCGCAAGGAGATCGTCATGCCGCGGGTTTGCGCGCTCGACGAGGAGATCGAGCACCTGCTTCCGATGATCGAATCGCTGATCGGAAGTCACATCTGCTTCCTGTGGCGTCCGGCAGGCAACGGGCGGTGCGTGCACATGGATCCGTCGCAGATCGACCAGATTTTGCTCAATCTGTGCGTCAACGCGCGGGACGCCATCAGTGGCAACGGCACGATCACCATCGAAACCTCCGCAGTCACGATCGACAGCGAGGCGTGCGCCACCGGTCATACCTGCCAGACGCCGGGCGAATATCTCCGGATCGCCGTCTGCGATACCGGATGCGGCATCGAAAGCCGGACGCTTCCGCATATCTACGAACCCTTTTTCACCACCAAGGAACCGGGAAAAGGCACAGGCCTCGGCCTGTCCACGGTCTACGGCATCCTGAAGCAGAACAAGGGGTGGATCGACTGCATGACCCGCTCCGGCGAGGGCTCGACCTTTAACATCTACCTGCCAGCCTATCACGACGGCGCTGTCAGCCTGCGTGACGAACCAGGCGAGAGCGCCATCGACATTTCCGGCGGAACCATCCTGCTGGTCGAAGATGCCCCCAATATTCTCCCCATACTTCAGGAGCTGCTCGAAAAAAGGGGTTTCAGAATAGTTACCGCCCGGAACGCGGAAAACGCCATCAGGGCTGCCAGCCAGCACCCCGGCAACATCGGTCTCCTGGTGACCGACATTATGCTTCCGGATATGAATGGCATAGAGCTGAGTAAGACATTAGAGGCCGTGCGACCTGGCATCAAAACGCTGTTCATGTCGGGCTACATTCAGGAAACCTTTTACCAGCACAAAAACCTTTGTAATGAGTCGAACTTCATCCAGAAACCCTTCAACATCAACAGTTTTCTGAGAATGGTATCGAAGATGCTGGCGTCGTCCCGCAACTGAGTGTGGCGCTTTTGCCGAGACCGAACTGCTGACCAGTCAATACAGCGCGAAGGCGTTTGACCGAAACGCCGTCATATGTTATGCTACCCAAGGAGTACTGTTTAGCGATTTCGTCAACCATGAACATTTGGAGGCCATCATGAAAAAACTGCTCGCCCTGACGCTGCTGATCTCGCTCGCCGGCTGTGAGTCATATTATGCTAACGACGGACAAAGAGATCGGGATGACCGGTATCGCCGCGAGGACAGAAGAGACCGTGACGACCGGAGAGATCACGACGATCGCCGCGACCGGGACGGCGACCGCGACCGCAATCAAAACCGTTATCAGTGAGTCATGACCGGCGAAGCATTGCCGCTCATGGTTATGCTTCGCCGGACTCGTCTGAAGTACCAGAAGATCGACGGAAGAGAACACATGCTCGCCGTTTCGAATTTTTTTCAGACACCACATCTGGTCATTACCGCAAACGCCCGGGAGTCTGAGCTGACTGCCGGGCGTTTCGATTTTTATGATGTTACGGATTTTTGGCTTTTGCCGTCATTATCCCGTCGATGTCACTATAGTGGTGGCGGCGGATTGATGTGGAGGCTCGGTTGCGGCGGGTCGTACTGCTTCAGATCATTCGGATCGACGACGCCGTTTTCCTTGCCGCTCAGATCGACAGGCGTACTCGAATCGGTGTCGAATCCCTGGCTTGCGCCATACCTTGCGCCTTCGTCGGTTGGCTCCCTCGTCGCGGCTTCACTGTCTCTCGATGTATCCATCAATTGATCGAACGCTCCCGCATGCAGATTCGTTGGCGTGAGCGCTCCTGAAACTGCAAGGAGGAGCAGCATGCTGAATGCTTTTTTCATCACAGTGGATTTTGGATTGTTTTTTGTACAGATTATGAAAGAACAGTTCTTGTAATATAGAAGCTCTCTATTAATTTCAGAGTGTGTGTCGCTGTTTTTTTGCCACTTTTCTAATCTGATGTAATCAGTCAGTAGCCGGTTGCATCGTTACAGCCTCCTCCGCGGGTTCCGTTTTTCGGGCCAGCCGGGTTCAATCGAACGGGAGCGGGGAGCGCCTCGTGCAGGTCAGTGCTGATTGCGCCATCCAACCGGTTGCATTTGAATATGAAGTATGCCGTTCAAAGAATCACCAGACTGATTCCACTGTTGTTTGTCCTGACTTTTGTTCACGGCACAGCCTCCGCGCTGAACTTGTCTCCGGGGCCGCGTCAGCAGGGCGAGGTGATTCTTGACGAGGAGGTGGCCGGGCCGGGTGGGTTCGTTATTCGCGTGGCAACCAACGGATGCACCACCAAAAACTCGTTCGAGGTGCTGGTGAAGAAAATGCCGGGCATTACCGATCTCGCTCCGCACTACGAGCTGACGATTGTCCGCAAGGTTCCCGACGAGTGCAAGGCGATTGTCGAGGATGGCGCGGTCATCGCCTATGATCTCAAGAAGGATCTTGGCATTTCGGGGAATTACACCTACGCCATCACCAATCCGGTATCATCCGCTCATCCGTTCGCGGATACGAGCGAGTACTATCTGCCGAAAGTATTGAAAGATGCGGTGACGGACGTTCCTCTTCCTCGCGAGGTTCGACCGGAGCCATTCGAGAAGTTCACCGCCGGAAAGGACTATTTTTCCTGCCTCCTGCCCGTCAGCTGGACGCGGAGTTACGATCCGGCGGGTGACGCCAAAGCCGGGATTTATCAGATTCAGCTTACCAGAGAGGGACTTGCCAGGCTGGAGGATGGCGAAAAATTTTACTTCCCGCATCCGCTCATCTACGTCGGTTACTACGCACCCGGCAACAGCGAGGGGAAAACGTATGAAAGCTATCTCGCCGATTACGAGCGGCTGAGGCGCAAGAATGCGGGCAGCAAGAAATCATCCTACAGCAAACCCGTGAAGACAAGCGTTGCCGGAAGGGAGGCGACCATCACCGATTACGAGGTGTGGCAGGAGGTTCCGCGCGGCCCGCTCTTCGCTACGAAGTACTGGCTGAAGGCGCGGTTCGTGGTCGTCAAAGCCGGTCAGGGATTTTATGTGCTCGCGTTCAAGAGTCCGAAGGAGTTCTACGATCAGTGCCAGCCAGCCTTCCAGGCGGTGCTCGACTCGTTCGCGCCGAAACGTTAACCCAGCGTCATCATGCCGGATATCAGGATAAAACCCACGCGCCAATCTCGGACCATGATGCGAATCGTGTCGCTCATCGTGGCGCTTGTCGGCGTGGGAATGATCGTGGCCGTCGTGAGCAATGGCCTGCTCGAAGAGGGCGGGCTGTTCGTTATCATCTGGATTGCCGTCTGCGTCGGCATCATCGGCTTCGCGCTCTTCATGGCGTTCAGCCGGAAGGGGGCGAACGAGCTTGTTCTGAGCATCGAAGAGGAGAGCACGCCGTCCACCGACTCGGGTGGGGAAAGCGTGGAGTCGCGCCTGAAAACGCTCGACGGGCTGAAGCGTCAAAGGCTCATCAGCGACGAAGAGTATCGGAAGCAGCGGGAGAAGATCATTCAAAGCGTCTGAAGAGGTTGCTATCATCAATCAAAAAGGAGTTGAGATGAACAAACAGATCGACAATCCGGAGGGGGAGCGCCATTCCGGATCAGGCAAGGGCGAGCGCCTGCTTGCTATCGGGCAGAAACTCGGCATCGCTATTCCGGCGGGACTGCTGCTCTTCTGCGGCGTGAACGCCTCGGCGATGAGCCGCGACGGCGCAACGCCAGCGTTCGCCTCCGACGCCGCTCGGGAGAACGAAGTGGCGCGGCACCTCACGGAGATCACGAGCAATCCGGGCGGCGTGCTGCTCGCCGACAAGGATAATCCGCTGCACGGCAACACCCACGTCGATACCAACAGCCCCGATGTTCACAGTGATTATTCGGACAGCGGCAAGCACACCAACACCCACGGCAACGTGCATACCAACACGCACGGCGACGCGAATCGCTACTGAACGATGCCCGGCATGACGACCAGAGCTGAGTTTCTTGCCAATCTCGATCAGGCGGGCACGCTGAACCTGATTTTCCAGCTGACCGACGAGTGCGTGCTGTCGTGCCGGTACTGCTTCGCGAAAGGCTCCCATCCAGCCGGGAGCCTCCGCATTTCGGACGACCTGCTCGAAACGGCCATCCGGAGCGCCTTCGATACCCGCCATCGCGAAATCTCCTTCGAGTGGACGGGAGGCGAGCCGTTTCTGGCCGGAATCGATTTTTACCGCAAGGTCGACCGTCTCCAGAAGCGGTACGCGACCAAACCCTACGCGAACACCATCCAGACCAGCGGCTACATGCACGACCGCGAGCTGATCGCCTGGCTCGCCGCGCACGGCTTCCACATCTCCTCGACCATCGACGGCCCGCCGGAGCTGCACGATCTCCAGCGCCCGGCCAGTGGCGGCGGCCCTTCGCTCGCGACGGTGCTTGCGACGCGCGAAACGATCATCGAGCATCAGGGGCACTGCGGCTGCATCTGCACGGTCACGCGTCGCAGCCTCGGCAAGGAGGGGGCGATTCTCGATTTCTATCGCTCGCTCGGCATCGAAGCGTTTCACAGCAATCCGTACCACTACTTCGCGCAGAACCTCGTCGGGGACGAAAGCCTCGCCCTCGACGCCGAAGGGTACGCCTCGTACTTCATCTCGCAGTTCAACGCCTGGTTCGAGGGCGGGCGCAAGCTGCCGATGCCCGGCACGCTCAACTACATCCTGCGTTCGCTCGTCGCGGGAGCCGGGCTGAAGCGCTCGGTCTGCACCTTCGGCGGGCGCTGCCTCACCAACTTCCTCGCCATTACGCCAAGTGGCGACGCCTGGCTCTGCCCCAAGTTCGCGGGCTTCGACGCAATGCGCCTCGGAAACATCGGCGAGATGGCCATCGCCGACATCCTTTCCGACGCCAACCCGGCCATGGCGCGGCTCATCGACCAGCGTCTTCAGGCGATCCGCGCCTGCGAAGCCGAAGCGTGCCGCTATCTCTACCTCTGCAACGCGGGCTGCCCCTACTACTCTTTCATCGCCAGCGAAGGTTGCAACATAGCCGCGAAGGATTCATTGTGCGCGGGCAAGCAACTGCTTTTCGAGTACCTCGAATCGGTCGTCGAGCTGATCGATCCCGAAGAGCTTCCCGAACCTCAAACTCCCTGAACATGCGTAACCTCATCCGTCGCCCTGTCGCCATTCAGCATCTATTCGTCGTTTTGCTCTGCCTGCTTTTTTCGCCCTCAGAGGCCCCGGCGCGCATGGCCGAGCGCATGGCCGATCCGGTCGGACGAACCTACTCCTATTTCTCCGACAACGGCCTTTACGAAGTCGCGATAACTTATAAAACGCCGTTCTCCTCATGGTGTCTCAAGAAGAGTGGCGTGGAGGTATGGAACCGTTCGGTCATGAACGATCCGGGCGGCGCGGCGATTTCGGACAACGGCGAGGTGATCACGCTGCCGCTCTGGGGCTGGCTGGACGAAGGTGGTTCGAGTGGCATTGCCGTCTTCAACGGGCTAGGCGAGTCGGTTCGGGAGATCATGTTCCGAAACCCGGATGGCAGTGAAACCCTGCGCTGGGTGCGCCGGACGGCGATCTCTCCCGACGGCGGGCGTATCGCCATCGGCCAGAACGGGCGCGAGGCATCAACGATCACGCTTTTCGACTCAGTCAGCGGCAATCTCCTCTGGGAGACGCAGGCCGGTCTGCCGGAGATCGACTATCTCTGCGTGAGCGCCAGGGGCGAGTACACGCTCGCGGCAACCTCGAAATACGGTACGGGCAACATGGAGTTTGTGCTGTTCGACAAGCAGGGGAGAACGATATGGAGCGAAAAGCGCTCACGTAATCTCTCCTGGGATGTCAAAATCTACGGCAGATTTCTTCCCGACGGAAAAAGCTTCGAGATATACAATCTGAAGACCAAAATGTATATGAAGCGGCGCTTTCCAACAGAGAAGCGTTCAATCCAAAATCAACGATAAAGCGAAAGTCTGTCACCGTGCATCGGCTGATTCGTTATTGTTCCGAGAAATTTTCAGTATATTTTTCCTGAAAAGCTGTTGTTTTATCAACATTTTTCGGGAGAAAAAACATGAGCGATCAACCATCGACCCCTGTGCGTGATCACGAGTGGTTTGACTATTACAAAGCGTTCACCTATTTCTCGCCGGAAGCGGTGCGTGACGGCTGTCAGCCGCGAATCATGGAGCATCCTGGATCGCACAAAAAAGCGATCGTGCTGGTTCACGGCCTCTCCGATTCACCATATTTCATGACGGCGATTGGCGACTATTTTTTTCATCGCCTCGGCTATAACGTCTATATGCCCCTGCTTCACTTCCACGGTCTGAAAGATCCGAAAGGGATGGAGGGGGTCGAACTCGAAGAGTGGAAATCGAACGTCAGTTTCGCGATCAATGCCGCAGCGTCGAAAGCGAGCGAAGTTTCAGTCGGTGGCCTCTCAACCGGCGGAGCGCTGAGTGTCTACATGGCGGCGCTCAACCCGAGAGTCAATGGCGCGCTTTACCTCTTCTCGGCAGCGCTCGATCTGGCGGGAGGCGCCTTCGGCCTGGTCGGCGAGTTGCAGGAAAATCTGCTGCTGACCCCCGTGCCCGATCTGTTCGATTTCAACACCCCCATGATTGGCGAGAATCCCTACCGCTACAGCTATGTCGATATGGATGGCGCCAGGCAGCTCGCCCGCCTCATCAAGGAGACCGACTCGATCATCAGCCTCTTCGGCTCACGATTTCCATTCCCGTACAAAGTGTTCGCGGCGCACTCTGAATCCGACGAGACTGCCGATATTGCCGGTATCGAGGCGTTGCAGAAGGTCTCCGATCAAGCGCGATTCAACTTTTTCAGGATTGCGAAAAATCTCGGTGTACCGCACGCAAGCGTCGTGCTCGAAAAGCCCGTTGTCAGCAATGCGGGCCAGGAACTTGAACCCCGGAATCCGACGTTCGCCGAGATGATGCAGGCAATATCGGTTTTCGAGCAAATTGGATGATGATGGAGAAGATCGATTACAAAAAGGAGTGGAAGCAGCTCTATAATCCTTCGGCAAAAGAGGTTGCGCAGGTCGATGTTCCGGAGATGCGGTTTCTCATGATTGACGGCGAGGGTGATCCCGAGACTAACCCTACGTTTCACGAAGCCATCGAAGCGCTTTTTTCGCTCTCGTACGCCATCAAATTCATGGTGAAGAAGGGCGCTTTGCAGACGGACTACGCAGTCATGCCGCTCGAAGGATTGTGGTGGGCGGAGGACATGGAGGCCTTCAGGTCGGGCGACAAAGCCCGCTGGGAATGGCGGCTGATGGTCATGCAGCCCGAGTTTGTCGATGAGGCGACGGTTGCGACGGCTATCGAGGATGTCCGCAAAAAGAAAGCGCTTCCGGCGCTCGCCCTCGTTCGCTTCGAACAGTTCGCTGAGGGCCGATGCGCCCAGATCATGCACATTGGCCCCTTTTCCGAAGAGGGTCCAGCCATCGAGCGGATGCATCGATTCATCGCCGATGCGGGATGCCAGTTGGCTGGAAAACATCACGAAATTTATCTCAGCGACACGCGCAAAGCCGATCCGGCCAAATGGAAAACCATCCTGCGCCAGCCGATGGCGTGAGGGTTTCAAGCCGCCGTATCATGAAGATCAGGCTCTGGCAGGTCGAAGCGTTTGCCGACCGCGTGTTTACCGGCAATTCGGCGGCGGTTTGTCCTCTGGAATCGTGGCTTCATGACGCGATGCTTCTGGCCATCGCCCAGGCGAGTTCATAATCGTTAAATCCGCTTTCCTTCGTTATACTTCAGATGATAACGGTAACCAGTCGATACAATTCCCATGAAGCTTTCTGAAACTGCTGAAAAGGCCATTGCCGCTTATGGCGGGATCGAATTGTGGCGTAACGCCCTGTCGGTTGAAACAACCGTCAGCGCCTCGGGACTGGCGTTCATCCTGAAAAGGCGGCCTTATTTCAGCCATTCAAAAATGACGATGGACGCCCACCGGCCCTGTTGCCGGTTTACTCCGATTGGCCGTGATCCCGCTGTAACCGGAGTACTCGATGGCGGTGATGTGCGACTTGAGAATGCTCAGGGGCGGGTAATCGAAGAACGCCGGAATGCGCGGAGTTATTTCAAGGCTGGCCGGAGGCTTTTCTACTGGGATGACCTCGATATGTCCTACTTCGCCAATTACGCTTCATGGAACTATTTCACGCTTCCGGCTCTGCTTTTACGTGAGGATATTGACTGGAGCGAACCGGAGCCGGGGAAACTCAGCGCTATTTTTCCCGATCATATTCCGACGCACAGCCGGGCGCAGCAGTTCCGGTTTGATTGCAAAACCGGCCTCTTGATCCAGCACGATTATACGGCGGACATCATCAGTCCGCTCGCGACGGCAGCCAATGTCGTTCATCGTCATTCAGAAAATGCAGATGGGCTGGTGTATCCTTCCGAAAGAGTGGTAACCCCGAGAAGCTTCAAGGGAAATCCGCTGCGCAAGCCTGTGCTGATCCATCTTAACCTTCACGATTACCGGGTCATCCGCTGACACGTCCCAACACCGGTTCAGAGGAACTATCCTGTTTGATTTGCTATTGTTATCATAGGTAATGGATCGGGAAATCCAGTTTCTTCAGCATGATTCAGACAATGATGAGCAGGTTCCTGAAACTCGGCATGATGCCAATGATCGCAGTGCTGATCTGCACGGCATTCGTTTCGGCTCGCGCTGAATCATCCGGAATCCGAACCATGTCGCTGAAGGGGAGCGTCAACCCCGGCAGCGCGGCGTATTTTCTTCGCGTACTCGACGAGGCGAACCGGTCGGGCGATGAGTTGCTCCTCGTCGAGATCGATACGCCGGGCGGGCTGGTCGCTTCTCTCCGGCAGATGGTGCAGGGTGTGATGGCTTCGCGGGTGCCGGTCGTGGTCTACGTTGCTCCGTCCGGGGCGCAGGCGGCTTCGGCGGGGGCGCTGCTGCTCCTCTCCGCCCACGTTTCGGCGATGGCTCCCGGCACCGAGACCGGCGCGGCGCATCCGGTCGATCTGGGTGGCGGCGCGGAAAAGGGGGGCGTCATGAACGCCAAGATCGAGAACGATCTTGCTGCTTTCGCCCGGAGCCTCGCAGAGAAGCGTAGCCGCAATCCCGAGTGGGCGGAGCGCGCCGTGCGCGAGAGCATCGCTTCGACGGCCTCCGAGGCGCTGGCAGCGGGCGTGATAGATACGGTCGCGGCCAGTCGCAAAGAACTGATCGCTTTTCTCGACGGGCGCAGGGTGACGACCGCCGCCGGTGACACGACCATCCGCACGTCGGGCGTGACGGTGCGTGAAGCCGCGCCGACCTTCGGTGAACAGGTGATGATGATCATTGCCGATCCGAACATCGCCTATTTCCTGCTGCTGCTCGGTATCGCCGGGCTTTATTTCGAACTCTCGACGCCGGGCGCGGTGCTGCCGGGCGTGGCCGGAGCGATTGCCCTCGTGCTCGGTGCGTGGGCGATGCAGCTGCTCTCGGTCAACGTCACCGGCCTTCTGCTCATTCTGCTCGCCATCCTCTTTTTCGGCCTTGAAATCTTCGTCGTCAGCAGCGGCGTGCTCGCTATCGCCGGTCTGGTCGCGCTCTTCATCGGCTCGCTCATGGTCTTCAATCAGCCGGAGATTGGCCTCTTCATCAACTGGTGGATTTTTCTGCCGCTTTTTCTTTCATTTTCGGCGGGAGTCCTGTTACTTGTCTTTGTAGTGGTTCGCTCGACTCGTAAGAAGGCGCTCTCCGGCGCGGAGGGGCTGGTCGGCGAGACGGGCACGCTTGAACGCGCCATCGCGGAAGGCAGGAACGGCAAAGTGTATGTACATGGCGAACTGTGGGAGGCATCGGCAAATGGTTCGATTCCTGCCGGAGCGCAGGTGAGGGTGACGGAGGTCGAGGGGATGAAGCTCATTGTTAAACAAACTATCGGGGAGGCGTGAGATGCTTTCTTTTAATCTGCTGATTTTACTGGTACTTGCGGTGGCGTTTTTCGTCTCCGCTGTCAAGATCATGCCTGAATACGAGCGGGCGGTTATTTTCCGGCTTGGCCGGATCATCGGAGCCAAAGGGCCGGGACTGATCATCCTGATTCCCTACATCGACCGGATGGTGCGGGTCGATCTCAGAACAGTGACGCTCGACGTGCCTCCGCAGGACATCATCACCCGCGACAACGTGTCGGTCAAGGTGAGCGCCGTGGTCTATTTCCGGGTGCTCGACCCCATCAAGGCGATCATCGACGTGGCCGATTTCCATTTCGCCACCTCCCAGCTCGCCCAGACCACCCTGCGCAGCGTTTGCGGACAGGGCGAAATGGACAATCTGCTCGCCGAACGCGATGAGATCAATGAGCGCATCCAGACTATTCTCGACAAGGATACCGAGCCGTGGGGCGTAAAGGTAGGCAAGGTCGAGGTGAAGGAGATCGACCTGCCCGAGGAGATGCGCCGGGCGATGGCCAAACAGGCCGAAGCCGAGCGGGAGCGCCGCTCGAAGATCATCAACGCCGAGGGCGAGTTCCAGGCGGCGCAGCGCCTCTCCGAAGCGGCGGCGATCATCGCGCAGAATCCGGCGGCGTTACAGTTGCGCTATCTCCAGACCTTGCAGGACATTGCCAGCGAAAACAACTCGACCACGATTTTTCCGGTACCGGTGGATTTGTTCAAAGTCTTTTTCGATAAGAAATCCTGAACCGGTTTTTATCAAACATCAAACGATACGGCCATGATTACCATCAAATCGATTCTCTGTCCGATCGATTTTTCCGATGCATCGAAGAATGCATACCGATATGCCTGTGAGTTTGCTAAATCGATGAGTTCGAAAGTGGTGCTGCTGAACGTGATCGAACCGCGTCCGATAGCTGCTGACATGAGCCTGAATTACATTCCGCTCGAAGAGGATCTCGCCGCCGCGGCCAGGGAGGATTTCATCCCACTGGTCAGCGAAGCCCAGGCGAAGGGAGTTGATATAAGCGCCGACGTCGTGATCGGAATGCCAGCGGAGGTGATTCTCCAGCAGATGGCCGACATGGATGTGAGTCTGCTCATCATGGGCTCGCACGGAAAGACCGGCCTGAGCCGCCTGCTCATGGGCAGCGTCGCCGAAGCGGTAGTGCGCAAAGCCTCGATTCCCGTGCTGATCGTCAAGGCCACCGAAAAAGAGTTTATCAGCGAGGAGTAGGGGAGAGTTTATAATTAATAATTGATAATGGAGAGGCAATAATCGTTTTTCATTTTAACCAATAGGACTTATACGACCTATAAGTCCTATTGGTTAAGAATCTTGGAGACAACGATAAACCGCCGCCTTTCGCAGCCTCTTACAAATTTTGCCAGTTTTGCGTGCCGGAGGCTCTGAGCCGCTGCACGAGGCCGGTCAGGCGGCGTTTGGACTTGCAGTTTTTAATCGCCAATGCGAGCGCTTTCGGCTCTGCGACGATCACTACAAGCTTGCGCCCGCGCGTGACCGCCGTGTAGACGAGGTTGCGTTCGAGCAGCGTGAAGTGCTGCATGGCGAGGGGTATCACCACCGCCGGATACTCCGATCCCTGGCTTTTGTGGATGCTTGTCGCGTAGGCGAGCGACATTTCGTCGAGATCGCTGAAGTCGTATTCGACGTGGTGGTGGTCGAAGAGCGCCGTCAGCGTCTCCGCCTCGGCGTCGATCCGCTCGATGAGGCCGATGTCGCCATTGAACACCTCCTTGTCGTAGTTGTTGACCGTCTGGATCACCTTGTCGCCCGGCGCGAAAGTCGTTCCGCATCGCGTCACCTTCGGCTCGGAAGCCGGGTTGAGCTTCGCCTGAAGCTCCGCGTTCAGCGCGTGTACGCCGACGCCGCCCTTGTTCATCGGCGTCAGCACCTGCACATCCTTCACCGGGTCGAGGCCGAATCGCTTCGGTATGCGCTCCGTGACGAGTTGCATCACCTTGGCGTGAATATCCTCCGGCGAGGCCGCTTTCACCACGTAGAAATCGGAGAGATTGTCTCCTTCCGCCGTCAACGGAGTTTCACCCTGATTGATACGGTGGGCATTGACCACGATCATCGACTCGGCGGCCTGCCGGAAGATTTCGGTGAGGCGCACGGTCGGAATCGCCTCCGACGAGATCAGGTCGGCAAGCACCGCGCCGGGGCCGACCGAGGGGAGCTGATCGACGTCGCCGACGAACACCACCGCCGCCCGGTCGGGAATCGCCGCCACGAGCTTCTGCATCAGCGCCAAATCCACCATCGAGGTTTCGTCAACCACCACGAACGAGGCGTCGAGCGGGTTGCCGCGCCCGCGTTTGAAGTCGAATGCCTGCGGGTCGAATTCGAGCAGGCGGTGGATCGTTTTGGCTTCGATGCCGGTCGATTCGGTGAGCCGCTTGGCCGCGCGTCCCGTGGGAGCGCAGAGCGCCACGGAGACCTCTTCGCGCTGGAGCACCGAGAGGATCGCCCGCAGAATCGTGGTCTTGCCGACGCCCGGCCCGCCGGTGATGATCGACACCTTGCTCGCCAGCACCAGCGTCACCGCGCTGCGCTGCGACGGGGAGAGTTCGAGGCCGGTCTCCTCTTCGATCCACGGGAGCGCCTCGTGCGGGTCAAACGCCTCCCACGGAAGTCCTCCTCGCATCAGGCGGAAGAGGCCCGAGGCCACGCCCGTCTCGGCGCGATGCAGCGATTCGAGGAAGATGCACGGAACGTCGTCGATCGTTTCCGCCACGATGCGGCGCGTCAGCTTTTCGTTCGTTACCGCTTCGACGACGAGCGGTCGGTCGATGCCGAGCAGCCTCGACGCCTCGTCGATCAGCGTCTGTTCCGGCACGGCGCAGTGGCCGCTAAGCGACATTTCGCCGAGCACATGGCTGATGCCCGCTTCGGCACGCATCAGCGAATTTTTCGCCACACCAAGGCTCGTGGCGATGGCGTCTGCGGTCTGGAATCCGATCCCCTCTATGTCGAGCGAGAGGCGGTAGGGATTTTCGGTCACGATGGCGATGGCACGCTCGCGGTAGCGACGGTAGATTTTCCAGGCCCGCGCTGCGCCGACGCCGTGCGATTGCAGGAAGAGCATGATGTCGCGCACCGCCTTCTGCTCGGCCCACGAACTTTTGACCATATCGAGCCGCTTGCGTCCGATGCCGGGCACTTCGAGCAGCCGCTCCGGTTCGTTTTCGATCACCTCGAAGACCGCCTCGCCGAACAACTCGATGAGCTTCTTGGCGTAGTAGTTGCCGAGTCCCTTCACCTGCCCTGAGGCGAGATAGCGCTCCTTGCCTTCGAGCGTGGTTGGCTGCACGGGGGTGAGCTTCGAGGCTTTGAACTGGAGTCCGTGCGTACGGTCGTTTTGCCACTCGCCGACGCACTCCATGAACTGCCCCACGGCGGGCGAGGCGGTGCGTCCCACCACCGCCACCGGCTCGCGCTGCCCGGCGACGCTCAGGCGCAGCACCGTGAACCCTGACTCCTCGCTGTGAAAGGTCACCCGCTCGACGGAGCCGGCGAGGCGCTCTTCGTGGGAGTCGGCGGGTGGTTGCATGGACGGCAGCGTTGTGGTGGACGTTGTGGACTTGGTGGACGCGGTGGACGAAGACCGGGCCGATTGCGTTTACGGGTTTCTGGCGGCGAGTTTTTGCAAGGCTTCGAGAGCGCGGTCGCACTCGGCTTCGGCCATGCGCTTTTTGCCGAGCGACAGGGTGGCGGTGTTTGTGTTGGTGTTCAGCGTCGAGAGACGTACGACTTCGGCGTTGACGCGCATGAACTCGCCGAAATCGGTCGTGGCCTCGCGGATGTAGACGCGGCTCTTCTTGCCGGTCATCCTGTCGAGCGTCTTCAGCGTCGCGTTAACCTCAGCCTGTTCAGCCTGCATCGACGCTTCGAGCTTCTTCTTGTCGGCATCAGCGGTGGCGTCGATGTGGCGTATCTGGAAGAGCGCGATGTTGCGGATGGCGATGCTCGCCTCTCTGGCGATTTTGTCCATTTGGGTTTTTCTCGCGTCCGGCGTGACCTTGGCGGTCAGTTTGGCGAGGTTGTCGTCGATTTTATGCATCAGCTCCGCGCCGATGGTGTTCGACAGGTCGAGCGCCTTCGCATTGGTGTGCTGGATGGCCGATTCGAGCAGCCCGGCATCGATCTCCTGAAGCTCCTTCCACGATTTGTCGAAACTGGCGACCAGCTCCTTCTCCTTTTCGGAATCGCTTTTCGCGATGCGCGTTTCGAGCTTTTTCAGGTCACGACTGACTTCGTTGGCCGCCGATTTCGACTGCTCGGCGAAATTTGCGGACTCCTCGTCGCTCGCAGACAGGACGGCGCTCTTCTCCTTTTCAGCCGACCGCGCAAGGTTCAAGCGCATATCGGCAAGCAGCGCCAGCTTTTGCGATTCGGGAGAGCCGCCGCTCATGATTGATGCGTTATGGAAATACAATGTTGCGAACAGTGTGGCGAGCGCCGTCGCCACCAGGCTCGCTGCCCACAGAAAACCGGTTTTCTTGCCTGACGCGACTTTATTTTCACTCATACTTTGTACTCCGGATGATAATGCTCTCTTTTCTGGCGAATGTTCTGTGGCGAGTCAGCGCCTCAGAATGTTCGGAATAGTTTATTTTTCAACGATTCGGGGAATATACAAAAGGACGTGCACGATTTGCCGCCAAAAGGTCAAGCCTGTTTCATGAAAATCAAAAAGAGACGCTTATCCGCCATGCAAGGCAATCGTCAAGAGGTGTTGATGGTCGATGCGCTTGTCGATCCCTGGCTGAAGGTGATCGGGCGCGACTTTGCAGGTTATCGCAACCACTGCCGCCGGGTGTTCATTCTCGCCTGCTCGCTGGCCGGAGCGGATGGCGAGCAGCGTCGCAAAATCGCAATCGCCGCGGCGTACCACGACCTCGGCATCTGGACGGACGCCACCTTCGATTACCTCGAACCCTCGAAGCGTCTCGCTCGAACGTACCTCGAATCGGCCGGCACAACCGGGTGGGCGGACGAGATCGAAGCGATGATCGAAGAGCACCACAAAGTCACCCCGTGGACGTGCAACCCCGCTTTGCTTGTCGAATCCTTTCGCCAAGCCGACTGGATCGACGTCACCCTCGGCGCACGCAACTTCGGCCTCGGCCGCCGCTACATCCACGAAATCCGCCGTCGCTACCCTAACGCCGGTTTCCACCCCGCGCTCGTCCGCTTGACCATCGAGCGGATGACGGAGCGTCCGAACGATCCGCTGCCGATGATGAGGTGGTGAAGCGTTCTGTCACTGCCAAGATCGAAATGAAACGGCCATAGAGTTTTCATCGAGATTTATTGAGATTTGACTCCTGGTGAATATAAAATAATGACGAAATGCGGAGCCTGGTATTGTATCGCTGCTGATTTACGATACATATTCAATGTGCCCGTAAAGAGATATTCTTTGTGCAAAATGAGTCAAAAAGCATTTGGCCTTGACAGCATGACAGATAATCTCACATTGCCTGTATCTGATCAAATACCAGAAGCGTTGTATACAAAAGTTCTTCGCAGAATTTCGTGGAAAGATGTTATGTCAATGGGTAAGTTGTCGTAATCTGAAGCTTTATCTGCTGGAACTGCCATTATTGCTCCGGCCATTAAAACTCTTAAACAATTGCCCCGGACTTCAGTCCGGGGTACTCGAATAAAACAAAATAAATAGGGGATTTAGTCCAATCTCTTACAACGGTGGCGATTGCGATTTATTGTTGTCCAAGTAATAAAATTTGGATTGCACGGCTTCGAGAGTTACCAGAGACGGATTTTGTTTTATTGCGGCAAACTCAACATGGCTACCGGAGCATGATGCATTCTCGGGCGACGTTTTCGACGATTTCCCAAGAAATTCTGCAAAGAATCCAAAAAGACCGTACGTGATAGCATATGCGCAAGATGATTTTGTTCGGTATTGTATGTTAATTCTATATCAGGTAAAAATATGAAACCGCCTTTAACCATGCGCCAGACTTCTTCATCCTCTTGGCCGTTCCTTCAACCAGTTTCAACCAGCAGCAACCATTATGTTTTCAATACGATTTTTGCTGACATAAGAGCTTGATGGTTCATCATAGAGAGGGGTTGCCCAATGACTGGGCAGGTATTTATTGGTTATATTGACGTCATAAAGGGATCGAGATTGGCTTCTCAATGAAAAAACGAGGGCAGAATATCATGGTTGTTTTTGAGCTTCGAGTGTCGCTCTTAGGCGCTGAGCCGGGTGTTTGGCGGCGGGTTCGGGTGCCGGGGGATTTTGAATTGCGGATGTTTCACCTGGTGCTTCAGATGGTGATGGGGTGGGAGAATCGGCATTTGCATGAGTTTGTGTCGGCTGACCGGAAAAGATATGGTGATTTTGACGGTTATGAGCCGCAGGCGGATGAGCTGAATGAGAAGTTGTTCCTCTTGTCTGACCTCGTCAGTGAGGCGGGCGACAGGTGTTTGTATCTCTATGACTTCGGCGATGATTGGGCGCATGAGGTAGTGCTGGAGGCGGTATCGGAAATCGGGCCGGAGGATGAACCGGTGTGGTGCCTCGGGGGAGAGGGGGCGTGTCCGCCGGAGGATTGCGGCGGCGAACCGGGATACCTCGAACTGCTCGAACAGTTCAGTGACCTCGATTCAGTCGGCCATGACGAGGCTGTCGGTCTGCTTGGTGAGGATTTCGATCCAGAAGCGTTCGATTGCAGCACGTTTAACAAGCGGATAAGCGGGATGTTTGCAACGCCTGGTGATGAGTCGCCGTCTGACGAGGTGGATGAAGAGATGCAGTTGATCATGGAACTTCAGGAGTTTCTCGAATCGGATGCGGTTCCTGAAAGCGCGATGTCGGTCGTGATGCTCGACGGTTTTTTCGCGGCGCTTGCGATCCATCCGGTCACGATCATGCCGAGTGCATGGCTGCAGTTTGTGTGGGATATGTCGGGCGAGGGTCATCAACCGGAGTTCGCGTCGCAAAAGGATGCGGAGCGGGTTATGGGCTTGCTGCTTGCGTTCATGAATTCGGTGACGAGCACGTTGACGGAGGTGAATGCCGAGTATGTGCCGCTGTTTCAGATCGTGCCAGTAGAATCTGGTGAAGAGGCTATGCTTGCCTCGATGGATTGGGCGGGCGGCTTTATGCTGGGGGCGATGATCGATGAAGAGGTGTGGGTGAAGACGTTTTCCGATGAGGCGGGACGCGAGTTGATTGCGCCATTTGTCATCATGTCGGGATATACTGACGAGGGGTCTGGCATCGATCAGGACAGGCAAGACGAAATCCGTGAAGAGCTGATCGATGAAATGGCGGAGTGCGTACTGGATTTGCAGGAGTTCTGGGAGCCGTGGAAGAAAGAATATCTCGCGCGGAACGGCTCAGGCCGGACGGCGAGGGCGCAGCATCGCGTGGGGCGCAACGAGCCGTGCCCGTGCGGAAGCGGCAAGAAGTACAAGCAGTGTTGCGGGAAGTAGGATTGGCGAAGCATCAGGGTTAAGATGCGGCATGAATCGGGCAACTTCATGTCTCGTACGCAGCAAAACCCTGTAATGGACTACCGCACAGCCGAGAGCGGTTTTGGATGATCCCGGCTGAGGATAATGTAAGGGAAAAGGATTACGGCAGTTGCGTGATGTATTTGGCAGCGAAATCCATGACGCACATGGCTTCGTAGCGTCGATGAGGCCCTGCGGCGACGCCGACCTGGTTGAGGCCGCCGTTCAGCAGGTTTGTTCTGTGTCCGCGCGAGGGAACATCGTCGTCGATAAGCAGCGACGAGACAATGTATTTCGCGTTAAAGTAGCCGTAGGAGATGTTTTCCGAGATGGTCGTATCCCATACTCCATAACGTTCGATCCGGCTCAACGTCGTGGAGCCATCTGGCCCGATATGGCCAGTATTATAGGTAGATCCCTGGAGTTGCGCCATATCACGCGCAGCCAGTGTCAGGCCTCTGCTCGGCTTTAACGGCGGGAGCGGGCTGGTGTTTTTCAGTACCCGGATACACTCGTCGAGTGCGGCAATCCCTTCTTTAGTCAATATCGGGACACTATTTCTTTCAGGAAGATAGAGCAGGTTTCCGTGAAAGTCTCTCCTGAGGGGTTCGAGGCGCAGACGGGCATATCCCGGCGGATCGCTTCTCAACAGATTGATTTCTTTGACAATCTCCCGTTCGGTTTCGCTCAGGTAGCCAACGCCATCCAGCTCGTCACGGACATTCGCATTGATACTTCGGATTGGCTGCTCTCCTGAATAGCCGACATGCCCTGCAGCAAGCAGGTAGCCGACGTTGAGCTGGCTATAGGCGAGTATCAGCAGAAGCTGTACGGGTATAGATATTGCTTTGTGTTTGAGTCGCATAGGCGCACTTATACAAACTGGCCGTTCAGTATATACTCAAGATAATGGAATGGCAGGCAAACGGATCGTTTGCCGACACGCCCTGACACCGTTTGCAAGGCAACGGCCACAGGCGTTATCGCTTAATATAGGCGTCTGTTAGCAAATCTTCTCATTCAAAATCCGGATTTGTGCGCAATGGTTTCTCTCCGCAAATAATATGAAAATGCGCAGTGATAATATTGTGGAAATATGCGAAAATCCAGCTAAGAATTTCTTGCGGGCGGGAGAGTCTTCAGCGTGTTTGCAATGCGAGAGCCGCCGGTCATTCGATCTCGATGCCGTAAGCGTCGAGCAGGCCGGGCAGGCCATGCAGCGAGAACTTCGCTTTCCGCAGCCGGTTTGACTCGGGCGGTATCGAAAAGTTGACGGCGGTGCGGAAGTCGGCCTTTTCGAGGTTGGTGTGGAAGAAGAGCGCTCGTTGCAGGTCGCAGTCGCTGAACACCGCGCCGGAGAGGTTCGCGCCGGTGAAATCGGCTTCCTGCAAGTCGCAGCCGGTGAACGGGGTGTTCTTCAGGTCGAGGCCGGTGAAGAGCGAGAGCCGCATCATGCACCGCTCGAAGCGCATCTCGAGGAGCAGCTTCCGGCACTCGCTGAACTGCACGCCGAGCAGCTTGCAGCCGGTGAAGCTCGCCTCCTGGAGCGCCGTGCCCGCCAGCTTCACCATGCTCATATCGCACTGCTCGAAGGCGCATTCACGAAACGCGAGTCCCGAAAAATCGGCCTGCGCGAAGTTGCACTGTACGAAGCGGCACCCTTCGAAGAGGCCGCTGCTCCTGTCGACGTCGCCTGAAGCGATCTTCTCGAACACCCGGCCGGTTAACGGCTCCGAGGATTTCCTCTTCATGACGTGGCGGCGCGCAGATTACGGCTGCTGCATTACCTGATGAACCAGATTCATGAACTCGGGAATCGTGAAGGGTTTCCTGATAAAGTTCATTTTTTTTGCTGACGGTGCGCTGCTTTCGCTGATTTTGAAAGCGTAACCGGACATCAAAAGGCATTTCATCTCTGGCATACGATCCTGTAACTGTTGGCTCATTTCGATTCCGTTCATGAGGGGAAGGATAATATCGGTCGCCAGAAGATCGATCTTCTCATGCTGCTGCTCTACGATGTCGAGCGCGCTTTCAGCATCGAGCGCAACAAGCACTCTGAACTCCTTCTCTTCGAGCGCCTGCTTGAGAATCTGGAGAATATTTGGTTCGTCTTCGACCAGAAGCACCGTTCCTGCCGTGGATTTGGGAGCTTCGACAGCTTTTTTTGGCAATGAGACCTCTCTATCTTCCTGATGCTTCGGAAGATAGATGCAGAATGTCGCGCCTTTGCCCGGTTCGGTCTGGCAGTCGATATAGCCATTGTTCTGACTCATAATGCCGTAGATTGTCGAAAGACCGAGGCCTGTGCCTTTTCCGATGGGCTTGGTCGTGAAAAATGGCTCAAAAATATGGGGCAGCGCCGCGCAGTTGATGCCGCTTCCGGTGTCGGTGACCGTGATCATGGCATAAACGCCGGGACTCTGGCAGGGATGACCTTTCGTGCAATCCTCCTTCTCGATACGCACTGTGCCGGTCGAGATGGTTATGGTTCCGCTCTCTTCGATGGCGTCCTTCGAGTTGACGCACAGATTGCTCAGCACCTGGTCGAGCTGGGTCGGATCGATGAATATCTCGGGCACATTCTGGCCGGGACGCCAGACGCATTCGATCCTCTCACCCATGAGAGGCTGGAGCATCGGGATAAGCTTTTCTATCTCCTGGTTCAGGTCGAGCGCTTTCGGCACTCTCATCTGCTTGCGGGCAAATCCGAGAAGCTGGCTGGTCAGGTGCGCTGAACGCATGGCCGATTTGTGGGCATCCCTGAGGTATGCGGCCAACGGAAGCGATGGATCGATTTTCAGTTGCGCCAGTTCGATATTGCCGATAATGGCGGTCAGGGCGTTGTTGAAGTCATGGGCGATGCCGCCGGCAAGCTGACCGAGCAGCTCCATTTTCTGCGCCTGCTGAAGCTGCGCCTGCAATAATTCAAGCTCGAACGCCGCGCGTTTTTTCTCCGTAATATCGAGAATGATCCCGACAATGTGCGGTGATGCGCCGGGTTTGGCGAACCGGAAGGTTCCGACCAGATTGATCCACCGGACTTCTCCGTCAGTTCTTCGAATACGGAACTCGAGATTGAAATCCAGGCGGTGAGCCATGTTGTAGGAGTATTGCTCCGCCACCGTCGGGAAATCCTCGGGGTGAATATGGCCAAAAAACCTTTCAATCTTCCAGTTTGGCACCAGCGAATCATAGCCGAAAATTCGATCGTGCTCAAGCGTTCTCAGAAGGATGTCGTTTTCGATGTCGTACGACCAGACGCTCACATGGCTGCTTTTGAGCGCATAATCCATCATTGCCCGGAAATCCTTGTGCTCCGTCTCGGCAACCTGTTGCTTCGTAATATTTTGCACGAAGACCAGGAGCTTGTTGATTTTTCCCTCGGTATCAAAAACCGGATAGATAGAGTTTTTCCAGTATTCGCCATCCATCAGATCATCGAAGACGACGTGCTGGCCGATTCGAATCACCTCGGTGGTCTGATTCTTTCTGTTGGCGATGATTTCAGGCGGCGTGTTGATTTCGGCAAGCAGGTCGAAGACGTTGTGGCCGATGATGTGTTTATGGAGGTTCTCGAATCGGGCGGAGAAGAATTTGTTGGTCGCGAGAATTGACCCGTTCGGGTCCATGACAAAGACCGGTTCAGGGAAGTCTTTGAACAGATCGAAATCCGGAGCGTGAAAAGGCATAAAGCATCAGTATTAAGGGGTGAGCCGTCAGAGCTACCACGTATCTGTAATATCTACAATATTTGTGATATTTATAGCAGCCGGAATGGTATTACTCGCTTTTAAAAGTACATCAATACGTTCAATTTTCATAATATGAAAGTTGCTGAAGGGTGATTATTCATTTTGCCAGAAGCGCTGTTTGGCGTTCACCCTTCATCATCGAAATCAAACAGGTCTCCGGTGGCTGGTTTCGCTTTTTTCGGACTCCGCATAAGCTCGGGAACGGCGGGGAGTTCGTCGGCGCGAATACAGTCGCTTGCGAGGATGGCGTCGAGCAGCGCGGCCTGCTCGGCGTAGCCGTCGATGGTGGCTTCGAGCACCCAGAGGAGTTCGAGCAACTCGGTGGTGAACTGGCTTGTCCAGCGCTCGGGGCGGATGTCGTCGAGCGGCGAGGATTTCTTGCCCGCGCCTTTCTTCATGCGGTACTTCAGCCACGATTGCACCACCTTCAGCCCCGACACCTCGAACGTGAACACCTCCGGCGCGACGGGCGCGAACTCGCCGTCGCCCACGCGGAGCGTGCGGGTGGCGTCGTTGTACTCGAATGATTCGGGATAGCCGTCGGCGTCACCGGGGACGGCTTTGGTGCATCGCGCCGTGCCGTTCGGCACCTGCCCGCTTTTACGGCCATCCGGCACGTAGCGCTCGCCGTAGGTGTGCAGCCAGAGCAGCTTTGCGCCGATGACTCGCGCCTGCTCGAACAGCTCGGCATCCTTCGTGAGCGGCACGCGCAGTTCTCGCGTTTCAAGCTCCTTTTCGAACCGCGCAGTGAATGCCGGTTGCGCCAGCACGCCATACACGTACGCGAGAAAATCCTCCGGCGTCACCGTGCGCCGGTACGTCGCGCCCAGCAGGTCGAGCAACCCCGGCAGAATGTTCGCCTCCGAAGCGTTCGATGTTCGATAAAGGGGAAGAACGTCTTTCCCTCCATAAGAACCACGCAGATGATGACGATCGGGTATGTTGCTGCAAGCCGTTAAAGCTGGCCCTTCGCCAAGAGGGTGATTAAAAAGGCTGGTTATATATATCTGCCGCTTATTATGCGTATGCCATAAGTCGGGGCGAGGACGTGACATAAGTCTTGCGTCTGCAAATATTTTCTGTCTGTCAAAGGAGCGAAAGCCAAATCCAAGAATAGATGGGGCAGGAGTGTTATTCGACAGTTTAGATATTGGCGTCGAAGTTGAATCATCGGTTAATGCCACATTATAACTTCCAGAAACAGTTCTGTCCCCTGTTTCTCTGAACATTGCACCACGATCTTGTGCATTGAGAAGGGCTACCCATCTGCGTTTCAGTGTTTCTTCATCTTCAGCAATGGGCCAAGTCCTTTTACACTCAATACCAGAATGCTGCCAGGGCATTAGGTCGATCAATAGCGGCCATGTGAAATAATCGCCTTTCCCTGCCGGGCGGAAGGGCGCTTGCCAGTCGTCGGGACAATCTTGCCAGTCGAGGGATACGAAGTTGGCGAAGGCGTCGAGTGCTGCGAGTTTTTCGTTGTGGGTGCCTTCGATGCGGGTGTAGCGGACGGTGGCGGGTTTGTCATCCCGCGCTTTGCTTGCACGCACGGCAATGGCGATGGCGACGGGGGTCTGGATGGCGAAAACGTTGTCGTCCTGCCGCGTGCCGCGCCCTTCGCCGCCGAGGTCGAGAATCCAGAGTTCATCGCAATGGCGGCGCATGTGCTCGCGCATTCCGCAAAAAGCGTCGCCGTCGAGGTAACTCGATCCGGTGATGAAGCTCACGATCCCCGGCCCGTGCGCCGCCGGGTGCTCGAACACCTTCCAGAGCGCCCAGCGCCAGAAATAGACGTAAAGGTTGTAGAGATTCTTGACATGCACGCCATGCCCGGCGGCGACGGCAGGGTCGATGAAATCGCGGATGATCGCGTCCGCGCCGCTCGGCTTGTCGCCCCAGCGCACCCATCCGCCGGTTCGCGCCTTGTTCAAGCCGGTCGCGGCTTCGTGCCGGTCGTAGGGCGGATTGCCGAGGCAGACGATCACCGGCACGCTGTTCTTGACCTTCAGCGCCTTTTCGTGCTGGTCGGAGATCGGCTTCAGGTAGAAGGACAACGAAAGCGGCTTGGCGTCGGGGCTTTCGAGCGTGTCGGTCAGGTAAACGTGCGTGCCATCTTTCGGCAGCAACGCGCCACGGTCGCGCAGGGCGCGGCTGACGCGGAGTTCGGCCACGGCGTAGGGGCCGACCATCAGCTCGAAGCCGTAGAGGTTCCGGGCAAGCCCGGTTGCCTGCCCCGCGACGGCTCCTGCGCCCTGCTCGGACTCGACGCGCGCGAGGGCGTGCTCGATGACGCCGAGCAGGTAGGTGCCGGTTCCCGTGGCGGGGTCGAGCGTCACGACGCCCGGATCGGCGAACCCGAGCGGCATGTTCAGGCGGTTGACGAGCAAGTCGTCGATCAGGCGCACCTGGCAGCGCACCACCTCGACGGGCGTGTAGTAGGCTCCGGCATCCTTGCGCAACTTGGGATCGTAAGCGGCGAGGAACTCCTCGTAAAAATAGAGCCACGGATCTTCGGGGCCGGTGAAGGTCGCGGACGGCACGGCGGCGATGAGGCGAAGCAAGAGGTTCAGCGAGGCGTCCATCTCGGCGCGAGCACCGGGGTCGGTCAGCACCTGCAATGCGCGGGACAGCAGGTTGTGCTGCGCGGCGAGGGCCGCTTCGGCGCTGTCGAGCGTGAGCGGATCGGCTCCTTCGCTACGTCCCAGCAAAAGCGCGAACGCCACGGTCTGCGCGTATGCATCGGCGAACTGCTCGTCGGGAGCGCCGGGAAAGAGCAGTTGCCGCCAGTCACGCGCGAGGTGCACGAGCGGCGACTCGGCGTCCTTGAGCGCATCGGTCACGTCGTCGCGCAACATGCGCGTCAGCGGCGCGAGCAAGTCGGCGAAGCCTTTGAGGTCGATTTTGCCCTTGCGCCCGGTCGGAATGAACGGTTCCCATTGCAGGAATCCACGCAGCAATCGCTCGATGCCCGCCGCATCATCGGCAGTGACGGCGCATGCGCCATCCGTCGAAACATCGCCTTGCAGCCGCACGATCTTGTCCGCCAGCGCTCCGTTCTGGTACAACGCCCACTCGTTGCCATCGGTGTAGAGCATGTTCGGCATCGCCGAAAAGCGCTTGAACTGCTCGCGGTTGCGCCCCTTGAAACGCTTCGCATTCGCGCCCAAACCCGGAGCCTTCAGCTCGACGTATCCCGCCAGCGACTGGTTGCGATGGATGGCGAAATCGGGCCGCCCGAGCCGGTCAGGCAGCGGCGTTTCGCCCGTGCAGACGATTTTCCACCCGAGCGCATCGGCCACGCCTGCCATGAGATTCTCGAACGGAGCGCGAACCTGCTCTTCCGGCTCGCCCGGCGTGAGCTGGTTCATCTTCTCCGTAACAGCGGCGGCGAACGCTTGCAGCGCCTTCTGGATCGAATCGGTGCTTGTCATGCCATAGCAAAGCTTGGGGATTTTTCTGCGAGCGACACGGCTTGTGCTTGTATTGTCTAAACATACCAGTTTTTGCGCCATTTTCCGCTCTTGTGCTGGCGGAATCGAGAAGCAGGAAAGCATCAAAAGCCGTAATTCGCGTGTCTGTCGTAACAAATCAAAAGCTCTGTCAGCAAATTACGCCAACGACGGCTATACATCGAGCATAAACGCCTCAACCAGCCCGTTGCATATCATCGCCACGAAAGACCTCTCGAACCGCACCAGATTATGGCGCTCTTCAAATTTATTGTTATTTACTTCGAGATCATCATTATTTTTCTTGCAAAAGACATCATTATTACGTAAATAACGATTGTGAACTTTGCTGATCGATTACGAGTTGGTTCGTTATCAAGGTGAAAACGAGCGATAAAACGCATTGCTGTAAGACAACGGCCTTATCCCTACAGGATTCAGGATTTTCACACTGAATTCCCAGTCAGCTGCTGCTTTGCCCTGCCGAGTTCATGATTGTTCACGTTTTGTCTGGATACTGGCGACCTGTTGTCTCGAACAGGCGTTAGCTACTCTACGGATGAATCCATCCCTTTTTTCTGCCGCTCTCGAACACCTGTTATTCATAATCAATAATAAACTGGAGATGATCATGCTGACAACAATTGCTGAGAATCTGGGCGCTGCAATCGGTAGCAAGTATTTACCGAGCACGAACCAGCTTGTCTTCACCGAGTATTCGAAAGGCGCACTCAGCGTGCTGGATCTTGTCGCGCCGTCCACAGGCACCGTTTCATCGGGCACGACGATTATCAAGGGCACCTGGATTTTTGACTGCGAAACGGGCACGCTCGGAGGCGATATGACCAATATCTACGATATTTGGTGGGAACAGATCGATAACGTCAAAAGACAGATCGTGCCGATGGCCGGGGTTGGTATCATCAATCTCGGGCCGGTCGATTTCAATCTGTTGACGCCCGCCGTTTTGCAGTCTCTCTCTTACGGTTCGACTCCGATTCCCGGCAACAACGATGCCACCAACCAGCTGACGGTAAACGATGTGTTCGCGGTACGCACAAAGTCCGGTAACATCGCCAAAATCAAGGTTTTGCAGTATGGCTACGACCTCAAGATAGAGTGGGTGACCTACAAGTTCGCTTCGCCGTACCATACCATCGGAACGGGCTATGCCACACCGGAGGATGTCGTGACCAGCGCTAATGGACTGACGGCATACGTGACGGAACGAACCGGATCGCTGGTGAGAGTTGCCATGAACAATGCGAACAGAAGCGCGGCCACGGTTATCGCCACCGGTTTGCAGGCGCCACACCAGATGTGCCTCGACGAGCAGCATAATCAGATTTTTGTAGTCGAATTCGCCAATCCGGGGCGTCTGATACAGATCGATTTGAACACGAAAACGCAAAAAGTTCTCCTGAACGGACTGAACAATGCCATCGGCCTCCTCGTTTCGAGCGATCTTGCCTATGCCTACATCAGCGAGCAGTCGGGCGGCGGGAAGGTAACGAAGTATTCGCTTCAGGGACAGGCTCCGGTTGTGCTTGCTACAGGGCTGACCAATCCGTTCTTCCTCACCTGGGCCGATGCGTCGAAAACCTCCTTCTTCGTTGCCGAGCGGGATCCGGCAAATCGCGTGACGCTGCTCAAGACCGAACTGGGCGCAGGCAACGCCGTTCAGGTTGTCACCAGCACGGGGGCGCGCCCGTCGAGCGTGGCGTGCATTTCAGCATCGCAGCTCCTGATCTGTTGCGATACCATGATCCAGAAGGCGGACATCCTCGCGGGTATTTCCATGCCGTCAGGTCTTTTCAAGGGAATCGGCTATGTACCGTGGAACCTTATCACCGCTGCCGGTTATGCGGACACTACCACGCAGCCTGTATATCCGTATCAGTTTCCGAAAAATTCGCCGTTCGGCGGCGTTTTTTCGTTGCAGTTCAACCATCTTCTGGCATTGTTACAGGGGGTGAAGTATTACAGGGTGCTGGTGGATGCAACTCCCAGAATGGATACCTGGTGGGATCTCAAGCTCAACACAGCAAACGGCAAATACGAAATTCCTGTCGAGTTCAAGCCTGAGTTCAAGTGGGGCAAAGATGGATGTTACGCTATTCACAAGGCGGGAGAGTGGTACATGAACACCGATCTCGGTCTCATCATGAACAGCACTTCGGTTCCGAACGGCAAGCGAACGTTCACGATCGAGTTTTATACGGATGCCGGAGTCATGGTGAATCAGCAGGTAGTGTATGTGATGGTCGATAACAACCGTTGTACTGCCGCCCTGGATATGCCGGTCATCGGAGGCGTTTCAGCGACGACTGATTGCGGTATGCTCAAATATAACAGCACTGCCGACAAGCTCTCGATCCGGTATATCGCGTCTCATCCAAATCTTCAGGCAACCTATTCATGGCGGGTCGGAAGGGCAGGACGGGGAACCGTTCCCGGCGTCCCGGAATGCTCTGTTGACGGGCCGGTACAGCTTGCTCCATTCACCTTCCAGAAGGATGTCGGTTCTTTGTTGGGAACATGCACGAGCGCGGCATTCTATGCCTACGTGTATGTGGCTGCAAGAGCGATCAATGGAGTCGGACGGCAGAGCCAGTATGACGCATCTTCGACTATCGCGTTCGCGCTGACGCACTGACAGGCGCTGAGCACTTTGTCCATTGAATTTGAGCCGCAATCTTTTCCGGGATTGCGGCTCTTTCTGTTATCTTGCTTCAAGGGTTTTTCATAACAACTTGACGGGTTACCAACCATGAAAGGCAAAGTCGCATTGGTTACGGGAGCGAGCCGGGGGATTGGACGGGCTACGGCGAAGCTGCTTGCCGCCGAGGTGGCGGCGGTGGCGGTCAACTACTTCCAGAGCGAAAGCGCGGCTCGCGCGGTCGTCGATGAAATCACGCAGGCTGGCGGACGCGCGATGGCTGTCCGGGCGGATGTGCGAGACGAAGCGCAGGTTCGCGCGATGGTCGCCGAGGTGGAAGCGAGCCTCGGGCCGGTCGATCTGCTCGTCGGCAACGCATCGATCGGCTTTCCGGTCAAACCCTTCACGCAATTCACTTGGGATGAGTTCGAAGCGAAGCTCACCGGCGAGCTGAAGTCGATCTTTTTCTCTTGCCAGGCGGTGCTGCCGGGCATGATCGAGCGGAAATCGGGCAGCATCATCGCCATTTCGAGCACCCTCTCGCGCCACTCTTCGCCGGGCTTCATCGTCCATTCTACCGCGAAATCGGGCCTCGACGCCTTTGTCCGTTCGCTTGCTGAGGAGGTTGGACCCTTCGGAGTGCGCGTCAACGTGGTCGCTCCCGGCCTCACGCTCACCGACGCCACGGCCTGGCTGCCCGAAGAGCAGAAAGCGATGATCGGCGAGATGGCTCCACTGAAGCGCGTCGCCCTCCCGGAAGACATCGCCGGAGTGGTGCTCGCCGTCGCCTCCGACCACAGCCGCTTCGTGACCGGCTGCTACATCCCGGTCTCGGGCGGATTGCTGATGTTGTGAAGGTCGTGTCGCGGTTTGCACAGATCCGCTTGAGATGCCTGAAAAAACTGAATGATGCGGGACATTATTGCTCCGGCTGCGGCAGATCAATCTGATTTCTGTAGCCGGTATATTCGCCTCATGGGGTTAATCCTGACGATGAAGGTACAATGGCAATGGTAACGATTTTACCCGCATTTCAGGTCAGTTTTTTCAATGGAGAAGAGCAACCGTCTGGATTTGCATTACGGCCTGAAGATACAGGCGATTGTTTATTACGGTCGCATCGAGCTGGCACTGTTCCCAAGCTGTCATCCGTGATGCTCATGGGTCTCGGCGGACTCGGCATGGGCTACATAAAACGCCGAAAATCGAGCGATGTAGCGTAAAACGAAATCTTTTTTTCGCCGCATCAATCGCCGTTCAGGCAACTGTTGACAAGAGGCTGTCTCAGAAGCAATACTAGGGCCGCCTGTTGTCTTTATTACCCTAAACGAAATTTATCTATTGCTTTTGTGTAAGACCTGCAAGGCCCGCGACCAGAAACGATCCGATTATCCAGCCTATTATCTTTTCGGTGTAGAACCAGTAGGCAACCCAGCCTGAAAGTAGAATTTCATCATATTTTTCAAGTTGAACTATTGGTATAAGCTGGTTCAGGCTATATACGATTTGTGCATCAAGGCAATGCTGTGCAAGGCGGCTTTGGGCACTATTATTAGGTTCATAATTCTGGTAGTCAACAATTTTCTGATTACGAACAGATGAGGGCTGACTTATAGATGGTTGACCTGAAATATTCAACATAAAAATACCAATTGCAGTAAGCGCAACCACCCACAAAAGCGCACGAAAATAGCGTGCCCCAAGACCGTAGCCAATAGTCCAGTTCAGTAAAGAGGAACCGAACCATCTCAAGCAATTTCTGTTACGCCAAGCCTCTTGGCGAGCACGCTGACGGCTTTCGTACAGAATTCGGTTAGCCTTGCTTGGTTCTCCTGCTTTCCGGAAAACTCCGGCAAGTTGTTCGTATGGTTGCGGAGTGTAAAATTGGTTGCGAGCCAACCAATTAATGTACCACTTAACGTCGTTGACATCACGGTCGCTTTTCGAGCCTTTTTCATGACTCTGTATCCCATCAAACGTACCCAGACGATCATAGGTAAATCCGTCCAATTGCAATATTGTCGGCCAAGCGTCATTCCATACTTTTTGTGATACGTTTATGTCTCTTCTGTCTTGTATCGTATCTACAAATACATTACGCAAGTTAAAAGCAGCACCTTTACCCCACTTTGTCATTGATTTGTTTTCTGAACCCAAGCACAATTCACCCATAATTTTTGAGCCAGAAATATCAAGATCAGCAAATTCACTCCCTGACAAATCAAGGTTAGACATGATGTGCACAAAAAGCATATTGGTTATTTTATTGCAAGTCAAGTTGCTCATCAGTACATTCGCATTGACAACGACGTTCCGAATGTTTAACATGCCGTCAACTGTAGCTCCGTCCAAATTGATTTGCCCATACACGTTGCCGCCGATAATATCTACATCCTTGAATTTTGCGTTATCACTCAAGTGCAAAGACTGACCAACCTCAAAGCGATTAATGTTTAACTTACCCTCAACTATAGAACCTATCAAAGAGAGCTGCCCACCGATTTTGGCACCTATAAGATCTATATCCTTGAATTTAGCATTATCGCGCATGAGCAAGTGCTGAGCGACTTCAAGGCTATTCATGTTTAACTTACCATCAATGTTTGAACCATCCAAAGCAAACTGCCTGCCAACTTTGGCACCTGTAAGATCTACATCCCTGTATTTTGAACCACCATTCATGAACAATGACTGATCAACTTCAAGGCCATTCATATTTAACGTACCCTCAACTGTGATATTTTCTAAGTCGAATTGTCCTGTGATTTTTGCCCCGCTAAAATCCACTGTTGTGGCACTAGTTCCCTGGCTGGCAAAGGTTGAACTTTTCAGAGAAAACCAACCATCTATCTGAAGGCCTTTCATTTTGACGGGTTTCTCAAAACGGCAGTTCTCAAGCCTGAGATGACAAGCGATTCTGCAGTGCTCAAGTCCGACCTCTTCGGTAATTAAGGCACCGGCAATGCGCACGCCTTCGGAAGGAATCTCCGTGTTGTATGGCGGCCTGATTAGAATCTGTTTCAGTATATCGGGGCGAAGCTTTCGATCTTCACCCCAACTCTTTGAGATCGCAGAATCGAGCGGATTATCTTTTCTTCCATCCCGCTCATTAAAATCTGCGATTCTCCCTGCACGAATCTCTTGCCACATCCACTTCTCGGACTCGAGCCACTGTTCTTCGGGTATTCGAATATGTTTCATTTATAATCCCTTCGATGTGAGTAATGTGCAATAAACTCAATGCGTTTTATATGTAAACAGAAGGTGATCTCATATCCACAAAGAAGAATCGACATTCTTTGAATTGATTATATCAAGTAGCCGTTGCTGACAGCCCTGCTCGTTTCACCATTGCAATCCATAGCTACCGCTGCAGCATCACTCAAGAAAATCATCTCGAAAGCGAGACGTATAAAAGATAGCATTTTTTCAAAGCACCAACGCAAAAAATCCCGCCACCGGAGAACACATTCCGACAGCGGGATTCAGTATCGTAAGCCGCATCAGCGGCGGATGTTACAGCTCTCAGTCCTTGAGCGACTGGATGAGTTTTTCGAAGGTGTCTTCGTTGTGGCGGACGATTTCGCCAGTCACCAGATAGATCACTTCGCGGGCGATACGGGTGGCGTGGTCGGCCATGCGTTCGATGTAGCGCGAAACGCTCAGGACGGCGAGCAGTTGCTCGGTGTTGCTGGTGCCGCTTTTCATCGCATCGGCGACCTTTTTAAAGACAAACCGGTGCATGGTATCGACCTCTTCGTCGGTGTCGCACACCTGTATGGCAAGCGGTTTATCCCTTGTGACAAAGGCGTCGATGGCTCTTCTGACCATGCTGGTCGAAACGCTGCCCATTTTCTCGAAACCGTACTTCTCCATGACCTCCTTGCCAAGCTCGGGCATCCGCTCGATGATGTGCACGGCCAGGTCACCGATGCGTTCGAGGTCGTCGTTGATCTTGACGATGGTCACGACGGTTCTCAAGTCACGGGCCACCGGTTGCTGAAGGGCCAGAAACGCCAGACACTGCTCTTCGAGACGCACCTCGATCAGATCGATCTCGTCATCGATCATCCTGATCCTGCGGGCAAGCTGTGAATCCTGCGTGGTTACGGCCTGCAGAGAGTCGTTGAAGTTCTGCAACACCTTGTCCGAAAGCTGGACAAGGACATCCGAAAGTTCCTTGAGGTGCTCGTGTACGGGTCTTTCCGACATGACGGTGAAAAAGTTACGTTAGCTGAATCTTCCGGTTATGTAATCCTCGGTCATCTGGTCTTTCGGCCTGGTGAAGAGCTGCGCGGTCGGCGCATGTTCGATGAGTACGCCTTCGTAGAAGAACATGGTGTAGTCCGATACCCTCGAAGCCTGCTGCATGTTGTGCGTTACGATCATGATGGTGTAGCTGCCGCGCAGCTCCTGAATGAGATCCTCGATCTTGGCCGTGGCCTTCGGGTCGAGCGCCGAGGTCGGCTCGTCGAGCAGGAGAATCTCCGGTTCAACGGCGAGCGTGCGGGCCACGCACAGGCGCTGCTGCTGGCCGCCAGAGAGGCCGAGAGCGTTCTTGTCGAGCCGGTCGCACACCTCATCCCAGAGCGCCGCCTTGCGAAGGCTTTTTTCGACTATGCCTTCGAGCGTCTTTCTGTCCTTGACGCCATGCAGACGCGGCCCGTAGGCGATGTTGTCGAAGATTGACTTGGGAAACGGGTTCGGCTTCTGGAACACCATGCCGATCTTCTTGCGCAGGAGCACTTCGTCGGTAAATTTACCATAAACATCCTCGCCGTCAAACATCAGCGCGCCGGTGGTATGGCAATTGGGAATGAGATCGTTCATGCGGTTGATCGAACGCAGAAAGGTGCTCTTGCCGCAGCCGCTCGGGCCGATGATGGCCGTGACGTATTTCGACATGATGTCGGCGCTCACCTTCTTGACCGCCTCGAACTCGCCGTAGTAGATCGAGAAGTTCTTGGCCGATACGTGAGCCGTGCCGCCGCCGGAAACCTTCTTGCGCTCCGGAGGCAGATAGATATCCCGCACGGATGAATCTTTGCTCTTTTTGGTTTCTGTGGCTTCAAGAGTCATTGGCATGGGTATCACCCTTTAAGTTTTTTGGAGATGCGCGCCCGGAGAATCACGGCGGAGAGGTTGAGCAGCAGCACGACCGTCACGAGCGCCAGCACCATTCCGTACTGCACGTGGCGGATTTGCGCGGCGGCTTCGTGCTCGCTCGCGAGATTGTAGATGTTCCACGAAAGCGCAGGCGTCGGAGATGACAAGACGTCGCCAAGGCCGATGGCTGTGCCGACGCTGACCGCCGCCGTGAAGATGATCGGCGCGGTTTCGCCCGCCGCTCTGCCGAGGCTGATGACGCCGCCGGTCAGAATGCCCGGCAACGCTGCCGGAAGAATGACCGTCATGATGGTGTTCCATTTGGTCGAGCCGAGACCGAGCGAGGCCTCCTTGTAGGTCTTCGGCACGGAGAGAATGGCCTCTTCGGAGGCGCGGATGATGGTCGGCAGAATCATGATGGCGAGAGTCAGCGAACCGGCCAGCACGCTTTTCGATTCCGACACATGCAGTGTGTTGATGAAAAAGGCGAGGCCGAACAGGCCGAAGACGATGCTCGGCACGCCAGCAAGCGTGCTGTTGGCGCTGCGCAACATGCTGGTCAGGAAGCCGTCACGGGCGTACTCGGTGAAGTAGACCGCCGCGATCACGCCGAGCGGAAAAGCGAAGAGCATCGCGCCAATGGCCAGAAAGAGCGTGCCCTGAATTTCGGGCCAGATGCCGCCGAAAAAGTGCGCGTCGATGGAGCTGTCGGTAATGAAGCCCCAGTAAAAGGTCCACTCGGGCAACAGCATCTTGTCGAGATTCTGTTCGACATAGGGAAAAAGCCTCACCAGCGAGGTGCCTGCAAATCCGGGCGCGCGACTGACATCGTAGGGCTTGGCGATCACGTCGGGATTGGAGTAGTCCCACTTCTGTTCATAGAGCAGCTCGCGGAGCTTCTCTTCGGCCTTGTCCCAGCGGGTCTGGCCGTAACGGTTCCGGGCAAGCTCCGGGTCGGTATCGCCCGGCAGCGGGCCAAGGAGGCCGCGAAGCGCGGTCTTGACCTGGTCGTAGCTCTCGCGGTACTGCTCCTGGCGCTCCGGAGGCATCTGCTCAAGCTCCCGGTCGAAAACGGCAAGCATATCAAAAGCTTTCTGGCGATAGCCGTTCGAAAGCGCGATCTCTTTTTCGAGTTCACGCGCGTCGCCGCGATGAAACTCCGTGGAGAGCAGCTTTCTGTGCTCTATCGTCTCCCTGAACACGAGCGCCCCGACGCCTTTCGAAACGATGGGCGCGAGCACGACGAGCAACGCCAGCCCCATGATCACGATCGAACCGATGCCAAGAGCAGTAAAGGAGCGGTCAAGAAGCTTTCTGGTGCCGAGATTCATAAGATTACAACGTTGAATTGGATTGGCGTCACTGTCCCGACAGAACCTTGCGCTGGCGAACGACGATCCGCTCGCTGATGAGGTTGCTCACAAAGCTGACGACCAGCAGAATCAGGCCCATGGCGAATAGCACATGGAAACGCGCCGATCCGGTCACCTGGTCGGCCTCGCCCATGTCTCCGGCGATGGTGGCCGTCAGGGTGCGCACCGATTCGAGGTAGTTGAACCACGGATCGGGAATGTGCGAAGAGTTGCCCGAAGCCATCCAGACAACCATCGTCTCGCCAAGGGCGCGCATGATGCCAAGGATGACCGCGGCGAGAATGCCGCTGCTGGCCGCCGGAAGTACGGTTTTGATGATGGTTTCGGCTCGCGTCGCGCCAAGGGCGTAGCTTCCCTCACGGAGGTCGCGCCCAACGGCCTGCAAAGCGTCCTCGGAAACGCTGACGATGGTCGGCAGCGCCATGAAGCTCAGGATGATCGAGACGTTCAGCGCATTGGTGCCGCTCATGATCATCAAACCTTGCAGATGATTGCCGACGAAGTAGAGCAGCAGCACGGCGAGCGCGCCGAGAATCAGGTTGAGCCCGAGATGAGCCGTTTTCTTCATTGCTCCTTTGGCAATCGAAGAGGTCAGAAGCTCCGACGCCACGATAACCATGAGCAGCAGGAACGGCGTGGCGATGAGCCACCAGGCCCACATGAGAATCGGGCCGCCGGAGTTCTGCAAAAGCGGCGCGAACACCACGAGCGCAAAAAAGCCGTAGGCGACCGATGGAATGGCCGCGAGCATCTCGATCACCGGCTTGACATACTGCCGCACGTTGAACGGAAGAATGTCGGACAGACAAATAGAGGCGAGAATGCCCATCGGCACGGCGATCAGGGCGGAGCCGACCGTGACCATGAGGCTGCCGTAGATGATGGCAAGCGCGCCGAAGCGGGGCGGATCATCCGCCGGATACCACTCGCTGCTGGTGAAAAACTCCTGAAAACCGCGGATACGGAAGAAAGGAATGGCGTCGCGGGCGACAAACCAGAAGATGAAGAGCACGACGATGGCAACGAACGAAGCGATCAGAAGCAGGGTTGCCTCGCCGCTTTTCTGCGAGATTTTCTGAAGCTTGCGTTTTCGCGCACTGACGATGAAAACGGATGACCTGCCTTGCTTCGATGCTCCGTCATCAATCATATCGCTGCTGTTTTGCATCCTGTCGGACTGTATGGTTTGGTACTGCTGAAAAACCCTTCTTGCAAACCGGCATGAAAGCCCCGAATGGAAGTGTTTCTCTCAAGACGCCCGAAATGTAACAGGCTGTCGGGTAGAAAAAAAAATCTGATTGTTACAATTCTGGAAACAAACGAGGATCTTCCGCCCCCCTCATGAGCATCACGAACAGGAATCTTGCAGCCATCAACAAATGCTGCGGATGCAAAATTCCATGTCAGGCTCATGAAGGTTGTGAGGAAAGCAAATCAGTATTTCGGCACAAATCCAAGCTCCTGAATGATACGCTTGCCATCGGGGGTATTCGGCAGATTGATGAACGTGCTGACCACGCCAGCGGGTTTGCCGTTGGTGTACATGTAGAGATCGCGAGAGAGCTTGTAGGTTTTGTTCTTGACCGTGGCGGCGGCAGGCAGGACTCCGTTGACGGCGATTTTCTTGACCGAAGCGTCGAGATAACCGAGACCGACGAAGCCGATTGCGCCGCGAGTCTGCGAAACCCGGTTCTTCACCGCGCCGTTGCTGGCCTGCGTCTCCGCGCTGCTCACCACCGCGCGCCCCTTCATGACCAGCTCCTTGAAGGTCTCCTGGGTGCCGCTGTTCGACTCGCGCTGAATCACCACGATGGGGAAGTTCGGCCCGCCGACCTGCCGCCAGTTATTGAGGCGCCCCGAAAAAATATCGGCGATCTGCGCTTCGGTAAGCGCGCGAACGGGATTGGAGGGATGAACGATCATGGCAAGACCGTCGAGCGCCACGACATTGGCGACGGGGTTGACACCTTTCGACTTCGCGGCGGCAATCTCCTGCGGCTTCATCGAACGTGACATATCGGCAATATCGCAGCTACCGTTGATGAGGCTTTTGGCGCCATTGCCCGATCCCGACTCGCTGACCGTTACCGGTACCTTGTATTTTTTCATGAAATACGAGGCAAACGATTTGGCAATTGGCCCGACGGTCGTCGATCCGTCGATCACGATCGTCTTTGCCGCTGCCCCGGCATTGCCTGCCCAGCCCGTGGTCATAATCACCATCAATGCGACGAGCATTGTTGCCAGCTTTCTCATTCGTTTCTCCTTGTCATTTGAATAAAGTGTTTTCGATTCGACCGGAAATTAACGAACGAGGCTCCGGATTACAAACAGCATCGTTTCTCTGCCGGAACCGTTCATGAGCAGTCTGAAACGCCGCAAGCCCACCATCATCGGGCAGGCTTGCGGGTAATAAAAAGCAGCGGAATCTGACAAAGACGATCAGTAGCGATTCACGAAACCAACCTCGCTGATGATCTTCTGACCTTCAGGAGTCTTCGGCAGATCGATGAACTGCTTGACGGTGCCGGTCGGCTGGCCGTTGGTGTACATGAAGAGCGGGCGGGAGATCGGGTACTTGCCGGACTTGATCGTCTGCACGTTCGCCTCCACGCCATCGACATCGAGCGCCTTGACCGAAGAGTCGATAAAACCATGACCGACGAAGCCGATAGCGGTAGGCGTCGAAGCCACGCGGCTCTTGACAGCGCCGTTGCTGGCCTGCGTCTCGGCGCGTTTGGAGATCGGCAGCTCCTTGCCCATCACGAGTTCCTTGAAGCTGTCCTGGGTGCCGCTGTTCGATTCGCGCTGGATCATGACGATCGGAGCGTTCGGACCGCCGACCTGACTCCAGTTGGTAACCTGCCCGGAATAAATATCGCGAATCTGCTTTCTGGTGAGGCCGTTGACCCGGTTGCCGGGATGGACGATGATAGCCATACCATCGAGGGCCACGATGTTCTCGACCGGATTGATGCCTTTCGATTTGGCGGCGGCCATCTCGTTGTCCTTCATGGCGCGAGACATATCGGCAATGTCGCAGCTTTTGTTGATGAGGCTCTTCGCGCCGTTACCGGAACCCGACTCGCTGACGGTCACATCTACGCCGGTCGTTTTTTTGAAATAGGCGGCAAAAGCTTTGGCAATCGGGCCAACGGTGGTCGAGCCATCGAGCACGAGCCTGTTGCCCGCCGCCGACGCATCACCGGCAGCCATGAGGCTCATAAGAGCCGCGCCGAACATGATTTTCCTGAAGATCTTCATGATGATAGTTCCTTTGTTATTGAATTAAATTGATCGAAAATCGAAACCTGAGCGCTCATAAATCTGCTGTTATAAAAAGGCTACCCGCCGTACTGCCGGGCAGCCTTGCAGCAATCCGGGTGGGCTTCACAACCCCACCCAACGGAGAAAGAACAGCGCACACCAAAAAAGAGCATCGTCAAAAAATCATCAGAACTTCACAACCGCATCGAGCTGAAGGGTCTTAAGCTTCGGATCACCCGTGAGCGTATCGATACAGCGATAATTGTAGTACTTGGCTCCGACCATCAAATTTTGCGCCAGATGATAGTTCGCTCCGATTTCATATCCTTTTGTATTCGAATTCGGAGAGTTCAACTTTCTGTCCGAATCGGTAAAGAGCGGAAACACCGAGTCTTTTTCTACGTAGTTATAGTTGAAATCGAGAGACCACTGTCCCGGCTGCCTGGCATCACCGATAGTCAAACCTGCAAGCCAGGCATTCCTTTTGCTGTCGTCAACGGTGTAACCATGATGACTTCCGCTGGTATTGAAGGCATACTGACCATACACCTTCCAGGGAAGCGTTTCGGTAATATTGCCGCCGAGCTTGCCGAAGAGTTCGACAACATTGCGATCGGCAACACTATAAAGCGTGGTGTCAGACGTGGTGAAATGATTGAGATTCCTGAAATTGTTATCTCCGACGCCGATCAGGTAGTTCATATCACTGAATTCACCTTTGTAAGCCGCCTGAACGACTGCCATGAAAGGATCATTTTCATTTGATTTGGTCGTGGCGTTGAAGCGCTCGTCGAGGAAATAATATCCGGCGATTGCCATCAATCCATCCTGATCCTTGCCCGCACCGTCCTTGCCATACTGAATCGTTGCCCCCTCTATCGTCAGATCGCCATCATAAAGCAAGTCGTCAACCCTGACAAGCGTCTTCGAAACATCGCGCTTTCCGAGAATTATATCGATCTTGCCATCGAGACCATAACTCATCGGATGGTAGTTGATATACGCTTCGTTCAGGTAGATCGACTTCGGTTGAAAAGCTCCGCTATAGGTTTCGTTACGTGAAACCGTTTCCTTGATGGGATTTGAAATATCACCGGTCGCGAGCTGCACTCCTGCGGAAAGTTCTTCATTGATCCAGGCGTCGAAACCGAAACGCACTCTCGTACGGTAACGATCCTGTGCATAATCGACCGAGTCTGTCGTCTTGTCAACTTTCTTCGATTCATAGCGAAAGCGAACATCGCCATTCCAGTTCAGTTCCGCTGACTGAGCGCTCTGGTACCCGAAGGCCGCGGCAAGCGCGATGAACATCAGTGTTTTTTTCATAATCGGTTGTTTTGTGTTGTCTGGTTGAGTCGTGTGATCGTATTTGTTGATCCCGGAATAGATCGTGTCTCTCCTTATCTGCCAGCCAATCTACGGCGGATATTGTTGAGGAATCATTGAGGGGATGCAAAGAAATGGCAAACAAATGGCGGCCTTGCGGAATATCATCATGCAGCTTATCCGGATGGTTTTCCGGTCACGTAAGCCTACTGTCGTGTTTCTGCTATAATGACGGATTTTTGTTTCACCTCGACCTTCGAATAACAAGGATTCGTCATCGCGAGTCGCGACCTGTCGGGACGTGGCGATGACAGGGGATTGAAGACTGTTTACCATTGAGACGACACTACAACTTCGATGGGATATTTTATTTCGATAGCGATTTTTATTTCGATTGAAAAGCAAAAAGGCTGTTCCGGAAGCGTGACCGGAACAGCCTTTACCTATGACTTTCAGCGATATGATTCTGACGGCAGACGGATCAGTATTTGTTCACGAAACCAACCTCGCTGATGATCTTCTTGCCTTCGGCGCTCTTCGAAATATCGATGAACTGCTTGATGGTACCGGCAGGCTTTCCGTTGGTGTACATGAAGAGCGGGCGTGAGATACCATATTTTCCGTTTTTAACCGTCTGAACGTTCGGCTTGATGCCATCGACAGCGACCACTTTCACCGATCTGTCAACAAAACCGAGGCCAACGAAACCGATAGCGGTTGGCGTCGTAGCAACGCGGCTCTTGACGGCTCCGTTGCTGGCCTGCGTTTCCGCGCCCTGGGCAATCGGCTCTTCGTTCATCACCAGATCCTTGAAGCTGCCCTGCGTACCGCTGTTCGATTCACGCTGGATTATGACAATTGCTGCGTTCGGGCCACCAACCTGGCTCCAGTTGGTGATCTTGCCGGTATAGATTTCACGAATCTGATCTTTGGTCAACGCCTTGACGCGATTGCTGGGATGAACAATCATAGCCATGCCGTCGAGCGCGACGATGTTCTGCACCGGATTCACGCCATTGGCTTTGGCGGCGGAGAGTTCGTTCTCCTTCATCGGACGGGACATATCGGCGATGTCGCAGGTTTTGTTGATGAGACTCTTCGCGCCGTTGCCGGAACCGGACTCGCTGACAGTCACGTCAACGTGGTATTTCTTGGTGAAGTAAGCCGCGAAAGCCTTGGCAATCGGACCAACGGTGGTCGAGCCATCGAGCACGAGCTTGTTGCCCGCCGCTGATGCATCACCGGCAGCCATGAGGCTCGCGACAGCCACGCCGTAAACGATTTTCCTGAACATCTTCATAATGATTATCTCTGTTTTATTGAATTGAAACTGATTGAAAAGCCAAAATCTCTAACCTGTTTAAAAGGCTACCCGCCATACTGCCGGGCAGCCTCGCAGCAATCCGGATGAATACTTCCATCCTTTTACGCCTGTCAATCTACGGTGAACATTGTTGAGGATTCATTGAGGGATTGCAACAATATTGCAAACAAATCCACCCGCGCCATCTCCAACTCTTCCGTCCCACTCGACCCAAGCGCTCTGCTTCCCCTCACGCAAGCAGCCGAATCCTCGAAAACGCATAATCGAGCTGATCTTCGTTCAGGACGACGCGGTAGATGCCGCTCTTTCCAAGCTCCTCTGCGGGATTGAGGCGCTCGCCGGAGTAGCGACCGCTCAAGCCGTCTCGCGTCCAGAAAACGAGGCGAATCACGCCATCCTCGATCTCGATGGCGGTGATGCCGCGCTTGCCGATGCAGCAGCCGGAATTGAAGATGCTCGGAATGGCGATGGCATCGTAGCGCCCGCTCCTCAGACTTTTGCGGAATCCACTCCGGTAACACGATTCGAGTTCCCTTCTGACCTTTCCGATTTCGGCCTCGATAGCCTGACGACCTTCGGCGCTTGCGGGAGCGTAGCTTCGGCAAAGCTCTTCGAGGCGAAAGTTGAGGTAATCGAGCTTCGACATCGACTCGAACAGCGGGCGATGCGTGTGGCCGATGATCGAGATGAGCCTGAAGTGGTTCGAAAACTCGTATACCGTGCGCTCGATGGCGTAGCGCTTCCGGTTGCTGTAGGAGACCGAGTAGTTGCGCACTCCAAAGGGGCGAGCGAAGTAGCGCAGAAGATAGAAGAGCAAGCGGCTGGAGAGGGTGCACGGTTCGTTCAGAAACGGCGAGGCCTGATGACCGTGAAAGAGCAGGATGGTCTGGCCTTCGTAACGCAACGCGAGGGATTCGGAGAGCGACGAGGCGAGATGGTAGCCGTCGTCTTCGAGCAGAGCATGATCGTGGTTTCCGTGAAGCTTCCTGAAAAAGCCGTTACGGCTGAACGACAGAAACAGCTCGTACAGGTGGCCCCATGCGGCATGAATGCTGTCGAGATCGAACTTGAACAGCTCCTCGACGTCGCCATTCAAGACGAGGCTGAACCCATCGGCGAAGTAGCGCTGACGCAGCACCGTCTCGAACAACGGAGCGTTATGCCGAAATTCATCGTTGCGCCCGCCATCGCCGAGATGCAGGTCGCTGAACACCACCACTCGCGATGCGCGGTCAATCCCGATCGTTTCCGAGCTTTGCAGCAGCCGTTCGAGGTTGGAGAAGCGCGTCATGCACCGCCAGATGAATGAAAAGAGTGTACCATTTTACGCAGCAAAGGTACTGCATGATTCTCTGGAGCATTGTAAACATCCGGTGAACTCTCTTCGCCCGCGCCATCCTCAATTCTCCTGTCCCATCCGCCCCAACTGTCCCATAAGTCCCAAGCTTCCAGCTTTCACTCTTCGCCAGCGAACCGTATATTGAGCGCAGCCAGAAACAACTATTTTTCCCGATGAACCGCCAAACCACTGCATGACGATGAGCGACAAAAACTGGAGCGATACCGAACGCTTCGACAACAAGGCCGCCGAGTGGGACGCCAACGCCGTCCGGGCGGCGCTTGCCGATTCGGTCGCCCGCGCCATCATCGCCCACATGCCGGTCGCCAAGCCCGCCAATGCGCTCGAATTCGGCTGCGGCACAGGCCTCGTGACCACCCGCATCGCGCCGCACTGCGCGCAATTGACGGCGCTCGACAGCTCCTCGGAGATGCTGCGGATGCTCGGTGAGAAGATCGCGGCGGCTTCAATCGCGAACGTCAGGCTGCTGCTTCTCGACTTCAGCCGCCCCGAAGCCGCCGCCGGACTCGACAGGAATTACGACTTCGTGTGCAGCAGCATGACGCTGCATCACATTCCCGACACGGCGAGCTTCCTCCGGGAGCTATTCGGCCACATGTCGCCCGGCGGCACGCTCGCCATGGCCGATCTGGACGCCGAGGATGGCCTTTTCCACGATGACGCCACAGAAAAGGTGCACCACGGCTTCGACCGCGAGGTGCTCAAAACGCTCCTCGAATCGGCGGGATTTACGAGCGTCTCCTTCATGACCGCTCATGTCATCGAAAAGAAGAACCGCGAGGGCAACCTGTCGAGCTACCCGGTCTTCCTTGTCACCGCACTCAAACCCAAGGCATAACGCACGATGAATCAGTCAGTTACCTCGAAATTCTCTGGCGTGGTGTTCGACCTGGATGGCACCTTGCTCGACACGCTTCACGATATTTCCTACAGTCTCAACTCGGTGCTGGAGGAGGAGGGCTACCCAACGCACTCGCTCGATGAGTGTCGCGTCATGATCGGCTTCGGCATGAGGGAGCTGGTCAGAAAAGCGCTGCCCGAAAGCGCCCACGACGACGCCATCACCGAGCCGCTGCTCAAGCAGATGCAGGCGCGGTACGCCGAGCATTGGAACGACAGCTCCCGCCCGTACGACGGCATCGCCGCGCTGCTTGACGCCATCGACCGACTGGGGCTGAAAAAGGCGATCCTCTCCAACAAGCCGGATCGCTTCACCCGCCAGTGCGCCGAAGAGCTGCTTGCGCCGTGGAAGTTCGATGTCATCATGGGATTTCGCGAGGGCATCGCGCCCAAACCCGATCCGACGGGCGCGTTGATGGTGGCCGAAGAGCTTGGCGTCCAGCCCGCCTCGATCCTCTACGTCGGTGACAGCGGCGTGGACATGAAAACCGCCAGCGCCGCGGGCATGTATCCGCTCGGCGTCACTTGGGGTTTCCGCCCGGCAGAGGAGCTTCTCGCCACCGGCGCAGCACGACTGGTTTCGACGCCAGAAGAGATCATCCCGCTGCTCACAGCATGATGTACGAGACAATTTCGGCTTCGACTTTGATTTTGCGCTTTGAGTGTACATGAAGCGATTCATGAAGAGAAAAGCCTATGTTATGAATTCCGAGTTCGCTCCTCTCTTGTGGTACAGTGGAAACAAGCACTTCAGTACCATAGCAAACCGGGCAGAGCGGAGTGAATCGGCCATCAAGCTGAACAACGCCGGGTCGAGCTGCAAATCTGGTAGCTGGTAATTTCACTGAACACGATTAACGCCGATAGATTCCACACCACGGTCAAAACCGAGAGTTTCGGCGACTCGGTCTGGACTCGAAGATTCCCACAATTCATGATATGTTTGGTTATGCCTCGTTTTTTCAGTTATTTTTCATTCTGTGAAGTGACAGGTGTTTTTTGGGGATGGACAGAAGATTACCCTATGATTACCAAAGAATTAGAGATGGAAGCTTTGAGTATCGGCCCCATCGATAAAATCCGGCTGGTGGAGATGCTTCTTGAAAGCCTCGACAAGCTCGATCCGGAAATCGAGGCGGCTTGGGTGGTGGAATCTGAACGAAGATATGCAGCTTACACAAGCGAGGAGAATTAGGTATACCGAATGAACGTAACAAATGCTATAAAAAATACGTATTTAGCATGAAAAAAGATCAAGAAAAACAAGGGTTTCTAATTTCACCTTGGCCTCAAAAACCTGGTTTTGTGGTTGCCGTTAAAGCAAAAAATGTTCTTGAAGCTGCTATAATGATTATTAGTTTAAAAGATACAGGATTTCCAAAAAATAAAGATGTAGATGTTTATTCTATTCTTGTTTGGGAGTACGATATCCTGGGAAGAAAAGGAAGGTATCTGTATTCTAGCTCTATATCAGATGGTTATGGTCGAAATATTCCTGATGATTTAGATATAAATAAAATTGCAAAGAAAGGAGCGCAGCCCATTAACGTAAGAGTGTCTGTGGTTTATGAACTAAGTGATGATGGGTTAAGAATCACTATTGTAGCTGAATAGTCCTTGAAATAAGCTTTATTATTTTCTTTCGTAATGATCGTGCGGTTTTATGATTTGCAATATTAAAAAAAGCATCTGGCAATTCACTTATCTGACTATTTTTTTTGCCTTATGTACGGAATCAGTCTTCCCCTATTTCGTTTCGTATTCCCTGTCGATGCGTTCCTTAAGGAACATTTTCATCAAGGACTGATAAGGCACATCCCGCTCGTTGGCCAGCACTTTGAGGCGGTTGAGCATCGTTTCGGGGAGGCGAAGCGAAATGGTTTTCATGGTCGGCTTCAGGTTAGGGAAAACAGCTTTACTGGCGTTTTCCCAGTCGATGAACTCCGATGAGTCATGCGTGGCCCAGAACTCACGTTCTTCCTGTTCACTTTTGAATTCCGGAACTGTTTTTTTCTGCGTTTTCATAAATATCTCGTTCCTTTTGGTTCATCTCTCGGGATGAGATGATTCTGATCTGGTCATTCCTGATAGTAAATACTGTAAACAGTAATCTGCCTTCATTCGTTTTGCCGAGCGCATACCATCGTGGTTCGATTTCCGAGTGTTTCAGGTCATCGGCAACGATCAGCGGCTCGTTGAAGAAAACCTCCTCCGATTCGGAGTTCGAGACTCCATGCTTTTCCGGGTTCTTGAAGAGGTTGCCTTCATTCCACTGAAACCCGGTGATTCCGGTAAAACGATCCATCAGGACTTGTATATTGCTCGAGTATACGGAATGCTGCGTCAACAATGCAACTCATTGCGCCCTCGCTCATCGTCTGGTCGCTCTTTTGGCCAGTTCATGACAACCCTCAAGCACCGGTTTCACAAGCAAATGCCGTAGCAGAACCGGATCAGTGATGAGTCCTTACCCAATGCGGCTCTCATGCCGGGTGGAGTGAGAGGTGCGGCAAGGAATCTGGATTGCCACGCCTCTGATTGATGTTGATAGTGCTCGATACATTGAATTGTTGTAAGGGAGTTTTCTTTTTGAAGTTTTTTAGTAATTCAATAGTTTATGTCTGCGTTTTTTCTCAAAATAGTAGCTGTAGTGAAAACCTGTCAAATTCAAGGAGGCCTCTATGAAATGGATCAAATCAGTTTTGTTTTCCGCTCTGATTTTACTGCCTGCGGTGGCGTTTGCCGATCTTACCGGCACGTGGAGCTGCAATGATGGCGGTAAGTATTACGTACGCCAGATTGGCAAGGAGCTGTTCTGGTACGGTGAAAAGTCGGTGACGAGTCCCATCTGGTCGAACGTCGCTACGGGAACGGTGGATGGCAATTACATCATTGTCCGCTGGGCGGATGTTCCCAAAGGTACTACCTTGAGTGAGGGAATTCTTGAACTGACCCTGGTTAACCCCAACAAATTCCAGTCCACTCTCAAAACCGGCGGTTTCGGCGGCTCAATCTGGACTCGCCCGTAATTTCTCTGATTTTTGTGAATCTCAAGCGCACATAGCCTCGTCCGGGGCTATGTGCGCTTTGTGCGTAGGAGTTTAGTTGTGTCTCGTGTTTTTTGTTATTTTTACTTTTGTAATCAGTGATGAGTTTTTGTGTGAATGCAAGAACGTCGCGTTATGATCACTAAAGAATTAGAGATGCAAGCTTTGAGCCTCAGCCCTATCGATAAAATTCGTTTAGCCGATATGCTTCTCGAAAGCCTCGAAAAACCTGATCCGGAAATCGAAGCCGCTTGGGTGGCGGAATCTGAAAGAAGATATGCTGCTTACAAGAGGGGGAAAATTCGGGGTTCTACGTTGGAAAAAGGTGAAAAAACGAATGCAGTAATAAATATCATATTATGAACATGACAGAGCTTCTTGATTTCTTGAATAAAAATGCTGGAGCATTTAGCGTTATATTTACTGCGGTTGTTACTTTTGCAACAATATCGTATGCGATACTTACATATTGGCTTGTTAAAGAAACTGCGCTAATGCGACAGGTCCAAACGGAACCAAAAATAGAAATTGCGGTACGCTCTCACGAGGTGCATATTAATATTATGAGGCTTCATGTGCGTAATATCGGCCTCGGGCCGGCATTGAATGTTAAGTTTACTCCAAAAGTATTAAGTGGAGGTGATGCTGCATTGCAAATGATTGAAGCGTTAACGGAGGCTAACTTTTTTAAGGTGGGTTTGGTGTATATTAGTCCGGAGCAAGAGTTTGTTTCTGGTTATACCAACATGATAGAGGCTGGGGAAGAGAAGCTGAAGGCTGTTATCGGATTTGATGTTGTGTATGAAAGTGCTACAAGAAAAAGCTATAAAGAGACTCTGATAATTGATATGTCCGAACATAAAGGTACTCGTAGGATAGGAGGACATCCACCTCTCTACTCGATTGCCCAGAGTATTGAAAAGATTCAGAAGGATTTTGATCATATTTTAAGTGGATTCAAAAGACTAAATATTGATATGTTTTCTTCGGAAGATCGTGCTCGTGAAGAGGATGAAAGGAGAGAGTGTGTAAAACAAGAGTTGGGAAAAATATTAAAGAAGAAAGCGGATGATGAGATTTCTGTGGAATAAATAGCTTTGCGATTTACGATAAGGGGAACTGGATTCTTCACTTCGTTCAGAATGACAACCAAAACCAAAAAGCCCCGGTGCTTCATCAGCGCTGGGGCTTTTGCATTTCAATCCGTCAATCCGCGCCTTACTCCGGCTTCAGGTGCGGGAAGAAGATGACGTCGCGGATGGAGTCCTGGCTGGTGAGGAGCATGACCATGCGGTCGATGCCGATGCCGAGGCCGGCGCAGGGAGGCATGCCGTATTCCAACGCGCGGAGGAAGTCCTCATCGACGATCATCGCTTCGTCGTCGCCGCGCTGGCGGAGGCGGGCCTGCTCTTCGAGGCGTTCGCGCTGGATGACCGGGTCGTTCAGCTCGGAGAAGGAGTTGCACACCTCCTTGCCGCCGACGATCAGCTCGAAGCGCTCGACGAGGCCCGGCTCCGTGCGGTGCTTCTTGGCGAGCGGCGACATCTCCTCTGGGTAGTCGGTGATGAAGGTCGGCTGGATGAGCTTTGGCTCGACAAACTCGCCGAAAATTTCATCGATGATCTTGCCGCTGCTGATCTTGGGATCGAGTTCGAGTCCCAAATCCTTGGCGATGTCACGCAATTGCGCCTCCGACTTGCCGCGAATCTCCATGCCGGTGAACTCCTTGATCGAGTCCGCGATGGTGAGGCGGCGGAACGGCGGCTTCAGGCTGATTTCATTGCCGAGGAAGACGGTCGAGTCCTTGCCGTTGACCTCCAGACACGCATTGTGCAGTAAATCTTCGACCAGCTCCATCATCCAGACGTAATCCTTGTAGGCGACGTACAGCTCGACCTGCGTGAACTCAGGGTTGTGGAAGCGGTCGATGCCCTCGTTGCGGAAATCCTTGGCGAACTCGTATACGCCGTCGAAGCCGCCGACGATGAGGCGTTTCAGGTACAGCTCGTTGGCGATGCGCAGGTAGAGTTCCATGTCGAGCGCGTTGTGGTGCGTCGTGAAGGGACGCGCCGCCGCGCCACCGTAGATCGGCTGGAGGATCGGCGTTTCTACTTCAAGCCAGCCGTTCGAGGCGAAGTAGTTGCGCATCAGGGCAACGATCTTCGTCCGCTTGATGAAGGTGCCGCGCACCTCCGGGTTGACGATCAGATCGACGTAACGCTGCCGGTAGCGCAGCTCGCGGTCGCTGAAGGCGTCGTACACCACCTTCTGGCCGTCAACCTCCTTCTCCTTGGCGATGGGGATCGGGCGGAGCGACTTGGAGAGCAGCTCGAACTGGCGGGCGTGCACCGAGATTTCGCCGGTTTTCGTCCTGAACGAGTATCCCTTGACGCCGACGATATCGCCGATGTCGAGCAGCTTGAAGGTGTTGTACGAAACCTCGCCAACCTCGTCCTTTTTGAGATAAATCTGGATGCGTCCAACCGAATCCTGGATGTGCAGGAACGACGCCTTGCCCATCTTGCGGATCGCCATGATGCGCCCGGCAACCGAAACATCCTCGGGGTTGTCGTCGCTGAAGCCGTCGATGATCGCTTTCGAGGTGGCGGTGACGTCGAATTTGTAGGGATATGGCTCGATGCCAGCTTCGGCGAGGTGCGCGCGCTCCTCGAAGCGGCGCTTCATCTGGTCGTTGAGCGAAAGCGCGGGTGACTGGTCGTTCTGCTGGTTCTTCTGTTCTGGTGTGGACATGCTGGTTCTCTGAAGTGATAAAAATAAAACGGGTTATCTGGATGGCGGCTCAGGCCGGAATCATGGTTTTGAGCCAGATCGACGGCAGGGTGCTGATTTTCTGGTAAAAAGTGCGGTGCGCCCGGCGGGAAAATACGTCATAGCCGTTCTCCTCGATGGCCTTGAGGATGTCGCTGTAGTTGCGGCTGCTGATGCCGACAGCGAGGCGGCTGTTGCGTTCGAGCATCGGAATGCCGAGGTCAGCCGATGCGTAGTACTGGCGCGCCCGCTCGATCTGGAACTTCATCAGCGCGACGAATTTGTCGTTCATCGTCCGGCTCATGAACTCCTCGCGGCTGTAGTCGAAGCGCCGCAACTCCTCCATCGGCAGGTAGATGCGGTTGCGGTCGATATCCTCGCCAATGTCGCGCAGGATGTTGGTGAGCTGCATGGCGATGCCGAGGTCGATGGCGTGCCGGAGCGCTTCTTTGTCGCTGTAGCCGAAAATTTCGACCGTCATCAGCCCCACCACCGAGGCCACCTTGTAGCAGTAAACGTAGAGTTCGTCGAAGGTCTCGAAGGTCTTGAAATCGATGTCCATCGCCACGCCATCGATCAGGTCGAGCGGTAGTTCGATGGGGATCGAGTAGTGGCGCAGGGTATCCTGCCAGGCCATGAGAATCGGATCGTTGCTCGGCATCCAGTCGTAACAGGCCCGCAGGCGCACCTTCCAGTCGGCAATCGAGTCGTTGATCGCCTGGCGAGTCAACTGGCCGTTGCTGAGCTTGTCCTGCGCCAGATCGACCAGGTCGTCCACCGTGCGCAACAGCGCGTACATGGCGAAGATCGGGTTCTGCTGGCGTTTGGGCAGGAACTTCGTGGCGAGGTAGAAGGTTTTGGCGTGGTGTTTTGCGATCTGTCGGCAGTAGTCGTAGGCGTTTGGCAGCGACAGCTTTTCGCCCGCGTCGTGAAGCACCGTCTGCCCGTTGTAGCTGTAGTTCATGAAACTCTTACCGCTGGTTTTGCCTGTCTGTTAGCAGGAACGCCTTCTGCCTTGTGGGCAAAACGGCCTGTTTTTTGCTTCTGCCAGCTCGTTTTTGTATGCCGGAGCGGCAAAAATATGTAACTTTCTCTGGCCGGAATACGTTATAAGGAACGTGACGGCAAAATAAAATAAAGGCGCTAATATAGCAATAGCAATGGCGTTCGCCGTTATCTCAGTTGACTGATCGCTGTTGCCGCAGAATTTTTCCAGACCATCCATTTGACGACCATTCCATCACCGGAACAGAGAGAGCGAGCCGTACTTGTCGGCATCACCTCCACGCCCGACACTCCCCGGCACCTTGTCGAGGAGTATCTCGACGAACTGAAGTTCCTTGCCGATACGGCAGGAGCCGACGTTATCACCTCCATCATCCAGGAAAAAAAGCAGCCCGATCCGGCCACCTGCATCGGTAGCGGCAAGGCCGAGGATCTGGCCGGTCTCATCGAGGCTGACGAGATCGACATTGTCATTTTCGACGACGACCTGACGCCCGTGCAGGCGAGGAACCTCGAACGCATTCTCAAATGCAAGGTGATCGACCGCACCGGCCTCATCCTGCAAATTTTCGCCATCCGCGCCAAATCGTCGCAGGCCAAGATGCAGGTCGAACTCGCGCAGCTCGAATATCTCCTGCCGCGACTCTCCGGCGCGTGGACGCACCTGTCGAAGCAGAAGGGCGGCATCGGCACCAAAGGCCCCGGTGAAACGCAGATCGAGACCGACCGTCGGCTCGTGCGCAACCGCATCGCCTCGCTCAAAAAGAAGCTCCGCGCCGTCTCGCTCCAGCACGACACGCAGACGCGAAGCCGCTCGACCGTGCCGCGCGTGGCGCTCGTTGGCTACACCAACGCGGGCAAATCGACGCTGATGAACGCGCTCTGCCCGGAGGCGGGAGCCTACGCCGAGAACCGCCTTTTCGCGACGCTCGACACCAAGACCCGGCGGCTCGAACTCAGGATCAACAAGCTCGTGCTGCTCTCCGACACGGTGGGCTTCATCCGCAAGCTGCCGCACACGCTGGTCGAGAGCTTCAAATCCACGCTCGACGAGGTGTTGCAGGCGGACTTTTTACTGCACGTGATTGACGTAAGCCATCCGGCCTTCGAGGAGCAGATGCAGGTGGTGCGCGAGACGCTCAAGGAGATCGGCGTGAAGCACGACCACATCATCGAGGTGTTCAACAAGATCGACGCCCTCGACGATCCGTCGGTGCTGACCGGCCTGCGCGGCAAGTATCCCGACGCAGTGTTCATCTCCGCCGTGCGTAGCCTGAACCTCTCGGCGCTGAAGGAGAGCATCGCCAACCACGTCGCCCGCGACTACAAGACGCGCAAGGTGCGCACGCACGTTTCGAACTACAAGCTGATCGGCTACCTCTACGACCACGCCGAGGTGATCGACAAAAAGCACATCGACGAAGAGGTGCAGCTCATCATCCGCGTGCATCGCAACAACCTCAAGCAGATCGACGCCATGCTCAAGGCGTCGGCATCGAAAAAACATGCCGCTGCAAATCTTTAACACAACGAAACGAGTAATCGACAAAGCGCGACTCGCCGAAGCCATCCGGATGGTGGTGGGCGAGGAGGGCGGCACGGTCGGCTCCATCGAGGCGATTTACTGCGGCGACAAAATGATCCGCCGCATCAACCGCGACCACCTCGGCCACGACTACGTCACCGACACGATCACTTTCGGCTACAACGAAGCCGGAGAAGTCGAAGGCGAATTCTACATCTCCCTCGACGTAATAGAATCAAACGCAAAACGCTTCGGCGTGAACTTCGACGACGAACTCCTCCGCGTGACGATTCACTCCGCCCTGCATCTCGTGGGCCACGACGACGAAAGCGACGAACTGCGAGCCGCGATGAGTCGGCGGGAGGATTATTATTTGGGGAGGATGCGGGGGTGAGTGTTGCTCCCGCCATAATACATCGCAAAGAAATCCCTTCAGAAGGCCTGTCATTCTGGAGGAAGCGTAGCGTAATGAAGAACCTATCTTATTTTGATAAAAGAACTTCTGGATTCTCCCGACAAGTCGGGCTCAGAATGACAGAAAAAAGCATGTCATGCTGAAGAGACTTGCCGACGAACGGTATCCAGTATCAGGTTTCACCCTTGACAGCGCAATCTTTATGATTGTGAGTTACGGATGTTTGTCCTGCCTTACTGCTCGCTCGATTGCCTGGCGAATGAACCGCTGATATGGAATGCCTGCTCGTGCTGCATACATACGCACCTCGTTCAGCAAGGCCTCAGGCAGACGGAGACTGATTGACGTATCCTTGCGTTTCAATTCAAAGCGCATTGGAACCATGTCTGAAAAATCATACTTGCTCAGATCGGCCGTCTCTACGAAAGCTTCGGCTTCAGCGTCAGTTTTAAAGTCAGGGAATTTCTTTTTCATGAGCTTCTATCTCCTTTTTGTGCATATATCGCGCACTGATCGGCCTTATCATGAGTGTTTCGCCATTTTTCCTCAACGTGAAAACGACAAACAAAGGACGTTTTGTAATTGTCCGACCTACAGCACGGAATCTCTGTTCATGCATTGAATGCAGCGAATCAGGCGCCACTAACGGCGTCCCCGAAAACAGGCTTTCAATCTCGGCAACAGTGACGCCATGCGTCTGACATTTAGCCAGATTACCGCTGTCCCAGTCGAATCCATCAAATTTCATGCCTCTTTTCTTGAAAATATGTATATAAGATTGCATATGCAAATGCGTCTTTTGATTCGTTATGCTTTCTGGATAGGAATGTATAAGCAAGAACGCAGACAAATCTTGCCATGAATAGCGAATTATTTACTTCTATTTTATGCTGTTTCAGGCAATGGAGAGAACATCTGGCCAAATTCTCTGGCTAACCTGAGAAGGTATATTTACTTGACCTTGCTGACTTTAGCTTCACAAGCAGCCAGTCCATGCTCGACCCGCGCTGTGCTCTTCACCATGATTCGCCAAAACCAAGCTGCAAGCTTGTGAGTCAAAGCGATATTGGCAACCAATCATCCTCGACGTGCTGCCAGACGACGATAAAAGCCGCCCAGTGCAATGTTTTTGCTTCATGCCAGTGATCGGGCCATGACGCAAAACAACTTGTCAACACGGTTATGACCGCGTTTGACATTGGTATGGTGCGTTCCGCTTTGATGCATGCCCGCAGCCTGAACCTCTCGGCGCTGAAGGAGAGCATCGCCAACCACGTCGCCCGCGACTACAAGACGCGCAAGGTGCGCACGCACGTTTCGAACTACAAGCTGATCGGCTACCTGTACGACCACGCCGAGGTGATCGACAAGAAGCATATCGACGAGGAGGTGCAGCTCACCATCCGCGTGCACCGCAACAACCTCAAGCAGATCGACGCCATGCTCAAGGCGTTGGCATCGAAAAAACATGCCGCTACAAATCTTGGCTCTTTGCGGATTACCGTGGAACGAGAACGGCTAAGGGTTAAAATGGCGTAATTCGACTCTTTATCCAATCGAATGGCATCGATCAACCAATAGAGTTCGAGCAGCAAAGCCTGACTTCGTCCACCCCGCCCGCGTCCCTGAAAAATCCCCTCCTTCCAGCGATTTCGAGAAAAAGTCACTCGGAACGGCGCATCTTGTTTGCATCGGGGATTGAATTTTTTTACTAAATTATCCCCATCAAATCCCTGCATCGTAGTTCCCTGTGCCGTTTAGCTTTCTGTTGACGGCAGTGCATAGGGCCTTTGCAAACGAAAAACATCTACCGCAATGAATCTCATTATCAACGACAAAACGGCCCAGTCGAGCGTCGGCCAGACTGTCGGCAAGGCTGCGAGGCTCAACCACAGCCACGTCGGCTACGTCTGCGGAGGCCACGGCCTTTGCCAGGCTTGCTACATCACCGTTCAGGAGGGGGCCGACTGCCTTGCGCCACTTACCGACGTCGAGAAAGCCTTCCTCTCCCCGCGCCAGATCGCCGCTGGTGGTCGCATGGCCTGCCAGGCAACTATCGCTACCGAGGGCACGGTCAAGGTTCTCTCGCGTCCCGAAGAGGTGCGCCGCATCGTTTTCAGCAATCCGTTCGGCCTCATCGCTTACGCCGCCGACATGGGCAAGGACACCGCGCAGCAGATCGTGCCGGGCGTGCAGAACCTCATTGGCCGCATCCAGCGCGGCGAAATGGGCGGCAAGGATGCTCTCGGCGACATGATGGAGTCCATCCAGGGCGCTGCCGGTCTGGTCGTCGAGGCGATTCAGCAGGGGCCGATGGCGCTGCCGATTCCCTTCAAGGATCAGATCGCAGGCGTGATCTCCAACCTTCCGCTGCCGACAATTTCGCTGCCATCGCTCTCGTTGCCGAACATTTCGTTGCCGTCGTTCTCGTTTCCTCAGCTTCCGTCGATTTCATTACCATCGTTCTCGTTACCGTCATTCTCATTGCCGCAGTTGCCGTTCTCGTTGCCAAAGCTTCCGTTCTCGCTTCCGTTCCTGCCTCAGCAGGCCGAAACTCCGGTTACGCTCGAAAAGGTGACGATTACGGTTCAGCCCCCGGCCAAAGACTAATTCAGACTTTGCAAGGCTGACAGCTCCTTTTTTTCTTCTCTCCCTCGGCTCATCAACCGGGGGAGTTTGTTTTTATGCGCGACATGGGATTGTTTCCGCGGTTTGCCTATAATTGAGCTATGACGGCGGTAACTATCCATAATTATCCATCTTGTCCATCTCATGAGTCTCAATTTTGCACGGCGTTCTGAGCTTGTCATGCAGTCCGATATTCGCGCCATGTCGATCGAGTGCGCCCGGATCGGCGGCATCAATCTGTCGCAGGGGGTTTGCGATACGCCGGTGCCGCCGGTGGTGTTGCAAGGCGCAGCGGATGCGGTGATGCAGGGCGCGAACATCTATACACACCATACAGGCATCCGGGAGCTGCGCGAGGCTATTGCCCAGAAGCAGCGGCGCTTCAGCGGCGTGGAGTTCGACGCCGACCGCGAGATCGTCGTTTCGGCTGGCGCGACCGGCGCGATGTACTGCGCCTTTCAGGCGCTCCTCAATCGGGGTGACGAGGTGATCCTCTTCGAGCCGTTTTACGGCTATCACGTCTCGACGCTCCGGGCGCTCGAGGCTGTGCCGGTGTTCGTGCCGCTCGATCCGTCGTCGGGCTGGTCGTTCAGGATCGATGACCTCGAAGCAGTGGTGACGCCGAAGACGAGGGCGATTCTCATCAACACGCCCGCCAATCCATCCGGCAAGGTCTTTTCACGCGACGAGCTTGCGCTTCTGGCGGCGTTCGCTATCCGGCACGAGCTGTTCGTTTTTACCGACGAGATGTACGAGCATTTCGTCTTCGACGGACTTTCGCATCTCTCGATGGCGGCGCTGCCCGGCATGAGGGAGCGGACGATCACCATCTCCGGCCTTTCGAAGACCTTCAGCATCACCGGCTGGCGCATCGGCTACGCCCTGTGCGACGCCCGCTGGGCCTCGGCCATCGGCTATTTCAACGATCTCTTCTACGTCTGCGCCCCGTCGCCGCTCCAGGCGGGCGTCACCACCGGGCTTCGCGAGCTTGGCGACGAGTATTATCTTGGACTGTCGGCTGAGTACGAAGCCAAGCGCGATCTGTTCTGCAAAGCGCTCGTACAGGCCGGTCTCCAGCCGCACATCCCGCAGGGGGCGTACTACGTGCTCGCCGACACCGAACGCCTACCCGGCGAGACGGCGCGGGAGCGAGCGATGCACATCCTGCGCGAAACCGGCATCGCCTCGGTGCCCGGCTCGGCATTCTATCACGACGGCAGCGGCGAGAATCTCGTCCGTTTCTGCTTCGCCAAGGAGGAGCCTGTCCTTGCCGAGGCTTGCCAGCGGCTGATGAAACTCAGGTAAACGTTACCGCTTCGATAAACCCATCAACCAAGAAGGAGTACTGGTTATGATCGTAAAACACCTCCCGCGCGTCACGCTGTTGACGAGGATGCTCGCCCTCGTGCTGTTGCTGACCCTCTCCGGCTGCATTCAGATGCACACGACGGTTCATGTCAAGAAGGATGGCAGCGGAACCATCGAACAGAAGATGCTTTTTACCGGCATGTTGTCAGAGATCATGAACAGTCCTGACCAGGGTGGCGAGCCTGACAAGGCGCCAGCGCCGCCGAGTGAAAAACAGCTCAGCGAGATGGCCGCTGAATTCGGGCCGGACGTGAAGGCCGTTGGCGTCCAAAAAATCGACAATCGCAAGGAGCAGGGCTTTGCAGTGACCTATGCCTTCGATGATATCAACAAGGTGCGCATCGGAAATGCGCAGCAGATGACGATGAACCACTCCGCCGACAGCACGTCGGTCAAGCGTGAGAGCACCGCCACGCAAAAGCCGGAAACCTGGTTCACCTTTGCCATGAAACGGGGTGCGAATCCGGAACTCATCATCAGCAAGCAGTCTGAAATCAACGCCTCTTCCCGAAAGATTTCAGCTTCGGATTCGAAGAGTAAGCCCAGCGCGAAAGAGCAGACGCAAATGCTCGATATGATCAAACCTTTTCTGAAAGGCCTGAAGATGTCTATGGAGGTCATCGTTGATGGCCGCGTCGTCAGCAGTGATGCGAGCTACCGGATCGGCAACCGGATTACGCTCTATTCGATGGATTTCGATAAAATTCTGGCTCGCCCTGATCTTTTGACCGGCAAGTATGAGGGCATGTCCGACAAAGAGTTCACGCGCAAGTCTGGCAAAAACAGCGGTCTGAAATTCGAGAGCAAGGATCGCGTTTCCGTATTTTTCAACTGACGCGGATGCTTGTCGCTGTTATCCGCTTTGTGGAAAGAAACCAAGAGTCGCGTTCCGATGGTTAAGTAGATCAAAGCGTTACCCGTTTCAATCCGGCGGCATGAAATTCCCGGAGCGCATTCCATAACCAGATCAAATCCGGAGGCAGATCATGGAAATTGAACAGACGGTGATGGTGCAGTGTCCTTACTGCGCGGAGACTTTCGAAGTGCTGGTCGATTGCTCGATCGGGCATCAGGAGTATATAGAGGATTGCGAGGTGTGTTGCCGGCCGGTGACGCTTGTCATCGACGTTGCCGAAGATGGCGTCGTGAGCGTTCAAACCATCGGCGAGGATGTCTGAAACAGCCATGACTGATCATTCGGCGGATGAAATCCGGCAACTGAAGCAGGAGCTTGAAGAGGCCCATCGCTGCATCGCTGGGCTTCGGGCTGAGCTCACTGAAAAGAGCGGTTTCCTGAATGCGCTGCTTGAAACCACTCCCGATTTTTTTTTCCTGAAGGACACCAGTTCCGTCTATCGTTTCGTCAATCCTGCTTTGTGCCGCTTTCTCGGCAAAAGCGCGGAGGAGATCATCGGCAAGCGTGATGAGGAGCTGTTTTCGCCCGAAGAAGCGGCAATGCACGTCGAGCGTGATGCCACGGTGCTCAAAACGCGCCAGCCGCTGGAGGGAGACTGGAGCATCGCGAGGCCTGAGGAAAAATTCTGGTTCCGCGTGAAGAAAACGCCGGTGTTCGACGACTCCGGCGAGGTCACCGGCATTTTCTGCATGGTGCAGAATGTCACCCGGCGTAAGAAAGCGGAGATGGAGTTCCAGCGGTTTTTCAATCTTATACCTGAGCTGGTCTGCATCGCTACTGCCAGTGGATATTTCACCAAAGTCAATCCTGCATGGCCGAAGACGCTCGGTTATACAGAAGAGGAGTTGCTCTCCGCGCCGTTTATCGAGTTGATCCATCCAGACGACGTTGCAGCGACCAATGCCGAACTTGAAAGACGAGTCTCCGGCCACGAGGGATTGCTCAATTTCGTCAACCGGTATCGCGCCAGGGATGGAGCGTATCACTGGCTTGAATGGAACAGCACGCCGGTCGAAGAGGGGATTCTCTATGCCGTCGCAAGGGACATCACCGAACGCATCGAGCAGGAGAAGCAGACCCGGCTCTGGGCGAACGCCTTCAGGCTTTGCGCTCACGGCATCGCCATCGGTATCCCGGCGACCAATACCGTGCTGACCTGCAACGAAGCGTTCGCGCGGATGCGCGGCCAGTCTGTCAAAGAGATCGAGGGCGTTCCTATCGTCAGCCTGTACGCCCCTGAGGATGCGGAGAAGGTCAGGAGCAATTTAAGGAAAACCGAGATCGCAGGATTTACCAGTTACCAGGCCAGAATGATTCGTACGGATGGCAGCACCTTTCCGGTTCAGATGGATGTGGTTGGCGTTAAAGATGACGCCGGCGAACTCGTTTACAGAATCGCGGCTGCGCAGGATATTACCGAGAGGCTTGCTTCACAGACCGCGCTGCGTGAAAGCGAGACGCGGTTCCGGTCGGTTGTGGAGTCAGCGCCAGATGCCATTTTCATTCAGACAGATGGCTGTTTCGCCTACCTGAACCGCTCTGCCATCGCGCTGTTTGGCGCATCGAAAGCGGAAGAAATTCTCGGACGTCCGGTCGTCGATATGGTTCATCCCGATTTCCGGGGTGTGGTTATCGAAAGGATACGCCAGGTTAACGAATTTCAGCACTCAGCGCCGGCGCTTGAAGAGCGATTTCTCCGCCTGGACGGCGGCGAGCTCTTTGCCGAGGTCTCCGCCGTGCCGTTCGTGTTTTCCGGCAAGCAGGGCGCTCTGGTCTTTCTGCGCGACATCAGCCGCCGCAAAAAGGCCGAGCATGAACGCGCCGAGCTGGAGCATCAGCTTTTCGAGTCACAGAAGCTCGAATCGATTGGCCGTCTGGCGGGTGGCATCGCCCATGATCTGAACAACCTCTTGACGCCGGTGCTCGGTTATTCGGAGATGCTGTCCAACGCTTTTCCGGAGGCGGACAAGAGCCGGAAGCGCATCGAAGTCATTCACCATGCAGCGCTCAGGGCGCGCGATCTTGTTGGTCAGCTCCTCGCTTTCAGCAGCCGCCAGGCGCTCGAATTCAGGATGATCGACCTGAACGGGGTTATCAGAGGTTTCGAGCAGTTGCTGCGAAGAACCATCCGCGCCGATATCGACATCCGGTATCATCTGCACGATGACGCGCTGGTCATGCTGGGAGATGCGAGCCAGCTCGAACAGATTCTGATGAATCTCGCCGTCAATGCCGAAGATGCAATGCCGTCGGGAGGCGAACTGCTTCTGGAAACCTCGTCGATGGTCATCGAGCCGGGGCAGGAGCGATATTTCGAGGGGCTTGCCGCCGGTAATTATGCCGTGCTGAATGTCCGCGATACCGGCACGGGAATTGGCAGGGAGACGCTCGGGCATATCTTCGAACCCTTTTTTACCACCAAGCCCAAAGGGCAGGGCACTGGCTTCGGACTATCAACGGCGTACGGCATCGTGAGGCAGCATGGTGGCATCGTCCAGGTGGAGAGCGAGCCTGGTTCGGGGAGTTCGTTCAGGATATACTTCCCGCTCAGTGCCAGCGAAGCCGAGCTGGCCGAGCCGGTCGAAGCGATGCCGCTTCAGAAGAGCGACGGGGTGAGGGTGCTGGTTGTCGAGGATGACGAGATGGTTCGGAAATTTGTCGTGCAGGCGCTGAGCGAAGAGGGATTCGATATTCGCGAGGCGGAAGGCGGAGAGCAGGCGCTGGCGTTGCTTGAAGATGGGGAGTTTGTGCCGAGGTTGCTGCTGACTGACCTGGTCATGCGCGGCATGAACGGACGGGTGCTCTACGATAAGGTGCGCGCTATCATCCCGGCCATCAAGGTGATCTACATGTCGGGGTACACCAAAGACATTATTTCGAGGCACGGCGTGCTCGACGAAGGACTATCGTTCCTGCAAAAACCGTTTCCGGTTCCGGTGCTTCTCGACAAGGTGCGGGAGGTGATGCAAAACGGGGGCTGAAGCGAGCGGGACAAAAAAAGCTGAAACCGAAGCTGTAAGCCGAATTCTGTGAATCGCCATCGTGTGGCGAAGCTGCAGTCATTTATCTGATGCGGCCTACCCGGATACTTTGCTCAGGCCGATGACCTGCTCAGTTGGGCGGGCGACCCTGCTTTCCTTGCGGAAAAAGCACCCTTATTTGGCCTTGCTTCGGGGAGGTTTTCATAGCATACGTCATTACTGGCGTATCTGGTGGTCTCTTACACCCCCTTTTCACCCTTACTCCGGCTCGCGCCGGAGCGGTTCACTTTCTGTTGCACTCTCTGTGACGGACAGCTTGCGCCGCCGCCCCCGGGCTTGAACGAGGTTCTCGACCGGCACCCTGCCCTGTGAAGTTCGGACTTTCCTCTGCATGGTTATACCATACAGCGACTGCACGCTTGCGGTTTCAGCAATGAAAATGAACAATTGGCGCGTCTTTTCAGGCGGCCATAAAAAAACTGCCGAAAGGAGCAATCCGTTTCGGCAGTTCACTACAGTTTCGAAACAGTAATTACTGTTGGGCGCTCGTTGCCGCCTCTTCGAAAAGCCGCTCGTGCACCACGATGCGGCCACACGATTCACAGACGTAAAAGCCGCCCTGCACGATCATGGTGTGGCGGTTGGTGGGCACCCTCGTATTGCAGCCGGAGCAGGCTTGGCGATGGAGTTTGACCACGGCGTTCTGCATCGATCCGCTCTTGAGGTGGTCATATTTATCGAGCAGGCGCTTGGCCTCTTTGGCGACAATCGCTCTCTGCTCCGAGAGAATCTCCCTGAGCGTGGCGATCTCACCGGCGGTTTCGATGACGATGCCCTCCAGCTCCTCCTTTTTCTGATGCACCTGCTGGCCGAGGTCGGTCATCTGCTGCTGCAAGACATCGTCGGGCATCATCTCTTCGGCGATCTCGTCGTAACGGTTCTCGGCGATCAGGTCACGTCCTTTCTTCTGCAACTCCTGCGAGTGGTGCTCGGCGTGCGCGATGTCCTGAAGCTGGATTTCAGCCTGCGCGATCTCCTTCTCCTCGTACTCGATCTGCTTGGAGAGGGCGTCGTACTCCTTGTTGTTGCGGGCAAGCGTCTGCTTCTCCTTGAAAGACTTGATCTTTTCCCTGCTATCGGCAATGACGCCGTTGAGTTTCTCGCGAAGTTTCAGACGATCGTCGGCGATTTTCTTCCGGGCCTCGATCTGGCGAGAGGTGAACGCGAGATCCTCCTCAAGGGCGGAAATCTCTTCCGGCAGGCCTTTCTGCAGACTCATGATGCTTTCGATCATGTTGTCGATGTGCTGAAGGCGAACGATGAGATTGATTTTTGTATGATCCACTACCACACCGGTTTAGAAATTAAAAAGAAGCAAAAAAAGCACCTCTGTAGAAGGTGCTTGCCTTGTAATCAAAATCATTTCAGAACAATAAAGGGAAAAAAATTTCAACTTTGATGTTCTTGCACATGAGTATCCTGCATATAGTTGGTGCCCGAAAGGAGATTCGAACTCCTACACCTCTCGGCGCTCGCCCCTGAAACGAGTGCGTCTACCAGTTCCGCCATTCGGGCATTGACCTTGTCAAAAAGGCTCATCGGCAAGATAAGCTTTTTTGACAATTATGCTAATTACTTGATCTCTTTGTGCTCGGTGTGCCTTTTCAGGTTCGGGTTGTACTTCTTGAGTATGAGGCGCTCCGTTGTGTTCTTCTTGTTCTTGGTAGTGGTGTACCTCGAAACGGGCACGCCCTCTTTCTTGGCCTCGGTGCACTCGAGGGTGATCACGATTCTGTTCTCTTTACCTTTTGCCATCAGTATCGTCGGTCAGTTAGTTATTTAAGAGCAGCCAATATATAGCAAACCCTGCATTTATGCAAGAGGTCGTGAATTTTTGTTTCGGTATCGGGAAAGGTTAATTTCCGGTATTTTCAACTACTCAAACCAAGAGCGCATCGTGTTGGACACCCATTTTTTCTCTTTTTCCGACGGAACCCTCTGCTGTGAATCAGTCCGGCTCGACGAGCTGGCCCAGCAGTTCGGAACTCCGCTTTTCGTGACCAGCCGCCAGAGCCTGGTCAGTCAGTACCGCTCGTTCGAAGAGGCCTTCGCCACTCTGCCGCACTTCACCTGCTACTCGGTCAAGGCGAACTTCAACCTCTCGGTGATCCGCACGCTTGCTGAAGAGGGGTGCGGCTGCGATGTCAACTCGGGCGGCGAACTCTATCGCGCCCTAAAGGCCGGAGTGCCTGCCGACAAGATCATCATGGCCGGCATCGGCAAGAGCGAGGCGGAGATAAAGTATGCGCTCACCTCGGGCGTACTGCTGCTCAAGGCCGAGTCGGTCTCCGAACTTCGCGCCATCGACCGCGTGGCGTCGCGCCTCGGCAAGGTGGCGAGCGTGGCGATCAGGATCAATCCCAACGTGACCGCCGAGACCCATCCCTACATCACCACCGGCGACAGCAAGGAGAAGTTCGGCATCGACGAGGCTGAACTCGGCGAGGTGTTCAACCTCTTCAAAACCCTGCCGAACCTGTCGCTTCAGGGACTCGACATGCACATCGGCTCGCAGATTTTCGATCCTGAATATTACGTTGCCGCGACGCAGAAGCTGCTCGACGTGCTCGAATCGGCCCGTCATCTCGGCTTCGACATTAAATGGTTCGACCTCGGCGGCGGTTTCCCGGTGACCTACGATCCGCAGAAGCCCGCTACGCCGATCAAGCGCTTTGCCGAAAAGCTCATTCCGATGGTCGAAGACAAAGGCGTGACGGTGATTTTCGAGCCGGGGCGATTTTTGACGGCCAACGCTTCGGTGATTCTGACCAGAATTCTCTACCGGAAGCGCAACCACGTCGGCAAGGAGTTCTTTATCGTCGATGCGGGCATGACCGAGCTGATCCGCCCGGCGCTCTACCAGTCGCACCACGAGGTGCTCGCCGTCACGCAGCATGACAAGAGTATCGTGGCTGATGTGGTTGGCCCGATCTGCGAATCGAGCGATTTCTTTACCCGCCAGCGAACCATCGATGACGCCGCCGAAGGTGAACTCCTTGCCGTGCTCTCATCGGGAGCCTACGGCGCAGTGATGAGCAGCAACTACAACGGCCGCCTCCGCCCCGCCGAGGTGATGGTCGACGGCGACGAAGTCACCCTGACCCGCCGCCGCGAAACCTACGAACAGCTCATTCAGAACGAACTGTGAGATCACGAACGAAATGGGCAAGAGCGCTCTCTTGTCCACTTCGTTCACAGTGTCCACCAAGTCCACAGGAGAATAGCTGATGGCACGTCAAACAAGATCGCGCAAGATTCTGCTTCTCCTGGCAGTAACACTGCTCGCCGCAGTTTATGCCGTCCTGACCCCCTGGAATCTTCCACAGCTCACCTCGCATCCACATCCGGCAGGCAGTTACGCTGAGGCTCTCCGCAGGATCGACGCGCTTCGTGAACAAGAGGCGAGCGTAGCCATGAATCCGCTCTGCACGCTTCAGTTCATGACCCACGGGCGGAAAACGGGGCGCCTGGTTGTGCTCGTGCATGGGTATACGAACTGTCCGCAGCAGTTCCGTAAGCTTGGCCAACGCTTTTTCGAACGTGGCGACAACGTGCTGATCGTGCCGCTGCCGTATCATGGTCTTGCCGACCGCATGAACACCGCGCAGTCAAAGCTCACGGCTGGCGAGATGGCCGCCTATGCCGACGAGGTGGTCGATATTGGCCGGGGAGTGGGGGAGAAGGTGGTGATGATGGGCATCTCGGCGGGCGGCGTCGTTACCGCATGGGCCGCACAGAATCGCAACGACCTCGATTGCGCCGTTATCATCGCCCCGACGCTGGGCTTCAAACCGGTTCCTGTGCCGTTCACGGCGGCGGTCATGAATCTGTTTTCGTCGCTGCCGGACAGTTGGGCATGGTGGAATGAGGAGCTGAAAGAGAAAGTGCAGCCGCCATACGGCTATCCCCGTTGCTCGAAACACGTTCTTACCGACATTCTGCGCCTCGGCTTCGTTGTCGAAGCGGCGGCCAGGCAACGCCCGCCTGTTGCCCGGAAGATTGTCATGGTTTCCAACGCCAACGACCAGGCCGTCAACAACGAGAGCACCCAAAAGATCGCCGACCTCTGGAAATCGCACGGCGCAACTGTCGAATCCTATACCTTCGACGCCTCCCTGAAAATTGGCCACGACATCATCGATCCCAACCAGCCCGACCAGAAGGTTGAAGTAGTTTATCCCAAACTGATCGAGCTGTGCGGGGAGTGAGAGGGTTTGGTGTTCGTTTAAGGGGCAAGGTGACGGATTTTGCAGTTGTTTTGTCGCAGATTTTACGCTAATATCCTTTTTAGATACTGCCATAACGGTATCTAGTCATCTCGATTTCGAAGTGCATCGTGAATGCAGGTAGCGCTACGCTGTAACAGAAAGCAACAATATCAGACGGAGATTCTTAATGGCTACATCGGTGGACAAATTGACAATACAGGCTATGGCTTTATCGGGAGAAGCAAGGGCATTGTTGGCAGAGAGACTTGTTGAAAGTCTTGATCAGGAATCAGTTAGTAAAATCTGGTTGACCGAAGCAAAAAAACGCCGAGACGAGGTGCGGAGTGGTCAGGTTGAGCCGATACCTGGTAGTATGTTGATGGAAGAGATTCGAAAGCTTATCGATGATAAATGAGATACTCGTTTCATCCGGACGCGCGGGTTGACTTTAGGGAAGCGACGAAGTACTATGTTGAGAAAAGTCCCTCATTGGGAGCGGCATTTTATTCTGAGGTTGAGGAAGCTATTCAAAGGATAGCTGAAAATCCAGTTTTATATCGTGTAATTGATGAAGATGTAAGGCGTTGCTTGACCAAGCGATTCCCATACGCAGTTCTTTATACCATTGAAGACAATTATATTTTGATTCTGGCGATTATGCATTGTAGCCGGGAGCCATCGTACTGGAAATACAGATATATATAGAAATTAAAATGTATTTCTGTTTTATCATAGGTGAAAATACTATGAATACAAACGCAATTGAAAGCGGGCCATGCACGCTTCGGGCTGGGCTGAGGTGGAGGAAGTGATTTATTGAATCCCTCGACAATAAATAGGCATGATTTATGGGGGCGCACATATTCTATCTGTAATTAGAGAAATAGAATTATGAAGGGAAATTGTAGGCTCTGCGAGAAGGAAGATGATTTAAAAGAAAGTCATTTTATTCCTAAGTTTGTTGGGAAGTGGATCAGAAAAACGTCTGCAACAGGTTATATACGACAAAAATACGAACCTCATAAACGATCTCAAGATATAGCTAAAGAATATTGGCTTTGTGGCGATTGTGAACAGCTATTTTCTAAATGGGAAAGAGAGTTCGCAAACAAAGTATTTTACCCGTTCGTAGAACAAGGCGTGTCGGCTGTTATTACTCCGGCCACTAAAGGTATCAATAATTGTTTCAGCGACACTCCCGCTCGATGTCATTCTGAGCGTAGCGAAGAATCCAGAACTCTTTATTTCGTAATAAGATGGATTCTTCATTCCGCTTCACTTCACTCAGAATGACAGAGAATTCTCTGAAATGTCTTTGCAATATTTGATGGCCGCGTTAATAAATATGGTGAATGGATGTCCCGATTTTGCGCTTCAATTAGTTGGAGGACGCTGACTTATATCAGAAACAAGAATCCAAATGACGAATTGAATCAAGAGCGTAAGGTATTATTGGATACTGTTCAAGAACACCTGAAAAAGTACTCGTTGGGAGAAGTTGATAATCTCTATCAATACGAGCAGCACGTGTTCCCTTTAGAGAAAATCAAGTCTACTAACACGGCATTGCCGTTCAGTATTAATCGTTACTTTTTGAGAGGAATTGGAATGGACATAATAGGTAACAATACAGATCAATATATCTTTACAAAAATGCCATCCTTCATTTTTCTTGGATTGATAAAAGCAAAAAACGTGAAACTAATAAAGTCAAGTAAAGTCGCTATTAAGTCAGGGAGTCTATCACCTAGAAAATATATGTGGCCAGACGGATTTGCTCAATACGTATTTGACCAAGCCGAAGAGATTATTGGGTTACATCAGAGTATACCACAGAAACACCTTGATAGCTTTGATAAGTATATTAGAGAAAATCCTGAAAAGGTAATAAAATCGAAACAGTTTCAAGCCTTTTTAGATGACTATGAAATGTTTGGCAATGACGTATTTAGATGACATCGTGCCAACACTAATCTGCAACTGTAACAAACATTCTGCACTGAACACTGAAATATCGCTACCATCGTAGAATATTCTTCATCAGTGTATCTGGCGATATGTTCCTGCTTTGACATATCGTGATCTCCTGCATGATATAATCTGACCTTACCCCCGCTTCAGATTCCTGAAAATCTTCAGCGTGGCTTCGGAGAGGTTGAGGGTGTAGAAGTGGATGCCTTTGACTTTGTGGTCGATCAGCTCCTGCACCTGCTTCGTAGCCCATTCGATGCCAATTTCGGCGACCTCTTTGTCATCCTTTGCTTCGAGCACCTTGCGGAGCAGCTTTGACGGAATGCGTGAGCCGAGGGCCAGTTCGCCCATGCGGATCATCCCTTTTTTGGTCATGACGGGCATGATACCGGGAATGATCGGCACGGTGATGCCCGCCAGCTCGCAGCGCTCGACGTAGTCGAAGTAGTCTCGGTTGTCGAAGAAGAGCTGCGTGACGATGTAGTCGGCTCCGGCATCAACCTTCTCCTTGAGGTATTCAAGCTCCTTCATGCGGTTTGGCGTCTCGGGGTGGCCTTCGGGAAATCCGGCCACGCCGATGCCCATTTCGGGGAAGTTCGCCTTGATGAATCTGACGAGATCGATGGCGTGCGGGAAATCCTTGATCGCCTCTTCGAGCGTGGCAATTTCGGCGGGCTTGTCGCCACGGAGCGCCAGCACGTTGGTGATGCCGTGCTCGCGGTAGAGTTGCAGCACGCCTTCGATTTCGCTCTTCTCCGCGCCGATGCAGGTCAGGTGCGAAACGACTGTCAGACCGGTCTCCTTCTGAATCCGCGTGACCAGGTTGTGTGTGCGCTCCCGCGTCGATCCACCCGCGCCGTAGGTGACGCTGACGTATGACGGGTCGAGGGGACTGAGGTTCGAGATGGTTTCAAAGAGTTTGTCCCAATCTTCCTGCTTTTTCGGGGGGAAAAATTCCAGGCTGAAGACCGGTTCGGTTCCGTTGTGGAGAATCTCTTTGACAAGCATCCGCGTATTTTTTTGCTGATTGAACAGACGTAAATTTCTGATCGGAATATAGTAAATTATCCTGTTGCCCAGCTTCTGAAATAACCGCCATAAACCCCTGATTATGCGGTATTTTCTTCCGGCCTACCCGGCGGCGCGTCTCTTCGCTTGCGCCGTGGCGGGAATCGTGGCTGCCATCACCTTGCCCGTCGCGCCGCTCGTCTGGTTTGTCACGGCAATGGGCCTCTCTCTTCTGGCGCTGCTCATGCTGCTGATCGACAGGAAGCGATTCCCCGGCGGCAAACTCTCCGCATGGTCGGTGATGTGCTACCTCGTGCTCGTGTTCGCGGCATTCGCTTTTCACGCTTCGGCATCGTACAGGCTCGCGCCGTCGCCATCGCTGCTTTCGTGGGTCGGGCGGGATGTGATTCTGTCCGGCTTCATCGATGGTCGTCCGGTCGAGGGTGATGGCGTGACGACCATGCAGTTGCGCGTGACCGAAGTGTTTGAAAACGGGCGGACGGCGCGGGTTTCGGACAAATCGAAAGTTGTCGTACGGATGCCGGGGGATGATGAGGCGCGGTATCAGGAGGGGGATTTCGTCAGGGTGAAGGGACGGCTCGGTCTGATTCCTGTGGCGGCGAACCGGGGCGAGTACGATCCGCGCTGGCAGCATCGGCTGAAGGGGATTCATGTCCAGATTTTCTGCGCAGGCCCGTGGCGCGTGCTTCGGGAACCGCCGAAGCCCGGATTCTCGTTCATGGGAAGCGTCGTCAATCCGCTTCGGCACTATCTCGCCGAGGCTTTGGACAAGCATGTGCCGGATGGCGAGGAGCGGCAGTTCGTCAAGGGGATGATCCTTGGCGAGCGGGATATGCTCTCAGCCGAGCTGAACGATGCCTTCCGGCGCACCGGTACGGCGCATGTGCTGGCGGTGTCAGGGCTGCATGTGGCGCTGCTCGCCTACGCGGTCAACCTCTGCCTGCAACGCCTGAAGGTGACCCCCGCCGGACGATGGGTGGCGATGCTCCTGCTCGTCTCGATCATCACCCTCTACAGCTTCGTGACCGGCAACGCGCCCTCGATCAAGCGGGCGGCGATCATGTCGGCGATGATGTTCGCGGGCAGCACGCTCGGGCGCAAAAGCTACGCGGTGAACTCGCTCGCAGCCTCAGATCTCCTCATTCTGCTGCTTGATCCGTTCGATCTTTTCAATCCGGGCTTCGTAATGACCAATGGCGCGGTGCTTGGGATTCTCACGCTGTACCAGCCGCTCGCTTCTCTTGCGCTGGATGGCAAGGCGTTGCATCGGCGACTGTTGCGCCTCGTGTGGGATGGATTTGCGGTGAGCCTGTCGGCGATGATCGGCGTCAGTCCGGTGATCGCGCTGTACTTCGGCACATTCTCCGTTTCGGGCATCGTGGCGAATCTTCCTGCGGTGCTCTTCTCCAACTTCGCTATGTACGCCGCGCTGCCGCTTTTCATGTTTCACGGCTTCATCGGCTGGATCGCATCGATCTTCGGCGCGAGCACCTGGTTTTTTGCACGGCTGACGCTCTATTTCGTGCATCTGTTCAGCGCCATGCCGATTGCGAGCGTTGAGGTGAAACCAGATATGTTCGACGTGGCCGTGTTCTATCTTGCCGTCGCGTTCGCCTTTTATGCGTTCAGCAAGAGGGCGTGGGGACGGGCAGCAATTGCTGTGCTTTCTGGTCTGAACTTTCTACTATGGCACGAGGTGACGAGTCCAGTTCCAAAACCACCCGGAGTGGTAACGGTAAATCTCGGCAAGGAGATGGCCGTGCTCTACTCGTCAGGCAGCGAAATTTGCCTCGTCGATGCCGGACGTCGTGCTGGTAGTTTTGACAGAATACGGCAACAGTCGGAAAGCTGGGATCTGGCGATGCCGGTTGCGACGGCGAGTATCTTCACGCCCGACTCGGTGATGCGGGCATTGCCGTTTCCGACCTTGCCATCAGGCTCCGGTAGTTCCGCTCGCCGGACGCTGGTCGTCCGACGACTTGACGACAAGGCGCTGCGTATCGATAGCAAGTCGCACTCGCTGTTGCTAGTCTCGGGGCTGAAGCGGCTCGAAGCGCAACGGGCGGACGGGGCAGACGTGGTGTTCTGGGTCTATCGTTTCACCGGAAAGGAGTGGCGGCGGCTGGATGCATGGATCGCCTCGACCCGCCCGCGCAGGATGCTGCTCGTACCGGGTCCATTCATGACTGCCGCGCAACGCGAACTGCTGCGCCGCTACGCCGTATCGAGGCCACAGGTCGAAGTGCGGTCGCGGAGTCGGCAGACTGTGTGGTATTGAGGATGGAATTTCACTGGATTTTGACTTGTGCGATTTCGACAGGTGTTTTTCAATAGTCGAAATCGAACGTCATCGCGGGGAGCGTAGCAACGCGGCAATCCGGTCGATATTGCATTGGTCGCGAGCGCACTTTGCGGCACGATTTGTGCGCAGGTCGATTTTTTAGGAACGACTCAGAGGATTCGAAGATTCTTGAAAAGATTGCCAAAGGTTGCTATAAGTGTTACCTTATAGAAAAGGAGAATTAGTCATGTCACAGACAAAAGGCGTCAAGTTAGACGAAACCACCCGGCAACGGCTTGAAGCTTTAGCTCGAATCCGCGACCGGTCTCCGCACTGGCTCATGTGCAAAGCTATCGAAACCTATCTTGATCGCGAAGAACAGTACGAGCGGGAAAAACGCGAGGATATGGAGCGTTGGGAACAGTATCAATTGACGGGTGTCGCCGTATCTCATGAAAAAGCTGCGGCATGGCTTGAAAATCTTGCCCAAGGGAAGGTGACCTCTTGCCCCAGATAAAATGGCTTCCAGAGGCACTGGCCGATGTCGAGCGGCTTCATGCCTTCCTGTACGAAAAAAGCCCCGATGCGGCAGCACGTGCAGCAAAGGCTGTTCTGGACGGGACAAATTATCTTCAATCAATACCTGACATCGGACGCCCAATGGAAGATGAAACCGGCAGGCGGGAATGGATCATACCCTTTGGTGCCGGAGCGTTTGTTCTTCGTTACATGCGAGAAAAAACCGATAAGATTGTCATTCTCCGAGTCTGGCACAGCAAAGAAAACAGAACGTAGCGGCAGTTAACATTCTACACGTCAGCGACGAAGAACGATATATCATCATTTCGGAATTTTTCACGCTCGAACCCAGCTCCAGTTACGTTAGCGCCATCAGTTTTTCTGACCAAACTCGCCTTCGTTTCCGATGCGAATACCACCAAGCTTTTATTGCGAGAAGCGCGTATTCGGCCCGTTACCGCACACGAACCTTGAGCAAAGTGAAATTCCGGCAAAATCATAACTGTTCAAGGAAAGGGGCGTTGCAAGGTGGCAATCGAGACGAAACCGTATCGTTCACAGGGAATTTTTTGGGATCGCCAAACTCTCAAGCTCAGCCGACGGCGAAAGAAGGCGAAGTCCGCTGTGGTCAGTCAGCTGGAGCGTAGGGTTGGGGATTTTGGAAGTGCTACCAACCCCTCTTGGAATCAGGTTTCCTATCATAGGGATTGCTTACGCCGTCGCTGTCGTTGTCGCGCCAGCGATAGCTTGAATTGCTTTTGTTGGTTGCACCCGTCCCAGAGCTGTATTCGTCTCGTTGAGTACCACCGTAGGTCTGCGAGCTGTGGTTATTGTAACGATACGGGTCGGGGTCACTGGC